>Ga0172362_10001808_pt1 | contig 18419 bp, 19 predicted proteins | sample LakKivs1_kivu2a2_FD_114534 | JGI IMG/M metagenome (GOLD analysis project Ga0172362, IMG submission 114534) | Sediment microbial communities from Lake Kivu, Rwanda - Sediment s1_kivu2a2 | ecosystem: Environmental > Aquatic > Freshwater > Lake > Sediment | place: Rwanda: Western Province, Lake...
ATATTGATCATTCTGATTGGCGGTTTTACTTCTTCCATTTCTCGCAGTTGGCCGGAAGAAGTGTGTGGCGTCAGTACACCCTTGCCGTATTTACTATTTGATAAATTTTCAATAAAAAAAGTTTCCCATTCATCTCTGGCTGGGTGATTCGGAGCCATATTTAGTCCTTCAAAAGCATACCAATCCCATTCTACTTCTGGATAACGAACACGTCGAAAACCTATACTGGCAAAGATAGTGGTTATTTCTCGAATTGCTTCAGTGACAAGGTGAAGGTGACCTTCTGGCGGTTTAATCCCAGGAGCCGTCACATCAAACCATTCGACTTTTTCGTTTTGTTTTTTAGAAATTGTCTGTCGAGCATTTTCCAAAGATTCTTCGATAGTTCTCTTGGCTTCATTAATCAATTTTCCCACTTCTCCACGTTCGATTGGTGATAAATTGGGAATTTCTTTAGTCAATTGGTTGATCTTTCCTGCTCGTCCTAAAAAAACTTGTCTGATTTTTTCCAGTTCCTCTGTATCCTTTGCCTCCAAAATCTCCCCCACCGCCTCGGTTTTTAAATTATTGATTTGATCTTTCAACATGGTTAACTTAATAATAACAAAAAAACACACCTTTTGGTGTGTCAAACAATAAAACGAAAAATATCTTTGAGTGCTCCGCTGTAAGGCGACACACCTTTTCGCATTAACGATGCGAAACTCGAGTTAAGCTAGTCCTGAGCTTGTCGAAGGATTCACCTAACCAGCTCCGGGGCGAACATCTCCCCATCAAGGCTTTTGCCAAATTTTAAATATTAAATCACAGAAGAATTTTATTGTCAAATTTTTAATTGGAGTTAATTTTTAACTTCATCGATGATTTTTTGGAAGGTTTGGGGGTCGTCTTGGATAATTTCGGCTAGGATTTTGCGGTCGAGCTCAATTTTTTTGTCTTTCAAAGCCTTGATAAATTTACTGTAGGTCAAGCCGGTATTAGATAAAGCCCCGCTAATTCTGGTTATCCACAGTCTTCTGAAATCGCTTTTCTTGTCTTTCCTTCCGACATAAGCATAAGCACCGGCATGCAGATAAGCCTCTTTGGCAACCCTTACTAGTCGCCTTTTGGTCATGCGGAAACCTTTATTATATCTTTGGATTTTTCGATGCGCTCTCCGGCGAACAAAACCTGTTTTTACTCTCATGCTACTCCTAATGATTTTTTGGCTTTATTGGCAAAAGCCCGAGTAAACTGCTTGGTTTTTTTAAACCGTCTTTTCTGGCTGGCAGATTTGTTTCTTCTCAAGTGCCTTTTAAAATTCGAATAATGCAAAATCTTCCCAGTCGCAGTAATCTTCACTCTTCTTAGCAATAGTTTATTAGTTTTCATCTTTTGTTTCATTGGTTTTACCTCCTTTTCTTTTGGGTGACAAAGTTAAGAAAAGTTCTCTTCCTTGGAATTTTGCTTCTCCTTCTTTATCTGCGATTTCGACCAAATCGGTCACGAGTTGATTAAGGATTCTCTCACCAAAAGCTTTTTTTGACAATTCTCTTCCGGAAAATTTAACTCTCACTTTAACTTTATTTCCATCTTTAAGAAACTCTTTGATTCTATTCTTTCTAGTATTTAAATCGTTGGTGGCAATAAAAGGAGAAAGAACAATCTCTTTGAGTTCCCCGCCTTTTTGCTCTTTTTTCTCGACTTTTTCTTTTTTGGCTTCAATATATTTAAACTTCTTAAAGTCAATAATCTTGCAAACTGGAGGAACAGCTTTTGGTGAGACTTCAACCAGGTCTACCCCCGTCTCCCTTGCCTTTTGGATGGCATTAAATATCGGCATCACGCCGATTTGTACCCCTTTTTCATCAACAACCCTGACTTCTTTCGCTTGAATATATTGATTGATCCGGTAAAACTTTCCCACTATTTTGAATTTAGATCCTTCGACTTCGCTCAGGATGACTACGTCATTTTATCAAATTTGCCTTTTTTTGGCAATATCGTCTTTAATGAGTTTTAAGAAGCCAGCCAGTTTCATGGTGCCTAAATCCTTTTCACCTCTAACCCTAACGCTGACCGAGTCTGACTCCGCTTCCTTTTGCCCGACTACCAACATATAAGGAATTTTCTCTTTCTCAGCATCTCTGATTTTTGCCTGCATTCTTTCATTGCGGTCATCAAGTTCAACTCTAATTTCTTCTTCCAGCAATTTACCTTTGACTTTTTGACCGTAATCAAGATTTTTTTCTGAGATAGGAATAATTTTGGCTTGTACCGGCGAGAGCCAAACCGGGAAAGCTCCAGCAAAATGTTCAATTAATGTTCCAACGAACCTTTCCATAGAACCCAGAAGTGTGCGGTGAAGCAAGACTGGAACATGTTCTTTACCATCTTCGCCGATATAAGTTAAGCCGAATCTTGATGGGAGATTCATATCGAGCTGGATGGTTGTCCCCTGCCACTCTCTTCCTAAAACATCCACTGCTTTTAAGTCGATCGAGGGACCGTAAAACTTTGCTCCCCCGATGTCTTCGTGATATTCAATCTGTCGTTTTTCGAGAATTTCTTTTAGGGTTTTTTCAGACAGGTTCCAAACCTTTTCCTCGCCGACATATTTATCTTTATTTTTAGGGTCTCTGGTAGAAAGATAGACATTTAATTTGTCAAAGCCAAAATCTCTGTTTAATTCAAGAGCAAAATCTAAAATTAGATTGACTTCTTCGACAAATTGGTCTTCGCGGCAAATAATATGGGCATCATCTTGAGTGAATCCTCTAACCCTTAACATTCCATGGAGTACTCCTGACTCTTCATAACGATAAACACTGCCCAATTCACACCACCTGATCGGCAAGTCTCTGTAACTTCTGATCCTTGATTTGTAAATTCTGAAATGAAAAGGGCAATTCATCGGTTTTACATAGTAAGAAGTTTTTTCCTCTTTGCTTTTTGTTTCCATAGACATCGGCGGATACATTCCTTCCTTAAAGAAATCTAAATGTCCGGAGGTTTTCCAAAGATTGTCTTGTCCGACATGGGGAGTGTAAACATACTGATATCCTCTTTTACGGTGCTCTCTTCGCCAATAAAGTTCAATCTCTTCTCTAATTACTGAAAGTTTTGGGTGCCAGAGAACAAGTCCCGGCCCGACATAGTCATCAATACTAAACAGGTCCAGTTCCTTACCGATTGTCCGGTGATCTCTTTTTTTAGCTTCCTCTAAAAATTTCAAATATTCGTCTAACTCTTTTTGTGTTGAAAAGCAAGTACCATAAATTCGGGTAAGCATTTTGTTTTTCTCGCTCCCCCGCCAATAAGCACCGGCAATAGATAGCAGTTTGAAAGGACCAATATCTTTAGTATTGGAAACATGAGGCCCAATACATAAGTCTAATGAGTCACCTAAGACATATGTTGAAACATTTTTTTCACCATCTTTGGCCAGATCTTCGATGAGTTCTAATTTATACGGTTGGTTTGCAAAGAGTTTCTTTGCATCTTCGACAGGAACTTCTTTTTTTGTGAAAGGGAGATTTTTGGCTTTTATTTCCGCCATTTTCGCCTCAATTTTCGGAAGATCAATATCAGAGATGGGAGCAGGAAATTCAAAGTCATAATAAAAACCTTCCTCAATCGCCGGTCCAATTGCCAGTTTTGTCTCCGGCCATAACTCCATGACCGCCGCGGCCAGCAAGTGGCTGCAAGAATGGCGCATGATCTGGAGGTTGTTCTCCACGAGTTTAATTCTATCACGAAAAAGTTTAAAATGGAAACATTATGGTGGAGGAGTTTGATTTTCAAATAATTGCTAATTTATTGGCTGGGAGAGGTGAGGCGCGAGAGAAATTGGAGAAACTAAAGAAATTTTTGAAAGATAACGGTGCAACTTTTCATACCTTGGAAATTATCAAACCCACTCCAATCTCGCAAATTCCCAAAGACGGCAACATAAAAATCAATAAAGGAATAATTTGCCTTGGCGGCGACGGCACGGTTTCAGAAACAATTGGTTATGTTTTGAGCAACGGAATTGACACTCCGGTGGCCGTGATTCCTACTGGCACCGCCAATATTATTGCTACGACCTTAGGTTTGGGTTTAAAAAAGGGCAGTTTTGACTTCTTGCTGAGAGGCGGAACGAAGGAGATTGATATTGGAAGGGCCGAATATCTAAACGAAAAAGATTACTTTATCTTGGGATTAGGCTTGGGTTTTGAAGAAAATTTTCTTAAGATAACCAAAGAAAAATTAAAAGGTAAACTGGGAATATTTTCCTATGTCTTTGCCGCTTTGGCTGAACTTTTTTCTCTCAAGAGAATTCCTATAAAAATAAAGGCGGACGGTACAGAAATTAATATCAACATTTGCTCTTTGACGATTCTTAATTTACAGCCAGTTATTTTAAAACTTTTCCCTCTCTTTAAAAACGAGAAGGTGAAAGGTGACGACGGAGTTTTAAATATCTGCCATGTCGAGTATAAAAACTTTTTCCACGCTTTGATAGGTACATTATTTTTCCATATTTTTGGCAAAAAATTTGGTTTAGTTAAAGAAATTTCCGGGAAAGAATTTTTTCTCGAGTCTCCTACTCCAGTCGGAACTCAAATCGATGGGGAACTGCGAGGCGGCCTGCCGGTAAGGATTTCTCTTAACCCCAAAGGTAGTTCGTTTTTGGTTCCTTGAACCTTTTGTGATAGGTTGGGAGTGGCCTCTTGATCTCGGCTAATCTCTGCTCTGGCATAAAAGACGTCATTGGGGTTTTTGGTTTCTACGGCACAGGTTATGAGTATGAGATTTCCACTGTGGGCGGAAGATAAAACATCAGACCACTTTGAAGCATAGCCAAGCATTTCGTATCCTGTGGTGAACTGGATCCATTCATCTTCCTCATCAAATCTCTCAGCGAGGATTTTGCGTCTAGAAAGCCAAAAATTTATCTTTAGGCCTTTGTTATCTTTTAATTCTCTCAAAAATTGGTGGAAGACATACAATTCTGGGTGAACCAAAGAAGAGTGGCCAAGCAAAACATATGGATACTTCCTTAAGTCGTAAAAGATTGACTGATCAGAGTACTTATTCCAGGATTCAAAGTTGTCGGTAAACGATTGGGGACAGAGATTTCCTCTGACAGGGACGATCATCTGTTTGAAGGGAAGATCTCGGATTGTTGTCGGGATAGGGAGTCTGATAGTTTCTCCTAAGGTATCATTTCTGTCCTTTAAACTATTTATTCTAATGGTTTCGTTGATTTTCTCAATAGGGACCCCGTAAAATTTACAGATTGATTCGAAGGTGTCGCCTTCTCTAATAGTAACATCTGACCAGTAAGTGGTGTTTTCTACCAATTTGCCAGTTTCTGCCATCGCTTTGCTCGGAGGCTCAACTAAACCCAATAGTCCTGCTCCGGCAAAAGCAGCACTAAATTTAAGGAAATCTCTTCGGTTAAATCTTTCTGGGGTCATATTTTTGCTAGTGTGACCACTAGTGGACTTGAACCACTGACCTTTCGCATGTCAAGCGAACGCTCTAACCAACTGAGCTAAGTGGTCGCCAATGAGAGATAGAAACATTTTATCAGACAGACTTTCGGGAAGCAAAGTCATAGGAAGATTACCCCGCTTGAGTAGCTACGTAGCGGTCTGAGGAGAGCAGGAATTTCGAACCAGAGCGCCTGAATTGATTCCAATAATAATTTCTTTTTTGGGATTTCTTATTCCAAGCCGCTAACCAGAAAGAAGACTCTTGGATTTGTGATCTTAGTTCGGCGATTAACTTTCTCAACCTGGCAAAGAAATTGACGTGGTATGTTCCCACTTCAGGAACTTCCTGCATAACTGTTATTTCCGCTTCTTTAGCTTGGCTGGACAAATCAGCGGTTGTTTTCGCCAGTTTTTTGATTTCTTCTTGAAGGGCAGTAACTTGCTCCTGTGTTTCTTTTTGCTGACGGGTAAAAAGAATTTTTTCTTCTCTTCTGATAATTTCTGTCCGTTTGGCTTGTTGTTGGTATCTTCTTTCTAACTGGTTTTCTACACTAAAGGGGTTAAAAGGAAATTGTTTGTTTTCTTGGTTTTGAGGGTTTGGTTGATTGGAGGGGAAAACACTGTCAAAGATATCTTTCGCCCCCTTTTTGCCAAGATCATTTTTGGCAGAGGATGTAATATCAGCGCCTAAATCGCGAAAGGCTTCCAGAAAGGAGTCTTGAGAACTGGTTTTCTTGTTGTTTTGCTTTTGAGTTTTCATTGAGGCCTGTAATATTTGGTAGTTGGACTAGACTAGATATACTATAAATTAGCCAGAAAGTCAAGGGTTTTTTGCTGTCTGAGGAGAGAGGCTAAAAGATATTTTTGTCTTTCCATCACTTTTCTTTCTTCCTCATTTTTTGCCTCGGAAATTATTTTTTCAATATCTTGGGGATTTACGGCGATCTTTTCTTCTTCAGCAATTGCTTCAAGAATAAATTGTAAGGAAAGGGATTTAACAACTTGACTTTTATATTCTCCCCTAAGCGATTCAGCCGTTTTACCGGTAGAAAGTAGATATTGTTCAACAGTAATTCCTAACTTTTGCGTTTGCTCAAGCAGGGCTGAAAGTTTCCGGTTAATCTCAGTCTCTACCAAAAGGTCACTGATCTCAACTTTAATGTTATCTAGCAACCATTGCAAAATTTTGTCCATTTTTCTATCTTTATTTTCCGGTTGTTTGCTGTTTGTTGAGTTTGGTGGCTGATTGCCTTTATCTGGAGTCCAGATGGAATCTGCGCTCTTTAAACCTTTAAGTTGTTGCCTATAATTTCCCAATTTTACTTCAGGAGTCTCACAAGAAGTAAATTTAATTTGCCAATCCTCTTTTTCTTTGGAGCTCATCAATTCAATTTTCGGGGAGAGTACCGGCTGTAGGCCAAATTGCGAGAGAGCTTTTTGGTAGGCTTCAGGAATAATTTTCTCTAAAGTCAGTTTCAGAATTTTATTCTGGCCAAGAGCGGCAGCCACCCTCACAGTTGGGGCCTTGCCCTTACGGAAACCTTTTATTTCCATGGTTTCACCGGCTTCGGCTACTGCTTTTGTCTCCTTTGACTTAATTTCTGGCCAGGGAATAATTGCCAAAATCTCGAAAGTTTTTTTGGGCAGCCAAGTTAATTTGAATTGAAAATTGATCATTGGGAATTGAAAATTATTACTAACCTCGATGCCCTGTTCCATGAAATTGAATTTTTTTGATGGAAGAGCTCTTTTGCTCAAAGAGTTTGGTTTTTAGCCAATTACTGTTTTTGGGGCCAAGTTTTGGTTTAGTGTTGTTTTTCTGTTCAGCCACAAGATCATTTTATCACAAAATCTTGCTTGACAAAAGAGTTCTAAGATGAAAAGATGAGAAGTATCACCCCAAAAGGGTAAGAACAAATGAAGGTTCTGACGAAAAAACTGCTTTTATGCCTGAGTTTTTTTGGCACTGCTCCGCTGGCTTTGTTTTTGTGTTTCTATTTTTTCGTTTTCAGCCAAAAAGGTCAAGTTTTAGGGGAGGCCAGGGCGGTTATTCCTGCGGTAGTCTCGAGTAATATTTTTTCCGGCCTGGCGGATAATACCGGAGCGGTGGCACCAGTGATCATCAGCGGTGAGGCTGTTCCGGTAGTAATTGAGAAATATTTGACGCATTACCAATCCCCTTTACTTCCTTTCAAAGATAAAATTTTACAATCAGCCGAGAGGTATGGAGTTGATCCGCGGCTGATCGTGGCCATCGCCCAGCAAGAATCAAATTTAGGCAAAAAAACTCCAGAAGGCTGTTATAATGCTTGGGGTTGGGGTATCCATGCCCGAGGTACCACCTGCTTCTCGGGTTGGGATGAGGCCATTGAAACTGTTACGAAGGGAATTTCCCGCGACTATTGCTCTAAGGGCTATTGTGAGGATCCTTGTCTAATGATGAAAAGATACACTCCCAGGTCGAATGGGTCTTGGTGTGCTGGAGTGAATCAGTTCTTAGAAGAACTGCAAACTGGTAACTTTTAAAATGTCTGTCCCATATGACTCTTTTGATTATCCTCTGTATTGGAAAAAACGAACTTATGAAAATGAAAGTGAGAAAATTGCCCTGTGGAGACTTTTAAAAAAGATTAAAAAAAGAGATTCCTTAATCGATATTGGTGGTGGATATGGAAGGCTGACTTCTTTTTGTTCCCCATTTTTTGAATCCTGCCTTGTTTTAGAACCCTCAGAAAAACTGATTGAAATTGGCAAAGAGAAATACAAAAATTTATCAAACATTTATTTCAAGAAAGGGTCTTTACCAAGACTCCCTGTTAACTCAGAAAGTTGTGATGTGGCGATGATGATAAGAGTAATTCATCATTTACCTGATAGTCTTTCTGTATTTGAGGAAATCTGTAGGATTTTAAAAAAAGATGGATATTTTATTTTAGAGTTTGCCAACAAAATTCATTTCAAGGAGAGACTTAAAGCGTTGTTTAAAGGCAATTTTTCTTTTGCTGGCGATCAAACCCCGGTTGACAGAAGGAGCAAGAAAAGTATTGGGGAAAATAGAATTATTTTTTTAAATCATCACCCCAAGAAAATCATGAATGATTTAAAAATGGCGGGCTTCGAAGTGATAGAGATTCTTTCTGTTTCCAATTTTCGCAGTTCCTTATTGAAAAAAATTTTGCCCTTAAGGATGCTTTTATTTTTAGAAAAAAAGTCCCAAAAATCTCTTTCAAAAATATTCTTTGGCCCATCGATCTTTTTTTTAGCCAGAAAACGCTAAGGTTCTTAGTTACATATATAAATATATGTTACTAAAATTATGAGCTATTTAAACTAAGAATTATTAATTGGCGTGACAGGTATATGTAAGCCTGAAGTTAGCAAGTGAGACTTGACAACTATAAGATTAGGTGGTACACTAACAAACAGATCCTGTGGTAAGCACTTTCTGGCCTACTGCGGGATTTTTTTTCCGCCTCGTCCGCCTCGGCTCGACGCAAAGTCGAGACGGGTATTTATCTTTCATGGTAAAATCTTCTATATGTACTACACATACATTTTAATTAGCCTTAATTTTCCGAAGACATATGTTGGACGTACGATAGATTTAGATAAAAGAGTTAAAGAACACAACCAGGGTATGAGTAATTTTACCAGGAGATTTAAGCAATGGAAGTTACTCTCTTTTGAAACTTTTACTTCTTGGGAGGATTCAACTAAAAGAGAAAAATACTTTAAATCTGCTGCAGGTAGAAGATGAATGAAGAAGAATCTGCTTGCGAGGCCGGAGTGCTGAAATGGTAGACAGGCACGGCTTAGGACCGTGTGGAGTAATCCGTGGGGGTTCGAGTCCTCTCTCCGGCACTTCTTCTATTTATTCATATCGTAGTGCTTCTATCGGCGAAAGAAGGCTGGCTTTACGGGCAGGGGCAACGCCGAAGATGATACCCACGAGTGAAGAAACTCCAAAGGCTAACAAAATAGAGTTGAGAGTGACTTTAGCGGGGAAGAACTGGTTGATGACTTGGGTTAAACCACTGCCCAGCAGTACTCCAACTAAACCTCCCAAGCAGGCGAGAATGACCGCTTCTAAGAGAAACTGAAGCAAGATGGCGGTCGGAGTCGCCCCGACTGCTTTGCGCAAGCCTATCTCGTGCGTACGTTCAGTCACAGTAACCAGCATAATATTCATGATACCTATCCCGCCAACAATAAGGGAAATGGCAGCAATCCCCGAAAGAGCCAGGGTTAAAGTGCCCAAAATAGTGTTAATACTGGAGAGAATTTGTGTTTGATCTGCTATGGAAAAGCTGTCCTTTTCAAGGGTTTTCAGTAAAATTTTTTCTGCTTGTTTTTTAACTTCGTCAATTTTGTTTTTATCCTTGGTTTGAATGAGGATACTTTGAATCTTCTGATTCCCGGTAAAACTGTAACCTAAGTCCAAGGGGACATAGACTGTTCGATCAATTTCCCCGCCCATCATTCCCCCACCCTTTTTCTTGGCCACGCCAACTACTTTGACATTTTTGTTTTTGACGGTGACAATTTTGCCTAGTGGGTTGATGTACCCAAAAATATTTTCAGGGATGTTGGCGCCGATAACTCCAACCGAAAGGTTTTTTTCTTCGTCTTCTTTGGTAAACCACCGGCCTTTTCCTTCTTCGGGCAAAGAGTTGCTGATTTGTCCGTAGAGGAAGTCAGTCGCAAGAATGGTGACATCTTTTTCTTTTTGATGAAACTTTATTTTTCCCGGAAGTTCGATTAGGGGTAAAACCGCCTGGACATTGTCTAAATTTCTTTTAAGATTTTTAACGTCTTTTTGGCTAAAGGAGACAGTGAGGAAGTTACGACCAGCATTGCTGGAAAATCCTCCACTTTCGTTAAAAACCTTCCCTGGCATAACATAAATTAAATTAGAGCCAAGTGATTCAAATTGTTGTGAGATATAGTTTTTGAGACCGCTGCCGATAGAAGTTAATAAAATGACCGAAGTTACCCCAATAATTATGCCCAATGAGGTAAGGAGGGTTCTTCCCTTGTTTAACAGAAGAGAGGCGATACTGGTCTTTATAAGTTCAGGAAAAGATGGAATAATCATACTGAAGAAAAATTTCTAACCGCTATAATAAACGATATCCTTCTCGTTAAGACCCTCTTTTATTTCTATGAAATCGTCGGTTTCCAAACCGGTTTCAATCGTTTTTTGAATAATTTTCCCTTTATTATCTTTTAAAAAGACAAATTTCTCTCCATCTTTTTCGCCAATTGCCTCAAGCGGTAGATAAAGAATATTTTTCGCCTCACTTAATTTTATTTTAGCTTCGCCGTTCATACCAATTCGGTAAGTAAGATCTTTATTGTTGACTGGTAAATCGAGTTTGACGCGATAGACAGTTGAGGTTTGTCCCTCCAGCGGCGTAAAAGAAATGTAAGAAATTTTTGTTTCTATTTTTTGGTCAGGGAAACTATCAATGATGACTACCACCGACTGGCCTTCGTGGATGCTAATTACATCCTCTTCATCTACTTCGGATTTAAAGTAAATAGTTGATGGATCAACAATGGTGAAAGAAGCAGTGAGGGGTGTCACATTAACTCCGGGATTTACCTGATTGGCTGAAGTTAGAATTCCCTTAATCGGACTGGTCAAGGTGCCATATCTTAGTGCCAAATCAGCAATCTCAACGTCGTAGACAGAATTTTCTAGAGAAAATTGTTTTCTTTCCAAAATTCTCTTAATTTCGTCAGTGACTAAAAAATTTTCTTTGGTTGACCGATATTGATCTTGGGTGTCTTCAAAATTCCAGCGATTAGTCAAATAATCATTCATGGCTTTTTTGAAACGTTTTTCTAATTCTGTTTTATCAAGTGAAGCGATTGCTTGCCATTTCTTAATTCGATCCCCTTCTTTGACGCCGACCCAGGCCAAACGACCTGACGTTTGAAACTGGAGGGTTGCGTATGAGCTTGCATCAATCTTTCCAGTCAGAATTAGGTCTTTTTCTAAGTCGCCACGGATAACTTTTACTATTTTGGCCTTTTTAATATTCAATTTGGGAGTCGTGGTGCCCGTGAGCCTTGGTTTCACCAAACCCCAAAAGACCAATAATAAAAAAATTCCTATTACCGCCAATTTTTGGTAATTCTTGAAGATTTTTTTCATCGAAAGCGAATTATATTCCAAAATTACTACAATTTGCAATTTCAAAATGTAATTTTGAAATATACGAATACCTTAAATTTAAGTAAATTCTAGAAGAATGACTATACACGAAATTTTTGTATATTGAAATTTTTTTGAAAAGTTGTTTAACTGAAAGTAATGAAGAAAGTTTTGTTGGCCATGATGGTTTTTCTGGTCCTTTTTGTTGGGAGAGTGATGGCTCAAGAGCAAGGGAGCGACGAATCTTATCAGGATTTATTGAAAAATTACCGGACATACCAAGCTTTGCTTGAGGTTTTCAATACCCAAAAAAGCCAGTACTTGACTTATCAGACGGTGGAATCTCAGGCAGAGCTGCTTTCTTCCTCAAAAAATTTGATTTTGACTCAGATTGACTCCCTAACTGCTTATGCAACTTTTGTCAAGTCGCTTTTGGCAGAAGCAACTAAGGTCTTAAACTACAAAGAAAATTATCTTTATGTCATGCTTGATGAACAGATTGCCTATCTTGAGTCAGGGAAGAATAAGGTTTTAGATCTTTCTTCTTTTACGGCCGTTAACGAGGAAGCATCTGATCTTCAGTCCCATTATCAAAAAATCAGCAACTTTGGCTATCAGTCCAAAGCAAGCATTGAGCTGGCCGGTGCAAGCAAGATTTTGGCGAACATTAAAATTGAAACAGATAAAATCAAAAATCTTCTTGAGCAAAGGAATTCTGATGAAGCAAGAGTGCTCGCTGCCAAAGAGAAAGTTTCCGGTCTGGAAAAAGAGATTCGGGAAGCGGAGGACTTGTTGAATCAAGCGAGCAATAATTTGAAAAATTTCACTAAAGATCAGAACTATGTTAATTTAAGCCAAGAGATCCGGCGCCTTATTGATCAGGCGGTAGAAAAATTTAGTCTGATCGTGGCTGGAGAGAAAGATATCGTTTTCAGCTTAAAGTAGACCAATGAAAAAAACTTTGATGATATTTCTGGCAGCCGCATTCCTTTTGGGAATGATTTTAATATTTAGTTTTGTTAAGAGAAGATCCTCCGAGGTGGCGATTTTTCTGCCGTTGCCCAAATCAGAACCCAGCCGGCTGGCTTTACCGTCGCCAACATCCACTATCGCCCCGGAAATTTTGCAGATCGAGAATGATTTGAGTTTAATTGAAAATGATATCGGAAAACTCAAAAAAGAAGATCGCCGGCTAGTGCCTCCTTCATTTGTCTTTGATCTTAATCTCCAGTAGGTGATGTATAATTTAACAAATGGCTTTTTCTCCTCTTGCCGATAGGCTGAGACCTAAGAATTTTGCCGAATTTTACGGCCAAGAACATTTGGTTGGGGCAAATGGTGTCTTGAGGAGACTAATCGATAAAGACGAACTCTTTTCCATTATTTTCTGGGGACCACCTGGTTGCGGGAAAACAACTTTGGCAAGAATTATCGCCAATAAAACCCAGTCTTTTTTTATTCAATTTTCCGCTGTTGCTGCTGGTATTGATGATGTTAAAAAAGTCGTTGCTCAGGCGAAAGAGAGAAAGCAACTTTATAATCAAAGGACAATTCTTTTTGTCGATGAAATACACCGCTTTAACAAACTACAGCAGGATGCCTTTTTACCTTATGTTGAAGATGGCACGATTGTTTTAATCGGAGCAACCACAGAAAACCCTTCATTTGAGGTGATTTCTCCCCTTCTTTCCCGTTGCCGGGTTTTTGTCTTGCAAAGTTTAGGTCAGGGAGAATTAGATAAGATAATTAGCCGTGGTTTGAAAGAGCTTAACCTTCAGATAGATGATGATGCAAGAGCATTTTTGATTGAAGCGGCCAACGGAGATGCAAGGAATGTCCTTAACACTCTGGAAATCGCCTCAAAATGGGTAAAAGAGAAAATTTGTCTTAAAGACATCGAGGAGGCTTACCAGCGGAAGACTTTGATGTATGACAAGGCAGGCGAAGAGCACTATAATTTGATCTCGGCAGTGCATAAGTCAATGCGAGGGAGTGATCCTGACGCCGCCATTTACTACGTTTGCCGCATGCTTGAGGCTGGTGAAGATCCACTCTATATTGCTCGGAGAATGGTTCGCTTCGCTTCGGAGGATGTCGGAAACGCTGATCCTAGGGCTCTAGGATTGGCGGTAGCGGTCTTTCAAGCCTGCGATATGGTAGGAATGCCTGAATGCCGGATTTTCTTGGTACAGCTGGCTGCCTATCTGGCTAAGGCCCCTAAAGACAATAGTGCCTACATGGCTGAGTCTATGGCTGTGCGGGATGTCAAGACCCTTGGTAATCTGCCCGTCCCCCTTAAGTTTAGAAATCCGGTCACCAAGTTGATGAAGGATATCGGCTACGGCAAGGACTACAAGTACACTCACGATTTTAGTCCTGAAGAACTAGCAGGAGAGGTCTACTTTCCCGATAAGCTAAAAGGCCGAAAATATTATTTCCCAAAGGTCAGAAAATCAAAGTGAGGCGTGGAGGATTCGGACCTCCGACCAATCGATTAAGAGTCGACTGCTCTACCACTGAGCTAACGCCCCTCACTCATGCAAGAAAACCTATGGTTTTCTTGCAAAAACTTTCCAAAGTTGTATTTTGCGAGATCTTCTCTCGATCCGCCTCGCAAAATAATTTGTAATCTATTCTAAAACCGCACGTTTCTTGCCGATTGGAAATTCCTTACCGGCGCCCCTGGAGGGAATTGAACCCCCATTGCTGGTTCCGAAGACCAGTGCTTTATCCATTAAGCTACAGGGGCCTATTTATATTTGTTTAAAAATTATACCATTTGTCCAAGAGAAAATCCCTCTCAGCTTTAGTATTGCTTTCTGCCAGAAAGTGTATCTGACATTGGAGAGAATTGAGGTAGGGAGGACTTTAATTTGATATTTGGGTGAGTTTTGCCAAGAAAGACTGAAGATTCCTGACTGGGAAGAAGACTTAAGAGTAAAATCCAGCTGAAAGTTTTCACTCGGTTTAATATATTGGCCTTTTGGTATCACCAGATCCGACAAACTGATGTTACGATCTGCAATTGAGGAAAAGATTATTTGACTTTCTTCTCCCCAAATTGACTGGCCAATATTTTTAATAATAATTTCGCCCTTATACTCGGTGCTTGCTGGTAGAAATGGTGGAAGAATTATTGATTTAACTTCATATTTTGTTTCCTGATCGGGCCACCAACTGATTTTTCCAATATTTTTGAGAGTGTCAAATTGCGGGTATGGATTCCCTTCTTTATCCAACCAAGAGAAATCGGAAAATAGTCTTTCAGGATAATTTAAGACGAACGGTGTCACCGCCCTAATTCTTTCATCCTTAAGCCACACATGCTCAAAAGCATATTTAATGTACTCAGCCACTTTTTCTTCATCGTAATAAGTTGATTTACATTTTTTTCCTTGTTGTTTTGACATTCGACATTTGACATTTGACATTCCGTGCGGCCAACCGGTTTCGGTGATAAACACCTGAAGTTCTTTTTTTACACCTAACTGTTTCAGATAATTCAATTCCCAATAATATCCTCTAATACTGGTTTTACCTTCATCCCAGGGTTTACCTAGAAATCCATGATTGGGATAGGAATGAGAAGCCCAACCGTCAAGCATATCAAAAATTCCTGGAACTTCCTCATCCATTTGTTTCATGAAGTCATAGGAATTCATAGTGGTCTTACTATTTGGTGCAGCAAGGTCCAATCCAGCATTGAGAATTTGAAATTTGAAATCTAGAATGTTCCCTTCAGGGAATTTTTTCGGAATGTGGAATTTTTTAATAAATTCTGAAAGAATTTCGGCGTATTCTTTTGGATTTATCTCTCCTCCCCATTCTTTTGCTTGATTCGGCTCGTTAAAAATTATTACGTATTGATCAGCAGTTGGCCAATTAAGATTGTTTAGAAATTCTACCCATTTGGAAGAGTCTCCGATTTTTGGTTTAACCCAAGATTCTTTCTCAAGGTGAGTGGCAATACGGACAAGAGGAACAAGATGGAGCAGACGGCATTGATCCATAAAATCTTGCCATTTATCGTGATGCATATCATCGTCTCTAATGACCACCGTTACCCAGCCCCAATCTCCGCCAGAAGAATTGACGAGTTCTTGAGCTTTTGGTAAATCAGAAGGTTCAAGAATATGGATGCCAAATTTATTGACGGCATCAAAAGCAAAAGTGGTTTTTGGAGAAAATAAAGTTATTAGTGCTAAAATTAGTAAAATCTTTTTCACTTTTTGATTTACGGATTTAAGTTTTGGATTTGCTGCAAAGCGTGATGTGATTTGAGATTTGAGTTTTGAGATTTATTATATCCTATGCAAACGATTGATGAGCATATCGCTCAAATTGAGGAAGAAATCCGAAAAACCCCTTATCATAAGGCAACTGAGCACCATATTGGCAAACTGAAAGCAAGAATTGCCAAACTAAAGGAAGAAAAGTTTCAAAAGAGAACTGGCGGTGGCGGTGGAGGAGGTTACGCCGTCGCAAAAACAGGAGATGCTTCAGTTGTCCTTGCCGGCCCACCTTCAGTTGGGAAGTCGACCTTACTCAATAAAATTACCAATGCTAATTCAAAAGTGGGAACCTATGATTTTACCACCCAGGCAGTTATCCCCGGGATGATGGAATATAAAGGAGCAAAAATTCAGATATTTGATGTACCGGGAATTATTGAAGGAGCGGCTAAGGGTCGGGGTCGAGGTAAAGAGGTTTTATCAGTTGTTCGGTCTGCCGATCTTTTAATTGTCATGGTCGATGTTAAAACCTTAGATAAAATATCACTTATTAAAAATGAACTTTATGAGAATGGTATCCGGCTTGATGAAGAAAAACCAAAAGTTGAGATAATCAAGCAACTTGAGGGTGGAATAAAAGTTAATACCACTACCAAGCTTTCGTTGTCATACGACACAATTAAAGAATTGGCGAACGAGTTTAGACTGCCAAATGCTGAAATAATTATTAAAGAAGACGTCTCATTGGATAAGTTAATCGATGCGTTTATGGGTAATCGCGTTTATCTTCCGTCTTTGGTTGTTATTAATAAAATAGATCTAGGGATTCCAAACAATTTGGAGAAAAGAGTTCCAGAAGGGATAAGATCAGTGTTAATCAGTTCCGAAATCGGTGAAAATCTTGATGTTCTGAAAGAAAGGATTTGGGAAGAATTAAAAATTATCAGGGTTTATCTTAAAAAAGGAGATGGAATTGATTACCAGTCCCCTTTTATTTTGAAAAAAGGGAAAACCCTGACAGACTTGCTGAGAAATATCTCAATTTGTAATAAAGAAGACTTTTCTAAAGCGAAAATTTACGGTATGGGAGCAAAGTTCCCTGGACAGGAAGTGAGCTTAAATTTTGTACCAGAAGATGAGACGGTAGTACAATTTATCTAACTTAAAAATCAAATAACATTGCGCTACGCAGCAAAGGTCAAAACCAAGATAAAAACTTAAAGATTGTCCTAGTTTTTTAATTTTGAATTTGTTTTTGATATTTGCACTTTGAGTTTTGAGCTTCTCAATTATGAGCAATTTTACCTGTATTGAATGTAGAAAAGTTGTAAACAGTGAAGCAGTTGGCACTCGCCACCGCAACCATTGCCCATATTGTCTTTGGTCAAGGCATGTCGATGTCAAACCGGGTGACAGGGTTGAACCTTGTCAAGGAATGATGGAGCCGACTGGGCTGACATTTAAGGGTGAAGGGTTTGATAAATATGGTAAGAAAAGACAGGGAGAAATTATGATTATTCACCGTTGTGAGAGATGTGGGAAGGAAAGTAAAAACAGAATTGCCGGCGATGATAATCCCGAAGCAATTTTAGCTATTTGTGAAAAAAAAGATAGAGAAGAAGTCAAGAAACAACTTTTTGGAAAAAACTTTTAACGCTTTTGAATTAATTTAGCGATTAACAATATTATCCAATACCCAATAGCAGTTACTGAAAAGTAAATAAAATAATTAGCAATTGCTTGGACCACTTCTACTCGGCATGGCAGAATACAGCAGTTAAATACTGACATACTAGTGGGAAAGGTAAAAGGAAAAAGTTTATCTACCATTGGAGATTGGTGATAAAAACATCCTCCAAAAGAGAAATGACTACTAATGATTGGCGTATAACTGTTTCTTCCATAAAGGAAAGCAGAAAAGAAGAAGACTAAACTAAAAAATAATATTATGGTTAGGTGGACCAAAAGATTGGTAACTTTTCTTCTCATTGGGGTGGCTGACGGGATTCGCACCCGCGATCTCCTGCTCCACAGGCAGGCGCCTTAACTGCTAGGCGACAACCACCATATTTTACATTAAAAAATATATGTGTCTATGTTGCGCGCCCAGAGGGAGTCGAACCCCCAACCAATTGCTTAGAACGCAACTGCTCTATCCATTGAGCTATGGGCGCATGTGAGCGGGATACGGGAGTCGGACCCGTCTTCTCAGCTTGGAAAGCTGATGTTGAACCGCTCAACTAATCCCGCGTCATGGAAAGAAACCATAGGTTTCTTTCCAATTTTTTTCCAAAGTTGTAATTTTTGCGATCTTCTGGCGGGTCTTACGCAAAAATTTAACTTTAATCATTCTTAAACTCGCACGTTTCCTGCCGATTGGATTTGTGTCGGGGATAATGGGCTCGAACCATCAACCTCATGGTCCCAAACCATGCGCGCTAGCCAATTGCGCCAATCCCCGTCTTGGGACAAACCTTGCGGTTTTTCCCAACGATTTCCCTAATAGGTAATTTTCAGGATCTTCCCCTCCGCCAGCTGGCGGATTACTTGAAAATTTAACTTTAA
>Ga0172362_10001811_pt1 | contig 18391 bp, 15 predicted proteins | sample LakKivs1_kivu2a2_FD_114534 | JGI IMG/M metagenome (GOLD analysis project Ga0172362, IMG submission 114534) | Sediment microbial communities from Lake Kivu, Rwanda - Sediment s1_kivu2a2 | ecosystem: Environmental > Aquatic > Freshwater > Lake > Sediment | place: Rwanda: Western Province, Lake...
GATATCATAACCTCCATCACGACCAAATAAATGAGGGTTTAAATGAAAAGAAAAATCAGTATCATTTTGACAGGCATGATGATCAGTTATAACCTTGTTTATCCCCTGGTATTTAGTACTTATACTACTACCAAGATCTGTGAACCATACAAGCTCATAGTTTTTATTTGATACTTCTTCAAGAAATGATTCTTCTAAATCTTTAACAAAATCTATAGAAACTTCTTTACCAAGTCTTTGCAAAGTCTGATAAGCAATTGCTCCAGCGGTTATACCATCAGCATCAATGTGACTCACGATATGAACTTGTTTTGAATTTTTTATAATATCTGCTATCTCTCTTGCTCTTTTCAACAAAACCTGTGCACCAGCATATTAGTAATGCATAAAGATAAAATATGTCTTTCGATTAAAAAATGAGGAAGTAAAAAAATTTTACTTCTCAGCCATAGTTTTATATTTTTTATAACGTTCGTTCACGTTTTCTTCGAGTTTTTTATGTAATCTTTGTGCTTCCTCAGGGAATGATCTTGTTAGACTATTGTATCTTACTTCACCCATTATGAAATCATGTAATTTACCATTTGGATCCTGTGAATCAAGTTGGAACGGGTTTTTACCTTGATCAGCTAGTCTTGGGTCAAAACGATATAGTGACCAGTATCCTGATTCTACTGCTAGTTTTTCTTCTTCCTGTGTTTTTCCCATACCTTTTTTGATACCATGGTTTATACATGGTGCATAACAAATGATTAATGATGGTCCTGGGTATGATTCTGCTTCTTTTAGTGCTTTTGCAAGCTGGTTTTTGTTAGCACCCATTGCTACACTTGCAACATATATGTATCCATATGTTATTGCGATTAGTCCTAGGTCTTTTTTCTTTGTTTTTTTACCTGATGCTGCGAATTTTGCGACACTTCCGATTGGTGTTGCTTTACTTGATTGTCCACCTGTGTTTGAATATACTTCTGTGTCAAAAACTAGTATGTTTATGTCCTCGCCCATAGCAAGGACATGGTCAAGTCCACCATAGCCTATATCGTATGCCCAGCCGTCTCCACCCACAGCCCAAATGCTTTTCTTTGTAAGCATTGTTTTTAATTCCCAGATCTCATTCAATGTTTTGTCATCATGGTTGTTTTTAAGCAATGTTTTGATTTTATCACCGCATTCTTTTGATTTTTCTGCATCGTCTTTGTTTTGTAACCATGCGTTGAACGCTTCTTTTGTTTCTCCTGATATTTTGTTTTCATTTATTGCTTGTTTTATTAGATCAAAAAGTTTGTTTCTGCGTTGAATTGTTGCAAGTGCCATTCCAAAACCATATTCTGCGTTATCCTCGAAAAGACTATTTGCCCATGCTGGTCCAAAACCATCTTTGTTTGTTGTGAATGGTACTGATGGTGCTGACCCACCCCATATACTTGAGCATCCTGTAGCATTTGCAATTATCATTCTTTCCCCAAAAAGCTGGGTTACAAGTTTTAGATATGGTGTTTCTCCGCAGCCGCCGCATGCACCTGAGAACTCAAGTAATGGCTGGTAGAACTGTGATCCTTTAACACTAGTTCTGTCAAAACCTGTTGCTGGTTTTAATGGTATTGTTTCAGCATATTTTAGTAATGGAATCTGGTTTTGTTGTGTGTAGCATGGTTTCATAACTAGTGCTTTTTCTTTTGATGGACATATGTCTGCGCAGTTACCGCAACCCATGCAATCCTCAGGGTAAACCTGTATTCTAAAAGAGTATTTCTCCATATCTTTTCCAACTGCTTTCTTTGCTGTGAAGCCCTGTGGTGCTTTCTTTAGTTCCTCATCAGTAACAAGTACTGGTCTTATTGCTGCATGTGGGCATACCATCGAGCATTGGTTACATTGTATACAATGATCAATCTGCCACTCTGGTATGTTTATTGCTACACCACGTTTCTCATATCTCGTGGTACCCATTGGAAACATTCCACCTGGTGTGAAAACACTAACAGGTAGTTTATCACCTTGTTGAGCTAGCATTGGTCTCATAACTTTTTTAATAAAATCAGGTTCATCTCTTTTTTCTTTATCTTCAGGTTTAAGTTTCGCCCAGGATGCTGGGTATTTGATTTCTTTTATGTTTTCTATAGAATTATCTACTGCTTTCCAGTTCATTTCAACAATGTTTTTACCTTTTGAACCATATGATTCTTCTATTGATTCCTTCAAATAAGTTATCGCATCATCAACTGGTAACACGTTTGATAGTTTGAAAAACACGGTTTGCATAACCATGTTTAATCGGCCGCCAAGACCGATTTGTTCAGCGATTTTTACTGCATCAATCGTGTAGAACTTTAGTTTCTTTTCAGCGATTGTTTTCTTTAGTGAGTTTGGTAGTATTTCTTCCATTTCTTCAACTGACCATGAGCAGTTTAGAACAAATGTACCACCTTGTTTTATTCCCTCTAGTAGATCATATTTATCAACATATGATGGGTGATGACATGCTATGTAGTCAGCAGATGTGATAAGGTAGGTTGATTGTATTGGGTTTTTACCAAATCGTAGATGAGACATTGTAACTCCTAGTGATTTCTTAGCATCATATGCAAAGTATCCTTGGACGTACATGTCTGTGTTGTCACCAATGATTTTGATTGCGTCTTTGTTTGCACCAACTGTTCCATCGCCGCCAAGACCCCAGAATTTACATTGTACTAGTCCTTCTGCTGAAGCATTTATTTCTTCTTTTATTGGTAATGATGTGTTTGTTACATCATCTGTTATTCCTACTGTGAAGTTGTTTTTTGGTTCTTTTTGTTTTAGGTTATCATAAACAGCTTTTGCCATACTTGGTGTGAAATCTTTTGAACCAAGACCATATCTTCCACCAACAATCATCATTTTTTTGTCTGTGTGTTGGTAAACAGCTGATACATCAACATATAGTGGTTCACCATATGATCCGTTTTCTTTAGTTCGATCAAGTACTGCTATACGTTTAACAGTCGCAGGTACTGTTTGGAGGAAATGTTCTGCTGAAAAAGGTCTATATAATCTTACTTTTACAAGTCCTACTTTCTCTCCTTTTTTATTTAAGTAATTAACTGTTTCTTCTGCTGCCTCTGCACCTGATCCCATCATAATAATTATACGATCAGCATCTCTTGCACCAAAATAATCAAACAAATGATAACTTCTACCCGTAAGTTTTTTTACTTTTTCCATTTCTTCTTCAACGATTTTTGGTACAGCCTGGTAGTATTTGTTTACAGCTTCGTTTTCTTGGAAATATATGTCTGGGTTTTGTGCGCTACCACGCAAGTGTGGTTTCTCAGGGTTAAGAGCTCGTTCACGGTGTTTTTTTATGCCATCCCAGTCAACAATTTTTTTGATATCCTCATAATCAATCATCTCGATTTTTTGTATCTCATGAGAACTGCGGAAACCATCAAAGAAATGAAGGAATGGTACACTTGCTCGCAGTGTAGCAAGATGAGACACTAGTGCCATATCCATTATCTCCTGGATTGATCCTGATGCGATCATTGCAAAACCTGTGGCTCTTACAGCCATTACATCCTGATGATCACCAAAGATTGATAGTGCTTGACCGGCTAGTGCACGAGCAGAAACATGAAATACACAGGGCATTAGTTCGCCTGAGATTTTGTACATGTTAGGTATCATAAGTAATAGTCCTTGTGATGCAGTATAAGTTGAACAAAACGCTCCAGCGCTAAGAACACCATGTACAGCCCCAGCAGCACCACCCTCTGATTGCAACTCCTGGACTTTTAATGTTTGACCAAAAATATTTTTTAGTCCATCTGCTGCCCATTCATCAACATATTCACCCATTGGTGATGATGGAGTAATAGGATATATCGCTGATACATCACTAAAAGCATATGCAATGTGAGCAGCAGCTGTGTTACCATCAACTGATTTCCAAATTTTTTTATTATTTTTGTCCATTTTTTTCATCTCGCTTAATAATATATTTGACATATAATCACCTCATAATATTGTAAAGGGGATATGTAACCCGTAACTAAGCTAGATTCATAAATATTTGGTATAATAAAATAAGGAAATTAATAATTAATTTAATTTTTAATCTAATTATTTTTTACTATTTTTTTCTTTTATTTGGTGAGATAATATATCCTTTTCTTTTCTTTCGCCATTTACCCCATCTCATTACAATTAATGGGAGAATAAATATTGATATTAAAAGCGAGTAAAGGATTGTTAAACACATTATAACACCGAACTGTTGCTCAGGTGGTATTGGGGCAAAAATAAGCATGCCGAAACCTGCGATAGTAGTCATTGCACAAATCATTAAAGCTCCACCTGTATGACCAATGGTTTCAGCCATGGCTTTGTTAGCATCCCCTGTTTTGTCAGCAACTAATCTAAATCTATCAGTTGCATAAATAGCGTAATCGATACCCACTCCAATCGTTAGACATGTGACCATTATAGTCATGACATTTAATGAATAACCAATGAAATAAATAGATCCAAGGATCCAAATAATTGATATTGCAACAGGTATGATAGCTATTAGTCCGAGCAATGGGTTTCTATAAATAATTATGAGAACTATTGCTGCGATTACAATAGACAGAGCAGTGGATGTTATCTGACTTTGAGTAAGAGCATTGGTAATACTATAAGAAGATGAATAATCACCAGTTACAATGGTGGTTGTATCCCCGTAATCTGTTAAATCTGCGTTAAGATCATCATATAAAATCTTAAGTTTTGTTCCTCTATTTAAATCACTAGATGAAAGATCGATGTAAACTCTAATGACCATTGCGTCATAAGAATCTCCATTTCGGTGTAATACTTGTTTTATATAAAGTGAATAGTAGTTGTTATCATATAAATAATCAAAAAGACGTTTTGCATCATTATTATTAGCTGGTATACCGTTTTGGTCAAGATTAAATTCAGAACGAATAGTACTATTTTTTCTAACAGCATCCTGAATAACAGAAAGAGCAGATACAACTTTTAAACTGCCATCAGGGTTTTTAGCAACAAATTCATCATCTTTTAAATTATTATTTGTCTGATAAATTCCCTTCAGAGCATTAACTGACGAAACATCCCCTTCTATTAGTATATATTCTTGATCCTGAATTGAAAATGGGAATTTAGCATCGACATCTTCCCAGATCTGAATTGCAGGGTTATCTTCTGGTAAAAAATCCTCTACATCAAAACCTGTTTCAACAAATAATGCACCTATAAACATAATAATAGTTACAATGCAGGCTCCTATTAGAAAAACTCTTGAATATTTAGAAACGATTTTTGATAATTTACTTGCAACTATTCTATGAGTATTTTTTTTGGGTTTTAATCTGGTAAACTCTTTTTTGTTTCTGTCTAAAATATATCTAACAGACGCTAGAAGAGTAATTGCTGTTATGTAAGTGTAAGTAATACCAAGAGCACATAAGATACCAAAATCTCTAATAGGGGGAATACTTGCGGTAAGAAAAGACAGAAAAGCAATTATTGTGGTAAAAGCTGCTAGAAACATTGCCCATCCAATGTCTTTTATTGAAGCAACTATTGCTTCGCCAGGTGTTTTTCCTTTATCAAGCTCAGCATTATAGTTATGAAACACATGTACTGAGTAATCTACACCAAGCCCCATTAAAAGAGGAACAAGAGCCACATATATGGTGTTAAATCGTATTCCAAGTAAAACCATTGTTCCAATAAGCCAAATTATAGATATACTCAGAACAACTAGTGGAAGAATAACATATGAAATTTTCCTGAAATTTATAAATAATAAAACACAAATCGCAATAAATATACCTGGTACTATTATAATATTTGCTTCAGTGGTCAACTCGTCTATCTGATAATTTACTACTCCTCCACCAGTAGCCTGCATTGAAACATAATTTTCTTTTGAATCATATTTTTCCATTGCTTGAACAATTTTTTTACTAACATCCCCTGTCTGCATTGGCCCAACAGTCTCATTTATTGAAAGCAGTATCAATGTAGCGCTTGGTCCAGTGCTATCTTTATAATCCTCTGATAAGAACACAGCAGCATTTTTTTTCATCTCATGCATAAAAAATGGTTTTATAAAAAAAGTATTATCCGAAAAACCAGAATTAGGAGCTTGATCTGTAGTTACCCATCCTTTTTCCATATCTTTCAAAGCTATTGTTTCGACTGTGAAACCTCCTGCTTCCATCATAGCAAATAATTCATCAAAATCTTCCCAAGAAAAATTAGTAAATCTACTTAACAGTTTTGTAGAAATAGCATTTAGCAATGGTCTGTTTTGTATTTTTGTAAAATAATCTTTTATAAAACTAATATTGAAATTTATTCTTAACCAAGGAAGCTTTGAATTTGGGATTTGATAAAACCTAAAACCTGCTTTGGAATTACCAATTCTTGCTGGAAGCTTGACATCATATATTTCAGGTGCGATGCCAAATTTACCAAGCTCTTTTTTTTCTACTTCAATTTTTATTTGATTTTCTGCTACATCAAAAGTAACATTACCTGTTTCAAGCTTTATTGGAAAAGATATATCTGAGCCAGGTTGCTGGACCCATAGATACGCCTCTTTTTTGTATGATCCAAATAAATCATGACCCCTAATAAGATTAATAATATCTTTGAAGTTCTTTATAAAACCGTTTCCTACTTCCCATAGTTTATTAGTAGGTTCTATGTGTGCTGTTATCTTATAATTCAAATTTAGTCTTTGATCAGGGGTTATCAAATTTTTAAAATCTATATACCATTCCATTACATTCATTTTTGAATATGGCGGAGTTATTTTTGATGCAAAATTAGAGAGGTCATATACTTCAATTGAAAAACATATTTTATCATCTTTTTCTTGAATGTAGTAATTTTTTATATCAATGCTATCTATTGTTTTTCCTTTTGAGATTCTTGGGTAAGGGTTGTAGTCTATTTTTTCATTAGGATCATCTGTTGTCATCATTTTTAGTTCATCATTATTTTTTTCTACCATCAGATCGTTATATGCAGCAGTAATTTCCTGGTTTGAACATTCAAGAAGTGTTTTATTAAACTCTATTTGACATATTATATCCACAAAATCTGCTACAGAAATGGATGCTTTTGCTTCATCAAATTTTTTTAACTCTTTTGAAACAGAATACTCTTCTTTTAATGCTTCAGGTGTTACTACATTACTGGATTGTTGTTTTTCAACATAAATCATTAGCAGTTCTTCAGTGCCACCAAAATATTCAGTGACACGTTGATTTGCTTTGACGATTTTATCATCTGGCTGGAAATCTTCTGTTGAGGTTCCTATTTCTAAAAAAGGAACTAATGTACCAAAACCTATTGTTATCATGAATATTATTCCAATAACCAGCCATGGTCTTTTTTCGATGAGTCTACCTAGTTTATCTAACATTTACTTTCATTCTCATGTTTTCTATTTTAATATAGTAATATTACTTTAGCAAGTAATTTGCCTTATTTTTTATCATTAATTAACCTTATTATATATAAAATTATTTTTATAATATATATCTTTATCTTTACAGTAGATACCAGATTCTTAAAAATGATGCTTTACAGATTTGTTATCATTATTTTAATGTATATCTTTGTTTAGCAAAAGCATAATTGTTAAATAAAAGACATAGATACACTTCTAAAAGGTGAGGTTATGATGGATTTATCTGTAATTGTACCAATAAGCGGATTAATAGCACTATTATTTGCGGTATATCTTGTTTATAAGATACGTCGACAGAGCTCTGGTAATGAAAAAATGCAGGAAATAAGTAATGCTATACGTGAAGGGGCTATGGCTTTTCTTAAGAGTGAAACTAAGATACTTGTTGTATTCATAGTAGGTGTTGCAGCTGTTCTGTATGCATCTTCTTTTGTTAAAGATAGTAATATGCACTGGGGTACTGCAGTTGCATTTATTGTTGGTGCCATTTTGTCTATTCTATCTGGTAACATAGGGATGCGTATAGCAACGCTTGCAAATGCTAAAACAGCTCAGGGATCAAAAGAGAGTTTAAACAAAGGACTTTCTGTTGCTTTCTCCAGTGGTGCTGTTATGGGTATTACTGTTGTTGGACTAGGTGTGCTTGGCGTATGGGGAATGTATATGTTGTTTACCCAAGTATTACCATCTCAATATATATGTAGTGCAAAACAGGCTACTAACATACTTTTTGGTTTTAGTTTTGGTGCTTCATCAGTAGCATTGTTTGCTAGAGTTGGTGGTGGAATTTATACAAAATCTGCTGATGTAGGAGCTGATCTAGTAGGAAAAGTCGAAGAAAACATACCTGAGGATGACCCAAGAAATCCAGCTGTTATCGCAGATCTTGTTGGTGATAATGTTGGTGATGTAGCTGGTATGGGTGCTGATCTGTATGAATCTTATGTTGAGTCAATAATTGCTCCTATGGCTCTTGCTGCAATGGCAGGAGGAGCTGCTCTTGCAACAACCACTGATTATGGATCAAATGCGATAGCTTTACCATTAATTATATCTGCTTTAGGAATTTTTGCTTCAATTATCGGGATGTTTTTTGTTCGCACAGGTAAAAAATCAAATGTCTACTCAGCAATGAGAAATGGGCTGCTAGTTTGTACTGTTCTTGTTGCGATACTTAGTGGGGTAGTGACTTATTATTTACTTGATGGCGAATTGAAACCTTATTATGCAATGCTTGCTGGGTTAATTGCTGGTTTTATTATAGGTTTAAACACTGAATATTTTGCTTCTGAAAAACAAAAACCTGTAAAAGGCATAGCAGAAGCATCAAAAACAGGTCCTGCAACAGTGATTATTCAAGGTATGGTAACAGGTATGATGAGTACAATCATCCCAATTATCTCAGTTGTTGTAGCAATGGTTTTAGCCTATGAGTTTGCAGGTTTTTTTGGTGTTGCCCTCTCAGCTGTTGGTATGTTAAGCGTCCTTGGAATTTCTCTTGCAACTGATTGTTATGGTCCTGTTGCTGACAATGCAGCGGGTATTGCTGAAATGTCAGGTATGGGAAAAGATGTTAGAGAACGTGCTGAGTCATTGGATGCTGTTGGTAATACAACTGCAGCAATGGGCAAGGGTTTTGCTATTGGTTCAGCAGCGATTACTGCTCTGGCTCTGATAGCCACATTTATTGTTTCTTTAGGTAATTACCCTGATATGGATATAACTAATTTACTTTCATTAAATGGTAATTATAGCCATTATCTAGTTTCCGGAGTCTTTATCGGTGCGTTACTTCCGTTTGTTTTCGTTGCTTTAACAATGGGTGCAGTAGGAAAAGCAGCCTATAAAATGGTGGAAGAAGTTAGATATCAGTTTAGGGAATTCAAACTCTTGACAGATCCTAAGGCTAAACCTGATTATACAAGATGTGTAAACATAAGTACTAAAAATGCATTAAAGGAAATGATCCTTCCTGGTTTAATGGCAGTTATTGTTCCAATAATTGTTGGAATTATATTAGGACCTGCAGGTCTTGCTGGTTTGTTACTTGGTTCTATTGCCACAGGCTTTCTTTTAGCTATTTATCTTGCAAATGCTGGTGGTGCTTGGGATAACGCGAAGAAATACATAGAAGCAGGAAATCTTGGTGGAAAAGGATCACCTGCTCATAAAGCAACAGTAATTGGTGACACGGTTGGTGATCCATGTAAGGATACTTCCGGGCCTTCACTTAATATCCTTATAAAACTCATGTCAGTTGTATCGCTTGTGTTCCTGCCTTTGATAGTTCATTTACATGATTTAATTTTCTAGTTGATACAATCCAAAAATTAATATTTCCTTTTTTTATTCCATTATTTGATTCACTATGAGGGAATATAAAATTAAAAAAGGACATAACCCAGATATTAATGCTATTGTCGATAAATTCTTTGGAGCAAAAGGAGACATCTATACTGGGATGAAGTTTGAAGTCAGTGGAATTGGTAAAATTGATATGAAACAGGATAAAAGCTCTCTTTTTGTTGACATTGAGCCACCTAAAACGATATGCAGTGATTATAGTATAATAAAGAAATGGAATGATTTTCTTTTTGAAGCAACTGGTAAAGATGCTAAAGAAAGGAAAAAAGAATTCGGGAAGGTATAATAAAATTTAATAGACCTTTATTTTTATCTTTATTTTGCTGTTCAAATCCATTCCCATGCACTAATTATTTACACTGATTTTCATTTCCAAAAATATAAAAGAGAGGTTAGTTTGCAGTGAAACTAAGATATCTTGTTTAATTACCTCTTATTTGAAATTTCTTCTTCGATATGAATAATATCATCAACTATTGTATTCATTTGTTTTAAAATTGAAAGTGAAATAAGTATATTTTTAATAAATCTATCATTTTCAAATGAGTTTTGTAATTCTAAGGTCAAATTTCTGAATTCACTCCATTTAATTGATTCGTTGTTCAATAGCCGCCCATCAATCTGACAAAAAATACAGTTATCCTGTTTAAGTAACGAATCAGCTGCAAATTGTTTGTCCTTTTTTATCCATGACGTACTATTGGTCATGAAGTCAAATGGATTAAAACCTATAATCGGTCTTAATGAACGCCAAAATAATAATCTAGGGATTATGACGCTTGGTTTTAGATTGTCTTTCAGAGTTTTTAAAGCATCTATACCAAATTCCTTATACAATTGCTTATATTTTTCATCATATACTGTATTGTTCCATCCTTGCATTTTTAAAAGATTTCTCTTATGGGCAAGTTCAAACGCTTCATTCTTAGGAATGGGTTCAGTAACCTTTTCGATAGTAAGAGTTAAACACTTCACGTCTTCCCAGTAATAAAAAACACCATCGATTACTCCTTTCTTTAAAAGTGAGATATTCATCCAAATATACTCACAGGTTTCATTTCCTTTCCAAATATATTTACCCATTAACTTTGATTCTGATTTTGTATAGTTTGAATTTGCCATATCATTGTAGCAAACTGTACCGTTTGCCTCATTGAAACCAACAAGAACAATAATATGACCACCAACAGATTTACCTTTGTTATACGACTCGTTAATAGATGGAAAATGTTCTCTCCACCAAGGAATAACACCGCAATCAATTAAAGTCCAAACTGGCTTATTATCTTTAATAGAGTTTTTAACATTATTCCAGTAATCTTTCCAAGTTTGTTCTACATCAGTAATCTTAGAAACATATGACAGATTATATGATATTCCAAAAAGATGTGATATAAAATCTAGATCGTTCTTCCAAAGTGAGGTTAATGACCCAGGATTGATAAACGGTTTAAAAGGTGGTTTAAATGGAGTTTTAACTGTTCTGGTAGCTCCTAAGGAATAAGCAGCTCCGCTAAGGTAAAAAATATCATGATAGCTATAGTTTAACTCAAGATATTGATAAAGCATAGCTAGACTTGCCCATTCGCAATCATAACCTGTTTCCTCACCTACATATGGTACGCCTTTTATCAAATGACTTTCAGGAATTTCTAATATATCAGTATTATAATTTGGTTGAACAGCAGATACATTAGGGAAAATAGGTGTTATACCCATTACTAATATAATTGATATATTTAGGAATTTGCTCAGTTTCATTAGTTTCCAATATGGATTTATTATATGTTATATATAAAAAGTATGTTTGAGCAATAACAAAGAATGGATTGATTTGTCATCAAATAAAAAAAATTGTTATTTTTTTACTTTTTCCCAATCACTTAAAAAATTTTTTATTCCCACATCAGTAAGTGAGTGCTTCACCATTTTACGTATGATCTCAGGTGGTACTGTTGCGATATCAGCACCAAGTCGTGCTGCTTGTATGACATGTATCGGATGTCTAATGCTTGCTACTATAACCTTGGTTTCTATATCATAGTTAGTAAATATTTCCATTATTTCTTCTATTACTTGCATGCCTTCTTGGCCTATGTCATCAAGTCTTCCAATAAATGGGCTAACGTATGTTGCTCCTGCTTTTGCTGCAAGTAGTGCTTGGTTTGCTGAGAAAACTAGTGTTACATTTGTTTTTATGCCTTCTTTTTTTAGTTTTTTTACAGCTTTTAGCCCATCCGGTGTCATTGGTATTTTTATTGCAATATTTTTTCTGTATTTCTCAGGTATTTTTGATACAAGTGTTTTTGCTTCTTTGACCATTTCATCTGATTTTTCACTGATTACTTCTAGGCTTATTGGTCCGTCTACTATTTTGAAGATTTCTTTTATTATTTCGTTGAAGCTTCGTCCACTTTTTTTTACAAGTGTAGGGTTGGTTGTTACACCATCTATTATTCCCCATGATGCTAGTTCTCTTATTTCATCTAGGTTTGCTGTGTCAACAAATATTTTCATGAAATTTCAACTCCTGATGTTTGGGGGATATAGTTGTTTTTGTTCATAACTTTTTGGTCTGTTTTTAATTTGTTTTCAATCCCTGAATCGTCAATTTTTATTTAGTAATAAAATACTTTTATTAATATATATAGATACGTTTGGATATATTTGAAAAAATCAAAACATATATATATCCACGTATACATTGCTTGGCTTTGTGGTGGATGGGAGATGCCTCTAACAAGAAAAGCCCGAGTAGTTGGTAGTAGTCTTGTACTAACTATACCTAGCCAGCTTGCAAAAGCACATGATATCAATGATGGAGATGATATAGAGATAATTCCAACTGGAATTGGAGAGTTTAAAATCAGGAAACTAAGGAAATAAAAAATATTTTCTCTTCTCAATATTAGATATCATTGAATTAAATTTTGTTAGAAAAGTTTTAGATTATTATTGTTTAATAAATCAGTTTTTAGATTAACCCCGATGCTAAATCACGTAGCACACTTTCTTTATCTTTTGCTTTTACAACACCACTAGCAAGCAGTACACCATCAGCGCCAAGTTCTATTGACTTTGCTACATCTTTTCCGTTTTTCACACCAGCGCCACATAACACTCTTACTTTTTTATCAATTTTTTTAACAACCTCAACAGAGCCACTGACAACCCCCGGGTCAGCAGTTGTAACAGAAATATCTCCACCGATTAATTCTGGTGGTTCCACTGCAACAAAATTTGGTGAGAACACAGCTGCTGCTTTTGATGTAGCAATGTTGTTTGTACAAACAATATGATCCAAGCCAAGTTCTTTTGCACGAGTAATACAAGCATCAATATCTGCTAGTTTTAATCTATGCTCACTATGATTTATCAGTGTTCCAACGGCTCCTGCTGCCTTTACAGCCTCAGGCAAAGTCCAACCTGTGCTACTACCTGGTTTTATTGGGTCTATATGCTGGGCAAAAATAGGAATATCGATTTCTTTGGAGCACAAATAAATATCTGTTGCTTGAACAGCAATTGCCATACTAGCACCTGTTTCTTTACTTACTTTTTCCATTAACCTTGCGATTTCAACTGCTTTATCCCCTGTTGCCTCAGTATATGTTTTCACATTTAGAACAATAACTGGTGTTTTTAACATATTACAAACTACCTCTCTTTTTTTGATGAAAATAAGAAATCGATGACCTTTAATATATTCTTCGGCATTTGGGGCAATGATATTAAATGGATGTATTGCCGCAGACAATGCTTTTTCTAGGAATTATTCCTGCTTTGGTTTTACTTTTCATCAGTCTTAAAAAATATGATGGAATTTACAAAGAAAAAACAATGTTTATTATGTTTATAGGCGGAATAATGACAGGAGTATTATCAATAGTTATAGAATACGCTACTCTTAGTGTCGGGTTTCTAGCAGTTATTCTATTTCCAGTTCTTGAACATTTGCTTAAAACAATTATACTTAATATGAAAAGATTTCAAAATAAAAAAGAAACACCTCTTTATGGTTTATCTTTAGGATTAGGATTTGGATCAGTTTTCACTCCTTATTATATTATTATTACTAGTTTACATTATGATAATACTAATATGTTGTATTTAGCCTTGGTTGCATCAATAGGTATTATAATTTTACATGGAGCAACAGGGACACTTATTGGCTATGGAGTATATTCATCAAAACTTCCTAAATATTTTATCATAGCAGTATTACTATACATACCAGTTCCACTTACATCAGCAATAAAATATTCACCTATTGCTTTGATACCATACGCTTTAATAATTTATTGGTATGCAACTGTGAAGATTATGCCAGATATATTAAAAAATAATAAAAAACAATTGAAGCGAGATAGTAATAAAATATTAAAATAAATTAATCAGAGTTGTAAACTTATGGTTAAAAAAACCAAATCGAATGAGAAGAGTAATACTATAAATAACGAATCAGAAAAAGACAATAATCTAAACCAAAAATCTAAAATACGAGTTTCTAAACCATTGATTGCTGGTATCATATTGATTCTTGTAGGTTTATTATTTGTATATGTATATATCCCATTTTTAACAATAGATGATGAAACAATAAATGATTTAAAAGAAAATAATGAGGGCTTTAGAGAACAAGCAAAAAACCTTACAAATAAAGAAATAAAGAAGCAATTATTTAACACCGGTATTATTGGGCTGATTATCTCTTCTTTTCTAATATTAGGTGGAATTTTTGCAATTATAAAAAAAGGATGGTTCATTTCATTAATTGGAGGAATAGTAGGTATAATTTTTTCAGGGTTTACAATAATTACTATTCTACCATTATTAGCATTTGTATTAATTGTTTTTTCAAAAAAAGAATTCCAGAAAATAAAAAAGCAAGAGATGGATAATAAAACAGGTTAGAATTTCCTTGTGCAATAAGGACAAATCATCGCATCAAACGGTATTACACGACCACAGGTGGGGCATACTCTCTCACCAGTTTTTTGTTGATAATAACCTGTGTTATAATTTTTTAATCCATCAAGTTGTTTACCACAATATGCACACATGATTGAATCCGAAGGGTTTACACGTCCGCAATTCATACATCTTTTTGGGTTAATTAGATTACTAGATTTAGTTGAAGCTAACTCACCTGAATTTATTCGTTTGTAAGGTATATAAAATGCTATTAAAAACAACAGATTATTTATAATTCCGATCAGACTAAGCTCATAGAGCTTATTGGTAAGCTCTTTAGTAAGCTCAGTAGTTCTTTCCTGAACTTCAGATGTCGAAGTTGTAGTATCAATTGAAATTGAACCTATTGTTTTATCAAAAACAGGATTTAAAATCATTATTATGATTATCGATGTAATTATAGAGGTTAGAATCGCTATATACAGGATAGTTTTACCCTTTTTATCTTCAAGCTCATAAAGTATGAGCAAGTACATTATTCCGCTAAGTATTGATGCAATAGGAATAATATACAATATATTTTTTAATGAACTTAGATCTCTTGAAGATATTACAGAAACTACTATCATTGCAACAAAAATTACTGTTATTATAAAAGTAATTATAAATAAAATTAATGCATAAATCATGAACTGGCTATGTTTTTTTCCGTATTCTTTTCTTCCGACAAGCATTAATATTAATCCAATAAATGTAAAAAACCCACCTATAGATCCTACGCCAGAATCAAATTTTGCTACACCCATAATCGTATTTGATATTATGGATAATATTAATCCAATTACTATTAACAACAAGCCGTATTTAGTTAGATTAGCCATAGGTCATCCCATCACTTACTTGTAGTAACTAATAATCTATAATTTTATTAATCTTACGATATGAGAGTATAATTAAAGAAAAAGATAGATGCCTAGGGAACTTCGTGCTTCTACATTTTTCTGAAATCTTTTCCGCAATAAGGACAAACAACTGCATCCATTGGTATCGGACGGCCACAATTTGGGCAATATCTACTAGGTTGATTTGATATTTTATTGTCTCCCTCTATAACAAGCCCGATTATAAACAATATTAAACCAATAAGTCCTATTGGCCACATACAACAAATTCCCAAACCTAATGTGAGAATTGTTACAAAAAAAGCAATAATCATTAAAACAATTCCACCGACAATAAAATTGGTATTCATTTAGATCTACCCTACAAGTTTTTTGTAACAGTCTTAAAAATTTAAATTTTACCATAACATAAAACTTTTACTTAAGATTATTGTAAAGAAAGAAAAAGGTTATTGCCTGAAAAATTTCAGGCATTTTTTATAGATTTCTAAAATCTTTTCCACAATACGGACAGACCTGTGCATCCATTGGGATTGGACGACCACAGTTAGGACAGACTCTCCCAGTTTGACCCGGCATACCAGGTTGACCTGCTGGACCTAACTGATCTGGTAGTGAAAAGAAAGCAATTATTAAGAATATCTCAGCAATAATCATTATAATTGCACCAACAACAATAATAAGAGTAAGGGCTCCAATAAGATAAAGTAATCCTGCTGTATTAAAATATTTAATATTTGTACCTTGTCCTATTGCATCGAAACATTTTTTGAAATATATTGCTGAAAGAATATAAAATAATATAAACACAATAATTACAACAACACATATAGCTAAAGAATCTCCAATATCTCCAAACGGATCAGTTGGATTTATACTAAACATTGATGCTAAAACTGCTACCATTCCTACAATTAAAGCTACTGTTGCTATTATCGAAAGAACTATTGACATAACAAAATCACTTTTTATTTGAGGATTATTTAAATATCCTGATATTTCTTTTACACCAAGATATACTAAAATTAAACCTACTAATGAGATTATTCCTCCAAAACCTGTACCTATGTTGGCAAACCCTCCAACCAACATTAAAATCGCTCCAATTCCACCAAATGTTTTTGCTTGACTTAAACTAACCATAATATATCATTTTCTCCCTATTTTTTATTTTTATACTACTTATTACTCATTATAAACATATCTTTATATTTTAATTACTTTGTGTTTTTTTTGAATAAATCATCTCCTTAATCTCATCTATAATAACTCCTATAGCAACTCCACATACTATACCAACGATTATACCTGTTATAACTCTAATCAGATTTGTACTCTCCCATAAACCAAAAAGCTGTCCAACACCATCTATTCCTATTGGCACAATCCCAGCAATAAGAACAAATACGAATTTCTCATCAAGTTTTATTTTATAAAAAACCATGAAACCAAGACCAATTGCAAGACCAAGCCATATAGCTGTACAGCGACTGCAGAAAGGCATCTGATTACCATTAATAAAAAAAGATCTCTCAGCTTTTTCATGACAGAGACTATCCCCTATAGAATAAACAGTATTCCAAGGAGCTGGCATACTATCAATAATTTCTTTGTTATCTGATATTCCTGTTACACCAGAAAGATCATCAACACTATTAGCAGGCAAAGCCAGTGGCGCAATAAACTGAATTATACTCCATATAATCAAAGGAATAAAAAAAACAAGCATGATTATACTAGAAGACCTTTCCCTTCTTTCCATCATCAAACTCTTCTTTAGATTTAAATATAATAACAAAAGCTATAATCGAAAGTATCGATCCAACCATAAAAAAACCAAAAGCAAAAATACTAATTATACTACAAATGGCTGCAGCATCAAAATGTACACGTTTAAAAGATGCTATTGCTGCAAGTAAAGCAAAAATTGGGAAAATTATTAAAATAAAAGTACAACCAGTTAAATCAAAAGAGTTTGTTTCACTTCCTACTCCTTTTTCCATTTTAATATCCTGATATGATGTAAAAAAAGGAGTTACAAGGATTTCCTGAGTAATATTAACATATCCCGGAGCATGAATCTTTATCTCCTTGATACCAACCTCTACATTATTTGCAACATATGACCCATTCCCTGTTTTTTTTAGATTACCAAAATCTTCAATTTCAACTGTGAGATTATAAACGGAGTTATTTGACTTATCTGTTACATGAATATCAACAGTGCCTTTCACGCCTAAAAAAGATGTTACATAAGTTGATGATTCGATAAAGATTTCAAAATAAACAGCTGTTGATAACCCTATTACAAAAACACAAATAAGAAGGACTGCTGCGATTTTAGGTTTCCTTGTTTTTTGTTTCCTGGATGATAAAATAGTTTTCCTTGGCTCACCATGTTCCACCCAAAAACTTCCTTCTTCTGTTTCTGTTGGTGAATCTGAAACTATTACACTGAATTTATTATTACAATTAGGGCAGACTGCTTCATGTCTCTTTTCACCATCTGATATATCCAATACAAACTCATGTCTGCATTTGGGACATTTAGTTCTCCCCTTAATAAGATTCACCACAGCAGGCATAATTATACTATATTAAGTAAATTTCTATAAATTTTAGCTATTAAAAAATCTTTACACTATATTTAAATAATATTTGCTTATTCCCGATACAACATAAAGGTAGGTTAAATAAAATGGCAAGATTCCCAGAAGCTGAAGCACGATTATTA
>Ga0172362_10001812_pt1 | contig 18389 bp, 15 predicted proteins | sample LakKivs1_kivu2a2_FD_114534 | JGI IMG/M metagenome (GOLD analysis project Ga0172362, IMG submission 114534) | Sediment microbial communities from Lake Kivu, Rwanda - Sediment s1_kivu2a2 | ecosystem: Environmental > Aquatic > Freshwater > Lake > Sediment | place: Rwanda: Western Province, Lake...
TGGAATTGATTGTCGCGGATCGAACTACCTCACGGACAGGAGAGCAAGAATGGCAGACGCAGCGACAGGCAACGCGGCGCAACCAGCCGCGGCGGCCGATGCAGCCGCACCGCAGCCGCCCGCAAACATGGCGGACGTCGAGCAACAGATGTCGGCCCAACAGACCGAACAGGCAACCGAGGAGAAGGGCGGAAACGGGGAACAGGCGCCCCCACCGCGAGGCGGCATCGAGCAGTACTATTTCTTCCTGGTGATCGCGGCGATGTTCGCCATCATGTACTTCATGCTCATTCGCCCGCAGAAGAAGCGCGAGAAGGAGCGGCAGGATATGCTCGGCAACCTCAAGAAGGGCGACAAGGTCGAGACCATCGGCGGCATCATGGGCACGATCACGTCCATCAACGACCGCGAGGTCGTACTGCAGGTGGAAGACGGCGGCAAGCTGCGGTTCACCCGCCGGGCGATTTCGCGCCCGATGGGCGAAGGCAAGGGCGATGCTGCCGAAAGCGTGTGATCTCCAACGCTGCAAGGCGCACAGGCTGCAGGGTACAGGGCCGGCGTTGCTGGAACAAGACGATAATGCGCCGCGCCTGCACCCTGCTGCCTGCTCCTGTCAGCCTTCTTGGATGCGTCTCGAGAAAGGCGTCCCGAGAAATCATTTGACAATCCCGTGCATCTTGCATATAATTGAGATAGTTGCAGGAAAAACCAACACGCGGCGTGACCCGCCGCCGAACCGGCGATCCATCCGGCAGACCCTCACGGAGAGGTGGCTGAGTGGTCGAAAGCGACGGCTTGCTAAGCCGTTGATGGGGATTACCCCCATCCGTGGGTTCGAATCCCACCCTCTCCGCCAGACAAAATTGATGCGTGCGATTGCGATGCAAGAGCTTGCGGCAAAATGGAAAACCCGTTTTCACGCGGGTTTTTCCATTTCGCCCAAGGCGTGGGCAATCCAACGTGAACGCACGGTGAACGCATGCAGGCGGTTGCGCTCCATGCGCTTAGATGCGCTTGCATGCGCGTGGGCGGAGATGGGCACAGTGGTTCTGGGCGTCAAGGAGTCGAACATGGCAGTTCGTGGTGAACTGATGGCCTTCGCGGCCGTGGCGTGTGTGGCACTTGTCGGCGGAATAGCATTCGCGGGGGAAGGCCCCACGCACCTTCGGCCAACGCGCTCGGTGAAGTTCATCCCGGGCGTGTGCACGCACCTCGGCGGCGACCGCTTCACGCCCGCAACCCTGGAGATGCTGAAGCAGTCGGGCGCGATGTCCGTTCGCGACGAGATCGGCTGGATCGGCGTCGAACGCAAACAGGGAGAGATGAGCGTGCCGCCCACCCACGACCGCTACTTCAACTCCACGCTCGCCGCCGGGCTTGATCCGCTGCTGATCCTCAACTACGGCAATCCCTTCTATGACAAAGGCGACAGCCCCCGCACCGATGAAGGCCGGGCCGCATTCGTGCGCTATGCCGAGTTCATGGTGAACCACTTCAAGGACAGGCTCTACCTCTACGAGTTCTGGAACGAGTGGGACATCGCGATCGGCGGCACCACGCCGGGCACGGCCGACAACTACGCGGCGCTGCTGAAGCTGGTCTACCCTGCCATCAAGAAGATCGACCCCGACATCCTGCTGATGGCGGGCGCCACCACGCCGATGGCGATCAAGAACGGCTGGCTGGAGCGGATGCTGGAGCTTGGGGCGCTGGAATTCTGCGACGCCGTCTCGATCCACACCTACGTCTATGGTTCCAAGGGCCAAGCCGGCTCGCCTGAGGCGTGGGCGGCCTGGATGCAGCAGGTGCAGGAGATCATCCACAAGTACAGCGGCGGCAAAGACGTGCCCCTCTACGTGACCGAGCACGGATGGCCCACGCAGATCGATGAGCGAGGCCGCACCCCGGCCGTCAGCGGCGAGTACCTCGCGCGGCTCTATCTGCTCGCCCGCACGATGCCCTGGATGAAGGGCATCTGGTGGTACGACTTCGAGGACGATGCCATGAAGTACGACTACAACGAAGCCAACTTCGGCATCATCCGCCCGGACCTGACGCCGAAGCCGTCGTGGTATGCTCTGCGCGACGTGGCGGACCTCGCCGCCAACGCCGAGTATCTGGGCCGTGAGGACGCGGGCGACCCCGACGTGTGGGTGCTGAAGTTCCGCCGCCCCGATGGCCGTGACACCTGGGCCGTCTGGAGCGCCCACGAGGACGACGATTGGCAGGTGCGCATCCAGACCGATCCCGCGAAGCGCTTCGAGCTGACCATCCGCGAAGTAGGCCGCGAGCCGTTCCGAAGGTCATGGGGCGACAAGGCATGGTACGACGACAAGCGCACGTGGAACGAAAACCAGGTGTCGCTGATCGTCCGGGGCAACCCGTGGCTGATCGAGGGCGACCTCTCGGCCGGGAAATGCGCGGGCGTGGCCAAACGCGAGTTCCCGGAGGCGAAAAGGATGATCGATGCTGCACGTTGAATGAAAGGCACCTCCGCCGGTTCAATCCGCCCGTTCCCGCTCGCACAAATGCCTGTTTTTCAGGTTGACTCAGGCCGAATTTATGGTATAATAGTGTTTCTTCCGAGCCATTTCCGGCACGGAAACACGTGGTGTTTCGTTTCTTTCTTCCCCGTGCACAGCCGTCGGCGCCAGGATGTCCGCTCAGATGATCGGATTACCTCGCGGCTGTGCCTGCATTAGATGGAGGCCAATCTTGGCAATCGTTACGCTCAGAGAATTGTTGGACGCCGGCGTGCACTACGGTCATCGGACCAGCCGCCGGAACCCGAAGATGGATCGCTTCATCTTCGGCAAGCGGAATTCGATCCACATCGTCGATCTTCGCGAGACGATCCGGGGGCTGATCAAGGCCACGCGCTTCCTGTATCGCATCGCCGAGGAAGGGCAGCAGGTGCTGCTCGTCGGCACGAAGCGGCAGGCGGCCGCCGTGATCGAGGAATGCGCCGGGCGCGCTCAAACGCCCTATGTGAGCAACCGATGGCTGGGCGGCACGCTCACCAATTTCAAGACCATCCGCAGCCGTCTCAGCCGCCTTGAGGAGCTTGAAGCCCTCGAGTCGAGCGGGGAGATGGACAAGCTCTCCAAGAAGGAAATCTCGGCCCTCCAGCGCGAGAAGCGCAAGATCAAGAGCAACCTCGAAGGCATCAGGAAGATGACGCGGCTGCCCGGCGCGCTCGTGATCATCGACCCCAAGCGCGAGAAGAATGCCGTCTTCGAAGCAAACAAACTCGGCATCCCCGTGATCTGCCTGGTCGACACCGATTCCGATCCGACGACGGCGGACATCGCGATCCCCGGCAACGACGACGCCATCCGCTCCATTCAGCTCGTGACAACCAAGCTGACCGACTCCTACGTGGCGGGGCGTTCTTCGTACATGCAGGGCGTCGAAGCCAAGCCGGAGCCCGGCGCCGCCGAGTTTTCCGGCGAAGCTGTGGCGGAGTGAATCGGAAGAAGTTGCCAGTTGGCAGTTGCCAGTTGCCAGTTGTCAGAGAAGGCAAAGACTGCGTTTTTTGCAGGCTTCCCCGGGCAATGAGAACTGGCTCACTTCCAACTTGAAGAGAAGCCGCTCCTCGTGCGGTTTCGCGCAACTGCCAACTAACAACGGGCAACTGCCAACGGGCAACTGACAACTGGCAACTGCCAACTGCCAACTGACAACTGGCAACTGACAACTGGCAACCCAATGCGAATGACTACGAAAGGGAAGCTGGATGGAAATCAACGCTGAAAAAGTGAAAGAATTGCGCGAGAAGACCGGCATCGGCATGATGAAGTGCAAGGAGGCCCTCATCGCCTGCGAAGGCGACTTCGAGAAGGCGATCGACTACCTCCGCAAGAAAGGCATCGCCACCGCCGACAAGAAGAGCGCCCGCACCACCAACGAGGGCCGCGTCGCCGGCTACATCCACACCACCAACAAGGTGGGCGTGCTGGTCGAGCTGAACTGCGAGAGCGACTTCGTGGCCAAGGGGGAGGAATTCGGCCAGCTCGCGAAGGACATCTGCATGCAGGTGGCCGCGTCGAAGCCGATGGCCGTAGCTCGCGAAGACGTGCCCCAGGCGGTGATCGACCGCGAGAAGGCCATCTACGTCGAGCAGGTGAAAGGCAAGCCCGCGAACATCCTCGACAAGATCGTCGATGGCAAGCTCAACGCCTTCTTCAAGGACGTCTGCCTGCTGGAGCAGCCGTTCATAAAGGATCCGTCGATCAGCATCCAGGACCTCATCAAGAGCAAGATCGCGAAGTTCGGGGAGAACATCACGGTCCGCAGGTTCGTGCGCTACCAGTTGGGAGAGGAAACGTGAGCCAGCCCCACCTCGCCTGGAAGAGGATTCTCCTCAAGATCAGCGGCGAGGGGATGTGCAAGCCGGGAGGCTTCGGGATCGACCCGGACGAGGTCGATTTCGTGGCGAGCGAGACCTCGGCGGTGCACAAGATGGGCGTGCAGTTGGCGCTGGTGGTGGGAGGCGGGAACATCGTCCGCGGCTCCACATTCGCCGAGCGCGGGGTCAACAAGGCGAGCGCCGACCAGATGGGCATGCTCGCAACCGTCATCAACGCCTTGGCGCTTCAGAGCTCGCTGGAGAGCAAGTTCGACGTTGAAGTCCGCGTGATGACCGCCATCAACATGGACGACGTTGCCGAGCCATACATCCGGCGGCGGGCGATCAGGCACCTCGAGACGGGCAAGATGGTCATCCTGGCCGCGGGCACCGGGAACCCGTACTTCACCACGGACACCGCCGCCGCCCTGCGCGCCTGCGAGATCGGCTGCGAAGTGCTCCTGAAGGCCACCAAAGTCGATGGTGTCTTCAACGCCGATCCCGTTCGCAACCCCGACGCGGTGAAGTACGATCACCTCAATTTCATGAAGGTGCTCCGCGATCGCCTGCGAGTGATGGACTCGACCGCGATCTCGATGTGCATGGACAATAATCTGCCCATCATCGTCTTCAACCTGAAGAAGCAGGGCAATATCAGGAGCGTGATAACCGGCGAGAAAGTCGGCACACTCGTCAACGGAGACTGACGCCATGCCCTACGACGATATCCTGCTGGACACGGAAGACCGGATGGAAAAGGCCGTATTGGCCCTGAAAGGCCAGTTTCGCACGCTTCGCAGCGGCCGGGCGAATCCGGGGCTGGTGGAGAGCATCAAGGTGGAAGCCTACGGCACGCCCACTCCTCTGAAGGGGGTGGCCACCATCTCGGTGCCCGAGCCGCGGCAGATCCTCATCCGGCCGTTCGACAAGGCTCTGCTGGGCGACATCGAGCGGGCGATCCTGAAGTCCGACATCGGCCTTACGCCCAACAACGATGGCAAGGTGATCCGCCTGCCCGTGCCCCCCTTGAGCGAAGAGCGCCGCAAGCAGATGGTCTCCAAGCTCCGCAACATGGGCGAAGAGGCAAAGGTGTCCATCCGCAACATCCGCCGCGACGCCAACAAGCAGTCCGACGAAGAAGAGAAATCCGGCGACATGACCGAAGACGACCTCCACAACATCAAGGAGGAAATCCAGACGCTCACCGGCAAATACGAGAAGCTCGTGGAAGAAGCGGTGAAGGAGAAGACCGAAGAGCTGATGGAAGTGTGAGGGGGAAGGCCTTGGGCTTTGGGCTGTTGGGCTTTGGGCTGAAGAGCAGCGGCGTGGGCGCCGTGAGCGGAATTTTCGTGCACCAATGGTCCAAGGCCACGTTCATGTATAAAGGCGAGGCCACCTCGCCGCAGTTCAGCCGGGGGCGTAGCTCAATTGGCAGAGCAACGGCTTTTTAAGCCGTAGGTCGAGCGTTCGAGCCGCTCCGCCCTCACCACAAAAACGGATGAAACCCTCGAGTGTCAGACGCTCGAGGGTTTCTGCTTTCAGTCAGTCATCTATGCGAAGATGCGCCAGGCAGGTCGCGGTCCGCCACACGACGTCCGCCACACGATTTGACTTGACACCGCCTATTGATCCGCTACAATATGATGTCGGCGCTGCCAATGCCGCCTTGGCAAGCTGAGCAGGTTGCCATGGTCGAAACGTCCCGTTCCTGGTGGAGTGGCAAGTTGCGGATCATACCGACCACATTCTGCCTGCTGATATGCATCGCTCTGGCCGGATGCGAAGGAGGACGCACAGCACAACCGCAACCTGGCCCGGCAACGGCAGTGCGCTCCGACGCGAAGGCGCTCGACTTGGGCAAACTCATCGCGATCGCCTTGCGGCACGGGCTTCCGATGCCACCGAAGGGCGCACGGCTTGTGCTTGCCAACACCGGATCATGGCTTGTTCTCGGCAATCGTTCCAGCAGCCGCGATCCTGCCATCTACTCGCCCGCCTACCTGCTGAAGGAAAACCAAGATCGCGGCATTGTCGTTCTTTGCGGCACTGAGACGGAAACGCTGGAATGGCGAGGGGAGATTCTGTGGCGGCCGTTCTCGACGGCGGAGGTGAAGCCAAAGCTTGGCGGGTACGCCGTCGATTTCGGGCCGCTTTCCGCTTTCGTGTGCGCCGTGCAGACTGCTGCCGCTGGCGACGAACAGACCGCACAGGGCATCTGGGATCGATTCAAGACGCTGGAGCCATTGGAGTATGACGACATCACCTGTGGCTTGGTGGACTACAGCAGTCTTGAGAACAGCGTCGTGCAGATGCTCAAAGATCCCCATACGCTTCTTGCCCGGTGCATCTTCAATCACCTCGAAAACGCCCTGCTTCAGGATCAGGCAAAGTGGCGAGAGATCCACGCCAAGATGACTGCCCTGCTCAAGGAGTTCCCCTCGCTGAACGAAGAAGGCCGCCGCGAGCTCTGCGAGGACCTCGATGCGGCAGTGAATAGCAAACCGGCCCCGCCGGGCTCCATCGAGTCTCTGCTCATCGAGTGGTCGCGTCGGCCGGGAGGCGCAGGATACTTGGAGATATTCGACGAGTGGCCTTCCAGCGGCGATGACAAACCTGCACGCAAGATCGTTCTGCAGGGTTTCGATGCCGTCCCCGGGTTGCTTGCCCTGGTCGAAGATCGACGTCTGACCGTCCACGTTGAGCGGGCCTCCGGGCGGATGCCGAAGCGCCAACTGCGAGTGGGCGAGCTGGCCGCCAACTTGCTTCAGGAGATCGCGGGTGACGTCGATCTGTCCCAAAGCGACGCCTCCGAACCCGCGGCGCTTCGGGCCTGGTGGGAGCAGGCACAGGTACGGAATGAAGCCGATTGCCTCGCTGAGGCTGTTTTCAGACGCGAAGGCGGCAGGATTGTATGGGTCAATGACACGCCCGCACACATCCTGGCGACCAAGTATCCCGAGAAGCTGCCGGCGCTCTGCGGCGAGTTCTCCGAACATGCCACCCCGGACGCCCAGCCCTTTGCACTGGCTGAGGCCATCGTGTCATCGAAACTGCCCAAGGAGGTGCGCGTACGGGTTCTGTCGGATTTCGCACAGAGGGGTTCGCTGGAGCATCGACGGTGCGTTCTTCAGAACCTCGCCAAACTCGACGGTCAGGCGTGTTCAGGGATTCTCCTGCCTCTGCTCCGCAGCGTGCCGAACGACTCGCACGGCCCCCACTGGACATCTCCGGAAGCAAGCCTTACGCACGTCGTGATGGAGCTTGAGGACGATGCGGTCTGGCGCGAGTACCTGCGCCTTGCGAAGCGGTGCAGCGTTGGACTCCGGATGGAGATGATGAACTCGATGGACTACAGCTACATAGGAGAGAAGAACCGGGGGCGACGGCTCGCGTTTCTGGCCTCTTTCCTGGATGACGATGCGGTCAGGAAAATCCCCAGAGATAACGAGGGGCAGTTCGAAGGACCATGTGCCGCATTCACGATTCCTCGAATTCGCGTCCGGGATTTCGCCGCGATGCAGATTGCTTCCATTCTGGACCTCGACGAGCGGCCGGATGAATTCTGGGGCCGAGCCCATTGGCAGAAGTTGCGCGAGAAGGTGCGCAAGAAACTGGCTGCCGAGAAGTTGCCAGTCTTTTGAGCCGCAGAGCGCAAGGCACACAGGAGTTCCCAACGGAGGCGCGACATGAAAACTGTCCGTACTCTCCTGCTCAATCCCGTATGCCTCGTGGCGTGCCTGAGCTTCGCAGACGAACTCCCACGGAACGCATGGACGCCACCCATCGACGGCCTCAGCACGCGGCTGATCACGGATCGCGACGTCTACGAAGAAGGGCAGTATGTGTGGGCCTTCCTCGACGTCCGAAACTCGACCGGCCAGCCGATGGACGTGGCCTATGAGTATCAGCCCGAGAAGCGTCTGCGCATCCTGACGGCTGATGGCAAAGCCCTGAAGCCGCGGAAGGCTCCGCCAGAGGAGAACCTTCGCACAAAGACGGCCCCGCCGGGTAAGCACACCTGTCTCACCGTCTTCTACCTCTGCGGCAATCAGTATGCGTACTTCGAGCCGCTGAAGCCCGGCGACTACCGTGTAGTGTGGGGCGCGGAGCCGGGCCAGAGCGCAAACGGCACGCGGTTCGCGCCGTCGGCGGAGGCGACGTTCAGGGTGATGCGCATGCCAAAGGATCTCGATAGGGAGGCGCCCGCCCCCGGGCCTCCGATGACCAACCCCGCCAGTGTGCCGTGGGGCGAGACGAAGGGCGGCCTTCGCACGCGCGTCCGGGCCGATACCGGCACGTTCGTTGACGGAAAACCGATCGCCATCATCTTCGAGATCGAGAACGTGAGCGACCGCGTCCTTTACTATCACGTGCCGCAGATCTTCGAGAACGGCCGTGCGAAGGTGCTGGATGGCTCGGGCAAGCCGGTACGCTACACCGGCGGATCGGTGCAGACGAAAAACCCCCTGTGCTCGCTCAAACCTGGTGAAACGGCGCGCCTTGCCGAGGGCGATCTGAGCAAGTCCTATTGCGTGTGCGGACCGGGCACATACTCCATTGAATGGCCGGGACAACGCGCCTGGGGAGCCACCAACATCGAGGGGTGGGGCGAGGCGGAACCCGCCGATTCCGACATCCCCGCGACCAATCGGTTCGTCTTCAAGGTCGCATCGACCAACGCGCGGATCGATCCGCGGGAAAAGGCCCTCCGGGTCCTCATCCAGCATCTTCCGCCGAAATGGGAGATTGAGACATCGGCGCCAGTTTGCAATCTCGATCGGCCAGGCGCTCAGTGGAGCCGGGTGCCGGCGCAGCGTTACCTCTTGCAACTCGAGAACCCGGGGGAGAACGTCACCAAAGAGGAAGCGCACCTCGCCTCCATCTGCCTGTTCATCACGTTGAGCCGGGCAGTCGAGGAACCGTGGGAGTCCGACGAATCCGTGCCGCCGACGGAATACATCGGTTTCGGCCCGTACGGGCATCTGTACCTGGCGGCGGTCCCCGAAAAGGCGCTGAAGCAGTGGCCGACGATCAGGGAGGATCTGAAGGAGTGGCTGCAAATCCGCGATCCCGCAGCCATACGGTGGAGCGAGCCGGTCGACGGATTCTCGATAGGGATCGAGGTGCCGGCCTCGCCCATCATCTTCGAGCCTGTCAAGGATTGGTCCGGTCCGCCGCTCATCATCAGGAAGAAGGATGCGTCAGGTCGGGAGACAGGGATGAGAAGCAACGCCGGAGGAAGATGGCCGGAGACGTCGGTGCTGAACGTCTATCTCAGCAATCTCACCGAGAAGACGATCTTCTGGTCGGCGGATGGGGAGGTATGGACGATATCATTCTTCGGGCCTCCCAACGTCATGCCCGTCCATTGGCCGGGCGGTCGGCCAATGCCATGTCATGGCCCGATATCTCTGGGGCCGGGTGAACAACATTGCCTGCAAGTCCCACTTCGCGGTTCCCTCAGGATTTGGCCGCTCGTGCCTCCGGGGGAGTACACGGTGATGGTCTCGTACGACCCAAAGTGGTCCCTCGACACGGTGATTGGAAACGGCAACGAGTCGATTCATCCGTACGATGTCCCCGGCTTCTGGAAAGGAGTGATCGAAACGCCGCGGATAGCCATACAGGTGAAGCATCCATAGGCGCAACGTGGCATCCGCAGCTTATGCCTGTTCCTCAATATCCCCCGTCTGCACTGCACCCCATTATTCTGCCTCTTCCCCCTGCGTCGCCCCCCGCTGCAGCCCTTCCATGTGCTCATCGAACGTGCCCGGCGCTACGGCGTTTGGCACGACCTTGCTGCCGGACATCTCGTCGGCCGACATGTCTTCCAGCGTGGCGGGCTGCTGTGCCACGTGCGGGGTGAGGAAGATGAGGAGCTCGGTTTTCGTGAGGTCGGTGACCGTTCGGCGGAAGAGGGCGCCCAGCACCGGGATGCTGCCAAGCAGCGGCACCCTGCGGACGTTCTCGGTCTTCTTGTCTTCCATCAGGCCGCCGATGACGATGGTCTGGCCGTTGTTGATGGCAACGCGGCTGGTGGCAGATCGATTTGCGTACACCGGTGCGTCCACCGTGTCGGAGATCGGCACCGTGTCGCCCGTGAGGGCCGAAATCTCGGGGGCGACATCAAGGATCACCAGGCCAGCCGGGTTGATGTGCGGCGTGACGTTGAGGATGATGCCGATATTCTCATACTGGATGGTGTTGATCGTCTGGCCGGTATCGGTTGTGCGCGAGTTCTGGATGAAGGGGACGCGGTGGCCGACGGTGATGCTGGCGGCCTGGTTGTCGCTGGCGAGGATGTAGGGACGGGAGAGGACGTCGAGCTTGCCGACCGTTTCGAGTGCGCGCAGGGCGGCGGTGACGTCCTTCTCGACGAGCTTGTAGATCAGGCCGTCGGTGCCGGCGGCGACGCCGAAGTCGGAGAAGACCTGCGAGCCGCGCCCCGACGCCCGCAGGTTGAGCGCCGAGAACTCCACGCCAAGGTCCTTGCTGTTGGTGCGGGTGACTTCCGCAAGGAGCACCTTGATGAGCACCTGCGGCACGGAGCGGTCCATCTCGTCTATGATATCGCGGATGCGGTCGAAGTTCTTCGCCGCGGTCATCACCATGATGGAGTTGGTGTCTTCGTCGGCCACGAAATAGACCTGGCCGGCGAGGTCGGTGGCGGCTTGCGTGGTGGCGGCCGAGGTCTGCTGTTGTTGGGTGCGGGTGAAGAATCCGCTCCGGCCCTGGGTGGACTGGCCGCGCGTGGACGAGCCGGACGTCCCGGTGGTGCTGCGCGCGGTGAAGAGGTCGTTGAGCACCCTCACCAGGTTCGCTGCCTTGGCGTTCTTGAGCCGGTAGACGAACACGTCCTCCTCGGCGGATGGATTGGAGTCGAGCTCGCGGACCATGCCCTCGATCACCTTGAGCGTTTCGGTGGAGGCGCTGACCACGACGGTGTTGGTGCGGTCGTCGGCGGACGCAGTGACCTTCTCCTTTCGGCCGGAGTCGTCGGTGCTGGATGACGACTGCTCGCCGCCGGGGCCCCGGAAGCGCCGGAAGGCTTCGAACGGCGAGGCCTGTTGCTGAGTCGTCGTATCCTGCTTGAAGACGTCGTTGATCAGCTTGGCGACGGTGGTGGCGTTGGCATACTGGAGTTGGAAGACCTTGATGTCGGCGACCGTGGATGGCCTCGAGTCGAGCGCCTTCACGATCTCCACGATGCGGCGGATGTTGGCCTCTGTGTCGGTGAGAATCAGCGAGTTGCTGCCGGCGTTGGCCGACAGATCGGCATACGCTGGAATGAGGGTGGCGATGTCCTGCTTGAGCTTCGCCGCGTCGATGAACCGCAGCGGAATGACCTGCGTCACGAAGGCGTCGCTGGGCACGATGGCCTCGGGATCGCTGCCGGAGCGGACGGGGAGATTCGCCTTCTTGGCGTCGGTGAGCGTCGCGACCTTCAGTGTTCGCCCCGTCCGAACCGCCATGTAGCCCTTATCCTTGAGGATGGTGTTGAGCAGCCCGATGGCTTCTTCGGCGTTGATCGGCTGCTGGCTGATCACGGTGACGCGGCCCATGACGGCGGCGTCCTTGACCACGACGAATCCGGCCGCTTCGGAGAGGTATTCGAGGACGGCGTCGAGGGTGGCATCCTTGAAGTTCAGCACGATACCGTTGGAGGCATCGGCCGCGGGCTGCGGCGGGAGTTCCGGTTCGGCCGGGGCTTCGGGGGGAAAGTCATCCTCGTCGCCCGGGAGCTGATCCGGCTCCTCGGGTTCGGCCGGCGGCTGGTCGATGGCCTCGGGCTCGTCAGGAGGCGGCTCGGGCGGCTCCTGGTCTGCCGGAGGGGGAAGGGGCGCGTCAAGCTCGTCGTCAGGCGGCGGCGGAGGCAGCGCGTCCTCTTCCGGTGCCGGCGGGGCAGGCTCCTCCTGGGCGAATGCCCGGCCGGGGAAGGCACTGAGGCAGATCGCCAACGCTACGGCCATGATGGTCATCAATGGTGCGATGGTGCGTATGCGGTTCATTGTCCGTTCATCTCCTTCAGCCGGCGTTGCCTGAGCTGTTCGAGAATCGACGCCTCGTCGGTGGTTGTGGCGGCGGCCGGTGCAGGCGTGGGTGCGGGTGCGGGCGCGGCCACTGGCTGGGCGGATGGCGACCCCCTCATTTCGGCCAGGCGGCGCTGCCGCAGACGTTCGATGATCGATGCGGCATCGCCGGGCTCGCCGGAGGTGGTCGATGCAGGTCCGGACGATCCCTCTGCCTCGGTACTCTCGCCTTGCTGCATGCTGGTTTGCTGGCCATACGATGACGCGCCGGCCGCTGGCTCGCCTTGCAGGTTGCTGCCCAACGTCACCGTGACCGTTTGATCGTCCTTCTCGTATTCGATGCGATCGAGCTCGATCCGGGCCACGCGGCCGTCGGCATAGTCGCCCCCGGCGGCTACCCGCAGCGTGACGCCGGTGCTGGTGTTCTCGAGGAAGGCGATGTACTCGCTGCCCTGGCGGATGATCCCCCTGAGCACTGCGGCCGACTTGGGCCGCTCCTCCTGCGCGAACGACGTGCGCGTGAATTCCGAACGGCGCCTGTAATCGTAGTTGGAGCGTTCGCGGAGGAAGATGTTCTTCTCGACGATGACCTTGTACTTCTCCCACGAGGGAGGCGCGCTTTGCTGCGTCTCGCCGTAAGCCGGCGCGTAGCCCAGGCACAGAAGCAGCAGGCACGCGAGCATGATGCGGCGATCAGTCATTGGCTCCACCTCCGCTTCCTTTGGTGGCGGCAACTTTGGCAGCGGGAGCTTTCGCCTCGTCGGGCAGGCGGCACAATGCGGAGATGCGCAACTGGAGGGCGATGTCGTCCGTGCCCTCCTTGCGCGTGCCAAGCTGCAGCTCCGCCACGCGAACGGGCAGCGATGAGCCTTCGATATTCCATAGGAATTGCGACACGGAGCTCATCGAGCCGGTGCCCGACGCCTGGAAGGTGATTTCCTGCAGGCCGCCCTTCTTCGCCACGCGCTCGGGGCGAAGCGACGACAGGGCAAAGCCAGCCTCTTGCGACCAGTTTCGGACGGCGTGCAGCACCTCGCTTTCCGCCTCGGGCGGCAGGCGATCGAGGCCGGCCTCGAGCAGGCGCTGCCACTGATCCGAAAGCTGCTTTCTGCGTTCCAGCAGCACGCGGCCACTGTCGATGCCGGCCGCCAGGCGCCGCCGCTCGGTGTTCATCGCTTCCGAGCGAGTCTGCAGCGGCGTAACCGCCAATCTGTCGAGAAGCAGTACCGCGAGCGCCCCGAGCATTGTGATGACGATGTACTTTTCACGCCGGGCAAGGACCACGGGCGACTCCTTTCAGATGAATTAAAAATTAAAAACTAAAAATTAAAAAAGATGAGCGCCATCGTTCGTCTTCTGCTCTGTTTTCCGTTCCGCCTTGCGTTTTCTTCTGCATCCGTGGTCCTCCGTTCTGAACTTCTAATTCCTAATCTGCAATTTTTCATTTTCTTGTGCGAAATCGAACGACATCGAGAATACGATCTCACGGGAGCCGGCGCCCGCGTCGCGCATGTAAACCAGTTTCACGTTTGAGAACGCCCGCCGGCCCGCGACCGTCTCGGTCGCACGAATGCGGTCGAGCGTGTCGAGGACAGTCTGCTTGTCGGCCGACTTCCCGGACACGACGGACCGCATATCCTCGCGCATGGCGATGTTGGTAACCCAGATGCCGTCGCTTGGGAAGGCGAGGGCAAGCTCGCGGAGCGGCTCGAGGAATCGCGGCCGCTGATCGGTCCATCTGCGTGCAAGCCCGATTCGCTGGACGATGGCTCGCGCGTCCTCGACGTCGGGCTTCATGGCGGCGAGTTCGTTTCGGAGGCCGGCCAGCTCGCGTTCGGAGCGGCGCCAGTCGGCGAAGATGAAGCCACCGGCGGCCAGCGCGATCAAGGCAGAGGCGGCGATCAACGCGACGCGGCGGCCCATCCGTGTCTTTCCGTGCACCGCGAGACGGGAATGAAGGAAATCGATGGGCATCCGCCTTCCGTTTCCTCCGTTGCGTGCACCGGCCAACGCGAGTGCGGCGGCGGCGACTGCCGCGGAACAATCTCCCTCCTCGACGGTCGATGACGGCACGATGCCGAGATCGGCCAAGCCGCTGCTCAGCTCTGTCTGCAGAGAAAGCTGGTCGCCCAGTCCATCGAACTCGGCCGGATCAAGGTTGGCGCCGTTCCACGCAACGAGGTCTTCCGGCGCCGAGCCTGCGTCGTCCTGCGGCAGGAGTACCGTGAGGCGGCGAATCTCATCGGCTACGGTGCTGCTCCATGCCGATTGAGCGGCACCCGGAGTGCGCGTGCCTCCTGGCAGTGCCGCGGGCAGATGTTTCACCACTCTGAAGCTGCCGCCGGACCGGATGCAGATTTCCACGTGGCCGGGCCTCACCGATAGCATCATGGATGCCGGCTGAGCCGGCCGGAGAGCAACGGCGAGCACCATCGAAGTCGACGTGAGCGTCTTGAGTTTCAGCCCCGCCGCGAGCGCCATGGCGGTCAGCCGGTCGGCTTTCTCGCGCGACAAGGCCATCACGAGCACATGCGAACCGTTGGCCTGAGCGTAGGCCGTCTCGCGGCCGTTCGAGTAATCCAGCAGCAGGTCGCTGAGATTGGTTGCGAAGCTGCGCTCGGCCTCCAATCGGATCATGCCGGCGAGCAAGCTGGAATTGGCGGACGGGAACGCTTTCTCCTTCGACAGGAGCCACCGTGCTGGCACGCCAACGATGGCGGTCCGTGCTGAGAAATGCTTGGCGCGGAGGAACTGGCCGAGCGCCTTGCCGAGGGCTTGCGGGTCGTCGAGCGACAGGTCAGCCGGAAACGCAAACTCGGCTGCCCGCCGCAGCTCGGCGCGCCGGCCGGAGAGCTGCACTTCGGCCGCAATGATGCCGCGCTCCTCCATAGCCAGCCCCAGAATCCTGCGCCCAAGCAGTGCCATCAGCGCCCTCCTGCCATCGTAGAGACGATGAACGACGAAAGCCCTTCGCCCGATCTGAGCGACGTGAGAATCTCGGGATCGAGCGGCCAGCCCAGGTGCGTCAGATCCTTCCAGCACCGTACGCGGGGCGGAGACTCGATCGCATCGATGACGGCCCTGTAGCGGCGAAACGCGCGGCCGTTCCCGCTGACGGCTACGATGTCGGCCGAGAACTGGTACGATCGCGAGGTGACGGTGTCGCCGAGGCCTACGGCCTTTTCGCGCGACAGCACGTCAACAGCCCATGCGATGCCGGTGACATCGGAATCGGAGGCCTCTCGGTGAGCGATGAGCGCGTCGACGTCGCTTTCCTCCAAGCCGGGCAGGCATAGCAGCACCTGTCGCGGGGCAGTATTCACGTTCACCCGGCCACTCAGCACGCGGTCGCGCGACGTGGTGAGGCGGTCGGCGATCTGTGTGAACTCATCGGAAGTCAGACCGGTCTTGAAGTAGAAGTCGAAGATGCTGCTGAACGGCCGCCCGCCGCGCACGCGGTCCATCACCTGGAAATAGCGGTCGTCGGATATCGCACTGCGGAGGATGTCGGACAGTGCCCGCATGTTCGATTCGTTCACGTCGACGCGCTGTTCGCCGGTGCTGCTGAGATTCGGTTCCCGGCTGCAGACGGTGACGTAGTCGAACAGGCCGCGGTCAAGGTGGCCGTCGCGATTGTCGCCCGGATCGGCCGCGGCCGTTCCGGCCGCCCGGATGCCGTCGTTCTCGTTGGAGTCGAGCACGCCGTTGCGGTTGGCGTCCTCACCGTACAGAAGCTCGGCCGATGTGCCCCTGACGAGCACCAGCTCCTCGACGGCTTCAAACGCCGCATTCTTGCAGTAGTAGGGATCGGCGAGGAGGAGGTAGTATTCGTTCTCGGCGCCGCCGGGCGAGATGTCATTGTCGGCATCGCGCCAATCGACGATTGAGGCGGCCAGTTCGGCTGTCATTCCGGGAAGCTTGAGGAGCATATCTTCAGTGGCGGTGTTGACGTTGATCCTCGATGATTCATCGCGGATACCGAAGTACCAGGCGCGGTCGTCGTCGAAGCTGGGATTGAGAATCCAGAAGAAGCCATCGCCCACCTCCACGGCCTCGCAGACGGCGGGGTCGGCGGTATAGGTGCCGTCGGAGCCGTCCACTTCCGACAGCACGAATTGGAGCGCGCCTTGTGCGATGGCGTCGGCCTGAAGGGCGGCCACATGATTCGCCGACGCGACCACCTCCACGCGCATGCTCCGGCCGAATACGAGGACAAGGCCGGCAAGCACGATCACGATCCACATCGCCACGATCAGCACCGTACCGTTGCGGTTCGCGTTGGGATGTCGTACGAAGGTCAACATAATCGGTTTCGTGAGCAGGGCGGCGGACGCCGCGTCCGCACACGATAGTTTGCCCCTGCGATCATTGGCCGGCGGGCGAGGAAGCCTCAAGGGTTATGTCGCCGGCAGGCGCCGTGGCACATAAGATCGGGAACACCCGAGTGATCGTGTATGGCTGAACATCGGCCGATGCCGAGTCACCGCGGCCGACGGCGATCGTTGCCTCAACCGCCAGCGGCAAGGTGTTGTCCCGCGTCGTAGAGTCCCAGCTATCGAGCCAATCGGTGCCATCGTAATAGCGCAGGTTGAACGAGATAACGCTGCGGCACAGGACGTCCTCGACCGTTTCGGGCGTCTCGGGCGTCAGAAGATTCGTCGTGACGTGCCGCGCGAGCGTGAGTGTTCCGTCATCGGCGGAGACGGTGCTGAACTCGACCTTGCGAATCGCCGGGCCTTCCTGTGCTGCGCTCTCGATCATCGAAAAGAAGGAGAGCACGTCGGCGTCTTCGGCGGAGACGTCGGCCGTGGCGTCCTGCCCCAGGAATGCCCCGGCCAGTATGCCGGACGGTGGGAGCGCGGCCTGGACGTCCCGGTGCAGCGGCTCCAGTGCGAGCGTTGCGGCTCGGGCCGGCGCGATCGCCGCCTCCGCACGCGTCCGCGACTGGAAGCCCACCGAGAAACTCCGGTAGAGCGATCCCGCCAGGATGCTCATCAGCGCCAACGCCACGAGCATCTCGAGCAAGCTAAAGGCCGTTGTGCACCGTACCGGGATCACGTCATTCGCCCTCCGGCGTGTAAACGAGCGTGGTGAGCGTGACAGATCGCGTTGTGCTCCGAGCCGTCCAACTAACGCTGACGGATAGCTGCTGAACGGTCGTGTCTTCCCATTCTGCCACATCTGCGATCCAGCGATAGTCGGGCCAGTCGGTACCGAAATCGCCGGAGAGTTCGCTGCCCTGCCAGTCGCCGGACACGCGCAGTTCGGTGAGCTTGGATTCGGCCAGGGAGGCGGCTTCCATCTGCCGGCGGGCATCGCTTGCCGCGGCAGTGGCCAGCGAGATTCCGCGCATCGCCACGGGCAGGATCACCGCCGCCAGCGTGAGGGCGGCAAGCACCTCGACGAGCGTGAAAGCCCTGGCGAACGATGAACGATGAACGATGAACGATGAACGGAAGCCGGGCTTCAGGCATTGGGCATTGGGCGTTGGGCCGAAGAAAGCCGACGGCCGCCCGCGCGAGGCCGAACGCCCTGAGCCTGATCCCGTGGAGTCGGAAAGGCCGCAGACTACAGATTGCAGACTGCAAGTACGCCGGATGACGTAGAACAGCCGACCCTGTAGCCTGCAGCCTGCAGCCTGTAGCCAAGACTCTCGGGGCATCTCTGCACCATGTGCAGAAGCCTCCCCCAAGGCTTTCATTGTTTCTCGTTCTTCGTTCATAGTTCATCGTTCGCGGATGCTATCGCGCGAAACTGCTCGGTCGGCGAGGAGCAGACGATCCGGACGGCATCGCCCTGCCTCCCAGTGAGGCGGATGTCGGCCGGCTCGGTTCGCCCATCGGGGTAGAAGGAAATCCACCCGCTCGAGGCCGCCTCTCCCGTCGAATCCCACCGCGCGGTGGTGCCTTCGGGAAGGCAGAACACCCGGCCGATCTCAGCCGGGAGCGGAGCAAAGGCGCCCCCCGCCTGGGCCGTGAGCCAGTATTTGCCTGTCTCGGCGTCGAGGTTAA
>Ga0172362_10001815_pt1 | contig 18373 bp, 11 predicted proteins | sample LakKivs1_kivu2a2_FD_114534 | JGI IMG/M metagenome (GOLD analysis project Ga0172362, IMG submission 114534) | Sediment microbial communities from Lake Kivu, Rwanda - Sediment s1_kivu2a2 | ecosystem: Environmental > Aquatic > Freshwater > Lake > Sediment | place: Rwanda: Western Province, Lake...
CCCGCCAGGTGAATGGGCGGCGACGGGCCGGGGCGCTCGGGTGCCGCACATCATCTTGCGCCGCAATAGGTTGTGTCTCTGCGGCCTCCGCGTACTCCGCGGTTGATGAATAATCCGGGGTAAGCGTGACGCTGTCGATCCCCTCCATCAGGTGCGAGTAGGGGTAGTGGCCCACGTCGTGCAGGAGGGCCGCCATCCGGAGATTCTCGCGCTGCTGCTTGTCGAGCGCTCCGCGCCCTCTGCTGGGGAACAGCTCAAGGATCCTGCCCATGATCGCCAGCGTTCCCAACGAGTGGGCGAACCGCGTGTGCGTGGCGTTCGGGTAGGTCACCTGCCCCATCTGTAACTGCTTGATACGGCGCAGCCGTTGGAAGGCCGCCGTGTCCAGAACCCGCCACTCCCGCTGCGTCAGGTGAATGTCCCCGTGGAGGGAATCGACGATCAGCTTCCCTGGCAGGCCATCAGCAGAGGATGCCATGGTCGCGCAGCTCCCCTAGCGCCCCCGCCACGTCCTTCGCGTCGAAGGCCTTCCCGAACCTCCGCAGGACCGCGGCGATCTTCTCGGGCGCACTCCCGGCCACCTGCTTGCGGTCGATCAGGAAGTGGACCGATGCCAACAGTTCCAGCTTTCTGGCCAGGGCGGGGCGCTGAAAGCGCCCCATCAGGGCGCGGACCGCCGCCAGTTTCCGGCAGGACTGCGCGTCGAGCGACCACCCCTTGGAGTCGTCCACTTTCCGTGCCAGCTCCATCGCGATGCCGAACCCGTCGTCCGCGACAGCAGGACAGTACGGACCCCGGAGATACCACCGGAAGTAATATCCCAGATGGACCCCGGTCGCCTGCGCGAGGTAGACCGCCTTCTGGAGGATCAGCCGATCTTCGAAGCTGCGGACCTGCACCGGAAGGTGGAGATGGTCCATCGCGAGTTTCATGGCGATCTGCCGTCGTTCCATGGCCGTGCTCCCTGTTCGGACTTTGTTAAACCATGCTATGCCCGCAACCGCAGGAAGGCAAGGGACGAATCCCCGCTGGCGTTTCACCGGCCGAACTGTAGCTGTCGCAACTCCTGCCGTCAACCCACTCATCTCGGCGAGCACAGGGCCCGCGGGAGGCCAACGCCAATCGGGAACGCGCAATTCCTTCGGGCGCCGCCGGAGTTAAATGGGCGTGACAGTGGCGGTAGTGACCAAGACCTGGTGCGGGCGCGCGCGAAGGACGGCCGCAATGGCGGTCATCGGGGTCCTGTGCGCGTCGGGGCGGGCGGGGGGGCCGGTCAACGGCGCGGTGAGCCTGACGCTCAAGGGGGCGGTGACGTACCGGGGCAGGGCGCACGAGGCGGCCGCACGCGACCGCCGCGACATCCAGCTCGACCTGCTCTGCCGCGACGGGCGCTGGCAGCAGGAGGTCTGGGGCTGGATGGGCGAGCTGCCCGGACAGGAGCACGTGGGCGCGCTGGCGGCGGGCAGCGAATCCGGCGGTCGCGTCCGCCTGCGGATCGTCCTGCCGATCAACGGAAACGCGGCACGCCCGGCGTCGCTCGGCGGCGGGGCGATGTACGAGCTGGACCTGCGGCGCCACGGCAACGGGCTGGTGGGCACCTTCCGCGGCACCTGCGTCGGCACCAACCGCCCGGAGGTGCTCCGGCGCACGGCAGAGGAATGGGCGCGCCCGGCGCCGTGGGGCGGCTGGGAGCCGGCGCGGATGGACCGTGTGCTGGACGAGTACGTGGCCGACGGCGACGTGTCGGGCGAGGCGGTGGGGCTGATCGCGCCGCTGCCGCGCGTGGCGGCGGGCTTTCAGCGGGCGGAAAGGGGCGAGCACCCGCGGCTGTTCTTCCGCAAGGCCGACCTGCCGGCGCTTCGCCGCGAGGCGGCGACGGCGGACGGGCGGCGGATGCTGGCGGCCGTGCGAAGCCGGCTCGACGCGGCGAAGCGGTACGGCTTCGGCTACCGCCGCGAGGGCGCGCCCGCGCTGCATGAGTCGCTGTGGGCGGCCGGGTACGGGCTGCTGTACCAGCTCACCGGCGATCGCGACGCGGTGGCGTGGTCGCGGCGCTGGTGCCTGGAGGCGATGTACGGTCCGGCGGCGCGCGGCGGGGGGCAGTGGCAGGCCGAGCAGTTGCTGGGCCTGGCGGCGTGCTACGACCTGTTCCACGACGCCTGGGACGGCGACTTTCGCGACGTGGTGATGGTGTACCTGGAGCGGAATGCCCGGCAGGTGGCCACGCTGCTGCGGGGGCGCAACCCGCTGGGACTGGGCGAGGGCGTTTCGTTCGGGCCGGAGATGCAGTGCGGCTGGCCGGGCGACGAGGCGGACCTGCGGTTCGTGCGGTGGCGTGCGGCGGCGGGGGCGGCGGCGCTGGCGATTGCGGGCGACGCGGTGCGGGGCTTCCGCGACGCGCCGCCTGCACCGCTGGACCGCGCGCCGCGGGTAGCGCCGGCGCGCGACTTCGAGCCGCCCTTCGGCACGCCCGTCGTGCCGTTCACCGACGACGCCATGCCGGCCGAGTGGCTCATCAACGGGCCGTTCTACGGCAGCGGCGGCGGCGACGTGCTGGCCGAGCTGGGCGGGCGAGCGGCGGCGCGGCCGGGGCCGGGCGATCGCGTCCGCCACCGCGGCGTTGAGCTGGACTTCCGCCGCTTCTCGCTGGAGCGGCAGACGGGCTTCGCGGCCGGGAAGCGCGAAGTGCCGTTGGGGCGGCACAAGCCCTACGTGATCGACCCCCGCTACTGCGGGCTTGCCTGGACGTGGAACGAGCGGGACGGCGGGTACGCCAGGGCCGCCGAGGTGCTCGCCGCCGCGGCGCGCGGGGGCGTCACGCCGACTCAGCCGGTGATCCACCTCTACACCATCGTGCACAACGACCGCCCGCGGGTGGTGCAGGCCCGCCCCAACTGGGGCTGCCAGTCGCACGGGGCGGCGATGTGGCTCAACGGGCGGCGGATGGTCGACGGCGACCTGGCCGCGCTGAGCGAGGGGTTCTACCCGCTGCTGGTGGAGCTTCCGATCACCGGCGAGAACGCCCCGCAGGCGCCGCGCCTGGCCGAGTACGACGAGGACGACTGGCGGCGCGACGCCGCCGTGCACCGCGAGGCGGCCGAGGCGTACAGGGCCTCCGACGGCGCGATGCCCGGCATGGAGCGATACGCCCGCGCGATCGCGCGGAGCGTGCGGCGGTTCTGCCTGGCGCGCGTCGGCCCCACGGGCTGGGCGGACGGCGCCGACCGCGCCTGGCGCGGCGGCCGCAAGCGGCGGGCCGACTACGCCGAGACGCTCAAGCTCGTGCTGCCTTTCCTCGATGCCTGGCGCAACGTGACGGGCGAGGACATCGCCGCCGAGACGCACCTGTGCGGCCTGGTGCCGCTGGGGCTGCTGTGCGACGGGCGGGCGTTCCATCAGGCCGACCTGTTCGACCTCGCCATGCCGCTGGCGCTGGGCTTCGCCGACGACAAGTATCTCCCGGCCGCGAAGGCGTTCCTCCGGAAACGCGACGGCCTGGGCGTATCGCAGCCGTGGGAGGCGCTGCTGGTCCTGCGGCATTACCCGTTCGCCGCGGCGCCCGCGGCGGCGGCGGACGTGACTGCTCCCGCGGCCGCCGACGAGCGATACGGCGTGCATTTCTTCCGCAGCCGCTGGTGCGTCGGCGACTGGCTGGGCATTGTCCAACTGGCGCGCGACTGGCCGGCGGCGGGCGGCATCCGGCCGGGCACGTTCGCGCTGAACGGCGCCGGGCGCGACTGGATCAGCGGGCTGGGCAACGCCGTTCACGTGGCCGGCGCCGCCCCTGCGCGCCCGGCCGAGCCGACGGGCGCCGAGGTCCGGCCGGGCGAGACGCTGGTGGTCTCGACGCGCCTGGACGAGTGGCGCGGCGGCGGCGGGGCGAAGCTGCCCATCGTCGTCGACCGCAGCGTGGCGATGGACTTCAGCGGCGTCTGCGGCGCGCCGGTGCTGATCGCCGTGGCCGACACCGTGCGCGGCGCGGGGCGGCGAGGGCTGACCTGGCAGATGGCGCTGGGCCCGCTGGGGCCGGGCGCGACGGCCGAAGTGGACGACGCGCCGGCCGCGGCGAGCGGCGCGGCGGGCGTGCGGGCGTTTCGCGCCGTCCCGGCCGGCGGCGACGGCGGGGAGGCGATGTGGCTGGCGGGCACGGCCGTCGCCGAGGACGTGCGGCACATACACCTTGCCGATGCGGCCGCCGGTGCGGCCGGCTACCGCCCGCGGCGAAAGGCATCGCTGGCACGGGCGACGGCGCTCCGCCTGACCACCTACGACCCCGAGGCGCTCTACAAGGAAATGCAGCGCCAACTGAAGGAGGGGCTGAGCTCCGCCGGCATCGCCGACGACGAGCAGCGCTCGCGGGCGGAGGCGGCCGTGGCCGAACGCGTCCTGGCCGACATGCGCCGCGGCGACGGGCACGATGGCGGGAAGACCTTCGTTGTGGTGATGACGATTCAGGCCGGCCCGGCGCCGCTGGTGCAGGTGGCCGGCGCCGGCGGGGCCACAACGAAGGTGCGCATCGGGCACAGAATCCTGAGCCTCGAGGGCGGCAGAATCGTGCTGGGTGTGGCCGAAACGCCTCAGACCCGGCCGGGCCGCGCCTTGGCGAGCCAACCCGCAACTGCGCCGGCGCGCGCGACGCAGCCGGCCGCGGCGCCATCGCCGGCGTCCAGGCCCGCAGGCGCAGAGGAGGAGGCCGAGAAATGACCCGCGCCGCCACAGCCTGGTGGGCCTGCCTGGCCGTCGCTGCCGCCGCGGCGCCGCCGGAAGGACCGTTCGACGGCGACGTATCGCTCACGCTCGGCCGGGCCGTGCCGTTCGCCGGGCGCAACGAGCCGTCGCTGCTGCCGGCGCCGCGGAGCACGTTCCGCGACCTGCGGCTGGACCTCACCTGCCGCGACGGGCGGTGGGACGCGACGGTCTGGGCGTTCACCGAGTGCATCCCCGCCGTGGAGCACAGGGGCACCCTCACGTCGGCCAACAGCGACGCCAACGCCGAGTCGCTGCGGCTGGAGATCGACCTGCCGATCTCGCATCACCTGCCGCTGGTGGTGGGCGGGCGGTGCCGCTACACGGTGGAACTGCGTCGCGTGGGGCGCAAGCTGCTCGGGCACTTCACGGGCAGCTCGCGGGTGCCCGCCGCCAAGCCCGAGCTGGAGGCACTGGCGGGCGAGTGGGCGCCGCCCGGCACGAAGAAACCGAAGCTCCAGCCCGATGGGCAGCTCCTCGCGCAGAAGTTCCTCGAGGGCGAGGCGATCGGGTACATCAGCGCGCCAAGAGGCAAGCCCGCGCGCGAAGTGCCTTCCACTGCGCCGGCGCGGCGTCCGCGACTGCTGTTCGGCGCCGAGGACCTGCCCGCGCTGCGGAAGCGAGCCGCCGCGGGCCCGGGACGAAAGGCCCTCGAGCTTCTGCGCCGCTCCCTGGCGGCCATGGACGCCGGAGACCTGAACGTAACACCCTACGATTCAGAAGGTTACGCCGCGGCGGCGTGGGCCCTGCTGCACGTGCTGTGCGCCGAGCCTGACGCCGCCCAGCGCGCGGCGCGGTGGGCGCGGCGCGCGATGTCGCGCCGGCCGGCGCTGCCGCCGGTGGGGGCGGCGCGCAGGCTGGCGGGCCTGGCCATCGCCTACGACCTGTGCCGCGACGCCTGGCCCGCCGAGCCGCGGAACGCCGTTGCCGCGCAACTCGCCGCCCAGGCGCGGCAGCTCGCCACGTTCCGCCGCGTCCCGGCCGTGCCGGACGAACTGTCCGTCCAGCCCTGGCCCGTGCAGGGGCCGTACGACTACCGGCTGGCGATGTTCCGAGCGGCCGCGGGGCTGGCGGCGCTGGCGGTGGCGGACGACTTGCCGCAGCCGCAGACGGCGCCGGCGTCGCGCGAGTCCCAGGGGTCGGCATCCCTGGGCATCGCCGACGTGCGGGTGGTCTGCGAGCGTTCCGTGCGGCGGTTTCTGCAAACGGCCGTCGGCGACCGCGGCTGCGAGGCCGGCAGCTACGGCTACGAAAAGGTCCTCGAGACGGTTCTGCCGTTCGTGCAGGCGTGCCGTCGCGGGGGCAGCGACCCGGCCGCGGGGACCGGCGCGGCGTACATCGCCCTGTGGGGCATGATGACCGACGGTCGGACGTTCGGGCCGGTGGAGATGACGCCGCTGTCGTGGCTGCCGCTGTCGGCGGGCGTGCTGGAGCGGCGCTGCCGCCCGCTGGCCGCGGAATACCTGTCGCGCGCCTGCGGCGGCGAGAACGTCGCGCTGCCCACGCCGCTGCACGGCGTGATGCTGCTGCTGAACGCCGGCGCCGCGGGGGCCGCGGATTGCGACGCCGCCCCGCTTCGCCTGGAGGATAGGCAGATGGGCGGCTACGTCTTTCGCAGCGGCTGGGGCGCCGGCGATTTCGTCACCGTCGTCCAGCGCGCCGCCGGGCCGTTCCCCACCGCCCACCTGGCGGGCAACTTCACCGTCTCGGGCCTCGCACGCGAGTGGATCACGCGCCCCTTCCCTCCGGCGGGCGATTTCCGCTGGCCGGCGCGGCACCTGCTCAACGCCGTGCAGGTCCGGCCCGCCGCGCGGCGCGAGACGCTGCTGACGGCCTACCCCGTCACGGGCGCACGCCTGCTGACCGCCCGCCCGCTGGGGCTCTCCGGCGGCTGCCTGTCCATGGAAAACGACGTGTTCAGCCACGTCGACACGCGCACGGTGGCCGCCGGCGGGCTGGGCCCCGACGCCGCCCCCATCGCCGCCGGGCACATCCGTCGCACCATCGCCGCCGACTACAGCCGCGCCAGCGGCGCCGAGGCCGTCATCGTCATCATCGACGAGGTCCACGGGTTCTTCCCGCGCCAGCCGGTCTGGCAGGTCTACCTGGGGCCGCTGCCGCCCGAGAGCGTCCAGGTCCGCGGCGACAGCTTCCGCGTCGCGCCGCCGGGCACGAAGGCCACGCTCGTCGGCACGGTGCTGCACCCCCCGTCGGCCGTGCTCCAATACGTCGCGCCGGCGGCCGGGCCGCAGGGACTCCACGGGCGCGTCGAGGCCTGGTTCCACCCCCGCGGGCAGACCAACGCCGAGCTGTTCGAGCAGTCCACGGAGAAGGCCTTCAAGGCCGTGCGCGACTGGCTCGCCCAGGACGAGCTGGAGCGCCGCCACCGCGACCGCATGGACGCCAAGCCCGGCAAGTACACCGACACGCGCGTGGACGGCAAGGGGCTGTCGGACGTTCTGGCCGAGCGCCTGCTCAAGGAGGTCGCCGGCAAAGACCTCGACAAGGAGCGCCAGGAGCGGCGCCGCCGCCAGCGCCAGGCCCTGCGCGTCTTCGCGCGGCTGCTGATGAGCACCACGGCCGAAGTGCCCGGCGGCGCCGACCGCGTCGCCCGGGCGGGCAGCACGTTCGTGACCGTGCTGACGATCCAGTCCGGGCCGCCGCCGGAGATCACCTTCCCGGACGTCGATTCGCCCGTGCTCCTGCGCGTCGGCCCGCAGGACGTCTGCTACCGCGAGGACCTCATCGAGTTCGGCCGGCTGCGGTAGCGGCCGCCGCGCCGGCGTGCCGCGGGGACGGCATCGACGGCCCGGGGAACGTGGGGGATCGCCCCACGCCGCAAGCAGCCGAATCCCCTATTCGGCCGGCGGGCGGGAGGGCAATAGGATTCTCCAGGGCGCGGCGCGGCGAGTGTGCTGCGCGCACGTTGCCGGGCGGGAAGGGAGCAAACGATGAAGGTCTGCATGACGCACTACGCGTTCTACCCCACCACCGGGGGGGTGGAGTCGCACCTGCTGGACCTGTGCGGCGAGCTGGTCCGCCAGGGCCACGAGGTCCACACGCTGGTCGGCTCGCTGGCCGGCCGGCCCGCCGAGGAGACCGTCGAGGGCATCCAGGTCTACCGCGACGACCTGATGAACCCCGAATGGGTCCGCGAGGCGAAGGCCGCCAAGGACATCGCCGCCGACGAGGAGGACGAGGAGCTGGTCGAGGCGATCTTCCAGATGTACCGCCGGTTCCTGGCCACCCACGACGTCCAGGTCGTCCACGGACACAACTTTCACCACTTCGTGCCCGAGCACGCCCTGGCGCTGACGCGCCTGCGGGAGCAGGGCGTGCCCAACATCCTGACCGTTCACGAGGTCTGGAGCGAGTTCATCTGCGAGGACCTGCTCCGCCGCGCCCGCTGGGACACGATCATCACCTTCTGTAACCACGTGACCAAGGGCATCCGCGAGCAGGCGCCGCACCTGGACAACCTGCGGGTGATCTACCCGGGCATCGACGTGGAGAAGTTCTCCCCCGACAACGCCGACCCGAAGTGGGCCGACAAGCTGGGGCTGAAGGACCGCCCCGTCATCATCCACCCCGCCCGCATGCTGCCGTGGAAGGGCGTCATCTACAGCGTGCGGGCCATGCGGGCCATCCGACGCGAAATGCCCGACGCCCTGCTCATCATCACCGACACCGACGACATCGTCGACTGGATCCGCGAGCTGCAGGGCTACAAGGAGGAGGTCCTCCAGCTCATCGCCGCGCTGGGGCTGAAGGACAACGTCGTCACCCAGCCGTTCCCCTACATGGAGCTGCCGTGGGTCTACAACTACTGCGACGTGGTGGTCTACCCCACCATAGGCGAGGAACCGTTCGGGCTGGTGCCGGTGGAGGGCATGGCCTGCGCCAAGCCCGTCGTGGTGACCCCCAGCGGCGGGATGGTGGAGTCGGTCGTGCCCGACGAGACGGGCTTCTTCGTGCCCAAGCGCGACGCCGACGCCCTGGCCGACCGCATCCTGCGCCTGCTGAAGGACAAGTCCCTGGCCGCCGAAATGGGGCGCAACGGCCGCCGGCGGGCCGTGGAGGTCTTCTCCCGGCAGCGCATGGCCCGCGACACCGTGGAGGTCTACCAGGCCGCCGTCGAGGCCCACCGCGCCGCCGTGGCGGTGTAGAATGCGCAGCCGGAAGAAAGGAAGGGCATGGCGAAACAGGCCGGACCGATGCCGGCTGTCCACATGACCATCTCGCCGAAGGGCTGGGGCCTGAAGCCCGCCGGCAAGCGCAGCCACCCGGTCCTTCAGGAGCTGGGGCTGCCCGCCGGCGAGCTGGAAACGCGGGCGAAGAACAACACGCTCCAATGGCTGCCCCGCCAGTTCGACGAGCAGGCCGGGGCCTTCCACGGCTACTACGACGCCCGCAGCCGCACCTTCGCCAAACCCCAGAACGTCAACCTGATCGCCCCCTTCCAGTGCCTGGCCGGCTTCGACCGCTACGGCGAGGAGCGGCTGCTGACGATGGCCCGCCGGGCGGCAGACTGGCTCGACCGGTTCATGGTCGAAACCCACCCCATGAGCCTGGTCCTCGGAGGGGTGCTGGACAACATCAAGACCGACCAGCTCTGGACGAAGTACACGGCCGATTACGTCATCCTGAACCTGGGCCTGTGGGAGCGGCTGGGCGAGCAGCAGTACCTCGACCGGGCGGTGCAGAGCAGCCGCTTCCTGCTGCAGTCGCAGAACCACAACTTCGCGCCGAAGTACAACCACTGGCACGAGCAGTGGATGGCCAAGGGCTGGCAGTCCTTCGGGCGGGCGATCGTGGCGATGATCGCCCTGGCGGAGTTCGTCGGCGGGCAGGAGTGGCTCCAGCGGGCGAGGGCCTGGGGAGATTACGGGCTGGGCCTTCAGGCCGAGGACGGCTGCTTCCACCTCATCAACGACACCTACTACAGCAGCGACATAGCCGCCGACGAGATTCGCGGCCTGGTGCGCCTGTACCTGCGGACCGACGAGCGGCGCTACCTGGACGCCGCCCTGCGCTTCGCCGACTGGCACGTGCGCAGGCAGGACGCCGACGGCGCCTGGCCCCTCAGCGAGGACCGCTGGGGCGCGGCGGTGACCGGCTACCGCGGACCCGGCGACATGCCCAACATCGCCATCGCCCTGCTGATGGCCCACTGGGCGACCGGGCGGGCGGGGTATGTTCTCAGCGCTGCCGCGGCGCTGCGCTACTCCATGTCGCAGCAGCAGGTGCCGGGGCGGCAGGAGCGGCACTACGGCGAGGACGGCGCCACCCACTGGGGCTTCTGGTCGTGGGACCCGCCCTACGACTTCACGATGTCCGCCGACCAGTCCACCCACCACGCGCGCGGGTACTGGTTCTTCCTGGACTACCTGCTGTCGCGCCCGGGCAAGGAGCTGGACGCCCTGGCCGACGAGTGCCGCCGGCGCAAGGCCGAGGGCGCCGAGCCGACGTGACCGCGCCGGGCCGCCGGGCCGCCACAGAGGGCCTCCCATGATCGCCCGAACCGACACGCCGCCGACCTGGACGCTCGACGAGGCCGACTGGCAGCCCCGGCGGAACCGGGTCTGGGAATCGCTGTGCACCGTGGGCAACGGCTACCTCGGCGTGCGCGGCTTTCCCGAGGAGCCCTTCGACGCCGGCCCCAGCGACGGCGCCATCTACGTCGCCGGGCTGTTCGACGAGTCCGGCGCCGACGGCATCCCGTCGCTCGTGCCCGCCGTCAACTTCCTCAGCGTGGAGATCCTGCTGGACGGCGCGGCGCTGCGCATGACCCCGGGCGGCGTGCGCGAGTACCGCCGGGTGCTGGACATGAAGCGAGGCCTGCTCCGGCGCAGCTTCGTCCACGTCGCCGAGCGACGCTCCACCAGGCTCGACTTCGAGCGGTTCGCCAGCCTGGCCGAACCGCACCTGGCCGGGCAGTCCGTCGCCGTCACGCCCCTGGATTGGTCGGGCCCGGTGGAGGTGCGGCTGTGGGTGGGCGGCCCGCCGCCGGCGGGGCCGCTCGGCGAGCGCCTGCGGCCGGTGCACGGGCGGCACATGGGGCGACAGCGCATCCTGCTGGTGGCCGAGACGGCGGGCAGCCGCATCCGCCTCGCCCACGCCTGCCGCGCGGGGGCGTGGGTGCGCCAGGCCGCCCCGCCGCGCCCGGGGCACCTGACCGACGGGGCGCGGCTGGGCCTGGCCTACCGCGCCGTGCTGGAGTGCTGCCAGCGCGCCGTCTTCGAGCGCCTGGTGACCACCTACACCTCGCGCGATCCCGAGACGACCTCCGTGGAGCGCTGCTGCCTGGGCGACCTGACCGGCCCGGACGGCTCGGCCTACGGCGCGCAGCGGCGGCGGCACGTCCGCCGCTGGGCCGAGCGCTGGCGCCGCGCCGACGTGGCCATCGACGGCCCCGCCGACGACCAGCGGGCGATCCGCTTCGCCGTCTTCCAGCTCGTGGCCGCCTGCCCCCAGCGCGACCCGTCGGTCAGCATCGCCGCCAAGGGCCTCACCGGCCCGGGCTACCGGGGGCACGTGTTCTGGGACACCGAGATTTTCATGCTCCCCCACTTCCTGTGGACCCATCCCGGCTCGGCCAACCGCCTGCTGACCTACCGCTGGCTGCTGCTGGACGGCGCCCGCCGCAAGGCACGCCAGGCCGGCTACGCCGGCGCCATGTTCCCCTGGGAAAGCGCCGAAAGCGGCGAGGAGACCTGCCCGTCGCACGTGCCGGACCCGAAGACGGGCCGGCCGGTGCGCGTCCTGACCGGCCGGCTCCAGCACCACGTCAGCGCCGATGTCGTCTACGCCGCCTGGCAGTACGTCCGCGTGACCGGCGACGACCACTTCCGCGAGCGCCAGTTTCTGGCCCTGGCGGTGGAGACGGCCCGCTTCTGGGCGTCGCGGGCGCGGTTCAACCCACGCCGGCGCCGCTACGACATCCGCGACGTGATCGGCCCCGACGAGTACCACGAGCACGTCGACAACAACGCCTACACCAACCACCTGGCCGCCTGGAACCTGCGCCTGGCCGCCGACGAGGCCGAACGCATGAGGGCCGTCCACGCCCGCGGCCGCCTGCTGGGGCAACTCGCCGTCGGCGACGAGGAGATCGCCCGCTGGCGGGCCCTGGCCGGGGCCATGTTCCTGCCCGCCCCGGGCGACGACGGCCTCATCGAGCAGCACGAGGGGTTCTTCCGGCTCGAGCAGGCCGACCCCCGCGAACTTTCTAGCGTCACCTCGCCAGACCCGGAGAGCGTCCGCATGAGGAAGGTCCGCCGCTGCCAGGTGCTCAAGCAGGCCGACGTGCTGATGCTGCTGGCGCTGATGGGCGAGCGCTTCGGCCCGCCCGTCAAGCGCCGCAACTGGGACTACTACGAGCCGCGCACCACCCACGACTCGTCGCTCAGCCCCGCCGTCCACTCGCTGGTCGCCAGCGACCTGGGCCTGACCCGGAAGGCCTACGAGTACTTCCGCCGCTCGGCGCTGCTGGACCTGGACGACACGATGGGCAACACCGCCGCGGGGCTGCACCTGGCCGCCATGGGCGGCACTTGGCAGGCGGTCGTGGCCGGCTTCGCGGGCCTGCGCGTGGGCGACGACGGGCGGCCCCGCGTCCGCTGCGCCCTGCCGGGCGCCTGGAGGCGCCTGCGCACATGCGTGCAGTGCCGCAAGCGCTGGTACGTCATCGAGGCGGACGCGACCTCCGCCACCGTGCGCCCGGAGGCCGACCGCGCCCTGCCCGCCGCCGTCACGCGATGAACTGCTCGATGTAACGCTTGGACAGGACGACCATCTTCTTGCGCATCTCGCCGCGCGACCAGATCGACCCGTGCGGCTCGATGGACAGGCAGCCGTCGTAGTTGTGCTCGTGGAGGAAGGCCATCACCTTGCCCCACTGCACGTCGCCCATGCCCGCCGGCGGCTGGGCCACCAGCTCCTCGGCGTCGTAGAGGTGCTCCTTGATGTGCACGTGGGTGATCTTGTCGCCGTGGAGGCGCACCACGTCGAGGTAGTTGCGCCGCGCGTGCAGCCAGTTGGCCGGGTCGTACTTGATGCCGACGTTGGGCAGCTTCTCCCAGACGGCCTCGAAGGCCTGCAGGCTGTGGAAGAACGTCGCTCCGTGGACGGCGTAGAACGCCGCCTTCATGCCGGCATCCTCGATCTTGTCCAGCAGCGCCGGCCAGACGCGGCAGAACTCCGCGACGTTCTCCTCCAGGCCCTTCCCCGGCAGCACGCCGCTGCCCGTGACGAACACCTTCGCCCCAAGCCGCCGGGCGTAGCCGATGCCGCGCTCCAGCGCCGACCGGCAGCGCTCCCGCTCCGCCGCGTCCGGCGACATGTGGTTATAGCCCCACAGCCCGTACGCGCACACGCCCACCGCGTGCGAGTCCAGGATGCGCTTCATCTGCGCGATCACCTCGTCGGTGATCTCCGCGAAGTCGCCCCAGTAGTCGAACTCCAGCGAGGGCAGTCCCTGCTCGGCCGCGAACCGCGCGATGTCCGGCAGCTCCGCCAGCTTCTTGCCGCCGATGAAACCGATCTTCATGGCCATGTACGTTTCTCCTGTCGTGGGCCGCAAAGGGGTAGGACCAATAAGACGTATGCCGTCAGGCCAGCCGCACCTCGCGGCCGGTCTGCGCGCTTTTCAGCACGGCCTCCATCATCTGCTGGACGACAAGCCCGTGGCGCAGCGGGGCCGAGCACTGGCTGCCGCGCAGGATGCAGTCGAGGAAGTGGCTGGCCATCACGTTCCAGCCGCTGGGCAGCCCGCGGGGCATCTCGACGGTCGTGTCGTTGGGCGCGCCATCGACGGTGCGGTAGACGGTCAGCGGCTGGAGCTTGGCGCCCGCCTCGGTGCCGAACAGCTCGATCTGGAAGTCCGGCGCCTGGTGGCAGGCCCAGAAGCTCTCGACGGTCAGGGCCGAGCCGCCCTCGAAGCGGATGAACCCGCCGGCGTAGTCGTCGGCGGCGTAGCGCTTGTAGAACTTCGGGGGCTTGTGGAAGTCCCACCAGCCTTTGCCGAACGGGCCGAACTTCGCCCCGCCGACGCCGGTGGCGCTGAGCGGGCGGGGCATGCCCAGCAGCCACCAGGCCGCGTCCAGCACGTGCACGCCCATGTCCCGGAACGCCCCCCCGCCGGCCAGGACGAACCCCTCGCTCCAGTCGGGTATGCCGCTGCGGCGGATGGACCGCGCCCGCCCGTAGTACAGCTCGCCGAACGTCCCGCCGCGGACCTGGCGGCCGAGGCACTGCACCCGGTCGCTGAAGCGCGTGCTCAGCGACATCATGTTGACGACGCCGGACTTTTCGGCCACCTCGACGGCGCGGGCGGCGGCGCGGGCGCTGTCGGCCAGCGGCTTGGTGATCATCACGTGCTTGTCGCGGCGCATCGCCTCCACGGCGATCGGCACGTGCCACTGGTTCGGCGTGCCGACGAACACCGCGTCGATCTCGCGGTCGCGGCACATCCGCCGGTAGTCCGTGTATGTCTTGACCTCGCCGCCCAGCTCCCTGGCGCAGGCGTCCATCTTCGCCTGCACCACGTCGCACAGCGCGACGATCCGGCTGCGCTTGTCGGCCAGAAAACCCTTGGCGTTCTCGCGCCCGATGCCCATCCCGACGATGCACACGCCCACTTGCCTGCTCATGCGCTGTCCTTTGTGAAGGCCAGGGCGAACAGGATACCACCGCCGGCCCCTGATACAACGGGGCGGCTTGCTTGTCAGCCCGCCCGCCGCACGGTTAGACTGCCCCCATGAGCGCGACGGCCCGGCCATCCATGCCCCTGTTCGGCGCGAAGGGTCCCGTTCGCGCGGGCCGGCCAGCCCGGAGGCAGGAGGTCGAGAGCAACAGGCTCTCGCCTGCCGACCGGGCCTTCCACGACTGGTACCGGTTCGTCCTGTCGTTTCCGCCGCATCTCGTGCGGGATTACGTCGAGCGGTTCGGCCTGTCGCGGGGGGATTGCGTTCTGGATCCCTTCTGCGGCACGGGCACGACGCTGGTGGAGTGCAAGAAGCTGGGCCTGGCCAGCGTCGGCATGGAGGCCAACCCGATGGGCTACCTTGCCTCCCAGGCCAAGACCGACTGGGCGGTGGACGGCGACGAGATGGAGGGCCACGCCCGCGGCGTCGCCGACGCGGCCGGGGCGGAGCTGCTGAAATCGGGCATTCGCGACGAGGAGTTCTTCGGCGACCGCGGCGCCGCCTCAGCCGCACCGCGCGTGCCGCTGCTGCGCCTGCCGGGCGACAGCGCCAAGCTCCTGCTGGGCAACTCCATCAGCCCGCTGCCGCTGCACAAGACACTGGTGCTGCTGGGCGCTCTGGATCGTCGCCGTCAGGACCGCCTCCGCCGCCACGAGCTGCTCGCGCTGGCCAAGGCGCTCGTGACCACCATCGGCAACCTGCATTTCGGGCCGGAAGTCGGCGTCGGGCGGATCAAGCCCGACTCGCCCGTCATTGCGCCCTGGCTGGCGAACGTCGCGCAGATGGCCGACGACCTGCGCCGGCTCGGCGGCCCGCGACAGGCGGAATCGCGAGTCTTCCACGCCGACGCGCGGGCCGGCTGCCCGCAGCTCCCGCCGAAGTCCGTGGCGGCCGTTATCACCTCGCCGCCGTACCCAAACGAGAAGGACTACACGCGAACGACGCGCCTGGAATCCGTCATCCTGGGCCTGGTCCGCGACCGCCGGGAGCTGCGGGCGCTGAAGCGCGGCCTGATGCGGTCCAACACCCGCAACGTCTACAAGGGCGACGACGACGACCGGTGGATCGCGGCCGTGCCGGAAGTGCACGACCTGGCCGAGCGAATCGAGGCCCGGCGCCTGGCGCTGGGCAAGACCAGCGGCTTCGAGCGGATGTACGCCCGCGTGACGAAGCTGTACTTCGGCGGCATGGCGCGGCACCTGGCGGCGTTGCGGCCGGCGCTGAGGCCCGACGCGCGGCTGGCCTATGTCGTCGGCGACCAGGCCTCCTACCTGCGCGTAATGATCCGCACCGGGCAGATCCTGGCGCGGATCGCCGAGACCCTCGGCTACCGGGTCGTCGGCATCGACCTGTTCCGCACGCGCCTGGCCACGGCCACACGCCAGCAACTGCGCGAGGAGGTCGTCATCCTCCGCTGGCCGGGAAACTGAACACATAGAGGGCGTCGGGATGCGCGACAAGAAGGCCAACTTGTACAAACGGATCATCGAGGAAGTTTTCGCCGCAGGTTACCGGCGCGGTGCCGAGGCGGTCCCGTTCGAGCGTGACGACCTGGCCCGGGTGGCAGACCGACTCGGCGTAAGGTTGCCGAAGAACCTTGGCGACCTGATCTACTCGTTCCGGTTCCGCGCGGCGTTTCCCGAATCCATCACGTCGCGCGCGCCGAAGGGAAAGGAGTGGATTATCCGGTTGGTGGGGCGGGGCAAGTACTGCTTCGTCGCCACTGCGTTCACGCAGGTGACCCCTCGCGCCGACCTGGCGGTCACGAAAGTACCGGACGCCACGCCGGGAATCATCGAGAAGTACGCCCTCAGCGACGAGCAGGCCCTCTTGGCCAAGGTCCGCTACAGCCGGTTGATCGACGTCTTCACGGGCGTCACCTGCTACTCGCTTCAGAGCCACTTGAGAACCGCCATTCCGGAAGTAGGGCAGGTGGAGACCGACGAAATCTACGTCGGCCTGGAACGGAGGGGTGTGCATTACGTGATCCCCGTTCAGGCAAAGGGCGGCCGGGACAAGCAGAGCATCGTCCAGATCGAGCAGGACATGGCCGTCTGCCGGGAGAAGTTCCCCTCGCTTATCTGCCGCCCGGTGGCGGCCCAGTTCATGCCGGCCGATGTCATCGCGCTGTTCGAGTTCGAGCTTCAGGGCAATTCGATAGTGATCGCGGCCGAACGGCACTACCGACTGGTTCCCCCGGATCAGGTCAGTGCCGAGGACCTGCGGGCGTACGGGAGCCGGCTGGCGTCCCCGTAGGGATTCGCCGGAAGGGAGCGCACAGGTGACCACGTTGACGGTACTGGACTGGGCGGTGATCGGGGCATACTTCGTCGTGCTGGCGGGGGTGGTGGCCTGGTCGGCGATGCGGCAGAAGTCGTCGGCGGACTATTTTCTGGCCGGGCGGAACCTCGGCTGGTTCGTCATCGGGGCGTCGCTGTTCGCCAGCAACATCGGTTCGGAGCACCTGGTGGGTCTGGCCGGGGCGGGGGCCGGCAGCGGCATGGCGATGGCGCACTACGAGCTGCACGCCTGGTGCCTGCTGGTGCTGGGATGGGTGCTCGTGCCGTTCTACTCGCGCAGCGGCATCTTCACCATGCCGGAGTTCCTGGAGCGGCGCTACAACCCCGCGGCGCGGTGGATCCTCTCGCTGGTGAGCATGGTGGCCTACGTGTTCACGAAGGTCAGCGTGACGGTGTACGCGGGGGGGGGACGGTGTTCCGCACGCTGCTGCCGGAGGTAAGCCTGGCGCTGGGCGGCGGGATGGTGCTCGACAGCTTCTGGGTCGGCGCGCTGGCGGTGGTGGTGCTGACGGGCGTCTACACGGTGCTGGGCGGCCTGCGCGCCGTCGTCTACACCGACACCATGCAGACGTTCGTGCTGATCCTCGGCAGCGTGTGCATCACGACGATCGGGCTGGCGAAGCTGGGCGGCTGGGGCGAGCTGCGCCGCCTGTGCACCGACGCCCCGCCGCTGGCGCAGGTGGCGGTCGGGGCGGAGGCGCAGCCGGGCGCCGCGGGCGCCGAGGGGCGCGCCGACCCGCCGGCGACGCGGCCGGCGGTCAAGACGACGAACTTCTTCAACATGTGGCGTCCGTGGGACGATCCGGACTTCCCGTGGGTGGGCATCCTGTTCGGCGCGCCCATCGTGGGGCTGTGGTACTGGGGGACCGACCAGTACATCGTGCAGCGGGCGCTGGGGGCGCGGAACATGCGGACTGCGCGGCGCGGGACCATCTGGGGGGCCTACCTCAAGCTGTCGCCGGTGTTCCTGTTCATCGTGCCGGGCATGGTCGCCTACGCCCTGGCGCGAAAGGGCGAGCTGACGCTGCACAAGACCGACGAGGCCTTCCCCGTGCTCGTCCAGTCGCTGCTGCCGGCGGGCCTGCGCGGGCTGGTGGTGGCCGGGCTGCTGGCGGCCCTGATGAGCTCGCTGTCGAGCCTGTTCAACTCGTGCAGCACGCTGTTCACCGTCGACGTCTACGAGAAGCTGCGCCCCCGGGCCTCGCAGCGCGAGCTGGTGCGCGTGGGGCGGATCGCCACGGCCGCGGTGGTGGTCCTCGGCGTGCTGTGGATCCCGCTGATGAGCCGCGTGTCGGAGTCGCTGTACGTGTATCTCCAGTCGGTGCAGGCCTACCTCGGCCCGCCGATCACGGCGGCGTTCTTCCTGGGCGTGTTCTGGAGGCGGATCAACGGGCGCGGCGCCGTGGCCGGGCTGGTCGCCGGCTTCGTGCTGGGCATGGGCAAGCTGGTCGCCCAGGTGCTGGCCACGACGGCCTCCACGCGGCAGGTGCTGCCGGGCTTCCTGCTGGCCTTCGGCCAGTTCAACTTCCTGTACTTCTGCCTGGTGCTGTTCGCCGTCAGCGTGGGCGTGATCGTCGTCGTCAGCCTGGCCACGCCGCCGCCGCTGCCGGCGCGGATCGCCGG
>Ga0172362_10001817_pt1 | contig 18366 bp, 14 predicted proteins | sample LakKivs1_kivu2a2_FD_114534 | JGI IMG/M metagenome (GOLD analysis project Ga0172362, IMG submission 114534) | Sediment microbial communities from Lake Kivu, Rwanda - Sediment s1_kivu2a2 | ecosystem: Environmental > Aquatic > Freshwater > Lake > Sediment | place: Rwanda: Western Province, Lake...
ACCGAAGCAACAAGGCTGTCGTGGAAATCCGCAAAAGCCGATTTATGGCCCAAACTTTCCGTGAATTTACACGGAAACAGGAATTCGACTGATTTCTCGCCTGAAACAGAAAACTGGTCTGCAGGGCTGAGCCTTTCACTGCCAATATATGCAGGCGGTGAAATCCAGGGAGAAATTGACAGGGCAGAGTCGGCATACAAACAGGCAGAATCAGATGAACAAAATACAAAAAATAATATTGTTGTGAACATGGAAGAGACCTGGGCCAAACTCCAGGACGCTGTCACCTATGTGGAAATACAGAAGAAATCCCTTGATGCGGCAGAGGAGCGTTCAAGTATTGCAGCTGCACAGTACTCTTCAGGGCTGGTCTCGTTTGACAACTGGACGATAATCGAGGACGGGCTTGTCGGGACGCAAAAAGCGTATCTGAACGCGCAGATAAACGTCATGCTGGCTGAGGCAAATTACCTTCAGGCAAAAGGAGTGACACTTGATGAAGAAAAGTAAAAAATGGATATGGATTCTGATATGCATTGTTGTGCTTGCAGGAATATTTGCCGGAACGAAAATATTTCGCAAGCCGGTAACATCCGAGCAGACAAAGGAAATAAAGGCATTTTACGGCGACATACAGACCTTTATCTCCACAACAGGAAATGTCCAGCCGCAGAACAGGGTTGAAATCAGGCCGCCGGTCAACGGCAGAGTAGAGAACATCCTGGTAAACGAGGGAGATAAGGTTACAAAAGGAGAGGTCCTCGCGTGGATGAGTTCAACCGACAGGGCTGTGTTGCTGGATTCGGCAATGTCGCAGGGACAGGAAGTTCTGAAAAAATGGCAGGATGTTTACAAGGCAACCCCGTTGATGTCGCCTATTAACGGGGAAGTGATTTCAAGACCGATTGAACCAGGACAGTCCGTTACCACCGGTACAGCGGTGCTGGTTGTTTCAGACCGTCTGATAGTGAAGGCACAGGTGGACGAGACAGACATCGGCAAAGTCAAGGTAGGACAGGAAGCAAAAATCACACTGGATGCGTATCCCGACGTGAAAGTGCCTGCGACGGTAAATCATATCTCATATGAATCAACGCTGGTCAACAATGTGACGATTTACACGGTTGATATTCTGCCTGATACAGTGCCTGATGTTTTCCGCTCAGGAATGAGCGCAAATATCAGCATCCTGGATCAGGGCCGTAAGAATGTCCTTCTTGTTCCGCAGGAAGCAGTTACACAGGACAAAACCGGCAATTATGTCATGGTCAGCACAGGACAGGGTCAGCCTCTCAGGAAACAGCAGATAGAGACAGGACTGTCCGACACCAAAAACCTGGAGGTGTTGTCTGGAATTACAATAGACGACCGGCTGATTATCAAAGTACAGGATTTTGACCTCAGCGGGAAAAAGACGCAGCAGGCAAGTAATCCGTTTATGCCGAAAATGCCGGGCAGAAGCAGCGGAGTTCCGCGGCGGTAAGATTGAAATGATTGAATTAAAAAACGTTTCCAGAACCTACAGGCTCGGCACGACAGAAGTCCGGGCTCTCAATAATGTTTCCCTGTCGATAAAATCCGGAGAATTTGTAGCCATTATGGGACCCTCCGGCTCAGGAAAGTCGTCGCTGCTTCACATCCTGGGCTGTCTGGACAGGCCTGATCAGGGCTCATATTCGCTTCTTGGACGTGAAATCAGCAAACTAAGCGACGATGAACTGGCGCTGGTCAGAAATACGCTGGCTGGTTTTGTTTTCCAGCAGTTTCATCTCCTGGCACGCCTGACTGCCAGAGACAACGTGGCATTGCCCCTGGTCTATGCCGGCAAGAAAGATCAGGGAGAGGTAGGCAAACGTCTGGGAGAAGTCGGATTGTCGGAAAGAACAGAACACCGTCCCGGTGAACTTTCAGGCGGAGAACAGCAGAGAGTTGCAATCGCCAGATCTCTGATTAACGATCCCATTGTTATTTTTGCGGACGAGCCCACAGGCAATCTGGACACTAAAAGCGAATCGGAAATTATCGGAATTATTAAACAACTCCACGAGCAGGGCAAGACAATTGTCATGGTAACTCATGAGCCGGATATCGGCAGCCAGGCGGAAAGAGTCATACGGATGAGGGACGGACAGATTATTTCTGACGAAACTAACAAACAGCATGAAAATGGAACAGCCCGGACGGTTCCAAAAGAATTTCACTGGACAGGTGTCAGAACAGGTGCGGTATTTTTTGATTATTTCCGGCAGGCAACCATGGCAATTTTCGGTCACAAGATGCGGGCATTTCTGTCAATGCTCGGAATTTTTATAGGCGTGGCCGCTGTAATTGCCATGCTGGCAGTCGGTCAGGGTGCCAAGGAATCCATAAGACAGAGCATTTCATCGATGGGCTCAAACCTGCTGATTCTCCGTCCCGGAGCCAGGCAGGTCGGAGGAGTAATGATGCAGGCAGGTTCTGTTACCAGGTTTACTATCCAGGACTGTGCCGCGCTCAGGAAATCCGACACTGTAAACGGCGTGTCGGGTTCGGTATTTGGCAGAGCTCAGCTGGTTGCCGCAGGAAAAAACTGGAATACCCAGCTCAACGGCGTTGATGTCGACTATGCCAGGATGCGCGCCATGGTGCCGGTCATAGGACGCTTTTTTCTGCCTGCAGAAATGAGAAGCCGGAGCAAAGTGGCTGTAATAGGTATGACGGTTGTAAAACAGTTATTCGACGGAAAAAATCCTATCGGAGAAACCATTAAGATAAACAGGGTTAACTTTACTGTGATAGGAGTTCTGCCGGAGAAAGGTGCTTCTTTTGGCCAGGACCAGGACGATGTGGTTCTGGTGCCTCTGACAACTGCAATGTATCGTCTGCTTGGCAAAGAATATGTGGACAGTATCTTTGTTGAAGCACGTGACGAAAAGGTTGTTGATGATACCAAGGATGAAATAACGCAATTAATCATGAAACAGCACCATCTGTCCGACAGCAATTCGTTCCAGATTATGAATATGTCGGAAATCCAGCAGGCACTGGAGACAACCACCAGGACAATTACGTGGCTTCTGGGTTCAATAGCTACCATTTCCCTGATTGTCGGAGGCATAGGAATAATGAATATAATGCTGGTTTCGGTCACGGAGAGGACCAGGGAAATCGGTTTGCGCAAAGCCATCGGAGCCAGGGGAAAGGATATTATGTCGCAGTTTCTTATTGAAGCTGTAGTACTGACCCTGACCGGCGGTCTGCTTGGCATTGCCTTCGGCTCAGGTTTTGCCACCCTGCTATCCGCAATGGCAGGATGGGCTGTCCGTGTCTCGCTTTTCTCCGTGCTGCTGGCGTCCGGATTTTCGGTTGTCGTAGGAGTTGGTTTCGGATTATGGCCGGCCCGACAGGCCGCATCCCTTGACCCTATTACTGCATTAAGATACGAATAAATAAGGTGACACAATACTTAATTCTGAAAAACAGGGGCAGGCACATACTTCGGAGTGTTTCTTTGCATAGAGCTGCCTGTACCTGCTTTTCGTCTTAGAATTAAGTATTGTGTCACCTTAACTGTCCCTGTCTGTAAAAAAATCTTGCCAAAAATTTAAATGTTGTGATATAATGCCTCACGATAAACAGTCGTATGTTACTCGGAGAACAAACTGAACAGGGATAGATACAAAGATGAAGTGTTGCGAGGAATGTCCGGGCTATGAAGCGTGCGTGAGCGCCGGTAGTGGCGCCCACTGCTGCAAACAATGTCCTTATTACTCCGACTGCAATACCGACTCGCAATATTACGAAACAAAAGAAAGGGAAGATACAGATGGATAAGTCAAAAATTGCTGAGCTCAAGGAAATACTGCTTCAGCGGAAAAAAGAACTGCTGAGCACTGCGCGAAAACACTGGGTTGAAGGACAGGAAACAAAAACCGATGCTGTCCAGGACCCGGCGGATATGGCGACGGATTCCTACGAGAATGAACTTGTGCGGGATCTGGGCGACGCCGAGCGCAGACAGTATGAAGAAGTGGAGAAGGGGCTTAAAAGAATACGCGACGGTAAATTCGGAATCTGCGATTCCTGCAAGGGTGTCATCTCCGCAGAGCGCCTGAAAGCGGTTCCGCATGCAACGCTCTGCGTAAAATGCAAGCAGCTTCAGGAAAAAGAAGCAAAACCGTCGTACTGATTTTTTGCATTCCATCTGTATCAGGGCCTGTCAAATACTGTGGAAATAAAAAGTCGCGTCTATAACATTACCGAACTTACACGGGTAATCAAATCCCTGCTTGAGCCGGCTTTTGCCGATATCTGGGTAACCGGCGAAATCTCAAATTTCAAACACCATACCTCGGGTCATATGTATTTCACTCTCAAGGACGAAAATTCCGCGCTCAGGGCTGCCATGTTCAGGAACGATAATGTTGTCCTGAAATTCAAACCTGACGACGGAATGCAGGTTCTTGCTCACGGCAGGATAAGTATCTACGAGAAAAACGGAAATTACCAGATGTATGTCGACACCCTTGAGCCGTCGGGAATCGGAGCTTTGCAGCTGGCATTTGAGCAGATGAAGGAAAAACTGGAAAAAGAAGGACTCTTCGACCCGGAGCATAAAAAGCCCATTCCGGTATTACCTGAAAGAATAGGAGTAATCACCTCGCCGACAGGCGCAGCAATACAGGACATAGTCAGCATTATAACCAGGCGGTTTCCGGGTGCACAGATAAGCATTTATCCGGTAAGGGTGCAGGGACAGGGCTCTGCAGACGAAATAGCGGAAGCAATTGAAGCAATGAATGGACCATACGGAATTGACGTCCTCATACTTGCCAGGGGCGGAGGTTCCATTGAAGACCTGTGGTCGTTTAACGAGGAGAAAGTCGCAAGAGCCATTTATGCTTCCGGCATACCTGTAATTTCAGCGGTGGGACATGAAACCGACTTCACCATTGCGGATTTCGTGTCGGATTTGCGCGCACCCACGCCCTCTGCTGCCGCGGAACTGGTTATAAAAACCCGTGCTGAATTTCTTTCGGAGATAGAATCCTTATCGGACACCTTAAACGAACTTATCAAATGGGAAATTGCTGAGAAGAAAAAGCTGCTTATATACCTGGAAACCCGGCTCAAAGGACTGCAGCCGTCTGCCAGGTTAAAGCAGTTCAGCCAGGCGCTGGATGAGTTCTCTTTGCGGCTTAAGCTCGGGATTGAACACTTTCTGGCATTTCAGAAACAGAAACTTTCCGCGTTGCTTGATAACATTAATTCTCTGAGCCCGTTAAAGATACTTGCCAGAGGTTACAGTATTGCGTTAAAATTACCTGAAAAGCAGATAATAAAAAACACAGAGATGGTTCAATCAGGAGACGACCTTGAAATCAAGCTGCACCTGGGAAAACTGTTATGCCGGGTAAACCAGGTTCTGAAGGAGGAGAACAATGGCTGACAAGATAAAGTTTGAGGACTCTTTGAAAAAGCTCGAGAAAATCGTTGAAAAACTTGAAAAAGGTGATTTGCCGCTGGAGGATTCCCTGAAACTGTACGAAGAAGGCGTCATTCTTGCCCGTGCCTGCCAGAAAAAGATTACAGAAATGGAAGCGAAAATAGAAATCCTGTCGAAAAACAAGGAAGGAAATCTTGCAGATAAACCCTTTGAACTGGAAAAGAACGATAGTGAACATTAAGCCGTATCTGGAAAAATTAAAAGAAAGAGTAGATAAAGCACTCGATCGTCTTATGCCCGGGAAGGATCTCAAACCTTCAAAGATTCACAGGGCAATACGGTACAGTGTTTTTGCAGGCGGCAAGCGGCTGCGTCCTATTCTCTGCCTGATGGCGTCGGAGATTACAGGACACAGCTGGCAGAAGGTAATGCCGACTGCCTGCGGGCTGGAATTGATTCATACGTATTCGTTAATACACGACGACCTGCCGTGCATGGATGACGATGATTTCAGGCGCGGAGTTCCAACATGTCATAAGGCGTTCGACGAATCGACAGCTGTCCTGGCAGGAGATGCCTTGCTCACCCTTGCATTTGAACTGATTGCCTCAAACGCAGAGATAAAAAACGTCAACAGTAGTTCTGTTGTCAGTGCTCTGAGACTCATAAGCAGGGCAGCAGGCACAAGGGGCATGGTAGGCGGACAGGTTGTAGATATTATGTCGGAAGGCAAGAAAATCAGTCCTGCAGCCCTGCATTTCATGCACATGCACAAAACAGGCGCACTGATAACAGCCTCGCTCGAGGCAGGAGCAGTTGTGGCAGGCGCGGACAAACGGCATATCGGAGCACTCAGGCAATACGGGGAGGCAGTCGGGCTGGCATTCCAGCTGACCGACGACATCCTGAATCTGGTCGGAGATGCAAAAAAAATGGGCAAGTCAACGGGCACTGACTTAAGCAAGAAAAAAGCGACGTATCCTGCGCTATACGGAATTGATAAAACCAGGGAAAAGGTCGGTAAATTAATCCGCCGCGCACAGCAGGAACTGCGGATTTTCAAGCCGGAAAAATCCGAACCTCTGCGAAAACTTGCCCTGTACATACAGAACAGGGATAAATAATGCCGCTACTCTCCGGAATTAAAGGACCTTCGGATTTAAAGAAGCTTTCAGTGGAGCAACTACCGGCCCTTGCCGCAGAAATCCGTGAAAAAATCGTCAATACAGTTTCAAAAACAGGCGGACACCTGGCTCCGAACCTGGGTGTTGTTGAACTTACCATTGCCCTGCATTACGTTTTTGATACACCAAGCGACCGTATTATCTGGGACACAGGACACCAGTCGTACGTGCACAAACTTCTGACAGGCAGGCAGGAAGGGTTTGAAAACCTGCGCAGGGCAGGAGGAATCAGCGGATTTCCGAATTCAGCTGAAAGTGAGTACGATGTTTTTGAAACCGGACACTCAAGCACTTCCATCTCGGCAGCACTTGGAATGGCTGCAGCTAGAGACCTGAAAGGAGAATCACACCGGGTTATTGCGGTTATCGGCGACGGTGCTCTCTCGGGCGGAATGGCATTTGAGGCGCTCAACAATGCAGGACACCAGAAACGCGACCTGATAGTCGTTCTTAACGACAATGAGATGTCGATTTCGCCGAATGTCGGCGCATTTTCAACGTACCTGAACAGGATTATCACGGGAAAGCGTTATAACAAGGCAAAAGAGGACTTCAAGCGCATCGTTGAAAAATATCCAAGGTGGAAAAAAATAATCCTGAGGGTGGGAAAGCTGACAGAGGAAGTGCTGAAAGGATTTTTCGCACCCGGCGTGATTTTCGAGGAATTAGGGTTTACATACATTGAACCTGTCGACGGACACAATCTGCCGCTGCTGGTTGAAACATTCCGAAACGTCAAAAACCTCAGGTACTCTGTCCTGGTTCACGTTGTCTGCAAAAAAGGCAAGGGTTATCAGCCTGCGGAAAACAATCCCAGCGTATTTCACAGCACAGGACCCTTTAAAATAGAAAACGGGATTACTTCCCCGCCGGCAAAAGCATACAGCCACGTATTCGGAGAAACGCTCGTGGAACTGGCAAAAAGCAACAGGAAGATAGTCGCAGTTTCCGCGGCAATGACCAGCGGAACAGGGCTTGACGCTTTTTCCGAGAAATTTCCCGGCAGGTTTTTCGATGTCGGAATTGCCGAACAGCATGCCGTGACTTTTGCCGCAGGACTGGCAAAGGAAGGCATCAAACCTGTTGTCGCCATTTATTCAACCTTCTTCCAGAGAGCGTTCGACCAGGTTCTGCACGATGTCTGCAGGCAGAAACTTCCCGTGGTTTTTGCGCTGGACAGGGCAGGAATTGTTTCAGGCGACGGTCCCACGCACCAGGGATTGTTCGACATTTCATATTTACGCGGAATTCCGGGTCTTGTATTCATGGCTCCGGCAAATGCAGAAGAACTCAAAGAAATGCTGAAATTCGCAGTGAAACTTGATGGACCTGCGGTAATCCGCTATCCAAGGGAAGAGGCTGTTTTTACCGGATATGCCTGTCACATTGAACCTGGAAAAGCCGAGTTGAAAATCAGCGGCTCAGGAGGACCTGCAATTTTTGCCTGCGGCACTCTTCTCAATGAAGCGCTGAAAGCCGCTGAAAAGCTCAAGAACAAAAACATTTCTGCGAGTGTCGTAAATCTGCGGTTTATCAAGCCTCTGGACGGGGAAATGATTGCCGGCGTTGCGGAAAAGGCGGACAAAATAATTACGATTGAGGACGGTATTCTCTCCGGCGGAGCAGGCACTGCTGTGTCGGAAGTTCTGCTCGCAAAAAAAATAAAAAAAGAGATGATCTGCCTTGGAATAAATGAGCAGTTCGGCGAGACAGGCGAACGAAAGGACCTTCTGAAAAAATACGGGCTGGATGCAGACGGCATCATAAAAGCCGCAGGATATTGACGCAGATGAAAAAACGTCTGGATTCAGCGCTTGCGGAAAAAGGCCTGGCTGAAACCATTGACAACGCCAGGGCAAGAATAATGGCAGGACAGGTCAGGGTCGACGGAGAAACAGTCGTAAAAGCCGGCCGCAAAATCAGCAAAGAAAACAAAATTGAAATAATTAAACCGCGTGAATTTGTCAGCCGCGGCGGAGAAAAACTGTCGGGTGCCCTTTCCGACTTCGGAATTGATGTTTCGGGGATGGTTGCGGTCGACATAGGCGCATCAACAGGCGGTTTTACCGATTGTCTTCTCAGGTGCGGTTGCAACAGGGTTTTCGCGGTTGACGTCGGCTACGGCACCCTTGCATGGAAACTCAGAAACGATCCCAGGGTCAGGTGCATTGAAAAGAAAAACGCCAGGTACCTGAAACCCGAAGATATAGGGGAGCAGGTTGATATGGTGACCATTGATGTTTCATTCATTTCGGCGGCTCTTATCCTGCCTGTGGCAAAACAACTGATTAAGCCGTCCGGAAGCATTATAGTCCTTGTAAAACCGCAGTTTGAACTCAGCAGGGAAAAAGTCGGAAAAGGAGGAGTGGTTAAAGAGCTTCTCCTTCAGCAGGAAGCAGTGGAAAAAGTCAAGAGTGCTGCATTGCAGACCGTGCTGGCGGCAGTGCAGGTTTCGCCTTCCGGGCTTAAAGGACCAAAGGGAAACCAGGAGTGGTTTGTCTGGTTCAAGCCGTGTTAAAAGAACTTCACATAAAAAATTTCGCGCTGATTGACGAGCTGACTCTGGAGCTTGCGGAAAGCCTGAATATTCTGACAGGCGAAACAGGTGCAGGAAAATCAATCATCATAGGAGCAGTCGGACTGGTCCTGGGAGAAAGGGCGTCGGCAGAACATATCCGCACCGGCTCAGATATGGCGTCGGTTGAAGCAATTTTTGATCTGCCGAAAAACTGGCAGAAAAAAAACAAATGGCAGGAAAAAGGAATTGATTTATCTGGCGGCGAACTTCTGATACGCAGGGAAATCAGCAGGGACGGGAAAAACAAGTGTTATGTAAACGGACAGGTGATCACGATTTCATTGCTGTATCAGCTGGGACAGCGACTCGTTGATTTGCTCGGACAGCATGAACATCAGCTTTTGCTCAAGGTTGAAAATCATCTGGAGGCACTCGACAGCTTTGGGGAGCTGCCGGAATTAAAGGAAAACGTAAACCGGTTATACAGCGAAGTGAAAAACCTGGAACTGCAGAAACAGCGGCTGACTGAAGCCGGGCATGAACTGGAACGCAGGATTGAAATGCTGAAATTCCAGGCAAATGAAATATCCCAGGCAAATCTGCATCCGGGGGAAGAGGAAGAACTGAAAACCGAAAGGGAAATACTGGTCAATGCGGAAAAAATTCACGGGATTCTCGGCAATACATATCTGCGGCTCTACGGGTCAGAGGACAAGCCGTCGGCAATCGACCTTATAACCGGTGCGGAATCGGATTTGAAAGAGATGTCGCAGTTCAACCCGGGAGTTGAATCGGGCCGGCAGACGCTTGAGAGAATTATTGCGGAGCTCAAGGACATAAGTTCTCAGGTGCGGGATATGATGGAAAAGGCGGTATTCGACCCTGACCGGCTTGAGGAAATTGAATCCAGGATAAGCCTTCTCCAGAAGTTAAAGAAAAAATACGGCGGCACAATCGCAGAGATAATCCAGTTTGGAGAAAAAGCACGGCAGGAACTCCAGGGAATAGAACACAGAGATGAAGAGATTGAAAAGATAGAAAAAGAGCTGAAAGCCCGCAAGCCGGAACTTCTGGAGCATGCCGAAAAACTTTCAGAGAAGCGGAAAAAACAGGCAAAGCGGCTGGAAGAAATGATGGAGAAGGAATTGTCCGATTTAAGCATGAAGGCGGTTTTCAGGGTCTCGTTTTCCATGCCGGATGAAGGCATCAGCGTTGAGGAAAAAAACAAGGAAATAAAGATTAACCAGGACGGTATCGACATTGTGGAATTTCTGATTTCGGCGAATGTCGGCGAACCGCCGCGTCCCCTGGCGAAGATTGCTTCAGGCGGAGAAATCTCCAGAGTGATGCTGGCAATGAAAGTGATTCTGGCTGACGTCGACAGTGTACCCGTCCTGATTTTTGATGAAATTGATTCAGGGATAGGAGGACAGGTTGCCGAATGTGTGGGCAGGAAACTCCAGCTGGTTGCCGGAAACCGACAGGTAATCTGCATCACGCATCTTCCTGCGATTGCCGGCTTTGCCGTAAAGCACTTCGGAGTCCAGAAAAATGTCAAGACAGGACGCTCTGTGACTGTCTGCGAACCTCTCAGCCAGGAACAGCGGGTTGAAGAGCTGGCAAAAATGCTCGGCGGCAAAAAGGTCACCGATATCAGCCGTCAGCATGCAAAAGAACTGTTAAAAAAATAGGGACAGTTACCATTTTTTTATCCTTGTTCATTATTGCCGGCAGTCGCGCCTAAAACCGTTCGCTCAAAGCATTTCAGGCAGCTGCGTAACTCGCTTCGCTCAAACATACTCGCTGAAAGATCCCTGAAATCTTTTCGCTCACATACAGGTTTAAGGTCGCTTTGCCGGCAATAACGGATTCGGTTTACAGCTGCCTACACCTGTTTTTCGAAGGAAGTACGTAATGTAAACCTTTTCAGCAGTAAAAACGTCAATTATCCCGAGGTGATAGCAATGTACAAAACATTCCTTAAGTATTGCATCGCCTTAAAAGTAGAGCCAGCCCCTGCACTAAAAACCTAATCAGGTCTCAGGACTTGACGAGTTGTACGTTTTAGTGTACAATGTAAGCCGGAGGTGATGATAGGATGATCCAAACAATTCCAGCATCTGAAGCTCGCAAGGAATTTTTCGAATTACTTGAAAATGTGGGTAATTTGCACCAGCGTGTTACCATCACACGTGACGGCCGGCCGCAGGCAATTCTTATCAGTGCCGAAGAGTTTGAAGAATGGATGGAGACGTTAGAAATTTTGAGTTCCCAAAATACCGTACGCGGAATTGCCGAAGGTTTAAAAGAACTTGGAAGAGGAAAAACACGTACGCACCAGGAGGTGTTTGGAAGGACGCTCCGTGCGCGAAGTTAGATATTCGGAAACTGCCGCAAATTCACTTGGATTGCTTGACGAAAAAACAAAAAACAGAGTTGAAAAAGCAATAATTTATATACTGGCTAATCCGCTTTCAGGAAAAAAGTTACGAGGCCCTTTTGCGCGATACGGACTGCACTCTTACAGGGTCTGGCCATATCGAATTGCATACCGTTTCTCACGCGATCTATTAGAAATAGTTTTCGTTGAACACCGAAAGGATGTTTACCGATAGCAGACATTAAAATGGTAACTGTCCCTATTTTTCAGAAACGATATGTGATATAATTAAAGCCGTGGGAAAAATAACCGTTGACAGGGAAAAATGCAAGGGATGCGGTTACTGTGTTGTGTTCTGCCCGACAAAAAACATCGTTATTTCTGCCAGATTGAACCAGCGCGGCGCATATCCGGCTGAATACAAAGGCAAGGAAGACAAGGACTGCAAGGCATGCACTTTCTGCGCGCTGATGTGTCCTGAAGCCGCAATCGAGGTTTACCGGTGATAAAACAGACAGCTGAAACCGCGGATGCCCGGGTTTTAATGAAGGGAAACGAAGCAATTGCCGAGTCGGCAATCCGTGCAGGGCTCGACCTATTTGCAGGTTATCCTATTACTCCCCAGAACCAGATACCGGAATACATGTCGTGGAGAATGCCGCAGGCAGGAAAAACATTTATCCAGGCAGAAAGCGAATTAGCCGCAATAAACATGGTTTTCGGCGCTGCTGTTGCCGGTAAAAGAGCAATGACCACTTCTTCAAGCCCTGGAATAAGCTTGATGCAGGAAGGGATTTCTTATCTTGCCGGGTGCGAACTTCCGGCTGTGATTGTCAACATTCAGAGAGGCGGACCCGGATTGGGCAATATCCAGGGAGCACAGGGAGATTATTTCCAGTCGACAAGGGGAGGAGGACACGGCGATTACCGGTGCATTGTACTTGCGCCTTCAACAGTTTCTGAAGCTGCCCGGCTTACAGCAGAAGCATTCGACCTGGCAGAGATTTACAGAAATCCTGTGATTGTTTTAAGCGACGGTGTTCTCGGACAGATGATGGAGCCGATGAGATTCGAAGCTCCTCCAGGCCGTCAATTTCCTGTAAACAACTGGGCATTGACAGGATGCGAGGGCCGACAGCCCAGAAAAATCAGGTCGCTTTTGATGGCGCCAGGTGCTCTGGAACAGCACAATTACCATCTTGCGGAAAAATACCGGAAAATTACCGAAGCTGAAACCAGATTTGAGACAGTCAGCCTGGATTCTGCGGAAATTGTCCTGGTTGCCCAGGGCATTGCCAGCAGAATGGCAAAAGGCGCATTAGAGATGGCTGTACAGAAAAAAATGAAGGTCGGCATGATCCGGCCGATAGTCGTGTGGCCATTTCCGTACCAAATAATACGGAAAACAGCGGAAAAGGCAAAAAAGTTCCTTGTGGTTGAAATGAACATGGGACAGATGATTGAAGATGTGCGGCTGGCGGTTGGCGACAAGGCAGAAGTGTATTTTACCGGCAGACCCGGAGGCGCACTCATCACTCCTGAAGAAATTTTTGAAAAGATTGCGAAAATCACCAGTAGTTAATTCCTTACGCAATCCGGCATTGGTTTTTCTTGCCGTGGTTTTCTTTGCAGGCATAGCCGGCTCCTCAATTCTGCCGTTCGGGCAAAACAAGGTAGTCAGAAAACATTTCGACTGGCAGGTGCTGCGAACGGATAATTTTGACATCTATTATTATCCGGAAGAGGAATCCCTCGCAAAAGAGGTCGCGGTACTGGCAGAAAAAGCATATGCAAAAACGACCGCCAGCCTGGCTGTTTATCCTGAAGACATAGTTCCCCTGTTCATATACAGGAACCAGATTGATTTTGCACAGACAAATATCATTACTGATTTTATCGGCGAGGGAGTCGGCGGTTTTACCGAACCTCTTAAAGACAGGATTGCCATCCCTGCCACAGGTTCGCACCTTTGGCTTGAAAAAGTAATCACACACGAATTCACGCACCGGCTCCAGTTTGAAATACTTTACGGAGGAACCGGGAAATCCCTGCGGCTGTTGAGGTCGGTTTTTGTTCCGCTCTGGTTCATGGAAGGGACTGCGGAATACGAAGCACAGTCCGTAGAACCAGATCCTGCAAATGCCGACATGATTTTAAGGGATGCGGTCATAAGCGAAAGAATTCCGGATTTGAAATACCTGGACAGTTTCAACCACTTCGAGGGAAGGGAAACCGTGCTGATGTATAAGGTCAGCCAGATGGCAGTGTATTTCATTGCCCAGACATACGGACCGGAAAAAGTCGGGCTTATATTCAAGGAATACAAGAAACCCAATATAACCTTCAACCAGGCGTTGTCGCACGTCACAGGAGTAGATCTGGATGAGCTGAACCGGAAATTCAGGTATTATCTGCAGGAGAAATACTGGGCGCAGGCAACAGGACGTCAGAATGCGGAGTATTACGGAAGAGCTCTGACGACAGCAGAAAAAGACGAGATGGTTTTCAACACAAAGCCGGTGTTTTCTCCCGACGGAAAACAAATCGTGTTTTTTTCGGACAGGGACAACTACACTGCCGTGTACACCATGCAGTTAAACAATTTCGAGACAAACCAGCTGTTCGGAAGAAGGTATGAAAACCTGGTTACGGAGGGACGCGGCTTTTCGTGGTCGGCCTACGGAAATCTCCTTGCGTTTGTGGTCAAAGACGGAGGCAAATACAGTATATGCATCTGGGACATGAAGGAAGAGAAGGAAATAAAATGTTTCAAAAACGACTGCGATGTTGTACGGTCGCCTGCGTTTTCTCCCGACGGTAAAACCGTCGCTTTTTCCGGCGTAAAGAACGGCACAAGCGATATTTACCTGTACAACCTTGAATCAGGGGAATTCAGAAGGATAATGGACGACAGGTTTGACGACAACTGCCCTGTGTTCTCGCCGAACGGTAAATATCTGGTTTATGTTTCCGAACACGCTGCCAATAACCTGTATTACGCTGATGTGTCGCTGGAAAAACCCGAGCCAAAGCCGCTGACCTCCGGAAAGCACAACGACGTAGAGCCGTCGTTTTCAGCCGACGGTAAAACCGTTGTTTTTTCCTCTGACCGCACCGGTATATACAACATTTATACGCTTGATTTTAAACCCGGCGAGACCGGTCCGGTAAACCAGTTAACGGATACCAGAACCGGATTTTTCAATCCGAGTTTTTCTTCTGACCGGCAGAAAATCCTGACAGCCTCCTATGAGGAAGGATGCTACAACATTTACCTGATAAACACACCCGAAAAACCTGTCGCAGTCAAAACAGAGCCCGCAGAGCAGCCGGCAGAAGCCAAAGCCGCAACGGAGATATCAGGACAGGGCACCTTAAACCGCTCCTACATCTTCTGGCCGAGCCTGGACTTGATTTATTTTTTCGTAATGTATGATTCCAGCAGCGGCTTTATGGGCGGAACATACCTTCGTGCAAGTGATATGCTTGGCGACCACAATTTCGGATTTATGGGTGATTATCTCAAGGATTACTACAGCGGTTTTGAATTTGATTATCTTTTTCTGAAGTGGCGTCCTGCGCTTGGCATAAGACTTTTCCAGTGGAGAGAGTATTATTACAGCACGGAAAGCGACATGCTGTACTGGAAGCAGGATCTTGGCGGACAAATAAGCGTAAGCCTGCCGTTCAGCCAGTATTCCAGGGCAGACCTTTTTGTTTCCACGATGATACGAACAGTTGATTACGTGAACGATGACGAAGGACCTTCCAATAAAAAAGTCAATTCAGCCGGGATTTCGCTGGTAAAAGACAAGCTCAGATGGAATATCGACGAGCCATGCGGCGGTTGGGCTACAAACCTGACAGTGGAAAGAGCGGAAAAATGGCTCGGCGGACAGGAACGCTATACGGATGCAATGCTGGAACATCAATTCTATATAGGGTTTACCAGGGAGACTGTTTTCAGCGGAAGACTTTTTGCAGGTATCAGCACCGACACCGACCGCGGCAATTTTCTGCTCGGAGGTTTTGACACTCTCCGCGGCTATCTGGGCAATGAATTCTACGGTGACAAGTCGCTGATCTTTAACTTAGAACTTCGCTGGCCGCTGGTAAGCAACCTGAATATCCTTGTCTGGCCGTATAACTGGCTTCTCATAAAGAAAATCAAAGCTGCAATATTTACCGACAACGGAATGGCATGGTCTGAGCCGATTGACGTAAAACCCACGGCACAGCTGAAGAATAGCCTGGGTGTCGGCTTTCGCATGCATACTTTTCTGGCTGAGTCAATGCCTCTTATTATCAGGTTTGATATTGCGTGGAGAACCGACACAGAAAGTTCAGCGGTCTATTATATTGCCTTCGGCGAACCGTTTTAACGCGGCATGCGGTCGCGCGGGTGCGCCTGTCTGTAAATTTCCGCTGCTTTTTTCTTGCTTACCGCAGTATAGCGCTGGGTGGTCGACAGGCTTTCGTGTCCCAGAAATTCCTGGATAAACCGTATATCCGCGCCGTGGTCGAGAAGGTGGGTTGCAAAACTGTGCCGCAGTTTGTGGGGCGTAAGCTCCATCGGCAGTCCTGCGGCTTTAAGATATGTTTTCATCCTGTTTTCCACCTGAAAATACGTTATGCGCTTTTTCATCTGGCTTAAAAACAGGGCAGGTTCATCGGAAGACACGCCTGTTCTGGACCGGATTTTCATGTACTTTTGTACAGCATCGGCAGCGGCTCTGCTGATCGGAATCACGCGTTCCTTGGAACCCTTGCCGATTACCCGGACCTGGTTTTCCCTGAAATCAATTGAATCCAGATTGGTGTCGACAAGTTCTGATATCCGCAGGCCGGACGCATACATCAATTCAAACATTGCCTTGTCGCGAATCCCTATTTTGCCGGATATATCCATTGCCGCAAGGAACCGCCTGACTTCGTCTTCTGACAGCGGTCTGGGCAGAGGTTTGCCTGTTTTCGGGGTTTTCACATGTGCCAGGGGATCCGCAGGAATCAGCTTTTCATTGAACAAAAAGGCATAAAACTGCCGTAAAGCCACAACTCTGCGGGCAATTGAGGTTTTTTCATGGTGTTTTGACTCAACGCAAAATTCGACAAATTCGCGTATCAAGGAAGGAGTTACATCGGGAATTCTGGTTTCCTGATGATGTTCTGCCAGGAAACCGACAAAAACAAAAAGGTCGCTTTCATAATGAAGGCTTGTAGCCGGGCTCAAACCCAGCTCGTATTTGACATACCTGATGAATTCCCTGATTTTTCCCGTAAATTCTTTCAGGTTAGGAGTGGAGTCAATGGTCTTTATTTGCTCCAGGGAAAGGTAATGGGTCGGCATTTCAGCCTCTTTTTGTCTTTGTAAAATTCAATGTAATCATACTTACATTGAATTTTACCTTAGGCAGAGTCCTGCTGGCTGACATGGCTTACAATTATCACAGCCAGCACGCACAAAGCCAGCAAAAACACAATTCCCAGGACCATAAGGAAAAATTCCGGCCGAGGCAACAGAAATTTCTGCGCCTGCACCTGGTTTAAACCTTCCGGCTTTGCCTGTGCCTCAGGTTTTTTAACTGCGGTAACTACAGTAGCACCTGTTTTGGCAGGTCTATGCCCGGCAACAGCACGGGATTTTTCCCTGCGAGGCCCGTCTGTCGGCTCGTAATATGTCTGGGATGCCTCCAGATGCGCTGCTTCAGCCAGAACAGCTGTCACGCTCCTGGGGATATCAAAAACCTGCCTGGGAAATATCAAATCAGGGTCCTTTATCTGCTCCTGATTGGCATGGTAAATTATCGGCCATTGCCACGGCGTATCGTATATCTGCGGATATCCTGAAATTATCCAGAGACAGTCGCCGCGCCTGACCGTATATACCGTAATTGCTTTATTTTCGACAATTTCATCTTTTGCTGAAACCTCCGGCAGAGGCTGTACCACCTGTTCCGCGGGCACAGGCTCACCCTGGAATCCGGTTGTAGGCCTTACGCCTGTCAATAGCGGCGATTTCTTCGGCGGCCGCAAATCAAAAACAACCTCTGTATCGCTCTCCATTAATTCCTTGATTTCCTCCTTGCTCAGCTTCGACGCCTCCGCAGCCTCTGCGATATCGCAGACACTGATGTGCAGGCGGACCGGCGAACATTTCAGCGAACTCCTTAATTCGTCGGTGCTTTTGCGGCTTGCGGCGTAATTACGCATATCAAAAAATTCCTGCGCTTCCGAAAGTTTAATTCTGCAGTATTTTTCAAGCGCAGACCCGGGTTTTACAAGGTTGTCGATATCGTTCTTCGCCTCCTGCAGCGACGCAAATGTATGCGCAATTTCGCAGGCAGTTCTGGCTTCCTTCGAAGAACGTTCTGCGACGTTTTGCGCTGCGGAATAATTTTCTCCAGAAAAATAATCGTTTGCAAGAGCCAGGTCGTTTTCGGCAAGCGACACCATTTCCGGGACGAATTCCGCTGATGGAAAAGCATCCTTTGCTTCGGCAATATCAAATTTCGCCTGCGATATGCAGTTTCCTGCGGTTTCCCGGTCGACATTACTCCCTTTCCCGGCTTGCGGAAGATAGTGCGGCACTGCTATTGCGGCAAGCAGGAGCCCGGAAATTAGCGGAACTAAAAAGATTATCCGTTTCATGGCATCACAGGCTGGTTCCTGCTTTTCCCGTATTTTTACTACTTTTCGCTTTCATTTTTACGCACAGCCACCTGGTTAATATTGATATTCACCTCGCGGACATTCAGTCCTGTCATGCTTTCCACAGCATCCCGCACGCTTTCCTGCACCTGCCAGGTAACGTCGGGAATGTCAACACCGAATTCCACTACCAGCGAAAGGTCTATAATCA
>Ga0172362_10001818_pt1 | contig 18362 bp, 14 predicted proteins | sample LakKivs1_kivu2a2_FD_114534 | JGI IMG/M metagenome (GOLD analysis project Ga0172362, IMG submission 114534) | Sediment microbial communities from Lake Kivu, Rwanda - Sediment s1_kivu2a2 | ecosystem: Environmental > Aquatic > Freshwater > Lake > Sediment | place: Rwanda: Western Province, Lake...
AGTACTATCCCTCAACTATATATACTGTCCCTAAAAAGGATAATCAGTATTTCGGCGGCGTATCACCAAAGTTATAATAAAAGTTGCTTGCGTCAAAGAGCATGTAGAAGTTGGGGACATTCCGGAGATGAACAGGGAAGAGCTTGAGAAGAAGGGCACGAGAGTTTTAGCGCTTTGCTGTACTGCGCTTAATGAGATTGGGGATTTGTTTAACGCTAGAAATCTTGCGCCCGATGTTATGGAGATTCTGATGGAGGCTGGACGATCTGAGACACTTTCAACCATAATGGGACTGAAGGCAGTTTACATTAAGGGATTTTCTCCGCGTAAACAGCTAAAGCCCACACGTTAATCTTGCTCCCCAAGTTAGGACAGCGTTCAAACTCTTTCCTTTCTCTTTCGCAAAACTCGCATATGTATAAAAGCCCTAGCTTTTGCTCCATGGGCTGAGAACTTTGATCCAGCCCTTTTGTTTACACATAGGGCATTCTGCATGTATCCGCAGAGCAAGAGGCCATATGATTGGGGCCCAACCGACTCCTGCACCTGCGCCGGTGGCACCGACGCCAGCGTACGTTACGAGAGCCTTCTTGTCAAATATACTACCGCAGTTAAGGCATTTGAGACGCGCCATCTGCTTTGCCTGATAGAAGACTGCCCCATTCCTGCTTAGATTCTTACATACTGAAATGCCCAACGCAAATCTTGCTCCCTTCTTTTTCTGCCGAACTCTTACGTTTCAAGGAAGCTTGAGAACTGCGAAAAGCAACTCGTATTCTCGTTTATATTTTTATGAAGTACGCCCTGCGAAGACCCTACATAAAGGGGGATACGTATCAGAATCTTCTTTCATGATGCACGCGCTATTCCACGAAAAAATAGTAGATTATTCAGTAGCCCTATGGGCGCTTCAACAGATCTAAAAAGAGGAAAAGAAGGGGGGTTTGTGGAGACATCTCCACTTTGCTCTGGAAGTGGATGACTGCAAGCTCTTAAGAAAAAGGAAATAAAAATTATAACTTATCGGCAAAAATTATGTCTTATAGACCAAAAAGTGATAGATTGGAGATATCCCCCGCAATTCCCCTTTTTTTATGTTGCATGATTGGAAGAGTATGGAATTGAGGCGAAATCAACGGGCTAGTTGCTCTCTTATGGTTTTTTCTTCAAGATTTTTCTAGATTGTTTGTTCTTTTGTTTACACAGAGAGTATGGAAACCTTGCTGCCCGCTGCAAATAAATTAATTTCAACTCAATTTTGCGAATGGGTTATTACAGCTACAGAGATTGAATTACTTTGTTTAACCTTCCGCCAAATTTCGAACGATAAGAGTATAACTCATTTGCACAAACCTTGTTAATGCAAGTTATTTAACCTATATTGTTGAAGAATATCAATGAAAGGTGACAACTTGGATTACATAGCGCGCGAACCAGTTTTGAACTGAACAAAATCCCTTTCTTATAGATATTTTGTCTTTCGGTTTTCCTCTAACAGATATAGATATACCACAAATGCCGAGATAACCAACACAAAACAATCTATAAATCCTTCCGTGTAAACACCAAAGTTCTGCCTTATCCACTCTTTAGGTCCGGCAACGTAAGCCAAGTAGAGCAAAAAGGCTTTCAGAATACGCCAAACAGTTTCATACTTTTTTCTCTTATGCGCATTATACTTCATTTTTTCACCTCTAAAAGTACACGCTTAAAATCTTCCGGCTCCTCAAACTGCCTATAAACCGAGGCAAAACGGATATACGCAATACGATCAAGCTTTTTTAAATACTTCATAACGAGGTCTCCAATCTCTTGGGATGAAACTTCCTCTTTGCCGCCAAGCATCAAGTCTTGTCTTACATGCTCTGTCAGTTTACGGATTTGTTCCATAGTTACGGGTCTTTTCTCGCATGCTTTTTGAAGGCCTCTTATAATCTTGTTCAGATCGAAGCGTTCAAGTCTACCATCCTTTTTCCTAACCATAAGCTCTACAGTTTCCACGTACTCGTAAGTTGTGAAGCGTTTTCCACAGTCAATACATTCCTTAAGTCTCAGCGCGCGAACAATTACTATAGTCGATTTCTTGACTGGTTTCCAATTCAAACGTGACCTCAACCCGCTTAACCATCTTCAAAACCTTAGCGTCTGGAACATCAGCTGAGCTAACATTAATCACGTTACGTACATCATCAACGGATACACTTGCCAAACAGACTCTGGCCCCAGAAGGAAAACGGGAAAGAAGCCAAATTTAAGGAATTTTGGCGAAAAAAAACATGTTAGAAAAACATGTCCAAAACGATGTGAAATAATGAGCATTTTTCAGCTTTCTGGAAATATCCTTATGCATTCATCCCTTTTGGCTTCGACAATTCTTTTCTTGTATTTGTCTTTTAATTTTCTCTGGAGTTTGTCATTTTTGAAAAGGCTGAGAAATTTCTTGCCACGAGCTCCCCTTGGATGTGGTATTCCAATAACAAATCTGTTGGGAAAGCGATATGAGACAGCTACGAAAGCCTCATGACCTAGAGCGATTATTGGTGTGCCTGGGAAATTTTTCAGCTCTTTTTCAAGAAAGTTCTTTATGCAGTTTCTGAAAGTTTGTAAGGGTACTTGTTTTTTCTTTTTCTTTCCATTTATTGTTTCCAAACCGCTTTGGCATTTGCAGAGTTCCGTCCAAAGTATCGATTCTCCCCAGCCTAACTCTTTCGCAAACCTTCTCGCTCTTTTGTAGTATGGCTGGGGGCGTTCGCCGATGAAATATTCTATTGCATAGTTTTTTATCGTGGTGTAGGTTTTATGTTTTCTATATTCTTCTTTTTCCCTTTCACTAGCTAGCCCTGGGTTTTGACCGACTATTATGCAATCAAGCCTGTTCTTATGGTTTCGATTTTCTAGAAAAAAACATCTAGGTGGTACCCTTTTATCAATTCCTTCACAATTCAGTTTGCAATTAACCAAGTCTTCTCCTAGTTTATCTACGAATTTGGATAGGTCGGTCATATTTTGTCTTGGCTCTCCAGTCTTCTTCAATGTCGTTTAATACTCTTGCGCGTACTAAATAAGAATGTCTAATAGTATAGTTTTTCTCCTTTTGGTGTGATTTTGTAGACTCCTCTGCTGACTCGTTCTACGTAGCCGTTTGGAAGCAGATAATGATAGAACCTTTTTCTGACCGTGTTTGATGTTGCGAAGCGTAGGCATGTCGCAACCGCTTTTTTCTCAATGTCCGTGTAGTGCACATGACCCTTTTTGACGAGTTCAAGAATGGTTTTGCGGAGAATATCCATGTTAGTTTCACTTTCACCGGCTTCAATCTGGCTTTAGTATGGTAGTATGTGATTGTAGTTGACTGAAAAGTTCCGAGGCATCGCTCAGCCCTTAAAGGAGTTGAGCCATTGATGAGTACTATGAGAAATTGGGTGAACCACGTATAATATTATAGTACGTGTTTCACTCTGTTTTCTGTAGTACATTAACTCACTGCAATAGGTTGTTAATCTTAATGTAATCAGAGAAAAAGTGCTAAAAGCAATGTTGCACGTAGTTTTAGGCTTTGATGTAGCCTTTTCCTTTTTGGAGTTTCAACGTGAAGCTGTGTTTTCCTTCTTTGCTGTAGTCTCTGAACTGTGTGCCGCAGTTCTTGCAGGAATATGCTTGAACCTTGAACTGGCCGTATTTCCAAGTTTTCTCAGGGTCTCTTACTTCCTTTTGGCATTTCAGGCATCTAGACATAACGATCTGTCAATTCTTTGGTTTGCTTTGCTTAAAACAATTTCCTGTACATTCTGTTGATTTAGTCAGAATTTCACGTTCTTAGTCACGCTTTCGGCTTTCTTTCGATTCTATGTTTTACAATTTGTGCTAGTCCTTCACGTGCTTCCTTCATTTCATTCTCTGAAAGCCCAAGAATGTCGCAGAATACAATTCTATCAAGCTGTTCTTTCTCTTTCATGTCCACGGGATCATACAGTGCTCGAAGACCGATGGACTTATCCATCAATTCGTCTAGAGAGTTCTCAAGAGCGGCACGATGTGTGCTGTCAATTTTTGAAGGTTTGATAACCGGTAGGCCTTGAACTTCAAACACCATTATCTGATTCGATATTGTCCTGTCTCGATTTTCTATGTATCGACCGCTGAACTCAACCATGAGAGCTACAAAAGTAGAGTTTAGTAGAGCGCAGAGTGCCTTGGCATGTGATTTTTGTTCGGGATGGATTTCGAAAAAGGCATTAGTAGGGTATGCGCCAATTCCATTCCAAAATACTAAATGACGGGCCCAAAAGATGCTAGGGAATATTAGCGAAGGAGGGTCTCTGACACCAATGTTATACCAAGGATTCCTATTTCTAATAGATTTGATGTTTTGATATCCTATAATGGTCTTGCCTTTGTCTTTACCACGCTTGAGTTTAATTGCTTTGGTCTCGCCGTAGTTGATATATTCTAGAACCTGCTTTTTGGTTCTCTTCAATTCCTCAACCTTGTTCTGAACCAACAATATATTTCCGTCTGATCTACAAAGTCCAATTTCTCTATGTGGTTTTATCTTGATGACAACTGCCTTAAGGAATTCTCTCTCTATCCTAAAACGTTCTAGCTTCGTTGCCCTATCAACAAGCACAAGGTTTTTTCTTTCTTCTTTGATAGTGAAGAATTTGTTCGGAAGACAGAAGAACTCATTTGCACCTGTTTTGATTCCAAGGTTGACTTGAGCTACGTTCTCAAGTCTAACAAGTTTTTCACTAGAATGTTCAAGAATCTTGAAAAATACTGAAGGTGCACTAAGGAATTTTCCCCATTTAGTGTCCCCTTCCAGATACGATTGCTTGATTGCTACAATCCTGATCTTTTCATCTTCATACAATCCGATTTCTTTGCCGAGGAAATTGAGGCTCTTCAATTTAAGATTCTGTTCAGCTTTTTCCACCTGAAGCACGAATCCGTCTATTTGTTTCAATCTGTGAATCTCCTGTACCATGTCCCGTTCATCTTGGATCAACGGAACAAAATCCGAAAGAGGGCTTTTCAATCTAACGAACTTCACAATGTTTTCTGTTCTCTCTTTTCTATCGTTGCAGGTCTCGAGAATAGTTATGCAAGGAAGCATTTGTGCATCTGGAAACCATCTTTCCTGTTCTGATTCGATAATTGTTACAATCTTGAAGTTTTCCAGAAAGAACTTCTGAAGCTCTTGCCCATAGCCTGTATCGAGCCAAGATCTAAGACAGACAAACCCTAGTCTTGATTTGTCCTGTAGAAACCTGGCGCCATGAGGAAAGAAATAGGCATAAATGCTCGATCTCAAAGGAAGAGCGATTGTTGGAAAATCTGATGTGATTACTTTTAGCAGCTTTTGCTTATATTTTTCCCCAAAAACATCTTCACCCATCTCTTCTTGGCGAGTGTAGGGGGGATTGCCTATAACACAGTTCATAGTCGGAACAATTCTATCAAGCGACCTTGTATCCAGACCTTGAACTTCCACCTTAGGCTTAACCTCACTGCCAACCCATTGTGTCATGTTTGACTGCATGCCAATTCTAATACTAGTCTTAGGTCCGACAATATCGAAGAAATCTCCATAAACGATGTTAGGATAGTTCTCCTTCGAAGAAAGATCCCTTATAGCAAGATTAATTGTTGAGAGATGAGCTGGAAACTTGTCTATATCGACGCCCCATAATTGTTTAAGTAGTTCTGCATGATCCTTCTTTCCGCTTAGGTATTTCAAACGATAATACGCCCTTACCAGAAATGTGCCTGACCCGCAGGCTGGGTCTAGAATGTTCGAATTTGGGTCCTTAAGGCAAAAACCTAATATTAGATCAACGACGTCGGAACGAGTGAAATATTGCCCAAGTGTGTGTCTTTCGTCTTGCGGAATTAGTTTCTCGAATACCTTCCCTATTATGTCGTATCCTATGTTCGCATAATCGAGAGTGTTAAGGTAGTCTGTGAGTTTTACTAATTCTGAGATAGCGTCATCCGTCACTGGAATATTGTCCACAAAGTTCGTCTGAAATACGGTTTCATAATCGTTGGAAGCTTTGATGGCCATCTTAAAATACGTTTCCTCAAAAGTGGAAAAAGTCGCTGAAGTTGCGTCCTTGGGTAGCGTCAGTGCTGCCAATTCTCGTGGGTGCTTTTGTTTAAGGACATTGTAAAACAGGACTTTGTTGATGTAAATATAAAGAAACTGCTTTGCAAGAATAACAGCGTATTCTTCCAGCTTCTGTTTGTCACCCTTAGGATCTTCCCAGCCCTTATCTGCTAGCCAACCTTCAAATTTTCTTCTGTAATTGGTATCTTTGACATAATACTCCATTTGTTCATTGACTAAAAAAGTGGAAGAAACAATGCCTTGTATGTAGTTATGCAAAATCTCTATGATACTCTCATCTATAGGTTTTGGGGGTTCACCTTGTAGAAAGTTTACATACCATCTGAGAATTCTCCTAAAACCATCTACAATTTCGTTCTTCTTGCGAACATATTCCTCAAGTTCCTTTACGTACGTGACCTTGAATTGGTCAACTTTCTGCTTCGTTACAGCATCGTACAGTATCAAAATATTCACATTATGTGTAGCGAAGCTGCGCAACCCATCTTTCTTGTAGCTTTCAGCATATCCGTAGGCTTGTTGCACTATTTCAGGATCAGAAGGTGTCTCATAAGGTCTTTTCACCTCGATTATGAGAATGCAATTTTTCTTCAAGTCATAGAGAAGCACATCAGCTCTTTTCTTGTCTTTTATGATTTCAACTTTTGCCGGAGAAAAAGGCAATCCATCTTCTTTGATTATCTGGTTAATCCATTCTTTGAGATCACTTGCATACGTTTGCTCTGTTGGGCGCTCAGCCATCACCGAACCTCTAATAACCGATTTCCTTGTCCAGAGTTAATAAGTTATTCCAAGAATGCTCTGTGCTCTTTAGCCTCTCTGTTCCCTTCAGTCTCTATGCTTCCATAGGTTTTGATTGTTATGGTAACAACTTAATTAGACACACCCATTAGAAGTAGAACGAGCAGTATGAGTAGATGGAAGCATCAACTCGAAGACTACAACTCTCTTGTGAAAGAACTTTTAGAGAAACGAGAAAAGGGAGAGAGTGGACTCAGATTCAACAGACCTTTCATTCTTGCAAGTGACATCGCTGAGCAGTATTTCTGCGAGAAGAAAGTTGAAATGCAATACCTTCATGGTGAAATCGAGACTGAAGAAAAGACTATCGGAACTGAAGCCCATGAGAAGCTGCTCGAGAACTCGGTGAAAATCAAAAGGAGAGAACTTTGGCAGAAGATGTACGGAACAAGACCAGTTTTTGCGTTGGAGATGCTTCTTCTCGCTAAACACAAAGACGTAATTCTTGCGGGCAGACCCGATTCTGTGCTATTCCAAAATGGGTTTCCATTAATAGTCTTTGAATACAAATTCAGCAGAAGCCAAATTCCCTTCATGACTCATCATGTACAGGCAAGAACATATGGGATTCTGCTGCATGAAATGGGTTTTGACACAAAACGATTACTCTATGCAATCGTCATGGTTGATCCAAAAGCAAAAGATGACAAACAGCTAAAGCGGAAAGTAGTCAGTGCTATAATCAAGAATGGCCTAAAAGAAGCGACACTCTCAATTGAAAATGCAAAAATACAGCTTAGCAAATTCAACAAAATCGACAGCGAAAAAGACTTAGATTGGGCAATAGAATACTGGAAAAACAAGCGAGATGCAACACCAACGAAAAACATGAACAAGTGTAGGTCATGTGAATACTTTGCAGAATGTAAAGGCTAGACTTACAAGCAACTTTTCTAGTTTCCAACTTTCTAAAAAAGAAAAAACGAAGTTTCTAAAAATTCGACACCATTATAAAGGAAAAACTTGACTAATTTTTCTTCATGGTCTTACACATTCCGCTTTAGGCCTGTATGATCGTTTTGTTGTTCGTTTTCGCTTGTGATAGTTACATTCATGAATGCGTACTAAAAGCCATTCTTTGTCTTGATAAATGCAACCACATGGTAACGTGATTGTGCTTGTTGTCTGAACTTTAGTCTTCCTATCCACTTTCAATCCTCTTTCTTGAAACATGCGTTGATACTAGTTTGCATAAAAGGACTTCCTAAGTTTATAATTTCCTAAACAAGAGAGAAAATTACAGTTTCCAAAATTTTGCTTTGATTTATAAAGTAGAAACTTAGAAACCTTGATGCTACAAAAAACTGCGTTAGCATGTCCAGTGAATTTCAATTTTTCAAAATCTACAGACCAGTGCTAAGTTGATAGATACTAAACCAAGTCTGTTGAGGATTTTAGTGTATTCTGTTAGAGTTTAATCAGTTCTCTATTGATGATTAAAAATGAAAGAAGAACTAGAGAGAAAGTTGAAGCGTGAACGTGTTGAGACTTGTTTGAATTGTAAGAAATTTGTTAACTGTAATGACATTGGCAGATTTCAAGAGTGTATTGATTATTTTGAAGTTGGAAGTGAGAAAATGGTTGTTATTATTGGGTTGAGTGAGTATTGCAGGCTCAAAGAAATGAGGGCAAAGCAGTAAACAAAAGAATAGCTCGCCTTCGAAATCAGTACGCATTTAAGATGCTTTACCGTCTTCTTTGGTGATGAAGCTTTGGCGATCTAAATCCAAAAAGAAAGAATTCGTAAGAACCAATGGCCAAGATACGATTGTATTCAAATTGGCGTTGAAACCTACGGGTGTTTTCCCTAGATTGTTCCAATTGATAAGTGGAGCAAAGTTTGGCCAAGGAAAAACTACTTCAATGTCTTGTGCTCTTGCAAGACCGTACAAACAACTCTTTGAGAGCGGTAAACCTATTGGAAGAATTAACTACGTTTTCTTTAAGGTGAATAAGTGGCCTTCTCACGTTCTCGGCTCTCTTTGTTTCACTCTAGGTCATCGGTTACTTTTTTATCCAGGTCTTATGGAAAGAAAAGTTAACTGGTTGTACTCTAAGAATACGTTCCAAAACATCAAGAGTACAGGTTTTGTAGATCATCTCACATCGGAAAAAGATTTTGCAAGTTGGCATATGACTGTTTTGGAACTTGATGGAACAAAGAAGACGCATTTACAGTCTTCCAAGACTAAAACGGTTAGTAAGAATACTGTTTTTTGGTTTGGTCTTAGCATTAGAGACCCAAACGTTCTAGAAACTACACCTGAGGAGTTGACACTTGTTTTCCATTCTCCACCTAAAGATTCAGATAGACGAATAAAGTCACTTTTGAAAGCTAGAGAAAACGCAATCTTTCATCTGACAACACTAAACAAGATATCATTGAACAAAGGGGAGTTTTTACATTTTGATTTCTTCATAGGTCCTTCCGACTTAGATCATAAAAAACTACCATGCTATGTGCCAATTAGCGAACCAATAGTTTCTGGTTATGCCCAAGCTTTTAAAGAAGGAACACATTTCCGAAGTCATCCTGTCTCTCTTGAGGGAATAGAAGAGAAAACATGGGTGGTCGTTTCAAAGCATGTTGGAAGGCTGAGTGACAAAGCAATTTTCACGATTTTATAGATACGGTCATTAGTTATCGAAAGTTGTTTGGTCTACCAAAATCCGTTTCTCAACTTGGAAACTCGAAAACATTGCAATTCTTTCTATACTTTACCTCTTTGTAAATAACCTCTAGTCCAGTCAGTATTATGTATTTACACTCGAAACTTTCTAAATTCTAATTCTAAACTGATTTATTTTTTAGAAATTCTATTTTTCTATTCTGCTTAGAATTTAGAAATTTAGAAACTTAATTGTTACCTTGATAAACAAAAAGTAATAACGCAAACAATGATTAAGAGAAGTAGTGATTCAGCAACAGAGAGGCTAAAGAGAACAGGGACCACCACCTAGGGGGCAGTGGAAAGGTTCAACGATCACGAAGCAAACCCGAAAATGCTGAATGTGGTTATGCAGTAATACGAATGATAAAAAACTGAATTCGTTATGCAAACAAGAGTATATTTGCTCTGAGAAAGGCATAGATGAAATCTGAGCCTCCATAGGTTTTGGACATGGTTTCTGACTGCAGATATTCACTTCTATTGATTATGTTTTAGGTATGCGCAAGTCTTATACTAATGATTTCGTAGAGTGTATTGCGCTGGTGTCCAATTTGACTGATCTTACTACTGTAATTGATGAACCTTTTTTGGAATTTTTGCAAGAAAGGCTTGCTAGGCTATTTAAAGGGAAAGTGTCTGTAGTTTTCGAGGATCTTCAGTCAAAACCAATAACTGGCAGATTTCCAAAAACACGAGTATTCGCAAAAAGGGCAATCGAGAAGGGTGATAATGTTTGTCAAAAAATGATTGATTGCCCTTGGAACGAAAAGGCTCAACTGAAATGCTTATTGTCAGATGCTGAAGGAGCGCACATGGCGAGGGTGAACAAAAAAGGATGCTTTTACAGATGTCATCAAGGGAGAGGTTTTCCGAATCTCCTTTTTCCGATAATTATATGGCCTGATGAAGTAGTTGGCTACCTATATGTGGGACAAATTGTTTTTCAGAAACTTGATAGCGATCAAAAGCGACAATTTTTGAAGCGGTTGAAGGAGTCCAACTATATAGTCGAAAATCCTGAGCGTTTTGTCACTGAATGGACCGAATCTGATCTTCTTGATTTCTATGAGTACATTATTGAATCTAAGTTAAGAAAGACTTGTGATTATGACTCATTCGCAGAATCCATTTTAAATCAAGTAGAGAACTATGGTGTCTCACCAGACGAGTTTTTCGATATTGTTGAGCTTGTCGAAAGATTAGCGAATGAATTATCAAGTCTAGGAAATTCTCTTTACATTCTCAATTCTCTAGTAAGACTCGAAGGTCGGCTACCTGAAATCCTAAAAGCCAAACACGACTCCCTACTGTCTGAATTAAGGAAAGCCATAGCTATTGCAGTCATCGAGACAAGCAATACTGAGATTGAAAGAAAGGAAATAGGCGAAACTATAAAGCAGATATATTTGGGGATTTTGTTGGACTATAAAAAATATGAAGAAGACTACTTAAGAGAACTAATCGAGCCTTACAAGTTAAGCATATTTGATCCGAATGAAGCTATTCAACGGTCGATAGTAGAGTTTTATGCTAGGGCAATGACTTTCGAAGTGATTCTTTATGCTAGAGCTAGAACACTCATTGGATTGAAACCAAAATTCCAAAGTTTTGCTGAAAATTGTGATGAATTTGTTAATACATTTTTCAATGTGCTAGCTAGTTGCGGAAAAGAGTTTCCTTTGTCATTAGAACTTGTAAAAACACTTTTCTTACAAATGTATAGAGAAAAGGATGTCAAGTTTCTGCTGAAAAATAAGCTTGTTCCTTGTATGCGCCTACTATTTGATGACGAACAAGGATTAAAGGATTGGTTTATTGCAAACGGAATCGTTGATTTAGAAATCAGAAATTACAGAGAGAAGTTGACGAGTTTTTCCAGAACTTTTGATTTGATTGTTGACGATTTGCAGTCGCTCTGGAGTGAGCTCAGAAAAATGAACAACTCGCTAGGCAAACAACTGAAAAAGGATTTGGAGAAGAGTTATGGTGATGCTGGAGAACTCATGGAATATCTTCGTCTCATAAGTAGTATCAGAGTATCGTTGTCAAAGGAATTTTCAGATGACAGATTTGGAACTCGATCTCGCCTTAGTATGAAATGCTGCAGAGTATATCTAAATAGTGGAGGTTTAACCCCTACTTATTCGACAGTTTTAAGTGAACAACAAAAGTGGTCAGCGATACGGAATGATGAAGGACCCATTGGTGTCACTGTGGAAGAGGATCTCAGAGACAAAATTGAACAAACACGGAATCTTGTAGCCAAGCTTATCAATGCGGAAGGCGCAGACTCTATTGTATTTACTGAAAACACAACGTCAAGTATCGATTTGGTCTTGAGAGGAGTGCTCAGACCTGGGGATGAAGTACTGACAACGGATCTAGAACACAATGTGGTCTACTATCTTAAAGAGCTTTTCGAGGGACATCCATCCTGCGATTTCAATGTCGCGCCGATCTGCAAAGATCTTCTGGAAGGTAAAGATTGGCTCCCAAAACTCATTAGCCGAATAGGACAAAGAACCAGATTAATAATACTCAGTCATATACCATACGGTGTTTGCAGGCTTTTACCTGTAAAGGAGATTATAAAGCAATGTCGACAAGCCTCTGAGCAGTCAAACAGAAAAATGTTCATTCTCATAGACGGAGCTCATGCTGTTGGAAACAGGAGTGTTGATGTTAGAGACCTTGGGTGCGATTTCTATGCCTTTGATGGTCATAAATGGTTGCTCGGACCGGAAGGTACAGGTCTCCTATACTGCAAAGAAGAATACCTGAAAGCAAACAATCCATATGGTGTCCGTTTACCCGTTTCAACGGCTTACATGGTCTCGCGAAAGTATGCTCCCAAAAAAGATGACGGAACAGAATTCGAACTAGGCACCGTGAATGGCGCCAAAATCATAGGTCTAGGTGAAGCAATCCAAATAACATCAGAGTTGCGGTTCTCAGAGATTTTGAAATGGAAGAGTAAAATGGTCAGAAAAGTCATTGATGGCCTAAGCAACACTCGGTGGAGAATAGTGAATCCTGTTGACGCAGCCAAAACAGGAATGATCATCCTTCAGATCGAAGGAAATGAACAAAGCACAACCTACGAAAGAATTGCGGTGCTCTTGGAAAGGTCAAACATAATTGTAAGAACACTGCATAAGCCTCCAAGCATTCGTATCTGCATCCATCATTTCAATAATGAGAGAGATGTGGAAATTGCGCTGTTTCACTTGAAAGCTCTACTTGAAGGAATAAATATTCATATTGGGAACCATAAGAAAATCAAAGAGAGACTCACTGAAATCCTCGAAGGTTTTCTTAAACCTGAAAAACCAAGAGAACCCGGCGACTTTCTGGGTTTGAATATCTTTAGTATCGCTGGTGCTGGCAAAAGCTATGTGATCTCGCGCATACTCGAAGAATTCAAGAAGAAAAATACCATAAAAAGCTACTTTAAAATCCATGCAAAAGATATGCTCAGAAATGAAAAACCGGAAAAAGCGTTTGCCTCTGTTATCGATGGAGCTTGGCAAAAGATGCCAGCGATTATCTTCATAGATGAAGCAGATTCTTTGTTAGAAACCAAGCAGAAAGGTATTTTAGGAATTCTTAACGATGAGTACGAAAGAATCATGAAAGACAAGAAGGCGAATATTCTTTTTGTAATTGCTGAGAATGACCCGTACAAGATTTTTGTATCTGCATCAAGAAGACTCAAGCCAGTGTACTTTCCGCTTCCGGACTTCGAGACTAGACTAAGATATTTGCAGACACTGGCTAGGGATAGAAGCTGTTCGAGCAAACTTCTGTTGACCGAAATCGCTAGATTAACGGAAGAGTACTCTATGAGCGATCTAAAAAAATTGTGGGAGAGAGCTATCAAAAATGCAAAAGGCATGGTTTTGACTCCGGAGCATTTCCAATCGTCACTCCAGTTAGTACCATGTACAGCTTCAAGAAAAGTGTTCCAAAAATACACCAAAATCATTAGAGATCCAAATCTTAAACCTAAACTTTTTACAGGAGAAATGGAGATAGATTGAGTACAAGCTCGTCCTGCTTTGTATCGTACTGAGAAAGCCATCAGGGATCTATGCGGAAAGCTACCATCGAACAGAATTTGCTTCCGCTGCTTAATCTCACAACATAATGAAGTAACCAAAACACAATCGTGGTAGTTCTGGTTTTGAGCAGAGTCATAGATCGTGGCTAAATATCTATGTCCGTGAGAATTGGCCATCGTGGAGAGTTTTGAGTGACTATTGACAACGTGTTGCTGAAACCGTAGAGAGGTTTGAGGAGCATTAGACGATCTGCATATTTCCGTTTTCTGACCCAATTGACCCGTCTTATATGATCGAAGAATGCTTCACTATCAGAAAGGCTTCTGTCGTATCCGTGTCTTGATTCCGTTATCTCGGCAACTCCCAGAACCGAGTCGATACCACTAAAGACCATAACCATGTCACCTTTTTGAATTCTACTGCAGAACGTGTCAAATTGCCTAATCCAGCCTTTTCGAAGTGACTTTTTGGCTGTTTCTCGAACCTTAACCCAATCTCCCTTTACTATTCCAGGAGCGTCAAGTCCAATCAAGTTGTTTTCCGTGGCATAGTCCCAAAGCTTTTCTCTCTTGTCCCCGTTATAACTAAGATGCATAATATAGAAGTAATCCTTACCCTTACTTGAAAGCAGAGCCCCAAATTTCATTCAGAATCCCTAATCCCAGCTTCTTATCACAGAATACTCTTAAAACTTGTGCATTACGTGAAGGTTCAGAGCGTGCTTCGAAACCTTTTAACTATTCTTCCAACAACTGTCTCGGTATTGCCTGAGGCAAAGAAAATGCAGAGGTTGTCCATACGTCGAAAAGGGCATTAATAAGCATGCTTGTTCCAATCTTGATTTTTCAACTGTTGCCTGTGTGCGTTCATTCAAGTTTGGAAAGCAAAGCTTGCAGCCTAGGAGTAGATCCTCCTCCACCTTGGTTACCTTGGAATGTGAGCGGAACACAGAGGTTGGCCGTAATATGCACAGAGTTTTCAGACGTGAGTCATTCTACGAATGCTTCGACGATCCAGACTCGTCTAAGCAATATGGCAACGTACTTTCACAACGTATCTCTTGGAAAAATATCGATTGACTTCACTTTCTTTGGCGACGAGTGGATGAAACTAAACAATATGATGGGATATTATGGTCAAGGCAGTGGGAAGAGCGACTCACATGGTTGGGACTTTATAGTTGACTCGATAAACGTTTGGGAAAGATACGCGAACTTTTCCGACTACGAATACTTGACAGTGATCCACGCTGGCAAGGACCAGTCATCATACCCCAACCAGAAGGAACTCCTCTGGAGGCAAAACTACTGCAACTTGGGACGCTCTTCCACCCGAACTGTTTGGACAAGCAAGGGTCATTATGATTTTTGGGGCATTGCTTATGACTCTGAATTTGAAGAATGGGGATTGATGGCGCATGAATTCGCACATGGATTAGGTCTCCCGGACCTTTACGTCGAAAACGCATCGCTCGGGATAGACGAATTCTCATTGATGGCGAGAGGTGACAGAAACGGTGTTCCAGAGGGATCTTGTCCAGCCCCATTGGATGCCTTCAGCATGTACATGCTTGGCTGGTTGAATCCTGTTCCTATTAATCTGAATTCCACTAAGGACATCGTTGAAATGAACTCCTCAGCTCTCGGTTCGCCAACTGTCTTCAAAGTGTCGCTTTCAGATTCAGAATATTATTTGATAGAAGTCAGGGAGAAATCAGGAAGTGATAACTACACTTTGTCTTCAACGTCAGTGATCGTTTATATCGTCAACAACATGAGAGAATCTGCTGACGGAATCGTCGATGTCCTGAATGGCGGCGTCGTTGTTCAAGGAGGATTTTATTCAGATATTGCAAGGAGCATTTGTGTCTCTTTTGTTTCATTCAATTCTTCGACACACATTGCCAGGGTTGGCTTATCAACTCAGCTCTTTTTTGTAAGAATAGATCTCCCGGATGGTATCGACTGGTTCTCTACAATAACAGGAAAGGTTCAGGTGTTTGATACGAACGATAATCCTGTACGGTGTGCTCTGCTTAACATAATTGTTGATGAGAACATTACGATTTTGAGAGTAACCGACGAAAATGGGGAGGCCACTTTCGAATTGAGCTTCAAAGAACTAGGGAATTACACCATAAGAGTAACCTCACCTTCAATGTTAGCAGGCGAGACTGAGAGAACGATTCTCGTATCATTTCCATGGCAACCACTCGCTATAGCTCTTCTATCAATAGCACTGCTTGTTCTCGGCGCATATACGATAATCAAATATGTTCTGAAGCGTCGATCGAGGCGACTAATACAAAACATACGCGAAAGTGTTGTGCACAAATTAGTATTCTATTCTGGGCTTTTCTGAGCAATTGAACAATCTTCTGACTTACATAACGATTGCTCCCAACATTGCCTATTTCGTAGAAAGGCTAAACAACAAAAAAAGGATGGATAGCAGTCTAAACCTGCTTTGAGCTGACAGCAAAACTTTTCTTCGCCAAGAGTCATTAGTTGTTGATTGAGTTTTGATGCTGATTTATAACAAGCCAATCACCAAGCTAAAAAGGGACAGAACCAAGAGGAATGGAATGTGACATGACAAGAAAAAGGTCTCGAAGACAAAGAGTGGCTTTCAAGGCTACCAGAAGAATCCCAAAAAGAGTTGAGGTTTCTTTTACTACAAAAAGAGGGCAAAAAGTCCACTTTCGAGCGACTCGAAGAGTCCCGAGAAGAGTGAAGGTTGAGTTCTATGCAAAAAAGAAAAAATGAAAATCCGTCAATCAAGATTTACATCGATACGTGCGTTCTACAGGGAGCTATAAGCCGAAGAAACGAAGAGGACACAATATTCATGAATTCAATTAGAGAGAAAGGCTGGAAGGTATTTACTTCAATCCATACTCTTATGGAGCTTCTTGACGTCGCAAAAGACAGGAGCTTTCTGATGAAATCAGTAATTAACAAGTGGGTTGATGTTAGCACCTTTCTGCAAGAAAGAAAAACTAAGAACCTAAACAGAAATGATTTGGATGAAATATCTGAAGAGCTGAACAACTTTTTCAGAGACAATCGTTTCATAGAGTTCCATGGCATCAATGAGGATGTCTGGGATGATGTTAAAGGCATAACCGAAAAATCAAACCTTCATTCATCGGATGCTCTTCATTTGGCATTGGCAAGGGCGTGGCAATGTCAGGCTCTAGTAACGCATGATACTTTTTTTGTGGCTGAAGGAAACAAGCTTCTCAAAGAAGCAAACCAATATGATAATCTAAGACTGTGCACACCTGAAAACGTTGAGGAGACTGTAGAAGACGTGGTCTCGAAATAGACTGAGTGCTGTCTGCTTTTTCTTAAAGAAAGGATTTACTTCTACAATTGTTTGATCTGCAAAAGAGTTAAAACTCTACGAAACTTAACAAGAATAAACGCAAATTCTCTAACGAGGTTATCGTGTGTGCCAAACTCTTTGAAAGAATGGCTTGAGCATTTGGAAGCGGACCTTAGCAAGGATATCAAAGAAGGTAGACGTTTTAGGAGTTACGTTGGTGAAGTAATATGTAATACCGAAAGCTTCTACACATGGAAAAAGGGTGGTCGAGATACTGTAAGAAAGGAAGGTAACGCAACCATAATTGATTTGGCTCCCTTCCAGACTAAGGCAGTATCTCCAATTCCAATTCGTTTCAGATTGAGCGGGGATTGGTATAATTATTATGAAGGAAAAACAATCCTGGTCCTTGGTGGCATCTGTCGCTCGGTTGTGTCCCTTGAAGAGAAAGCGATATTTGATACACTTGCGAAAGATGTCAAAGTTTTTGAGCTAAGTAGCAATGTCTGTAAGCTTGATATGCTACAGGAAGCCATACATTTTATTGGGAGCGAGGGAAGTTTTGCTGATACGTTACTCGTGAACCCATTGCAGATTCCTAAGCTGTTAGGCGAAAAAGGCTTCATACCGAGATGGAGTCTGGGGCAGGGATATATTGAACAGAAAGGCGAAGCATTTGCGGGTTTGTTAGGTCATCTGTCTGTCTATGAAACCGCTGAGTTATCAGTTTCTGAGGTTTTGCTCTATGAAAAATCAGAAACAAGAGTTCGAAAGACTCCTATCGTGGTGAAGTTTGACGACTATAGCAACCCAAAAATACTTGCCATAAAGGAAGACATCTTTGCATGGACTCTGGACAATGAGTCAATAGCCAAAATTGCTCTCAAGGCTTGATACTTTCTATTATGCAATTCTTGACTTAAAAAAAGAGGGGAACTAACTATCATAGCTGTCACTTCCTCTTTCTGAAAAGTTTAGCTCCATCCATTTAGCGCGCGGCACAAGTTGCAGAATTACACGGCAGACGTTTTCATTGACGTAGCCCAGTTTTGAGAAGATGCTGTTAGTAGCAAACAGCGAATAAGCACAAGCTTGCAATCCCAGAAGAATTGCAGGATTGCTAGAACTTTGCACTCTGCATCAGGTGGAGATATCTCCCGATTGAAGGGCGCTGTTGGCGGGTAGTCGCGTACGCGCAAAACGTTTTAAACAAATAGACAAAGCATAGTATGGGGTTACCATGATCAAATGCCCTAACTGCAAAAAAGACATCAGCAAACCAAAGAAAACATGGACTTACGGACAATTCGCAGTTCAAGCTTACTCATGCAATAACTGCGGCACAGACTTCAGAGAATACACTAAGGCTGGAAA
>Ga0172362_10001821_pt1 | contig 18353 bp, 31 predicted proteins | sample LakKivs1_kivu2a2_FD_114534 | JGI IMG/M metagenome (GOLD analysis project Ga0172362, IMG submission 114534) | Sediment microbial communities from Lake Kivu, Rwanda - Sediment s1_kivu2a2 | ecosystem: Environmental > Aquatic > Freshwater > Lake > Sediment | place: Rwanda: Western Province, Lake...
ACAGACAAGTTTCAGAAATTTTACATTAAAGAAAATCAACGAGTTACACAAGGAAATATCCGACAATAACAAGTTGGTGTAAACTCTGGTCGCTCTAAAACACGTATTATAGGAGGCGGTTATGCTAACAGAAGGTAAAACTAAAGGAGGTATGCGGCCATATGACACATCAAAGGCTGGACCACGCCCTGATGACCCACCGCCTCCAATACCAGTGGAATCCGTTCCCTCCGCATCCACCAACATGCCAAGGGACGAAATTCGGCTACTTGCAGAATCGATAGTATCGTGTATCAATGGAGGTCAGTACGACAACGCGAAGGTTTTGGCTGAATCGATCATCGCCGAACTATCGCCCGTTGGCTGACCGTTAGGTGCAATATGACAAATTCTGAAATTATAGGCGCGTCTAAGAAAGGAACGTTGTATGGGTGAAATGTCGATATTTAGGAAAGTCAGGTGCTTTATCGAGTCTATATCCTGGAAATTGTTTCTATGGTCTATCAGTATGTCTGATCATGAGTATTGGCATACCATTTACGTGCAAGAAGCCGCGCAAGAAGCCGCGCAACGCAAGGGTGAAATTGGTTGTAGCTTAAAGTGTTAAATCATTTCTTATGAATTATATACATTTATACGTTTAAATATAAGAATATAGACAAGGAATGTCAATTAAATTATTTTAGAGTGGATATAAACATAGAGTAGCATGATAGCATATAAGTATAGGTTGGGTAATAGGTTAGAGATTGATAGATATATCAATCAGTATAACAATGTATTGCGATTTTCGTATAATCGCTTTAGCGATAATTCTGAGTTGAAGTTGAGTGAGTGTGAGCATTTGGTTAAAGAGAAGATGAACAACATAGAGATGTTGGATGCTTCTTTGATTAAGATGGCGGTGAATAAGGCAAAAGGCATCAATGATGATAAAGTTGTATTTGGTGGTAGATACAATATGAGACGTAGAAGCCAAAAGAAGATAAGTCATATGCAGTGGTTAGAGACTCGGAATTCACCCCTCCTCCTAAGAGGATCGTCTTCCGACCCTAATGGAAATCGCAAAGCAAAGTTGAATATAATAGAGGACAACAGCATTGAATTGAAATTCAACAAAGACAATCATATAAAGGTACATTTGCCACATATGAACAAAGAGCAGGCCAAAAATCTTTGTTTGTTGCAGACATTCTGCGAAGAGCACAAATCTTGTTTCTCTCTTGAGGTTTCACCTCAGTCTGTATCTATCATATTTGACGAGAACATATTGCGAGTAGCGAGACCTAATTTTATACGAGATAGGAATTTAACATTTGATATGAACCCCAATTCCATTGGACTTTCGGTCATAGATTGGAAATCGGAAACCGAAAAGACCATCATTCATAAAGAAATTATATCGATTAAAAATATCAATGATTTAGATCATAATCTTTACATGACTAATAAACGCAAGCATGAAAATATCCAGATAGCAAAATACATAGTGCAACTTGCATTGCACTTCCAGTGCCAAACTATTGCATTTGAAAAACTATCTATGCCGTCTTCCGATAAGAAAAAAGGAAGAGGATATAATAAATTAGTAAATAATTATTGGATTAGAAATGCGTTTGTAAGTAACATAAAGAAAAGATGTAACATCGCAGATGTTGCTTTCCAAGAAATTGTTCCACAATATAGCTCCTTTATCGGGCAACTGAATAATCCTGATGATTATGATTCAGTCGCCGCCTCTATTGAACTTTCCAGAAGATCATTCCTATTCAGGAAAGTATATCTGGAAAAATCAATCAAACCACGAAGTATCATATTCCCTGCATTCAATATTGATTACCTTAACTTCCGTTGGAAGGATTGTTTCGGTAATATTAGTAGCAGTATTGACTCTTGGACTTCCCTATACCAGTGGTTAAAGAAATCTAAAGCCAGTTATAGATTTCTCTTCTCGCCTAAAAACGAAAAGTTCTTTAAGCTAAATTCTTGGAAGTCCCTTACCAATAGGTATATTCTTCCATGTTTTCAGTAACTGTTTATCCGATCATTGTACTTTAAAGCAAGGGTATTGTCACAATTATATGTCCACCATGTTTGAGTAAACGTTGTTTGCAATTTCGCTCTTAAATTTATTATAGGAGTTTGCCATGCACGAAAGGGAGATTGGTTTAATAGACGATATTTTTAAGCAGACCATTGGGTTTGAGAAGGAAACGATAGTAGCATGGCAAACTCTGAAATCCGCTGTACTCGCTCAACAGGCAAACAACAGCGCTATGGATGCCATTGCACTACAGAAATCACTTTTCACCTTGTTTAAAAAGTATATGTCAAGTGCAGATTCTTCTATTTTAGTAAAGGAAGTTTTAGTTGTAGTGCAACAGCACCAGTAGCGCGGACGTTGTATGACATTGCAAGTTTTAACAGCACACAACAGCAGTAAGCCAAAATGCCTTGGAAATATTGAACTGAAAAATTTATTGTAGTGGCACTTCGGCTATACCGCAAACGTTGTGCGACATAACATGAAGGAGAAAATAAAATGAATTGTCCATATTGCGGGAAAAGAACAAATGATATACCTAATCATTTGAATAAAAATAAAATGTGCGCTAAAAAGCACCACGGCAATTTGAAAAGGCAATTTGTTACGCACGCACAACAGCCGCTATCTGGTTCAGCGGAAACCGCTTCACCCAAATCGTGCCGAAGCTGTGCAACCGGCACGACTTCAGATAACGCTAGCGGTCAGCCTCGGCTGGCCGAAACCAAGAAAGAGGTATGACATGAAGAAAACTTTCAACAGAACCAAAGCGTGGGCCAGCCGTAGTGCTGCACCGCATAGTTCGGCACCTGTGTACTGTCAATGTACCTGCGGAAAGATATTGGCGTGGGACCGCAAACCGTGGGAGTGCGGTTTACATTTCATCAACTGCTGCGAATGCGGCAAGCGCGTCAAGATTCGCGTACTGGTAGACGAAGTGCCGAACAGCTCAAGTATGCCAACTCAAAGCAGCCAGCATACATTGAGCAAGACGTTGTGCGAAATTTAGTGCGAGGAAAAAAATGAAAATTGTTGAACATACTACGTTTCGATCAAGTGGTACTCTTGTTAATCAAACAGATGATATGGTGCGTGTTGTAGTTGATATGTCGAAGCGTGAATTTTGGGAATTTCGCGCTAAACTATCGCACAACAGCGGAGGTACGCCATGCTCTATGTACCCATGCAGCGGTATCTTATCCGATGGGTGCTTTGATGTTAAGCGTAGGCCGTGTTTTCAATCGAAGTAGTACGGCGTACATTTGGCGGACGTTGTACGCAATTCTCGACAAAGGAGCAATGAATGGGTAGCATAAAAGGACAAAAATACTCTGGAAAAAATGAGTAATCTTATCTGTAGAATTGTTGCCGATTGATAAGTAGTTATATAGGAGAAATGAAAATGGGATACATGCACATTAAAAACCTTTACGCCGATCAGACCATACTAATGTTCAAGGAATGTTATGCTTTAGAAAAAGTGCATGGGACATCGGCGCACTTAGGATGGAAGCACAAAGACAAGAAAATATACCTATTTCAAGGCGGATGTTCCGGTGATGTTTTCAGATCGCTGTTTGATATGGGCGTTTTGCACCAACGCTTTTCCGACATATTTCCGGCGTCTGATGTAGTTATCTACGGTGAGGCATACGGGGGAAAACTCCAAGGCATGAGCGAAACCTATGGAAAGGAAATACGCTTTGTTGTATTTGACGTGAAGGTTGACGACGTGTGGCTGAATGTTCCTAATGCGGAAGATGTGGCGCATAAGTTCGGATTGGAGTTTGTAGACTTCACAAAAATTACTACGGATATACAAACCATTGATGCCATGAGGGATTTTCGGTCTGTGCAGGCAGAAAGGGCAGACATGGGGAATAAAATGCGTGAGGGCGTAGTACTGCGCCCCCTGCAAGAGATGACTAAAAACAACGGCGAGCGCGTGATAGCCAAGCACAAAAATGCGGCCTTTTGCGAGACCAAAACATACCGCGAAGTAACGCCAGAGATGCAAGCGCAAATGACCGACGCAGCCAAGATCACCGATGAGTGGGTGACTGAAATGCGCCTTACCCATGTGCTCGATAAACTTCCGCAAGGAATCGGAATAGAAAAAACTTTGGATGTTATAAACGCCATGGTAGAGGATGTGGTTCGCGAGGCAGACAAGGAAATACTGGACAGCAAGACGGTTAGGAAGATGATTGGAACTAAAACAGCAAAGATGTTCAAGGCGAGATTGGAGGCGAATCTGAAATGAAACGAGTGATAAAATATCATTGCATTTGCGGGAATCTTATCAATCCAGACGAGGCTTATGAGGTTTCTGCCCCAGAAAGGTGCATATGCCCGCCTGCATCGTGGATTGATCCATCGAACATTCCCGATGTATGTGATGAATTTGTAGACTGTGGTGACGGAACCTGTAAAACTTGTGAGCATGGCAAGGAATGCCATGAGGATAAAAAATAAACGGTATTATTGCGCACATTAATTAAATTCTTGTATTAAAGGATTTAAATTCTTATATTAATGGTCAACGCCATGTGGCATCTTAATCATAAACAACAAAAGGATAAAGAAAATGACTAAAATTTTAATCAGTCTCGGTGTAGTAGTCGGGATTTTCTTGATGGTTGCCATTTGGGCAGCAGGAACGTTCATTAGCATTGGAAACCAAGAAATTGGTCTAAGAAATCAATTTTCCGCCCAAATTAAAGCCAATGAAGTTATCTTTGACAAGGTGTGGAAAGTCCTCCAGCAAAAAGCCGGGGTAACCGAAAAGTATGCCAATGACTTCCGTAAAATATATAGTGAAGTCATGGATAAGCGATACGCTGAAAATGATCAGCTTATGTTTAAATGGATTCAAGAAGCCAATCCTAACTTCTCGGTTGATATGTATAAGGATTTGTCGTTTTCAATTGAATCCAACCGAGCAGAATTTGCCAGAGTACAACAAAAGTTGATTGACATCAAACGGGAACATGACAATTTACGCCTGAAATTTCCGTCTTCTCTCGTCTGCTCGTTCAAGGGCGTAAAAGAGTTGGAACTTAAACTGGTAACTTCTTCCAAGACCGAGGAAGCATTCAAAACTGGTAAAGAGGATAGCGTAAGCCTTTTCAAGTAAATTCCAACGGGTCTCTGGTGTCAAACAACGCCAGAGACCCACTTAATTTTAAAGGATATTTATGATTTGGTTTAACTTAGTAATACCTCTGATTGCCATACTGGTGATGTTGGTATTTTTCCGCAAGCGAATGGCATGGTGGGAATACATTCTTATCTTTGCCATTCCTTGTATGGGAATAGCTATTGCTAAATTCGCTTCGGTTCATTCCCAAACCACCGACACCGAATTTTGGAATTCTCATATAGTGAATGCACAATATGTTGAAGAATGGGAAACATGGGATTACGAAACCTGTACCAGAGAAGTATGTTCGGGTTCAGGAGATGACAGAACATGTCATAATGAATCATACGATTGCTCTCATTGTGATGAATACGGTCCATCGTGGACTGCTTATAACAATTTAGGGCAATCTATAAATATTTCCCAACAACAATTCGAATCATTTGCTAAAACATGGAACAACCGTGTTTTCACAGACCAAAATCGACACATTATCAATCATTGGGGATGTGGTAAAGATGGAGACGCATACGTTACGGAAACCGATGGGGTTTTTGAACACATACAACCTTACAGTGCTTCCATGACATACGAAAATAAAGTGCAATGTTCGAAATCAGTTTTCAATTTTCAGGAAGTTGACTCCGCAGATATAAAGGATTTTGGCCTTTTCGAGTATAACCTTAATTATAATGGATTCAACTATAACCCTATTTTCGGTTGGCCCGACAGAGACGCTTCAAAACGACTTTCACAATGGAATGGATTAATTGGTAGGTCAAAAAAGATTCATATGCTTATACTGGTGTTTTTTGACAAACCATACGAAGCCGCTATGGCGCAGGAATCCTATTGGAAAGGTGGAAATAAAAACGAGTTTATCCTGTGCATAGGATTAAATAAAAACAAAGAAATTGGATGGACGAAGGTCATTTCATGGACAGAAGTAGACCGTCTAAAACTGGACGTGGAAAGAACCGTTCTTACCATGCCATTTAACCTATCTGCAATTGTTGATACAATGGCAACTTATACCAAAAAAGATTTCGTGAAGAAATCGTTCAAGGATTTCAGTTACCTGACAGTAGAACCAACGCAACAAGCCATTTTTATATGTTTTGTTGTAACGTTGGTGTTAACGATAGGATTATGCGTCTTTTCTGTATTAAACCCGTTTAACGAGGATGGCGTAGAAGGCGAATTTGGTAGAAGGTGTAGGTTTTAAAGAAATTTCTTGACATTACTTATAAATAATCCTTGACATAAGATTTTTGAATATTTATATTCATTATATGGACCACTTCGAATCCACCGGAACTCTGATTTATGACCCCCATGGGCGGTCAGAAAAGACGCAGCACAAGGTTTCCGAGCCTTGGTGGGTGTTATTGCTATGCGGACAGGGGATAATCGACTATGCTAATTACTGGCTTAAAACGCGTGGAATCTACCTTTATAAGTATTCTCTATATGGAAGCCATATCTCGGTTGTTAAAGGTGAGGAAGTTCCTAATAAGGACCTATGGAAGAAATACCAAGGAAGGAAACTAACATTCAGATACAGTAACGAATATGAGCATAATCATAAGTATTGGTGGATTTTCGTGGATTGCCCCGAATTAGCAGAAATCCGCAAAGAATTGGGATTAAACCCAACCCCTCCTTATTTTCCATTCCATTTAACTATTGGTAGAGTAAATCCTTAAACTTGGTATTAAATTATGAATAATATACCCAATAAAGTAAATATTAACCTAAATGATAACGCTAAAAAAGTTGTTATTTGGGTTGGTGTTGTGATTGTTCTCGTGGCTTTTTTTCGACTGATAACTCAGTTGAAGAAATCTACTTAAAAAAATATTTGCTTTCTTGTAAGAAAAAAACATATATTATACTCAAATGCTGAGAATGTTTACCGCAACTAAACCAATTGAAGTGGAAAAAAGCGCATTCTGATGGCATTTAAAGTTTTGAATTGAGGTTGTTTACAGCAAACAAAACATACTACAAGTGTTTCTCGTAGTAGAACAAACAACCTGATTTTTTAAAATTTAATCAACAAGGAGTTGTTGAACATGATTAGGACACACGAAGGCGCAATTGCGCACGAACATTCTCTTGACCATCACGTCGAGTTTTTCTCGAAAGCTGGTTCATTATACACCAAGCGTGGTAATTTTTATGAAGGAGCAGAGTCTGCCCTTTCTCTATTCCAGAAATGCTGGATCGTAGATAAAGAAAAGGCTATGAAGTTGCTCTTTTGGCTTCGGGATTGCCGAGGGGGCGCGGGGAACCGTTCTGGTTTCCGTGAATGCGCAACTTGGCTGACAGAAAAATATCCTGAATGGATTAAGTTGAACATCCCTCTGTTTGTTGAACATGGACGTTGGGATGATCTAAAAATCCTATTAACTACATCTCTGAAAGATGTAGCCGCTAAGTATTGGGCTGATGCTCTTGAAAAAGGCGATGGACTTGCTGCAAAGTGGGTTAGCCGTAATAGAGATGCCATTCCTATTAGAAAGGCATTGGGTCTTTCTCCTAAATATTTCCGAAAGAAAGTTTCTGCGCTTACTAAGGTTGTCGAAACTGATATGTGCAAGAACAATTGGAATGAGATTAAATATCCGCATGTCCCTTCTAAGGCCATGTCTCTGTATACTAATGCCTTCAAAAAGCATGACGCTGATAGGTTCACAGAATTCAAAACCGCTGTTTCAAAAGGCGAAACCAAAATTAACGCCAGCGTATTATTTCCTCATGATTGTGTTCGTACGCACCGTAATGGCGATCAGGAAACGGCAAAGTTACAGTTTAATGCCCTACCTGATTACTTGCGTGAAACCAATCAGCGCATTATGGTTATTGCCGACACCAGCGGTTCTATGGCTACAAATATTGCTGGTAGCATCTGTGCTATGGATGTATCCATGGCGTTAGCACTATATTGTTCTGACCGTTTGGGGAAGGAAAATCCTTTTTACAGGAAGTTCATCCAGTTTTGTGATGAAGGTAAGTTGACAGATTGGACGAATCTTGATTTCACATCTGCCATTGGAAATGATGATAACGGAATATTTAATGGAGCAGTTGGTTCAACTCGTATTGATAAAGCTCTTAAGATGCTTTTAAGCATGGGCACAATGTTTAAGGCTACTGCTGAACAAATGCCTAATGTATTGCTTATCATCAGTGATATGCAATTCAGTCTAGGCGTGGAACAAAAAAAATCTAATAATAAGACGGTAGTTGAACAGTGCATGGAACAGTGGTCGGAAGCTGGATTTCAAGTGCCTAAAATTGTGTATTGGAATCTTGCCGGATTTGCATCATCTCCTGATACAGTTGATTCTAACAATGTGGGTTTGATCAGCGGTTTCAGTCCTTCCATTTTAAAGGCTGTTTTTTCTGGTGACAAATTTGACCCTATTTCAATAATGAATCGCGCTATTGATAAATATAAAATCATTATACCGTCATAATTCCTTTAAATTCAACTAAACAAAAAGGCAATATTGAAAAAATATTGCTTTTTTTGCTTTATAAACCTATATTCAGGATAGACAGAGGTGAATATATGAGTAAAAAATTTTCTATCGTAATCGAATGTCCGGAATGCAACGGAACTGGTTTGCATAAGATTAAAAATACAGGTGTTAAATGTGTTAAATGTAATGGTAGAGGTGCTTTAAAGTTTGCTTTCACTACGTATACAGGTCGCAAAAAAATGCGTGGTATTAAAAAAATTGCTATTGATACGGTTAGTGGGGAAATTTCCTATGAGGAATTTGAAAAAATGTATCCACCCGCGCCAGTAATTTCCATGAATATTTCTTGTTAAGTTTCACAGGATAAAATGAAAGCATCACAAGCAGTAATCGAATTACAGAAAATGATGGCAGAGCATGGCGATGTTGAGTTACTCGTCGATACAGAGGCGGGAAAGTTTCCTTGCCATTGTGTGAGCATAGATAGTCTCGACGCGGAAATAGATCCTGAAGATGAAAAAGGAACGCGAAGATTCTGTTTAGTTAGTCTTGATCGCGAAGTCATGATGCGAGTTCATCTAAAGAAGCCGTAGCAATGGAAGCGAATAAAAATTGTGAGAACTGTCGTAAGCAATGTGGCGATTGCTGGAAAGAAAATGGTTATCCAGAATGGCAACCAAAAGAATAATGAAAGGTATTATATGCTAAATTCAAGTAAGACATCTAAGTGGTTAATAGATAACGCCCCATATTATGTTATAAATGATTTACGTGCCTTAAATAAGGCAATGGTATTACAAATAAACAATACCTTAAGTAATATGAATATGATAGAAGATATTGAGAAAAACATTAATTCACCACATAAAATTCAAGCAATTATAAATAAATATAAGATTGAGTTAAATCGCTTTTCCGATAAACTAGACGATTTAAATATTGCGGAAATAAAAATAGATAACGATATAATGGAAATGCTTAATTCTGTTTTATCTAAGTCGAAATGACTTTAATGCGAACTATCACCTACCAATCTAAATATGGTAGTTATTATTATTTAATATAAACTATTGATATGGATTGTTATAAGGCATTTTCTGCGTTCATTGAATTTTTAGCACTAAGAGATAAAAATGATGAACGTATGAATTCGGTAATGGGGGTTCATTCAGATGATATGAGAACGGTAACGCACCGTGAGATAAAATCCCGTCTTTCCGTATCATCTGAAGATAAAATGCACAAAGCAATTAATATAATATTAGCGAAAGATTTCGTATCTTATAGTGCATTGGATAAGGAATTAAAAAATTCTATCATGGGGCATCAAACAGACTTAAGAAACTCCCTTCCAAAGAGTTGGACAACCTCTGATTTAGAAGAATTAAAATTTATTCTCTTCGGTAATAAAGAAGAATAATGAATTTTATAACGAAAACAAAAAACATTGACGGCGGCAGATATAAATCATCAACTCTGAAGGTTACGATATATTCAGTTGAAGAAGATTCTGAAATAAAAATAGGTGAATACGATAGAGATTTCTGCGTTTTGCATAAGACATTTCATCCTTTTAAGCATAAGGATAAGTATTATGCGTTGTATTCTCCACGTTGTAAAGAAACGCGAATTATGGAATTACCGTCATGTAAAGATTATTGTGCGGTAGAAGGTAAAATTTTTCCAGTTGAATATTATGTTCCATCACTTAAAGATATTAATGCATCACAATCTAACAAAGAATTAGAAGAAATATATGGAACTTTCGGATTCATATCTGGATGTTATTGGGGAGATGATTCCACATGGAAAATTGGCTACATTGATATGGCTGGATTAGAAGAAAAAGTCGTCAAAGTGGATTTTAGGTTTGGTTACGTAGTGCAGCCTATTAATTTAACATTACCGGAATGCATTGATTTGTCTGATTTTAATCCAGCAAATGGCGTTTATTCTTTTACTATAACCAGATGTAGTCAATACGACATGCGAAAACATTATATATCTTAATATTCTATGAAATTGGAAGAAGTTAATGAAATCACTAACTATAATATATCAGATTTGGATAAATTAACTACGGATGAACTCACAAGCCTCATTTTGCATCAAAAACAATAGAATTAAGAAATTCCTTGACATTTACATCTAAATTTTTATTTTCATCTCATGGAGATATTCGGTCAATCAGCAATAGCGATATTAACCTGTTCTTCCATGTGGTTAATACAAAGGACTGATAAATGGGCACGTTGGGGATTTGTAATTGGATGCATTGGATTTCCATTCTGGTTAATGACATCTATTCAAGAAACCCAGTGGGGAATAGCAATAAGTTCCATTTGGGTTTTTTTCTGTAATTTGGGTGGTATATTAAAACGATTTAGTTTTAAACCGAAGGAACAAAAACCTATATTATAGGAACAAGGAAATCATATGAAAACTATTATATTTCTCCTATTTATTTTATCTGGATACGTTTATTCATTTCTATCTACTATCGGCAATGATAGCGTTAATCTAATCCAGCCTAAAGAAGTCGAAAATGATATTATACCAAAGTATGATAGCAAATACTTTAAGCATTGGACAGACGAAGATAATGATTGTCAAGGCACAAGAACGGAGGTTCTAATTCGAGACTCTATGGATGGTAAAGTTATGTATAATGACGATAAAGAATGCACTGCTATCTTTTCCGTAGTATATGACTATTACACTGGTAAAATCCTCCCCTCATATCTTGTTGATATCGACTATTTTGTCCCATTAAAAAATGCGTGGATGAGCGGAGCATGGAAATGGACACCAGAAAAAAGAGAACAATATGCAAATGATTTAACAGACAAATGGCATTTACTTTCGATTTCTTCTGATGTAAACAGGTCTAAATCATGGAAATCGCCAGATGAATGGATGCCCCCTGATTTCTCGTTTCATATTTTCTACTGCGTAAAATGGCTGGATATCAAAGTGAAGTGGGATTTGACGGCAACTCAAAAGGAAGTTAACTTCATAAAAGAAGTTCTAAAAGATTTTGATAAAAATAGAAAAACTCCCCGTCAATATCCAAAAATAAGGAATTAATGTATGAAATGCATGGTTGATGGTTGCGATAAGTTGGCTACTAAGGGAATTGAATACTCTATGTTAGTTGACATGATGGAGTTAGTTGACATGATGGATTATGGGTGTAAATTAAAAGGCATGAAAAGGTTCCTGTGGTTTTGGTTTAAAACACCTATGTTTTTTTGGTCTGCTGGATACAAAGTCGCAATGAATTCTGTTAATAGTAAAATAAGAATCGCATCGGACAAAGATAAAATTCTAAAAATTGAATTATAAAAAGGATAAATAATGGGCGTATCATCAGATGGATTAATTGCATTTGGAATACCTTTTGAGGAAGACTTTGAATTTCCATGGAATGAAAAGCACGAAGGTGATATAGAGACATGGTGGCTTGATGTATGTGGATTTAAACCTACATTATATCCATTCACCGATGAAGGTGAATACATAAAAGATTATACAGACAAAATGGTGAATGACTATTTTGCAGAAAAACACGCATTTCAAAAAGAACATCCTTTACGCATTGAATTACGAAATTATTGCCATGGTGATTATCCCATGTACATGCTGTGCATCAAATCTTCTGTAATTACCGCAAATAGAGGATCTCCTACAGAGTTAAATCCAGAAAATTTAACTGCTAGGGGGGAAGATTGGACTAAAATACTAACAGATTTCTGTAAAAAGCATGAAATAGAAATTCCAAGCGAACCTAAATGGTATCTGTTCAGTTATATGGGATAGCGAGAATAATGAAATTTAAAGAACTTTTAGAAGATGTCAGTTGGCAAGAGGTCGAAGAATCTCTTGTAAAACTCCACGTAGAAAATCTTGAGAATTATCATAAGGTATTTTTTACGCTATTTACGCTTGAACCATCTTCAAGTGACATGCGAATTTGCATAAAACTTATCCCTCCAGATGATGATGATCCATCCTATTGGGAGGTTTTGGGAAAGAATGGAACGCTACATAAAGATACCGAAGATGTCAAACTCTTTCCGGATGCAACTATAGAATTTATGGATTCAGAAGTAGAATATGCCATAGAATTTCGTAAGTGGGAGGAATGGTTGGGAATGGAAATAGATGAAAATACTGCTAATAACATTAATTTGATGAAGGCAGATATCGTGGCATTGGTTCTTAAAGAAATGACATATTTCGGTTATGAACAAGAAAAAATTAAAGAAACATTAGATATGCTAAAAGAAAGAGCAGAAAAATATAAAAATATGAGTGAGGAAGAACTAAAGAAAAATAGTTCCAGTTTGGAAGAAGTCAAGAAAAGAATAGATAAAATTATTAAAGATAAAAAAGTAGATGGCGAATGCGAAAAGTAACTAATAAATAGATAAACAATAAAACAAAGGAAAGAAAAATGAAACCAGATTTAAAAGTTAAACCACTTTACGAAGATACACAGATTCCAGTTCGAGCGAATCCTACTGATTCCGGGGCTGACGTTTTTGCTCATAATATTAAGAAAATATTCTTTGCTAAAGAAGGCGGCGAAATATGCTTTGAAAACAAAGCACTTTTAAATTTTCCCCTACAGTTAAAATCAGGGGAAAGGGCATTGATAGGAACTGGAATAGCGGCCACAGTTGGAAACGGTTATGAAATACAAGTGCGTTCTCGTAGTGGAATACCGCTTAAAGTTGGTGTGATCGTTGGAAACGCCCCAGGTACTGTGGACGAAAGTTTTCGGGGAGAAATAGGTATTATTTTAATTAACACATCCAGTGTTATACAAACATTTAACAAAGGTGATAGAATAGCCCAAATAGTCGTTGCTCCTGTCGTAATTCCAAACATGGTGATAGTTGAAGATCTCGATAAAACTGATCGTGGAGAAGGCGGATTTGGATCTACTGGCAAGAATTAATAAATTTCTTGTATTTAATTTCTATAATTTCTATTTTCATTGGAAATAGTGAATAGGAGAAAAAATGACAAAAGTTGGAATAACCAAGTTTGCCATGAAGCATACTGACGAAAAGTTTGTTGGAACACGGCTTACAGAAAACCAATTACATGAAATACGTTTTTTAACGGAAAGCAAAATAAATCTAAATATTGACGTTAAAGATGGATATGCCGACTTTTGTAAGGAGATATACATCAAAGATTTCCCTGTAAATTGTCCCATTGCCAAAATTACTCCAGATAATTATCCGCATCTCAGGTCGAACTACGTTTTACGAAATGTAGGGGAACTTCCTCATTTAGCACGGTTCTTTGTAAAAGGAACTGTTGTTCCAATGCCAGCACATCATATAACAGTTATAGTTTATAGTAAAGAACAACTGATGGAAGAAGGCGATGATTATACAGGATGCGACTACGATATAGTTACTGTATTAGCACAGCCTTGTGAAGGCACTGCTCCTATGAATCCTTATACAATGGTACGCAATCATATGGGTAAAAAATTTGGCGGTTCTGGTGTTAAAATAAACAGGGAAGAATATAAAAAAGCAGTAGAGTTTTGGTCTGAACATGCTATGATTGAATGAGAAAGAAAATTTATGGAATGGGAAAAACAAATAGAAAAAAAAATGACCGAAGATAAATCCCTAATTACAATACAGCAAGAAATAGCCGAATGTTTCAAGGAAATGTTCGGCAGAACTTCTTTGTCTGCTCGTCAAAAAGATATTCTTAACGAAGCCATAGAAGTTTCTCGGTTCACTGATATTAAAAATCTTCGTAGTGAAATGGGACAACTTCTTTGTTCGGTTCTAACTGGAATAAATGAATGTGGTTGGAACGCAGAAGAATTAATTAATGAAACCCTTCAATTAATTAAAAACAGAGAGAGACAATACAAAAGTTTGGCGAGAAAGAAAAAAATTGCTATATTAGGTGGCGCATTTAATCCCATTACAAATGGTCATATTGAAGTAGCCCAATTCGTCCTCAATACTTCTGGTGAATTCGACGAAATTTTTCTTATGCCGTGTTTTCAGCACATGTATAATAAGGAAATGGAATCCCCTGAACATCGGCTTGAAATGTGCAAATTGGCTAGTGCGATTGATGGAAGAATAAAAGTATTTTCGTACGAAATTGATAATAAACTTTCAGGTGAAACATTTAACCTAATAAATCGATTAATGAACAGCGAATACGCCAATACTCATAATTTCTCGATGATAATTGGTCAAGATAACGCTAATACATTCGATAAGTGGTATAACTATAAGGAACTAGAAAAACTCATACGCTTTGTTGTAGTTCCTCGAACTGGCGTTCCAGCTGAACCCAAAAGTCGTTGGTATTTTAATCATCCGCATATCTATCTAAATCCCGAAAAGCCAATAATTGAAATATCTTCTACGGACGTAAGAAACTATATTTCATGGAGTAAATTTCATCCACTTGTATCAGAACAATATACTGAATTATTGAGAAATAGCATTAACCCCGCAGTTCACAATTATATAGTAGAACATAAACTATACGGAGTATGAAAATGAAAAATAATGATCTCATACGCATTACGAAACAAGGCAGTCCTGTAGTCAATGTTGGATGCGTTGTTTCTCGATCAAAGAATCTTTGCGCCGTCGAAATTGACATGTTGAGCAAACATTGCGAGATAACCTCTACATTTGGATCCACTACACGAGGAACAATTGGAATTAACGTTGGGGCAAACAGAAATAGTTTGTATTTGATGCAAGGAAAGAAGAAGAGAGAGGACACCAGTATCGAGTTCCCTGCCTTTACTGGATGGCGAATTTTCTCCTGTGAGATAGTAAGATATACGATGCGAATTTGCTTTCTACGGATAAAAAAACCTATATTACCAAATACTGTGAAGATTGTTGCATGACCAGAATAGAACTAATTGTCCAAGAGCTTAAATATACTATCTGCAACCAAATTGAAGTTAATGAAATAGTGATTACAGATTTGAATTATGATAAGTTAATCGAAATAATGAACATAGTAAAACTTATAGAAATAGTTAATTATTGTATATCCTTTAAAATTGAAAAACATCTTGGATGCGAAATAGAATACAAGATGCTTATTAAGATAGAAAAGAATCATTAATGAGTTGTAAACCTATCAAAATAAAGTACAAAAATAATATACCCAAGATAGTGCCAAGATTCTTCCCCTCTACCAAAGACGTTGGCTTATCCATCCAGTGGCGAAAAAAGAACTTCGGATTTGGAACTTTTGAATTCTACATATGCAAAAAAGATAATAAACTGCATATACAGCACGAATGCACCAGTAGGGAGTTTATTAAGGAGATGTTGGGAGTTATGGTCGATAATGCGGTTATGGATTAAACGAATGAATAAAATTAAAACAAACATATAAACTTTAACGTGTATTAACACATTAATCAATAAGGATTTTAATTATGTCATCAGAGATTGCCATTCCAGATGAGAGTGAACTTCCACCCATCTACAAACGTCCTCTACCTGAAAAACAGATAAAATCGCTCCTAAAAGGAGTATTAAAGGATTTGCGGGATAAAACTGCCCCGCCAAAGAAACCTTTAAAAAAACGCTAAATTAATGTTAAAAAATGTAGATGCGGCTAATGCAAAAGCCAAGCATCTTTATGATAAAATGCGTGAGCGTTTTCCTGGAAAACTATGTACAATAGAAATTGTACATTGGGAAGACGAAACATTTTACGTTAACTGTCAACATGGTGACGATTCAGGCATTATGCATTCATATCAATATAAATCATCCCATAACAAAACATTGTATAGGAGATATGAAATACCAGAAGAAACTATGTTTATTTAATAATAAAATGATATATATTTATATGTATGTTCGGATCTACTACATTACAAAAAGGCACTAAATCTCCAGAAGTAGAAGAACTTCAAATCCGCTTGTCTGGTTTCTCAGGCGGTATATTTGATGGAGATTTTGGCGGTGGAACTGAGAAACAAGTCTCTCAATTCCAAACTGATTACATGAAAGTGGCACCTACGGGAATTGCCGATACTGCTGTTTTTGTTGCTTTGGATAAGTTTGCCAATCAGTTTCCCTTCGATTTTAACAAACTTAAATGCGAATGTGGGAAATGTGGCGGATTCGGGAAGGGTATAAATAAGGGTGTCTACATTGATGGCAAGCCAAAAGTTGAAGCCTACCACTTGTATGAATATCCGGGCATTCATCGCGCCTTGCTTTGGTCTATTCGCGCCTTGTTCTTTTATAATCCACAGTTTAAGTTTGTGGTTTCCTGTGGCTACAGATGCTCTATCCGCAATAAACAGAAGGGGAGAACTACTACTAACCATATGGGGAAGGCAGTAGACATTGACACCATACTGGGGGCTGGAGACGACAAGAAAGATGACATGGAAAGGTCTGATTTAATAAGATCGGTTGGCGTAGCAAAATCCAATGCTCAAATAGGATGGGCTGTAGCGGGTAAAAAGTCTTTCGAACCTTCAAATATTTCACCAACTTGGGTGCATTATGATGTGCGCGAACTGGTCGCAAAATACCTTGAGGATAGGTTCTTTTGCAAAGACCTCTCCTCACTTAACGCAATGAAATAATCCTTGCTTCTACCTCCTCAAATTTTTATATTCATGTCATAAGGCTCTGTAGCTCAACTGGATAGAGCAACGGATTTCTAATCCGTTGGTCGTGAGTTCAAATCTCGCCAGAATCACTAAATTTAAATAAATGATAATGATGTAGTTTAAAGAAAAACAAGATAATCAGGCATAAAATTCTTACATTTATGGGTAATGTAAAAGGAAGATTTTATGGACGATAATGATTCACCGCCAGAAATTCGTTTAACGAACGAACAAGCGGTAAATGTTTGTCGATTAGAACAAAAAGAAAAATGCTGTGCATTTCTCGTCTTTGACGTAAAAGGTTTCTCTTGTATTAAAAATACGAACCTATGCGATGTAATTCTTGATCGAATTAAAAATGGTAAAATGTATCCAAAAGGCGAAGGTGGATGGGAAGGATGCCTGTGGAAGAAACAATGCGATAATATAACAGTTACATTACCACCTGAAAGTAGACAAGATGATAAAGCTTTATAATGCCGATTGTTTGGAAGTCTTAAAGACGATTGAAAACGAAAACTGCATAATAGTTAGTGATCCTCCTTTTAATATTGGGTATCACTATATTGGATATAGAGATAATTTAGAATACGATGAATATTATGATTTATTAAAAAAAGTATTTTATAATTATAGGCATGTTATTATTCATTATCCAGAAGAAATATACAAACATGCTTTCAATATCGGAGAATTACCATACAAAGTAATATCATGGGTTTATAACTCAAACACAGCAAAACAGCACAGGGATATTGCTTTTTTTGGGATTAAGCCAGATATGAGAAAAGGCAAACAAGAATATAAAAATCCAAATGATAAAAGAATAATGAAACGTATTGCAGAAGGCAAAACGGCAAGATTATATGATTGGTGGGAAATAAATCAGGTTAAAAATGTGAGCAAAGATAAGACAAAACATCCTTGTCAAATGCCATTACCAGTAATGGATAACATAATCCAGATATTGCCAGAAGAGCTTACAATTGTTGATCCATTTATGGGTTCAGGCACTACAGGCGT
>Ga0172362_10001822_pt1 | contig 18342 bp, 15 predicted proteins | sample LakKivs1_kivu2a2_FD_114534 | JGI IMG/M metagenome (GOLD analysis project Ga0172362, IMG submission 114534) | Sediment microbial communities from Lake Kivu, Rwanda - Sediment s1_kivu2a2 | ecosystem: Environmental > Aquatic > Freshwater > Lake > Sediment | place: Rwanda: Western Province, Lake...
TACTCACTCGGTTGCACGCTGTATTACGCGGTGACGGGCAAAGTGCCCTTCCCCGGCGGTACTCACCGCGACAAGGCGAAGCGGCACTGCGAGGACATTCCGCTCAACCCGCGGCGGTTCAATCTCGAACTGACCGACGAGTTCGTGGATGCCATCGCGGCGATGATGGAGAAGGATCCCGAGAAGCGGTTGCGTTCGTGCGACGACGTCGTGCGGCGGCTCGCTCCGTGGGCTTCCGACTCGGTGAAATACGACATCACGCAGTCGGTGAAGACGACGAACTCTGCGGCGCCATCGCTCGACGATACAGCGCCGGGGCTATTCGATGAACTGCAGGTGGGGCAGGACGAAAGTCCCAGCCAGATTTCGCAGCGAACCGATCCGGTGGCCTCGGCCGCGGAGGAAACGCTGCCGGACTTCACCCGTTCGCCGGGTTTCATTCCCGCCGACGAACCGACGGTCAGCCTGCCGGTGCTGATTGCGGTGGTCACGCCGCTGCTCTTGGCGGCCGGCGCTCTGCTGACGAGCATCGCGATCAAGGCGCTGCAGTAAAATCGCTGCAGTAGCAGTTGCTCTGTTGGGTTCGCCTGCGAGTGGCGAATCGCTTGTTTCCCCTCATTCAGCCGCGCGTCGTGAAACCAATCACGTGCGTGGCGGCGGCCCTACTGAGTGACTAGCAATGGCACGCCGCCGACGCACGCGTCTCATGCCGCGTTCCCTGGAGAGGCCGCGGCGAGGAGATTCCCTGGGGGGAACTTGGCTCGGCTAGTTTTGCCTGACGATGTGGCGCGACATCGCAGGAAACTGATACCGAATCGCGGCGACAATGCTGTCGAAGTACGATATGTCCGCAGAATGAGCAGACATCTCAGGCGTACCTGTACGCCAATATGGTGACCGCGCCGAAAGGGCGCGCGCAGAAGCACTTGGTGCCATTGCCTTTTCTCCGTTCCAAGGAAGAAACTGCCTCTCTGGCGGTTACTGTACGGCAACGCGCGGGGGGAGTCAACCGTTACTTGGGCGAACCGTTGGGGCGCGCGAAAGACTCGCGATTACCCAAACAGCGCCTGCAGGCAAATTGACGACCAGGTTTCGAAGCGGCTGGTGTCGGCAAGAATCTCGTCGAGAGGGCGGAAGCCCGCTTCGCAGATGTCGGTCTCGCGCGGGCGCACGTCCGGCGTCGCGACGTCGAAAATATGCACGACGCCCAAGTGTACGCGGCCGACTTCCGATTCGTCGTCGTTGATCAGGCCCACGCAGGCCGCGGTGTACTCGGTGTCGATCGCCACCTCTTCCTCGAGCTCGCGGCGCATCCCTTCCTGGTAGGCGGCTGACGCACGGCCGGCCTCGTCGACGGCGTGATCGTCGGACGAGATATGACCGCCGATCCCAACGCTCCGCTTGCTGTGCAACCGGCCCTCGCCCTGCCCCTTGCCGCGGGTGTACTGGAACAAATGCACGCGGCCTTCGGCATCGGTATAGCGGAAGATCACGTACGGAATGAGCTGCTTGAAGCTCGGATCTTCTTCCATCTCGCTGCGCGGCCGATAGCTGGTGTGCACCGGATCGAGCAGCCCGGCGAGGTACTTCTCGATGTCGCGTGAGAACCCTTGAAAGTGTCCCAGCTTGTGGAAGAGCTCCGTCGGCACGACCAGCACGCATTCGGTTTGGACTTGGGACACGGCGAGAATCCTTTCGAAACGTGAAATCGGCCAGTAACCGAGACGGTATTCGCCGGTGATTCTACCAAACCGGCATGCCGCGCAAACCCACCTACAGAATCAACATCGCGTCGCCGTAGCTGTAGAAGCGGTACTCCTCGCGAATCGCTTCGTCGTAGGCCTGGCGCAGTAGATCGTCGCCGCCGAACGTGCGGACCAGGACGAGCAGCGTCGTCCGCGGCAGGTGGAAGTTGGTGAGCATCGCGTCGACGGCGTGGAACTTATACGGCGGGCGAATGAACAGCCGCGTCGGCCCGGAGAACGGCCGCAGCTCGCCGCCTTGAGCGGCGGATTCGAGCGTGCGCACGCTGGTCGTGCCGACGGCCACGATGCGTCCACCGGCGGCTCGCGCGGCCCGCAATCGCTCGACTGCCTCGCTCGTGATCTCGCACCATTCGCTGTGCATCTCGTGGCCGTCGAGCGTTTCGCTGGTCACTGGGCGGAACGTGTCCTGCCCCACGTGCAGTGTGACGCGCACGGCGGGAATGCCGGCCGACTCAAGCCGAGCGAGCAGTTCGGGCGTAAAGTGCAAACCGGCCGTCGGCGCGGCCACGGCGCCGGGCTTTTCGCCGAAGACGGTCTGGTACCGCTCGCGATCCGTGTCGGTCATCTCGCCATCGCGAATGTAAGGCGGCAGCGGGACACGGCCCACGCGTTCGAGCAGCTCGAACGGCGCCCCGGCAACTTCCGGTCGCGCGATCCACGATCCGCCAGGTTCCTTGAGTACGAGCCGCAGGTTGAAGACTTCCTGCAGCCGCTCGTTCGTGAGGGCGATCGACTCGCCGGCCTGCAACTTGCCGCGCGTCTTGGCCAGGAGCCGCCAATTGCCGCCCTCATCGGCCGACAGGAACAGCCCTTCCCAGCGGCCGCCTGTGGCGACGCGAAACCCCACCAGCCGGGCCGGGATGACCCGCGTGTCGTTGATCACCAGCGAGTCTCCCTGCCGCAGCAGGCTTGCCAGGTCGCGGACGTGGTGATGGGCGATGCTGCCAGTGGCCCGGTCCACGACCAGCAGCCGCGCATCCGTCCGCTTCTGCAGCGGGTGCTGCGCGATCAGTCGCTTCGGCAGTTCGTAGTCGTAATCGGAGAGCTGGTTGGACAAAGGAGCTTCTTGCGGTCCTGATTGCCGCTGGTCTGGGTGCTAAACTTAAGGATTCACGTGTTTGGTCAGGCCTTCGCAGAGCTTCATTACCGGCGCGATTCAACGCATGGCGGATAACTCATCGTCAACCGATGCGCATCGCTCGCCGGCGAGGATCGCGTTCTGCATCACCGAACTTGATCCGGGCGGAGCGGAACGGGCGCTCGTCGAACTCGTGACGAGACTCGATCGCGGCCGCTTCAGTCCCGTGGTGTATTGTCTCGGACCGCGTCCGGTGAGCAATCCCACCTCGCTGGTCGATCAGCTCGAGGCCGCGGGAGTGGCGGTTCACTGTTTTGACGCTCGGCGGTTTTATCATTCGCCCAGGCTGGCAAGGCAGCTCGCCAGGCAGATGCGTAAGGATCGGCCCGAACTGGTGCAGACCTTCCTGTTTCATGCGAACGTGATTGGAGCCTGGGCGGCGCGGCGGGCCGGCGTGCCGCACGTGGTCACGGGTATCCGAGTGGCCGAACGGAGAGCTCACTGGCACTTGAGGTTCGCGAGATGGACCGACCGTTACGTGGACCGTCACGTCTGCGTGAGCACCGGTGTACGCGATTTCTCACGCGTCGTGGGGCGACTGCCGGCTGAGAAGCTCCTGGTGGTTCCCAACGCCGTGGACGTCGAGCGATATGCGTCGGTCGGGCCAGCCGATCGTAAGCTTCTCGACACCGCGCCAGACACAAAACTCATCGCCTGTATCGGCCGGCTCGATCGTCAGAAGGGCATCGACTGGCTGCTGGAAGTGATGCGTGACGTCGAACGGCGCGATTCGAAGTGGGAACTGCTGCTGGTTGGTGATGGGCCGGAGCAGGAATCGCTGCAGCGACAGGCTCGGCAGCTAGGTCTCGCTCGCGTGCATTTCCTAAGCTTTCGCCGCGATGTGCCTGAAATACTCGCCACATGCGACCTGGTGGTGCTCCCCTCACGCTGGGAAGGCATGCCCAACGTGGTGCTGGAGGCGATGGCCGCGGGACGAGCAGTCGTCGCGACGGACGTGGAGGGAGTGGGTGAACTGCTCGCTTCGGATGGCCTCGAGCAAGTCGTTTCGCCCCACGATCCACGGCGTTTTGCCGAGCAAATCATGCGACTGCTGGGTGATGAGTCGCTCAGAAATTCGCTGGGAGTCGCCAATCAGGCACGTGCACGCGAGCACTTCTCCTTTGCCGCAACGGTTTCGGCCTATGAGCGCATCTACGGCGAGCTGCTAGGACGAGACTAGGCCCCTTTTCTGAACCGCTTTTCGCGACGCAGCGTGTGGCTGCGTAACGCTTTCCAGCGAAACTCCGCGCTCACAATCTGGTGATCAAAAAAAGCCCGCTTGACGCATGGCCGAATCTGGATATCTTTGGGACTCGTTGGTGATGAATGGGGATTTGTGGTGAAGCATGTTGTTGACCGGAACGTTTAGTCGGGCGGTCGACGAAAAGCTTCGCGTAGCGATCCCCAAGCCCCTCAGAGAAGCCCTGGGGGAACTGGCCAAAGGAATGCTTTACGTCACGCCAGGCACCGACGGTTCATTGGCTCTGTACACGGAGGACACGCTGGCCGAGCAGGCACGCCGCCTGATGGAAGCCTCGCCGAATGCCACGGATGTACGAGCCTTCAGTCGCTTGTTCTATTCGCGAGCCCAGGCAGTTGAATTGGATAGTCAGGGGCGGGTGCGCATTCCGCCGGAACTGGCTGCCCTTGCCGGGCTAGGTAAAGAGGCGGTGCTGGTCGGGGTGCTCGACCACTTGGAACTTTGGGAACGAACTCGCTGGGAAGCTTATGTGGCCCAGCGACAGAACGAATACGACCGCTTTGCCGAAGCCGCTTTCGAGCGACCGGCGGGCTGAGAGGAATCATGAGTTTGAGCCGCAGACTGCGCGGATACGGCTCAACCACTAGGAGATGCAAGCAGGTTTGTCCGTCCGGCGACCGCAATTTGCCTGTTCGAGCCGGAAGGTCGGTCCAAGGCCACCGATTGACCTTCTAGAGTGCGGCAGGCCCGACGCATGGATCGCGTTCGGGATTTGCGACCGTCAGCGGAACGCGGTGCTAGAGGCCGCGTCCCGCAAGCCCCACAATCCCGGGCACATGGAAGTGACCGGGCGCGGGGCTTTGTTCTATGCTGGATTCGCCCATTCTTGTATACAGCCTCGCATGGCGACGGCATTTCTATCCGGCGAACCAGAACAGCGCATGCACGCATCGGCCCCGATCCACGTTTCCGTGATGTTGGACGAGGTTATCGCTGCGCTCGATCCGCAGCCGGGACATACCCTGGTTGACGGCACGCTCGGCGCTGGCGGCCACACGAGGGCCTTGGCCGAGCGTATTGGACCGACGGGCGTCGTGATCGGATTGGACCGCGATCTGCGGGCGATTGATGCCGCGGAGCGGAATCTGGCCGGATTGCCCGTCAAGGTAGCCGCAACGAACTATACGGAACTGGGCGAAGTGCTGGAAGAACTCGACATCGCTGCAGTGGATGGCATCGTGCTCGATCTGGGGCTTTCGAGCGATCAGCTCGCCGACCAGGAGCGCGGCTTCAGTTTTGACGCGGAAGGGGAACTCGATCTGCGCTTCGACACCGACAGTGGCGAACCCGCCTGGCGGCTGATCGCGCGGCTCGATGCGACCCTGCTCGCGAATATGATCTACGAATATGGCGAAGAGCGCCACAGCCGACGGATCGCCCGAGCGATCGTCGAACGGCGGATCGAAAAACCGATTCGAACCGCAGGTGACTTGGCCGAAATCGTGCGGCGCGCGGTGCCACGTACGCCGGACTCGCGGCGCATCGACCCAGCGACGCGGACCTTTCAGGCCTTGCGGATCGCGGTGAACGATGAGCTCGGTTCGCTCGAGAAGGCGCTGGCTGATTTCCCAAACTACCTGAAGCCCGGCGGCCGGCTGGCCGTCATCAGCTTTCATTCGCTGGAAGACCGGCTTGTCAAGAACGCGTTTCGTGATGATCCGCGATACGAGGTCCTGACGCGCAAACCGCTGCTGCCCTCGGAAGCGGAGATTCAACGCAATCCTCGGTCGCGAAGCGCGAAGTTGCGCGTCGCTGCCCGTAGTGCCTAACGAACAATCGATTCGCCGCGGAAGAGCGCGGCAACCTAAGCAGGAGGCTTACATCCCATGGGCAAGGAAACCAAGATCGGTCTAGGCGTGATCGCGGTTCTGATGACCGTGTTCGGCGTGCTGCTGTTCCGCCACTTACAAGCCAGCCACGAGTTACCCTCTCGCGGCCTGGGAGACCAGACCGCGGTTAAACCGCTGCCGACCCATGGCGACGTGACCGTGGCTTCGGACGAATCGCGGATTACCGGTTCGAAGCTGTGGGACACGCCGGCCGCCAGCGCGGCGTCTGCCGCAATCGAAGTCGCCGCGGGCGAGTCCGTGGATCCTTACGAGGCGCAGCCGGCGAAACCACAAGCAGAGGTCGTTGTGGCAGGCGGTCCGCGGAAGAGCGGCAACCCGCTTCGACAGGCGAGCGCCGAGGTCCCCGTGGAAGCGAGTGAGGAGCTCGCTGAATACGGTGGCGATGAAGCCGACCCGCTGATGACGGTGCCTGACGCGACGGAACCGGCGAGTGACGATCCATACGCCGCGCAGGCGACGGAGTTCGCACCGTCTGAAGCCCCTTCGCCGGCCAACAACGCATTCGAATCGCCGGCACCGCGAAGCGCGGCCCTGCGCAATCCTTTTGACCAGGCGCCCCCCATTGAAGCCGCGCCTGCACCTGGTGCGCACAGCGATCAGGACGCGCCGGAGCCGGCGTGGACGGAAACGGAAACACCTGCGGCGGACACGCAAAACGATCCGCCCACAAACGCGTTCGCGCCACGGCCGGCGACCTCGCCAATCTACGAGGACGAGCCGCAACAACCTGCCCAGTTCGATCGGTTTGAGAGTTCTGCAGCCGAGACCAGCATTCCGGGTGCTGCGACAGAGGCAACTGCTCCGGATGCTTGGCGCAACAGCGCATCGGCTGCGGCGCCGCTCGCGGCCGACGCGAGCGAAGCAGCGCCCTTGCCGATCGAGAACGGCATGTACACCGTGCAGCCAGGCGACTCGCTGTGGACCGTGTCAGAAGCCGTGTACGGCACGGGTGGTTACTTTAAGGCCCTGGCCGCCCACAATAGGGCCGTGCTGCCGAAATCCGACAAGCTGACCGTTGGCAATCAGCTTTCCGTGCCGCCGCTGGAAGACTTGCAACGCGATTATCCGAGCCTCTGCCCGCGCCCCAGAAAGAGCGCGGTAGTAAAGGCCGGAGCGACCCGTGCCAGCGCAGTTCAGCCGCGCAGTGGCCGCGACGTATACATCGTGAATCAAGGGGACACGTTGTTCACGATCGCGCGATATGAGCTCGGCAAAGCGACTCGCTGGGCCGAGATTTACGACCTGAATCGCGATGCGTTGGGCGAGGACTACGACCACTTGCGTCCTGGCATGGAGCTGGTCATGCCGGCCCGCGGGACGGAAGCGGCCAGCCAGCCCGTCGACTCGCGGTATTAGTCGCGAACGCGGATCCGAAAGCCCCGGGAATACTTTCCCAGGGAATGGTTTCAGGTGCCGTCAGCCGCTTTCAACGCGAGACCAATACAAAAGGGCCGCCGTCACGTGCGTGTGACGGCGGCCCTGTTTGTTGACGTTACTCGACTCGATGTCGAGTGCTAGGAAGTTTCCCTAGTGGAAGTTGTAGTTCGGATTGTTTTCGCTGAAGTCGGCGTCTGTGAAGCCGTTGTTCACCTTGATGTCCGTATAAGTATACTCTTCGATGAGCTGAGGCTGGCCACCTTGCTGGGCCGGCCACTCGTAAGCTTCGTAGCGAACCGGAATATTCAGCTCGTCGTCGACGAACACCAGGGCCTTGTTGAAGCGAAAGTTCTTGCGCGGAATCGGATGTTCGACCTGGATGCAGGTTGACGAGCGGCCGTTGATCTTCGCGCCCTTGTAGAACTTCACGTCGCATTCGCCGTATTGCTTGTCGGCCTCGGCGACTTCGATCAGCCGCTTGGTCAGGTTCAAGAACCCAATCTCGGTGATCGGGTAGCGCTGTCCGGCCATGGCCAGGGCGCCGGTGGGCTGCAGCGGCACGGTGCCGGCGATCTTTTTGATGCCTACGCCGTGGCCAAGCAGATTGCCGTTGTTTTGGCCTTCGACGTAAATCGCTTCCTGGCCCTTCAGTTTTTCAGGGCCAAGAAAGTACATGTAGACGCTGAACGGCTGGTGGCGAATCTTGATGAACATGAATTCTTGATCGTTGAGTCTGCCGTTCACGCGCTCGCGCTTGACCATCACCGCCGAGTAATCTTTGATGTTGCTGTTGATGTTTTCGATCGCGCCGTAGGCCATCCGCAGAGCAGGCTCCAGGGGATGCTCGTTCGGCACCGGGGCAGATGGTTGCTGGGGGGCTGGCTGCGGCGTGGTGGGCGATTCGGCCGGCAGATTCGTGTTCGCGGCCACGCGGGGCTGGTTGTCAGGCACTTGGCCGACGCGATAAACGGGTCGGGGCAGTTGCTCGCGGCCGGGCAGTCCGCTGCCGGGCGCTTGTGCCAGGAGACTCGTGGCAATTGCCAGCGTGCCGCCTGAGACCGCCAATCTAAGAAGCCATTTTGCGTGGGTCATCAAAATCTTCCTCCTCAGAGTTGCTGAACCGCCTCGGCAACGAGCTCTGCGGGTGTTCCCAACAGGCTCTATGCGTGTACAGCAGCAATTGTTCTCCCGCGCTTGTGCAAGAAAAGCACGACCATGTGCTAGCCAGCTCCGCTGGCTTTGCATGCACAAGCAGCCGAAAGTTGCCCTGGGTGGTTTATCGCCCAAGCTGTCGGCCGTATATTACTTTGCTTCGTGCGACCGGCCCGGTTTGCCTAATCCGCGGCAAGCTTAGGGCCGACGCGGGAAACGCAAAGATTGCCTGCTTTTACACCATCGCACGTTGCCGGGGGAAGGTCGATTTCATGAACTTGCGCGATATTCGCATCTGGTCGATCGTCTCAGCTCCTTTCGAAGAGAACACTTACGTTGCCGCCCTGCCCGGCCGTAGCGACTGCCTCGTGATTGATCCTGGACTCGAGCCGGAGAAGATTCTGGATTTGCTGGAAAGCGAATCCTTAACGCCTGCGGCGATTCTGATCACGCATGGCCACAGCGACCACATTGCGGGCAATGAAGCGCTGAAAGATCGCTATCCCGACTGCCCGATTGTGGTTAGCGAGGAAGACGCCGCGAAGCTCGTGAATCCGGCGCTGAACCTCTCCGCCGCGTTCGGTGCGCATCTGGTAAGTCCGCCGGCGGACAAGCTGATAGCTGAAGGCGACGTGTACGAAGCCGCGGGTTTCAAGCTGGCAGTGCGCGAAATTCCCGGCCACTCCAGTGGACACGTCGTGTTCATTGCCGAAGGCGTCGAGCCGTTGCTGGTGTTCGGCGGCGACGTGCTGTTCGCTGGCAGCATCGGGCGGACCGATTTTCCGGACGGTAGCTTCGAACTGCTGGCCGACGGCATTTGGAAGAAGCTGTTCACGCTCGATGACGAAACGATTGTGCTCCCAGGACATGGGCCGGCCACGACCGTGGGGCACGAGAAACGCGACAATCCGTTCGTCGGTCGCGCAGCAGGGTTCAAGGAGTAGGGCGACGTTTCGGGATTACTACTCGTCGAGGTGTTCAAGCAATCTCTCAACGCCAGCCGTGATCGCGATCTGACGCTTGGCGGCCAGAAGTGTTAGGGCTTCGTCTGCTGTCATGTCACAGTGTTTGATTAGGTAGCCGGCCACGACAACGGCCGAACGACTTCTGCCTGCATGACACTGCACGAGTACTGGCGGCGCGCCATTTACTAGATGTGCCAGGTGCTCGATTGATCGGCGGTACAGTCGGGGGTCGTTGCCCGGCGCATCCTCGAGCATGACGCACTCTATTCGCTGTAAGCCACACTCTGCTGGAACTCTCCCGTAGAGTGTCCCATCAAGGCTAAGGGCGGACATGATCTTGGAATGGCAAAGCAATTCGATGTCCTGGGCATCGAGATAGTTGCCAATCGCGATTTGATCAGTGATCCAATCCACGAAGCGCCTTTCAGGTCTTAGCTGCTCGGATGAACGAATTTACGGCCGGGCCATTTGCCCGGTCTTGGCCGCGATTGGCGAGGGTTCGCAGCTTGTGCCGCCCAGCACGGCCGGAAGCTCCAGCGTAAAGCGGCTGCCGGCGCCGACCGTACTCTCGACGCGAATGTTGCCGCCGTGCTCTTGCAGGATCTTGCGGCTGACCGGCAAGCCCAGCCCGGTGCCCTTGCTGCCTTTGCCCGAGACGAAGATCGTGAAGATCCGCTCGAGATCCTCGGGCGGAATGCCCACGCCATTGTCCTCGATCGTGATTTGCAGCATTGCCTCGTCGACTGCGTAGTGCGTGGCGATGGTCACTTGCCCCGCCTCGCGCCCGTCGCAGGCGTCGACGGCGTTGGACGCGATGTTGAGCACCGCGCGATGAAGTCCTTCGGGATCGAAGGCCAAAGTGGGAATATCTTCGCCGGGCTGCCAGACGACGGTAACGTTGATTTCAGCGGCCTTGGCCTGCGCGAGTTCGACGACTTCGCCTACGACCTGGTTAATATCGCAGGGGAGCGGCTCCGGCTCGCGCTCTTTGCTGAACGTGAGCATGTCCAGCACCATGGCCGAGATCTTGTTCAGATTCCGGTCGACCATCGACCACCCCTTGCGGATCGTGGCCTCGTCGTGCTTTTCGAGGCCCGTCTCCATCACGTAGCTGCCACCGCGAATACCTTGCAGGATGTTCTTGATGTGATGCGAGAGCATGGCGATGGTTTGTCCCACCGCAGCCAGGCGTTCGGCCTGCATCATGGCGCCGTAATGCCGGGTATCCTCGACGGCGAGGGCCGCCTGGTGGGCAATCGCGATCATGAGCTTCAGATGTTCTTCGGTGAACTTGTTCTGGTGCCCTTTTTGTTTGATGATTTGCTGCGGTGTGATCGAGGTGTCGATGTAGATCACGCCGACAACGTCGTAACGACCTTGCATGGGCACACAGATCGCTTCCCGGATGCCCATCTGCACGATGCTGGCTGCGTGATCCCAGCGTTCGTCTTCCTTGGCGTCGCTGGTCAGCACCCCTTCGTTGTGCTGCATCACGTAATCGAGAATCGTCTTGCTGATCGTCAGCCGATCGGACGAATCGCCCCCCTGTCGGTTGCGACGCACCTTGGGCACAAGTTGTTTGGTGCTTTCGTCGAGCAGCATGATGCAGCCGCGGTCGGCTTCGACCCATTCGAAGATCAACTGCATGATCCGGCTGAGCAGTTGATCGATGTCGAGCGTATGGCTGACGGCGAGCGCCGTGCGATACATGATCTGCAGGTTGCTCCGCGCTCGGGCGAGCCAGGGGCTGTTGGCTCCCTCGAAGTCCAGGTTCAGCAGTTGGCTTCCCTCCTGCTGGCTCATCGAGCGGACGATCCGCGAGCTGTCGGGCAGCAGCCCTCGCGGCACGATGTCGACTTTGTCCGAGATGTCCTCGGGCAGTTTCTCGGCGGGGTCGGTGTAGAGCATCACCGTGCCGCCCAGTTGCACGCGGTCGCCGTTGGAAAGCTGTTGCTCCTTCTCGATCCGGCGGCCGTTGACGAACGTGCCATTCGAGCTGCCGAGATCGATCAGGATGCAAGTGCTGCCGTCATATCGTAGCTCTGCGTGCTTGCGAGAAACTTCGGTGTCGTGCAGGCGGACCTGATTGGCTGCATCGCGCCCAATACCGACAATGCCATCGTCGACGTCATACAGCGTCTTTAGGTCCTGATCTTGACCTTTCGTGACGTAGAGCGAGGGCACGAACGGACTCCAGCAATCGTTGCTTGGGAACACGGCCAAAGACGTGCGAAACTCCCTTGATTTTAAAGTTCCAGGCTCGGGAATGATAGAGTTTGGCGTTTCCGACCGCGCCCGTAAGTAGGCATTTCGCCACCTTTCACAGCACTCCAGCACGTAGAACCGGCGCATACGGTAAAAGCACCGCCGGGCGGTCGCTTGACGGGTGGCGGGGGTGGGTCAAGAATCATGATGTTGGACAGCCCCACCCGGCGACCATGCGCCCCAGCGTGCGGCGCACGCCTTCCGCCATCCGCATCCCCAGTCTGGAAACCGTTCGACGCCATGAATACCACCTCGATCGCCCAGTTTTTACGCGCGCGGAGCCTTGCTACGGGTTGCCGGTTCGCACTGATGTGGATGCTGGTTGCGGCAGCACTTGCGCCCCTGGCTGGGGCTGAAGACGCCAGCACGGTTGAATCGCGCTTGGCCGACACGGCCAGGTTCCTGGCGAGCGATGAGCTGGAAGGCCGCGGCGTTGGTACCAAGGGGCTGGACATCGCCGCCGACTACATCGCCAAAGAGTTTGCCGCGATCGGACTGAAGACGGATCTCTTCGATGGCGGGCCCTTCCAGAAGTTCAAGATGACGACCGGTTCAAACCTCGGCGAGCCTAATTCTCTGGCCTTCATCGGGCCCACTTCCAGCGGCGGGAGTTCGCAGCCCATCGAACTCAAACTCGGCGAAGGGTTCAATCCGCTGGCGATTGGCGGCTCGGGCAAGTTCGACCTGCCATTGGTCTTCGTGGGCTACGGAATCACGGCCACGAAAGAAGGCTACGACGACTACGACGGCGTTGATGTGAAAGACAAGGCCGTGGTCATCCTGCGTCACGAGCCGCAGCAGAACAACCCGCATAGCGTGTTCAGCGGCACGGACCATTCGCAGTACGCCCCGTTCCGCCGCAAGGTTTCGAATGCCTATGAACATGGGGCCGCGGCCGTGATCTTTGTGACGGATGACTTCGATCTGAAGAAGAATCTCGCCGCCAAACGCGACCGCTGGCAAGTGGCGGTCGACGAGATCGCAAAAGCGAATGCTGACTTTAAGGAGATCAAGCAACCCTCGGCCGACGAATGGCAGAAGCACGTCACCAGGCTCAACAACCTGGCGGACGACGTCAAACGTTATGCCGAGGAGATCGCCGCTGCCGCTGATCCATTGTTGCCTTTCCAAGGCGCTGGTCCCGAGGGTTCCGAGGGGCGGCAGTTCCCGGTCATCGCGGTGCGCCGCAGCGTCTTGAATCCGATTGTCGAGAGTGCGCTCGGCAAGTCGTTGGCCACAATCGAGCAGGAGATTGACAAGGATCTCAAGCCGCAGAGCAAGGAGCTCGCTGGCTGGCAGGTGAAGGGCGAAGTGAACGTCCAGCGACAGGAAGTCGAAGTGAAAAATGTGATCGGGGTGCTCGAAGGCGAAGGCCCTCACGCCGATGAAACGATTGTGATCGGCGCCCACTACGACCACCTTGGCCTGGGCGGCGCCAACTCCGCTGCTCCGGGTGTCAGCGAGATTCATAACGGCGCGGACGACAATGGCTCAGGCACGACGGTGCTGCTCGAAGTTGCCCGGCAGCTCGTTGCCCAGGGCAAGCCGTCTCGACGGATCGTGTTCATTGCGTTCACAGGTGAAGAACGCGGCCTGGTCGGCAGTGCGCGTTACGTACGCGAACCCCTCATTCCCATCGACAAGACCGTGGCGATGTTGAACCTCGACATGGTCGGCCGGCTGGCGGATGAGAAGCTGATCGTTCACGGCACCGGCACGGCTAAGGAATTCGATGCCCTGGTCGACAAGTTCGGCCAGGAGCATGGCTTCGCAATCACGAAGAAGTCGGGCGGTTTCGGCCCTAGCGATCATGCCTCGTTCTATGGAGCAAAGGTGCCGGTGCTGTTCTATTTCACCGGCACGCACAGCGACTATCACCGGCCGAGCGACGACTTTGAGAAATTGAACATCGCGGGCATGCGGCGGGTGGCGAACCTCGTGTCGCAGACGGCGGAAGTGCTGGCCAAGGCCGACACGCGGCCCGAGTATCAGGAAGTGGCTGGCGATACCGAAGGCATGGGTGTCGGCGGCGATCGCCCGTATTTCGGCAGTATTCCCGATTTCGCCCAAACGGAACCCGGTTATGCGATCAGCGGCGCTACCAAGGGGAGTCCGGCCGATCGCGGCGGACTGAAGGCGGGCGACAACCTCATCCAGTTTGGTGACAGTAAGGTGGGCAACCTTGAAGACTTCGACAGTGCGCTGCGCAAATACAAGGCGGGCGATAAAGTGCCCGTCGTCGTCAAGCGCAAAGGCGAGGAAGTAAAACTGGAAGTCACGCTCGACCCACCGAAGTGATCCTTGCGAGATTCGCAAAACCGCGGGAAAACGCGGCCAATTATTGGCCTTTACGAGATTGGGGCTTCTCGGCAGAATACCGCCCTGAAATCGACCCCCCCAGAGCCAGTTCACGGTAGGCTCTGGTGGTTGTCCTGCGGATGGACAGCGCAAGGTCAAGGAAGACCAGCCGTCTCCAGCAAGGAGTGCTGACACGTGCGAATCAATCACTTCGTAGCCACGTTTGTCGTGGCTATCGCGTCTCTCTGCTCGATCGCGACACCCGCTGTCGCTCAAGCTCCCGCTCAGCCCCCTGCGGCCCGGCCCACGGCTCCGGCCGGCGGCGCCCCGGTTGCTGGCGCTCCCGCGGCGGGCACGTCACTTCACGGCATTGCCGTGATCGACGTCACCTACATTCTTGAAAACTACACCAAGCTGAAGAAGGCCATGGAGTACTACAAGTCCCAGGCCCAGCAGGTTGAAGACGCACTCAAGAAGCAGCAGCAGGCAATTCAAAAAAAGGCCGAGGGTCTCAAGGCCCTGCAGCCGGGCACGCCCGACTACAAGAAGCTGGAAGAAGAGCTGACCAAGGCCGAGAGCGACTGGAAGCTGGAAGTGGCTTCGAAACGTCGTGACTTTGCCGAGCAGGAGAGCTCCTACTACTTGAAGGCCTATCAAGAGCTGTCGACGACCGTGAAGACCTACAGCGAGCGGAACGGTATTCAGCTCGTCCTGCGGTTCAATGGTGCCCCCATCGATCCCAATAACCGCGAGATGGTGCAGATGGAAGTCTTCAAGCTCGTCATGTACTACGACAAGCGAATCGACATCACCGGCGCGGTGCTGCAAGAGCTGAATCGCAATGCGGGTGGTGTGGCCACTCGGCCGCAAGCACCGCGACCCCAGTAGGGGTTCGCTCAGCACGGGGCCGCAAGCTCCGGACAGTCGTTCCTGATAAGTAACCCTGGTCAGTTTCGTACGAACAACTTTGATGCACGCACTACGCAACCAACGCACGATCGCACGTCCGGTATCGGTTTTCGGATTCGGGTTCTGGAGCGGGCGAGACGTTCGGCTCGAGTTTCGGCCCGCTCCGGCGGATACCGGGATCGTTTTCGTACGTAGCGACCTGGGCGCAGCCCGAATCAAGGCTGCGGTCAGCAACCGGATCGAAACTCCTCGCCGCACGACGCTCACCAGCGGTCGGGCCAGCGTCGAGATGGTCGAGCACGTGATGGCCGCCCTGTACGGGTTGCAAATCGATAACTGTGAAGTCTGGGTCGACGAAGCGGAAATGCCGGGCTTTGACGGCTCGAGTCAGCCGTTCGTGGAAGCTCTGAAAGAGGGCGGGATCTGTGAACAGTCCGTTCCCAAGGCTCGGCTGGTCGTACGCAACATTACGCGGCTTGGCACGGATGACGCCTGGGTCGAGGCCCGGCCGAGCACGAACGGTGCCCTGTCCGTTAAGTTTCGCCTAGACTACGGCGCCAACAACGCCATCGGCCGGCAGACGTTGCAACTGGCCGTGACGCCCGAGTCGTTCGAGCGAGAGCTGGCACCGAGCCGGACGTTCGTCCTCCAGGAAGAGGCCGAATGGCTGGTTTCGAAGGGGCTCGGCCGCCGAGCGACCTATCAGAATGTGTTGGTGTTTGATAAAGACGGACCGCTCGAGAACGAATTGCGTTATCGCGATGAGTGTGTGCGGCACAAGGCGCTCGACCTGGTTGGTGATCTGGCCCTGGCCGGCTGCGACCTGGTTGGACACTTTATCGCCCATCGAAGTGGTCATCGCTTGAACGCCGAACTCGTGCGGGCTTTGTTAATCGAAGAAGAAATTGTGGAAGGCCGACGACGCAGTGCCTGACGGTGCTGAATTGTCGATCGGCATGAGCCGGTTGCCGAGCTGAGCGGGCACGGAAGCTCGCCCTCAGAGCAAGACGTAAGGATGCGGAGTGCGAACTCATGGCTACCTGTATCGCGGATAATGTCTCGATTCATCCGGGGGCCGAGATCGACGATGACGTCGAGATCGGCCCGTTCTGCGTCATCGGTCCGAATGTGCGGATCGGCCGTGGAACTCGCCTGGAGAACAACGTGACGCTGATGGGGCGCGTAACGCTCGGCCAGCATAATCACCTGTTTCCCGGCGTTGTCATCGGCGGCGAGCCGCAGGATATCAGCTATCGCGGCAGCGATACGCAGGTGGTCTTGGGCGATCACAACATCGTCCGCGAATGCGTGACCATCAATCGTGCCACGGAAAAGGAAGACGGCGTGACTTCGGTCGGCAGCCATAACTTCCTGATGGCCTGCTCGCACATCGCTCACGACTGCCGGCTTGGCAACCACATCGTGATTGCCAATGGCACGCTGCTGGGCGGACACGTTCACGTACACGATCATGCGTCGCTTTCAGGCGCCGTGGCCGTGCATCACTATGCTTCGGTCGGCAGCTACAGCTTTATCAGCGGCTGCAGTCGTGTGTTGCACGATGTGCCGCCGTTCATGCTCGTCGAAGGGCATCCCGGCCGACCCCGCTGCATCAACGTTGTCGCTCTCAAGCGAAACGACTTCGTGCCCGACGTGATCAACGCCCTGGCCGAAGCTCACCGGCTGCTGTATCGGGCGAAAGTCGGCCTGGATCATGCCCGCGAGATTCTGCGCGGTAACGACCTGTTGATTCCGCAGGTGAACGAGCTGCTCAGCTTCGTACAGGCTCAGCAGGAAGGCAAACACGGCCGGGCTCGTGAACGCAGGAGAGCCGCGTGACGCCGATGAAACTGGCGGTCATCGGTGCCGGGCACCTGGGCCGCATTCACGCGCGACTGATTGCGCAGATGCCCGACGTTAAGCTCGTCGGCGTGTGCGACCCCGTGGCGGCCGCTCGCGAGCAGGTTGCCGCGGAGCATATCGCCCTGCCCTTTGCGGACCATCGTCCGCTTCTCGACCTGGTTGACGGGGCCGTGATTGCGACTCCCACGCGATTTCATCGCGACGTGGCGCTCGACTTTCTGAACCGGGGTCTGCCGTTGCTGGTCGAAAAACCGATCACAGCCACGATCGCCGAAGCCGATGAACTCGTCGACGCAGCCCGTCGCTCCGGAGCGGTGCTGCAAGTCGGCCACATCGAACGCTTCAATCCGGCATTCACGGCTGCCACCAGCCGCATCCATCGTCCGCGCTATATCGAGGCGGTTCGAGCCAGTGGCTTTACCGGGCGTTCAACCGATATCGGCGTGGTTCACGACCTCATGATTCACGACATCGATCTGGTGCTGTCGCTGATCGATGCTCCACTCGCGCGGGTCGATGCCATTGGAGTGCCGGTCCTGGGCGAGCGCGAAGACGCCGCGCAGGCCAGGCTCGAGTTTGCCGACGGCTGCGTTGCGAATCTGAGTGCCTCGCGCGTGAGCTTCAGCGAGTCTCCCAATCGCCGGATGCACCTCTGGTCACCGGAAGGTTTTGCCGAGATCGACTTCGGCCGCCGAAGCGTGAAGGTTGTCACCCCCTGCGACGCCGTGCGGAACGGCGAGTTCGACTTCAACTCGCTGCCCGCCGAAGAGAAGCCGGGCTTCAAAGACCGGGTCTTTGCTGACATTCTGCGGCTCGAACCGGTCGAGTTCGAAGCTCGCAACGCGTTGGCGGACGAACTGCGCGACTTTGTCGATTCGATTCGCGAAGGGCGACAGCCGCGTGTGACGGGACACGCAGGCCGCGAGGCACTAGCCGTGGCTGAAGCCGTGGTGGAATCGGCCCGCAACCATCGCTGGCGAGCCGAACCGCAGATGCCGCCGATCTTGCGCGGTCCTCACTGGCTGCAATCGCAGCCGATTCGAGCGCGACGCGAAGCAGGCTGAGCCCTTCGGCGCAGCTATATTTCTCGCCCATCACGCGTTTACGCCAGGTCGCGATCCTCGAACATCGCCAGTCCAATCAGGATGGCAATCGTCGAGTAGAGTGCGCAATAGATGAGCGCCACTCCCAAGTAGTCGAGCGGAATATCGGAGCTGGCGGCGACCGCGCCCTCGATGTCAAAGTGATCGAGCACAGGCAGGACCGTGGCGATGAACTGCCCCACGAATCGCACGATCTCGAACTTTCCGACCGAAGAGTTGACGAGCATCGGGACCAGGTGGCCCAACACGTAGATCGTCGAGCAGATGATCAGATTCGCCAGCATCGGCAAGCGCGTGGAAAGTGCCACGCTGATCGCCGCGAAGACGACGGTCTCGAAAAAGGCCAGGACGAGTCCCGGCACGATCCGCATCATCTCCAAGTAGCAAAGCTGCCA
>Ga0172362_10001826_pt1 | contig 18311 bp, 24 predicted proteins | sample LakKivs1_kivu2a2_FD_114534 | JGI IMG/M metagenome (GOLD analysis project Ga0172362, IMG submission 114534) | Sediment microbial communities from Lake Kivu, Rwanda - Sediment s1_kivu2a2 | ecosystem: Environmental > Aquatic > Freshwater > Lake > Sediment | place: Rwanda: Western Province, Lake...
AGAGTGTCTGGGACTCCGGGTATTTCCAAAGCGTTATTGCTAACCTGCAGCTCAATCTCCGCTCCATCGGTATCATTATGGCGGTAAGTATTGTGCTAAGCCAGCTAATCTCCAATGTTCCCTTGGTAGCACTCTACTTGCCTGTGCTGAGTCATCTGGGTGCAACGACTAAGGAAATGATGGCTCTGGCAGCCGGCAGTACTATCGCCGGCAACTTCTCCATCCTCGGCGCAGCCAGCAACGTCATCATCATCCAGAACGCTGAGAAGAAGGCCGGAGAGACCTTGACCTTCTGGGAATTTGTCAAGATAGGCATTCCCCTGACGGCAGTGAATGCACTGGTCTACTGGTTGTTCTTTTTGCTTTTCTGAAGGTTGAAGAGAAACACTTAGGCGATGAACTGAAAGGTTAGCGAATTTGAAGCTAGTTATTGGTAATTTAGTTACCTATGGTAGGCCAAAGGGGGACAGATCCCGCACTTTCGTTTAAGAAGAGCGGGCTGAGTCTAGCAGGCACACCCCCTTGACAAAGTTTTAGAGGTGTGTTAACATGATAATGCCCTAAGTAATCGAACGAGAACTTGGTAGGTGTGGAGCCAGCCACCAAGTAAGCAGAAGCTGAAAGGCGCTGGGAGGTAAAAGGCCCAGTGCAAGGTAGGCGGAAGCAGAAAGGAGGGTGGTGGAAACCAAGAAAAGGGAGGTTACTTAGGGCAGTTTTTTACCCCAGTTTTTCATTTTTGTTGGTATATAGCCATAATTATTGTCCTGGGGAAGGGGGCTGACTTACAGTATTATGGAGCCCCCCGCCTTTGATTAGCTCGGGGCGGAGGATACCAATAAACGGCAAATTACGGTATTCTCCCTTGTAGTCTAGTCCATAACCCACTACGAACTCGTCGGGAACTTCAAAGCCTACGTAATCAAGAGGAACATCTATCAATCGACGTGCTCTCTTGTCAAGCAGGGTACAAACGCGAAGACTAGCAGGATTGTGGGCAGAGAGGTGACTGAGGATGTAATTTAGTGTCATGCCAGTATCTATAATGTCTTCAACCATCAGTACATGTTGTCCTGTGATGCTGCTATCGAGGTCTCTGGTTATCTTAACTATTTGACCATCACCGCCATAGTATGAGATGGCCATAAAATCTAGGGTAACCGGAATAGAAAGGTGCTGCATCAGGTCAGACATAAAGCAGACGACCCCCTTCAAGATGCCTATTAGCACTAATCGCTGACCAGCGTAATCACGCGAAATATGCCTGGCTAAGGTTCTTACTCTTCTTTGAATTTTGGCGTGGCTATACAAAACTCGATCGATTCCCTCTACTTTAGCTTCACCTAGAGGGCCATAACCATATTTAGCTAGCAGTTTGAGAAAATCGTTCTTGGTCAGGAGTTTGATGTTGACTTCAGGGTAGAGTTCTCTGAGCTGGCGCAGCTTGCGATTCTTCTCTGTTAGCAGATTTTGTTTTAATGTAGTGAGTTCAACGTAAAGGTCTAGCTCGGGCAAGTAAAAATCGGGGGTGAACATCTCGGCTATCTTGCCGCCTTCCCATCTCAGAGGAAAGGAACGAGGCTCATAGAGCCATTCAACACAGTAGAAGTCTAGAAGTTTGGCAAAATCCTCCTCGCTGGGATGAGCAAAGCTAGTTGGCCTCAGCGCAGTAGTAGGTAACGGAGATACTTGAGACGATTTTCTTAGTTTCTCACCTGCCTTATAGTCTTGCTCCAGCAATTGATGAAGCTCCGCTCTCTCAAAGACGATGGCGCACATATCAGCAACACCGAGGAGGAAGCTCTTATCAGCTTCAGAGAATTGGCGAGGTTCACGAGTGTAAATTCGAATCTCCCCGATGGTTTCTCCTTTCCCGAGTATAGGAACCCCAAGTATAGAAGATATTCCTTGCGCTTGTGCTATTTGGGGATGTTGAACTCTCTCATCTTTAGCAGCATCGGCAATGAATACCATTTTCCCTTCAAGGATATCCGGAAGGCTTTTGTGAGCATTAAGAGGGCCTTTTTTCAGATAAAGGTCGCTTAGACCATACGCCCCTACAGTGATCAAATATTCCTTTTGAAAGTTGAGAGATAAAATGCGGCAGCCATTTGCCTGCACTGCCTTAGCAGCACTTTTGGCTATGAAATTACAAATTCTCCTTAAACTAAAAGCTGAATTGGCGGCTTTAGTTATCCGCTTAAGAGCTGAATAATAATTACCTCTCGCGCTACCCACTTTTCTCACACCCTATCCGCATTTAGTAAAGCCACAGGCAAGGCAAATATTGCAGCCTTCCTGGTAAATCAAAGGACCACCACAATCGGGGCATTGTCCGGCCCAACTTTTAACCATCTCAGGGTTCTGGGAAGGCATCTCAGAATTGCTCGCAGTCCCTTCTTTTTTAATATACTTCTCCAGCACGCTAGCGATAGCATCGCCACAGGACAAGATAGCATGCCCCTGCTCCCAAGCAATAGAAGGGCATCTAATGCCGCGCAGGTGCTTTACAATAGAATCTATATCTATTCCAGACCTTAGAGCCACGGATGTAAGGCGGCTAATAGCCTCAAGCTGTGCTGCAGCACAACCTCCGGCTTTCCCTAAGGTGGAGAAAACTTCGGATATTCCTTGCTGATCGAAATTTACTGTTACATAGATGTAGCCACAACCAGTGTTGACCCTCTCAGTTACGCCCCTGGTAACTTTAGGTCGTTTTCTAGGAGCTAGCTTACCCTCAGCCTTTTTCACCTCCTTACCCATGGTGAGGACTTGGCTTTCTCGGCTCCTATCTCGGTAAATAGTTATCCCCTTCAAGCCTTCTTTGTAAGCCATCATATATACCTTAGCTACGTCCTCGCGGGTCGCCTCGTGAGGAAAATTGACCGTCTTGGATACAGCGCTATCAGTAAATTTTTGGAATGCTGCCTGCATCTTAACATGCCACTCAGGAGATATGTCATGGGCGGTGACAAAGAGCTTCTTTATCTCCTTAGGAACTTCTTTTATGTCTTTTAATCTCTTTCCTTCGGCTAGCTGCTTCATGAGATCCGGAGAATAGAACCCTCCCTTTTTGGCTGCCTCCTCAAAATAAGGGTTCACCTCTATAAATTCCTCGCCTTCTAGGATATGACGCACGTAGCTTAAGGCGAATAATGGTTCAATGCCACTGGAGCAATTAGCGATTATGCTCAAGCTGCCAGTAGGAGCAATGGTAGTCCGAGAGGCATTTCGAAAACGAGGACCGCCAGGCGTGTCATAAATGCTTTCCTGAAAAGCAGGAAAAACTCCCCTTTCTTGGGCTAGCTCTATTGAGGCTTTATCCGCCTCTTCGGATATGAAATGGGCAATTTCCTCAGCCATAGCGAGCCCTTTTTCACTATCATAAGGGATACCAAGCTGAATCAGCATGTCGGCAAACCCCATCACCCCCAGGCCTATTTTCCTGGTAGTTTTTGTCTTCTCCGTAATTTCTGACAGGGGAAATTGGTTGACTTCGATAACATTATCAAGGAAGCGGACTGCCAGCTTGACTGTCTGGGATAGCTTGTCATAGTCAATGTATGGCTGGCCATTTTTATACGCCACCATCTTGGACAAATTTACGGAGCCTAGATTACATGACTCGAAGGGAAGCAAAGGTTGTTCCCCACAGGGGTTCGTGCTTTCTATCTTGCCCAATTTAGGCGTGGGGTTATGCCTGTTTATCTCGTCAATAAACACAATACCTGGGTCGCCGGTGCGCCAAGCCATGTCAACTATTTTTTCAAATATCTCTTTGGCATTAAGCTTATCCATCACCTCTCCGGTTCGTGGGTTCATCAAATTGTAATCGGTGCCCTTTTCCACCGCTTTCATAAAGTTGTCGGTCACAGCTACAGAGAGATTAAAGTTGGTTAGAGCTTCCGGGTCCCCCTTAGCCTCGATGAATTTTAAGATGTCGGGATGCTCAACATTGAGTATGGCCATATTAGCTCCGCGGCGCATGCCACCTTGCTTTATGACATCAGTGGTGGTATCAAAGACCCGCATGAAGGAAACAGGGCCGCTAGCAATGCCACCTGTAGAACCAACTCTATCCCTTTCCGGTCTGAGTCGGGAAAAGGAAAAACCGGTACCTCCGCCACTTTTGTGAATCAAGGCAGTATATTTAACCGCATCAAAAATCGACTCCATAGAATCCTCAATAGGTAGAACAAAGCAAGCTGATAATTGCCCTAGTTCGCGGCCGGCATTCATTAGAGTAGGGGAGTTAGGTAGAAACTCTAGGCTTTCCATTAGTTGATAAAAAGCCTCTTCATAAAGGGAGGCATCCGCTTTGGGATTGTAGGTAAGCTCGGCTGAGGCAATATGCTTGGCGACGCGGCGAAATAGCTCTTGTGGGGTCTCAACAACCCTCCCTTCTCCGTCCTTTGTCAAATATCTCCTTTCCAAAACTCTTAAGGCATTATCGCTGAGTTTGATTCCAGAAATGACTTGGCTTCTGGCTTGGGGAGAAAATTCGTCTGCAGTTAGAATTTCCTTAACCATTGCCCGAATTCGAGAGGAGGACAGAGGCTGTTTGGTTTGCCGAGTAACTAATTCTTCCATGCCTGGGAAGGGATGAGCTACTTCCAGACGCTGGCTTACTTGCTCCGTAAACTTCTCCAGCAATTTCCTATCAGTTATCCCCATTGACTCGGCAGCAGCGAAAACAGCTCGGGCTATTTTATCTCGCCCAATAGTTTTTTGGTTCTCTTTCCGACGGGTTTTGGGCATTTCATCTCCTCTTGCGACCAACCAGGGAATTCACCGCTTCAGAAGAAGGCAACGATAGCTGGTTTGCTGGCGTTAGCTCTTTTCGTACCGCCAAGCTATCCACTTCTTGTTTTAAAGCGCCGATATCAGCGAATTCCCGATAAACACTGGCAAAGCGAATATAAGCAATGTGGTCTAGTTTTTTTAATCCCTCCATGACCAAATCACCAATATGGGAACTCGAGACCTCGCTTTTGCCCACCTTGTAAAGCTCAGCCTCGATGTTGTCCACAAACTTATCAATGGCGCCTGTGGGAAGGGGGCGTTTCTCACAAGCTTTGCGAATACCCAAAAGGAGCTTATCCCGGCTGAATTCCTCACGTCGTCCATCCTTCTTAATAACGAAGATATCATGTGGTTGTATACGCTCGTAAGTAGTGAAGCGAGCATTGCAGGCGAGGCATTTCCTTCGGCGTCTCACCCCTTCGTCTAGACTCCGAGAATCTATCACCCTTGATTCCTGCCCACCGCAATAAGGACAGTTCACAAATTTCTCCTAAAAATTGTGGTGCAGAAACATTTTACCACTAGATGTAGTAAAATGCAACATCTTGTCCTTGTTCAGTACCTTAGTGACACATCACATCCTGTCTTTTATTTTGGAAGTAGCACTAAGGTGCTCCTGAGGGGTGAGGTAGCCCAGAAATTGGTGAGGACGAAATGTCCCCGATTATATCGGGATACTTTCTCCCACTCCAGTAGCTTATCTTGCGGTTCAGCAACATTGAAGGAGCTGTTCGCCACTTCATAAAACCCCCCGGTATGTGTCAGGCTTGTTCGCTCCACACAGCCATTTAACCTGGGTGAATTAGGTTGAAGTACGAACAACTTGATATTTCTTTTCTATTGTGCTCCGATTTCATCGGAGCAACTACAAAACTCTGGAGAGACGCACTTTTGCCGACTTCTTCGAGATGCTGACTATGCCTTACCGGGTTGCTCCAAATCGGCACGTTGAAGGAGCTTCATTTTTTCTTTGACTTCTCTGATAGTCTCTTTAGCTATAACTTCAGCTCGATTAGCTCCATCGGCAAGAACTTGAGTGACATAACCAGACTTGGAGGCTAAAGCAGCCCGCCTTTCCCGGAAAGGCTCCAGATTCGAACTGATGCTCTCAGCCAGTATCTTCTTACAGTCCACACAGCCGATGCGAGCGCTGCGACACTCGGAGGCAATTTCCTCTACGCGGGCCAAGGTGAAGAAATCGTGGAGGCGGAAAACATTACATATTTCAGGATGCCCGGGGTCAGAGCGGTACTTGCGCGCCGGGTCTGTAACGGCTGCCATGACTCGCTTCGAGATTTCCTGGGGGGAAGCAGATATTTCAATATGGTTATTATAGCTTTTGCTCATCTTCTGCACCCCGTCCAGGCCCAAAACTAAAGGAAAGTTAGTAAGCTTCGCCTGTGGCTCAGGAAATACAAACCCAAAAAGGGAGTTAAACCGCCGCACTATCTCCCGAGCCAATTCCAGATGAGGAAGCTGGTCCTCGCCCACAGGAACAACTTCGCCCTTATAAAGGGCAATATCGGCAGTCATGAGAACGGGATAACCCACCAGCCCATAATTGACGTTATGCGGCTGCATCTTAACCTTCTCCTTAAATGTCGGAACACGTAATAACCAACTTAAAGGAGTAATCATGCTGAACAAAGTATGGAGCTCCACTACTTGGGGAACATGAGACTGAACAAACATGATACTCTTCCGTGGGTCAATGCCGGCCGCCAGCCAGTCCAGCACCATTTCGTAAATATCTTCCTGAAGGGATTCTGTGCCTTCCAGAGTGGTGAGAGCATGAATATCCACCACGCAATAGACGCAGTCATATTCATCCTGAAGGGCAACGAAATTCTGTACCGCTCCCAGATAGTTACCAATATGCTGTCGGCCTGTGGGACGGAAGCCAGAGAAAACGCGTTTTCTCATTTATTCTAACCCTCAAAATCTTGCGACTTTTTTGAAACCCCCAATAAACTCAATTTCGAAGTAACGGGGCCCCCAAGAAAATCACAAGATTTTCTTGGGGTGATTTATTTGTGCCAAAGTTTAGCACATAGGAGAAACAGGTAACAAGGCTAAAAGAAATTAGCGAGAGTGCTACTTGAGCAAGCTAGCCCAGCCGGGTTACAAATAGGTGGTAGCGCATACCGGATTTGAACCGGTGATCTCCTCCTTGAGAGGGAGGTGTCCTAGGCCTCTAGACGAATGCGCCACAGTTAACGCAGTTTCTCAAATTCATCCACAGAGATTTTGGCATCTTTCAGAATTTTCCTCAAGATGCCTTTCCCTAAATCTCTACCTTTGTGTATCGGGACTGTCGTCCATCTACCATCAGAATGATGGAATATCATGTGGCTTCCGCTTTGACGGAGGCAACTAAAACCCAACCTCTCCAACACCTTCTTTACTTCATCGGGCTTAGCTGGCCTTAGCTTAGGCAACTACTTGAACCTCGTCTATGGCAACTTCTATGGGTACAGGCTCTCCCAAAGCCCGCCGGGCTTCAATATGTAGCTTAATGGCATCCTTAATATTTTCCAAAGCCTCTTCATAGGTTGCCCCTTGGGTATAACAACCCTGAAGAAACGGGACAGAAGCTACATAAAGCCCATCTTCATCTCGTTCCACTAGTACTGTAAATTTATAATCCTTCATATTACCTTTCCCCTCGTTCATTACTTAACTGGCTGGGGATCCAGGATTCGAACCTGGCCTCACGGGTCCAGAGCCCGCTGTCCTACCGCTAGACTAATCCCCAGCAGGTTAATATTATAGCTGTTCCTCTTGTCTGGAGCAACAACATGATGCCTGAGAGCGTCTAGCAATGTCATTCTGAGAAGTCCAAATTCATTTGGGCGATGAAGAATTTGAGAGATTCTTCGCGGAGTTTATCCTGAGCGGGGTTAGATTCTTAGCTTCGCTCAGAATGACAAAAGGAAGGGGACTTGTAATGACAAGATGCGAAGGGCTCAGAATAGCAAACGGATGTTATTAAACAATCGTCGATGTCTGATGGACTTATCCTCGTTTAGCTATGAAATCATCAAAATTGGGGGTAAAGAAAATTCCCAAAAACAGCCACACGTCGCCAATTGCTAAGTCGAAGGAAAGTTAGCGCTTAGTATATTGTGGTGCCTTGCGAGCTCGTTTGAGGCCGTATTTTTTGCGTTCTTTGATTCTATTATCCCGAGTAAGCAAGCCTTGTTTACGTAACACGGGCTTAAACAGCTCATTTTCCTTAGCCAGAGCTCGGGCAATCCCATGACGAACGGCTCCAGCTTGACCATTGATGCCCCCACCTTTTACTTTTACAGTGACACGAAACCTTCCCATGGTATTGGTAGCTAGAAAGGGGTGTTCAATCATGTAGCGATGCACAGGCCGTGTAAAAATTTCTTGATAAGGCTTATCGTTAACTAGTATCTCCCCATTGCCAGGGAAAAGCCTGACTTGGGCTATAGCACATTTGCGTTTACCTGTTCCCCAAACGTAACTTTCTTCGCTCATAAGTTATCACCTTTCCTTTAGTGAATTTCGCTTTTCTTTGTTTTCGGCCATTCTGAGCCCTTCGCTTCGCTCAGGGCGGCAAACGGAAATCTGAGGCTGGTGAGGATGTTCATTCCCATGATAAATTTTTAGTTTCTTAATCATAGCTCTGCCTAAACGATTATGAGGCAACATCCCTTTAACCGCAAGTTCAATCACGCGGCTAGGGTCTTTACTAAGTAGTTCCTCAAGGTTTTGGCTCTTTAAGCCGCCAGGGTACCCGGAGTATCTATAATAAGTCTTTTGTTCTGCCTTCCTCCCCGTCACCTTCACTTTAGCAGCATTAATTACCACAACATAGTCGCCGGTATCAACATGAGGGGCATAAATTGGCTTATGCTTGCCCTTAAGTAAATTCGCTACCTTTGTCGCTACCCTTCCCAGAGTTTCATCCGTGGCATCAATCACCCACCACCTCCGCTCGATGTCTTTAGCTTTAGGACTATAAGTTTTCATCTCTAGCTTCCCAAAGGCTTAGGATAATTGACCCTTTCAAGGCATAACCCACAAGCTGGGGACAGAGGGCCAGCTAAACCTAAACTTCTGGCCTCTATTATATCACGAAAACCTTCGATTACTATCTTACCCAGGCCCAGCCTGATTAAAAGACCTACGGTGCTTCGTATCTGGTGGGGTAAAAAGGAATTAGCCACGATACGGAAAACGATAAAATCCCCTTTTTTCTCAATTTCCGCTTCATAAACATTACGCAACGTGCTTTTGTTGCCATTCAAAGAACTGGCAAAGGAGGCGAAATCATGCTCACCTCGGATAAGCTGGCAAGCCTCATTCATCGCTTGTATGTCTAGCATTTTAGGCACAAATAAAGCAAACCTTCGACTAAACGGCGAGCGTGTATTGCTATTTAAAATATAATAACGGTACTCCCGGCTCACAGCATCGCGCTGGACATTAAAATCCTCGCTAACCCTGTAAGCTGCTTTGACCGCGATATCCCCTGGTAAATAGTAATTTAACGCCCTGACTAACGTCATAGTATCCAATGTAGATTTCACCCAGAAGCTGACCACCTGCCCTTTGGCATGCACACCGGCATCAGTCCTACTAGCTGCCACAACCCGGCTGCTTTGCCCGCAAAATCGCCTTAGGGCTTGCTCAAGTTCATTTTGAATAGTAGGCAAGCCAACTTGCCATTGAAAGCCATAATATTGGGTACCGTCATATTCTACGAGCAAAATAAACTTATTTGACCAGTTCAATTTGAACTATCGGCGCGTTATCACCGGGGCGGGGCCCAAGCTTCAGCAACCTTGTATAACCCCCGCTACGGTCAGCGTAGCTTGGAGCAACCTCAGCAAATAGCTTGTCCACCACTTTTTTGTCAGTAATAAAAGCTAAGGCCTCCCGCCTCGAGGCGAGGCTGCCATCCTTACCTAAAGTGATCATCTTTTCTGCTAAACTGCGAACTTCCTTAGCTTTAGCTTCAGTGGTGACAACCTTTTCGTGAGCCAGAAGCGCAGTAACCTGATTTCGATATAAGGCCCACCTGTGCTCTGTCAGCCTGCCTAGTTTCCGCCCCGCTATCTTGTGTCTCATTCCTCTCTCTTCTTAAGAACGGGAGCGCCTAATTTTGCCAAAAGCTCTTCCGCTTCGGCTCGAGACTTCGCCCCCAAACCCGGCAATGGTGGCAAGCCCTCTCCCCCCTTCTCTATCAATTGTCCTAGGGTCAAAATACCTGCTCTCCTCAAACTATTACAGGAGCGAGTTGATAAATTTAGCTCTTCCAGAGGGGTATCATATTGCTCAGGCAACATGGACAAGGCTTTAGCCATGGGAACTCCAAGGTCTCTGAAGGAAGAGAACTGGTTAATCAAGATGATAGCACTTTGACTAAGCGCCTCCACGGGAGAAATAGTAGCATCAGTCCAAATCTCCAGAATGAGCTCTTCTGGACTTCCCTCATGACCAGGCTTGATAGATTCAACAGTGAAATTGACTTTCCGCACTGGTGTGAAGATGGCGTCTATTGGCAGTGCTCCCGCGGGCAAACCGTCAGCTGATTTAGCCGGCACATAACCTTTCCCTAGCTCCACATTAAATTCGACGTAAAGCCTGGCTTTGGGAGAGTCCAAAGTAGCTAAATAAAGCTCAGGATTAGCAATGCGAAAGTTAGCTGAGGGTTTAATATCACCCGCACAAACTTTGCCCTCCCCCTCCGCTTCCAAGACCAACTGCCCAGGCTGATGAGAAAGAGGGCAGAGTCTCAGTTGTTTGATATTCAGTAAGAGTTCCATGACATCTTCTTTAACATAGTGAATAGGAGAAAATTCGTGTTGAATTCCCTCGATTCTGACCCATGTTACCGCAGCACCAGACAGAGAGCTGAGAAGCACACGCCTTAAGACATTACCTAAAGTGACACCAAAACCTGGCTCTAGAGGTTCAGCAAGAAAACGACCGTAATTGCCGGTGCTCTCAACACAAGTCACAGCGGGGATAGATAATCCAGGCATAATTCACCTCGAGTAATATTCAACAATAGCTTTCGCATTAAATCTAGCTTCAATATCGTCTTTGCCAGGCAAATTTAATACTCTGCCTGTCATGCTTTCTTTATCCAAGCTTAGCCAATTGGGGATAGATTTCTCCTCAATTTCCTCAGCCACCCTTTTATAATATTCAGTCTTTTTACTAGCCTCTCGCCACCTAATGACATCCCCTGGTTTCACCAAAAAGGAAGGAATATCCGTCTTGCGACCATTGACCATTATATGGCCATGCCGAACTATTTGTCTGGCTTGGGCACGTGAATCAGCAAAACCCAACCGATGAATCACATTATCCAGTCTCCTTTCCAGTAATATGAGAAAGGTTTCGCCAGTATGGCCGGGGCTTTTTTTGGCCTCAACAAAAAACCTGCGGAATTGTCGCTCCAAGACACCGTAGCTAAAGCGAAGCTTTTGCTTTTCGCGCATTTGAAGTCCGCGCTCGGAAATCCTGCGCATCCTAGCCTGAGCATGCTCACCAGGAGGAACATTCCTTCTCTCCAAAGGACATTTAGGTGTAGAGCACTTCTCACCTTTAAGCATCAGCTTTTCCTCAAGACGGCGACATAAGCGACAAGTCGGGTTTGTATAGCGTGCCACTTTATACCCTCCTCCTCCCTTTCGGACGGCAGCCATTATGGGGGATAGGAGTAACATCTCGGATGGCTGTAACGTTGAGCCCTGAAGCCTGTAAGGCACGGATAGCTGCTTCACGTCCACTGCCAGGGCCTTTAATATACACCTCAACCCGGCGCAAGCCATCACCCATTGCTCGTTGTGCTGCATCTCTAGCAGCTAGCTGAGCAGCATAAGGGGTACCTTTTCTGGAACCTTTAAATCCGGCAGTACCAGAGCTACCCCAGGCAATAACATTACCCCCCATATCAGTGATGGTAACGATGGTGTTATTAAAACTAGACTGAATATAAGCTCTGCCTTCGCTAACCTTTTTATGGGCTCTCTTCCTTTTTGGCATTTGGCAAACAAGCTCCTTACTTCTTAGCTAAGCCACGCTTTTGACCCCTACCTGCCACCGTTTTCCTTGGCCCTCTTTTAGTTCGGGCATTTGTGCGCGTTCTCTGGCCATGCACTGGTAACCCCGTGCGGTGTCTTATGCCACGATAACAACCAATTTCAATAAGCCGCCTTATACTAGATTGAACCTCCCTCCTAAGATCACCTTCCACTTTGCACTGTTTGTCAATAACATCTCGAATCTGGCCAACCTGTTCTTCAGCAAGGTCCTTAACTCTGATGCCAGGATCGATACCAGCGGCAGCCAGAATGCGCCGGCTCGATGTAGTGCCGATGCCATAAATGCTCCGCAGAGCTACCCAAACTGGCTTATCTTTAGGAAGATCTACACCAGCAATGCGTGCCATTGCTTATCACCCCTGCCTTTGCTTGTGCTTGGGATTTTCACAGATAACCCTAACCACACCTTCTCGCCTGACAACCTTGCATTTTCGGCATATTGGCTTAACTGAAGCTCTTACTTTCATTTCTGATCACCATTCACCAAAACCCGTTATAATAAACTTTCTTGTTCAGTCTGTCAAACTATTTAAGTCTATAGGTGACTCTGCCCCGGTTCAAGTCATAAGGAGAAAGCTCCACCAGAACTTTATCCCCGGGCAAAATCTTGATATAGTGCTTTCTCATCTTGCCTGAGATATGAGCCAGTACCTGATGTCCATTGGCTAACTCAACACGAAACATAGTATTAGGTAAACAGGCAATCACTTTACCCTCAACTTCTATCCTCTCTTTCTTAGTCATAGTTTATGCTAAACAAGTATCTCAGGTTCATTATCAGTTATAGCAATGGTGTGTTCAAAATGTGCCGAAAGGCTTCCATCGGCGGTAAGTACCGTCCACTTGTTGGCCGCCAATTTGGTGCGCCAATCTCCAACATTAACCATAGGCTCAATAGCCAAAGTCATGCCCTTGCGGAGCAGGAGACCTTTTCCCATCGCAAAATTGGGTATTTGGGGCTCTTCATGCAGTTCCCGACCTACTCCATGCCCAGTATATTCTCTAACTACGGAAAATCCCCTTGATTCAACATAATCTTGAATAGCAGATGAGATATCCCCTATCCACGCCCTGCTTGTAGCTCGAGCCACGCCTGAGTTTAAACTACCTTCAGTGACCGAGATAAGGTTCTCAGCCTCCTTACTTATTCGCCCCGCACCAACAGTTATGGCGGCATCAGTATGAAAGCCATTGAGTTTTACTCCCACATCTAAAGAAACAATATCTCCTTCCTGGAGTATTCGTTCACCGGGAATGCCATGGACTATTTCATCGTTTACTGAAACGCATAAATTTGCCGGGAAGCCGTGATAGTTCTTAAAAGAAGGTGTAACTCCCCTCTTTTCCGATTCTTCAGCCATGATTATGTCCAACTGGCCAGTCTTAATCCCCGGCCTTACTGCCGCTTTTAGTTTATCTAAAATAGCAGCGAGGATTTTGCCACACTTTCTCATAATAGCTATTTCCTCGTCAGATTTTATGATCACCATTTATTTTATCCCTGCTTTGAGTGCAGCGATTATTTCTCTAGCGACCCCTTGTATTCCTTGATTACCATTGACCCTAATTAGTTTACCTTGTTTTTCATAATAATCAAGGATGGGAACAGTTTGAGCAAAGAAAATACTAAGTCGGCCCTTTACTGTTTCCTCTCTATCATCGGAACGCTGATACAATTCACCACCGCATCTATCACATTTCCCCGGTGTTTTAGGCGGCGAACTTATTATGTGATAGGGTGTCTGACAAGCCCGGCAAAGCCACCTTCCACTGAGGCGCTTCACCAGCTCATCATTGGGCACTGCAATGTATATTGCTTTGTCTATGCTTTTTCCTTGCTTTCCAAGGGCTTTGTCTAGAGCTTTAGCTTGATGCAAAGTCCGGGGAAAGCCATCAAAAAGGCAGCCAGAGGCACAGTTAGGCTGCTTAATTCTTTCCAGAATCATTTTTATAGTTATCTCATCGGGAACCAGTTCCCCTTTATCCATATAGCTCTTAGCCAAGAGACCAACCTCGGTCTTTTCCTCCAACGCCTGACGAAACAAATCCCCGGAGGCTATATGAGGCAAACCCGCCTCTTGGGAGAGAATATCCGCCTGAGTTCCCTTCCCTGCCCCCGGAGCACCTAGCATGATGATGTACATTATTTCAGGAAACCTTCGTAGCGGCGCATGGTTAACTGAGCCTCTAATTGCTTCATGGTATCTAGAGCCACACCAACAGCTATAAGCATCGCGGTGCTCCGGATTACCAAATCAACACCGGAAATTTTTTGAGCAATGAAGGGCAGAATTGCCACTACAGCTAAAAAGAGGGCGCCACCAAAGGTAATACGCCTTATGATTCCACTTAAATAGTCAGCTGTTGCCTTGCCTGGTCGAACTCCCGGGACAAAGCCGCTTTGCTGTTGCAAAGTTTGAGGCAGGTTCATTTGCTCAAATATGACCATAGTGTAGAAGAAGGCGAAACCAATTACTAAGGCAAAATACAACCCGTTGTAGACTGCGGTATCAGACCGAAACACATTATAGATTGTATTCCAGAAATTTGGGGTTTCACTGCTCATAAAGTACGTAGCTATCGTACCGGGGAGTTGCATTAGGGCAATGGCGAAAATGAGTGGTATCATTCCCGCAGTATTGACTCGCAGGGGGATGTAGGTGGAACCCGATTGGCGATACATGCGGCCACCACGAAAAGTGCTCCGCGCATACTGTACAGGAATACGGCGATGTGCTTCAACAAATATGACTATAAGCACTATCATAGCTAAGGTTAAAATAATGTAGGCGATCAACCCCCCAGGCTCCCCACCCTGAGCAGCAACAATGCCCCGACCAACTATCCCAGGCAGGTCAGTCACGATACCACCAAAGATTATTATCGATATCCCGTTTCCGACACCACGCTCGGTAATCAATTCCCCTAGCCATACGAGGAACATTGTACCAGCGACCATTGTTATTACTATGTTGGCCATGGTCAATGATGTAAGCGGCTCAATAGTAACATCCTGGGCACGTAACAAAGCAATCATAGCGTAGCCTTGAAGGGCAGCCAGAGGTATAGTTATTAGGTGAGTAATTCGATTGATTTTCTGATGACCAAGCTCCCCCTCCTGGGACAGAGCCTGAAGGCGGGGGATGACTGGAACCAGCAATTGCATAATTATGGACGCAGTGATGTACGGATAAACGCCCATGGCAGCCACACTGAATCTCTCCATGGCACCACCGCTAAAAAGGTCAAGCATGCCGAAGAGTATGTTTCGCCCGAAGAATTCTCCCAACTTCGCGATGTCCACGCCGGGCAAGGGAACGTGAGTGACAAAGCGAAAAACAACAAGAATACCGATGGTAAAAAGAATTCTTCGCCGTAAATCAGGCAATGTCCATATATCCATCATTGCCTGAACGAGACGCGGTTGGGTCGTTTTGCGTTGCATTCTAAATCTTTTTTATCTCCCCTCCAGCAGCAAGAATTTTTTTCTCCGCCGATGAAGAGAACTCGTTAGCCTTAACTAGCAATGGATGCTGGATATCGCCAGCGCCAAGAATTTTGGTTGGCTGGTTCGTGCTGTCAATCAACCCCGCCTGAAGTAATTCCTTAGGGGTTACCTCGGTTCCTGAAGGGAAAATGGCTAGCTTCCCCACATTAACAATAGTATATTTAGTTTTGAAAACGTTAGTGAATCCCCTTTTCCGTGCTAGCCGTTTTATTAAAGGCAATTGCCCGCCTTCAAAGCCAAGGCGCACACCACCACTGGAGCGAGCCTTTTGCCCTTTGCAACCTCGCCCCGAATAGGTGCCGTGCCCGCTGCTATTTCCTCGACCTAGGCGCTTCTTCGCGTGTTTAGCACCCATAGGTGGCCTTAATTCATTTTGTTTCATCTGCCTTTTCTTCCTGAGCTTCAACTTTGGTTTGAACCGCTGCTTCCTCACTTCTCCTCAAGTTAGCCAAGGCAAGTATCGTCACCTTAGCCAAGTTGATTCTGCTTGGCCCACCTAATGACTTGCCAAGGATGTCTTTTATGCCTGCCAATTCAAGTACTGCTCGAGCGGTACTGCCGACAATCAAGCCCGTACCAGGCGCCGCCGGCTTTAGTAAAATCTTGGACGCACCAAACTTGGCTAGAATTGCATGAGGGATGGTGCCATCCTTAATAGGCACCTCAATCAACCCCTTCTTCGCCATGGCACTTGCTTTGCGAACTGCCTCAGGGACTCCAGCGGCTTTGGCCAAACCAAATCCTACATGCCCTTGGCCATCGCCAACTACCACTAAAGCTCGGAAACGAAGGTGCTTACCACCTTTGACCACTTTAGTCACTCGGTCGATGCCCAACAATCTCTCTTCGAGAGTTAGTTCTGAGGCATCAACTCTAACCTTTTTCCCTCTTAGCTTGGTAACTGCTTTCATAAGCTAACCTCAAAACTCCAATCCAGCTTTCCTAGCAGCCTCAGCTAAAGCCTTAACTCTGCCATGATACTTATAGCCACCTCGGTCAAAAACCACCTGTTTGATCCCTTCATTTGATGCTTTCTCCGCAAGCAAAGCCCCCACCAATTCCGCTTTCTCGCTTTTTTTCATTCCATCGGTCCTGCTTCTTACCTGAGGATCACGAGTGCTCATTGAGACCAAAGTCTGGCCTGTAGAATCATCAATAACCTGGGCATAGATATGATTCAGGCTGCGGAAAACACATAACCGTGGGCGCGGTGTTGTTCCTACAATCTTCCGCCTCACCCGCCTGTGCCGCATTTCCCGTGTTGCCTTCGAACCTCGCGCGTTCACTGCCATAACCCTTATTTCTTGCCTACTTTACCTGATTTGCCAGGTTTAAGACGCAGCTTTTCCTCAGCATACTTAATGCCTTTTCCCTTATAATGGTCAGCGGGGCGTATTGCTCGAATTTTAGCAGCTGTTTCCCCAACTACTTCTTTATCAATGCCGATAACACGAATGCGGTTTGTTCCCTCAACAATGATGTTAATACCGAAGGGAGGTAAAAACTCTACAGTATTGGTATATCCTACTTGGAGCAACAACTTGTCGCCAGTTTTTTGCACTCTATAGCCCACGCCATTTATTTCCAACACTTTTTCAAAACCTTGGCTCACCCCCATAACCATGTTTGCCAGAAGGCTACGAGTAAGTCCATGCAACGAACGATGAATCTTGCTATCACTCAGTCGAGTTGCAATCAAGCGCTCGTCTTTCATAGCAATAGAAATGTCAGGGTGAAATCGACGACGGAGCTCTCCTTTGCCTCCTCTTACCACAACTTCGCTCCCATCGATCTTTACCTCGACACCCTTAGGAATAACAATGGGACGCAAGCCAATACGAGACATAATTAGCTACTCCTGAGTTAATTCACCATACATAGCATAGAATTTCACCGCCAAGACGCTGTCGCCATGCTTCCTGGCCAGTCATAATGCCTCTAGATGTGGAGAGAATGGCAATACCCAAGCCCCCATAGACGCGGGGGATTTCACCCCGTCCTACATAAACTCTTAAGCCGGGCTTGCTCACTCTTTCTAAACCCAAGATTGCGGGGTGGTCACCCGCGTACTTGAGGTGGATTTTTATCATCAGCGGCAGTTTACCTTTAAGCACTTCATAGCCGTCAATGAAACCTTCATCTTTTAGTATTTTAGTAATAGAAAGCTTCATTTTAGAGGAAGGCACAAGCACATAGTCATGCTCTGCCATAATAGCATTGCGTACCCTGGTCAACATGTCAGCAATAGGGTCAATAATTGTCATTTCTCCTTCACCAGCTTGACTTTCTTATCCCAGGGATTACACCTGTGACAGCAAGTTCCCGAAAGCAAATACGGCACAAGCCAAACCTGCGCATATAAGCACGCGGCCTGCCACATAATTGACAACGATTACGCTGCTGTACCCGATACTTTGGTGGCCGCTTTGACCTGACAATCTTAGATACTTTCGCCATATCAAGTCCTCCTGAAGGGCATATCCATTAATTCTAGCAAATCCCTGGCTTCATCATCATTCTTGGCCGTAGTAACAATGGTTACCTCGAGGCCGCGAATTTTATCTACCTTATCGTAATCAATCTCAGGGAAAACTATCTGCTCTTTTATACCCAGGCTGTAATTTCCTCGACCATCAAACGAATCCCGTGATACTCCGCGGAAATCTCGAAACCTTGGTAGAACAACATTAACCAGCTTGTCAAAGAAATCGTACATCCGTTTACCTCGCAACGTCACCATCATCCCAATAGGCATACCAGCTCTCAGCTTAAAAGCGGAGATAGACTTTTTCGCTCTTGTGGTCACCGGATGTTGCCCCGAAATTGTAGCTAGGGTTTTCTCAGCTGCCTCAAGAGCTTTAGGATTTTGTGTGGCTTCGCCCAAACCAATACTAAGCACAATCTTTTCCAACTTAGGC
>Ga0172362_10001830_pt1 | contig 18296 bp, 16 predicted proteins | sample LakKivs1_kivu2a2_FD_114534 | JGI IMG/M metagenome (GOLD analysis project Ga0172362, IMG submission 114534) | Sediment microbial communities from Lake Kivu, Rwanda - Sediment s1_kivu2a2 | ecosystem: Environmental > Aquatic > Freshwater > Lake > Sediment | place: Rwanda: Western Province, Lake...
CGCGAGAACTTCTCGACCGTCGCGATGATGTCGGCCGAGATGCCCTGCGGGACGATCGGGTGCAGCTCGATCAGGTGCGGGTTGTTGCCGTCGATGCCGCCGCGGTCCGAGCCCATCGGGATGCGCGACATCGACTCGACGCCGCCGCCGACGGCGAGGTCCTGCATGCCGCTCGCCACACCCATGGCGGCAAAGTTGACGGCCTGCAGACCCGAGCCGCAGAAGCGGTTCAGCGACACGCCGGTGACGACGTTCGGCCAGCCCGCGGCGAGCGCCGCCTGGCGTCCGATGCAGGCGCCCTGCTCACCGGTCTGCTGCACGCAGCCGGCGACGACGTCCTCGACGTCGTTCAGGTCGACGCCGGTCCGCTTGAGCCCGTTGAGGGCCTGCGCGAGCAGCTCCTGCGGGTGCACGGTCGCGATCTTGCCGTCCTTCTTGCCCTTGCCACGCGGCGTGCGCACGGCGTCGATGATGTAGGCCGTTCCCATCTGCGGATCTCCTGTCGTCTGGTGGGTCTGCGACGTTAGCGACGTTCCGGGGGTGTCGGCAAGCCGGATCCGGACGTCGGATCCCGACGTCGCGGTGTCGACCTCGGATCCCGGCGCCCGTCGGATCCGGGCACCCGTCGCGCCGGGCCGTCGCGCCGGGTTGACCGGCCCGACGGCGCAGGTAGAGGGACACCATGCGGACGACCACGAGAAGATGGGCGTCGGGCGGCCTCGCGGCGGTCGCCGTCGCGCTGGCGCTCTCCGGATGCGGCAACGACGGCGGGAGCCAGGGCCCACAAGCCCCCGCGGACTTCGTCGCCGAGGCGAGCGACTTCGAGTGCCTGCAGAACTGGCCCAGGGTGCGGAACATCCGCCTCACCAACCGGAGCGGCTTCCTCGACGAGGCGCTGGCACTCGCACAGAACCCCGAGCCCGGGAAGCAGTACCCGGTGGGCACGATCATCCAGCTCTTCCCCGGCGAGGCCATGGTCAAGCGCGCGCCGGGATACGACCCCGCGAACAACGACTGGGAGTACTTCGAGCTGACCGTCTCCGCGCAGGGCACGCAGATCCGCACGCGTGGTCGCGACGACGTCATCAACATGTTCGGCGCGCAGTGCTTCGGTTGCCACGAGGCGGCGCGCGCGTTCGACTTCATCTGCGAGGGCGACCACGGCTGCGTCGAGCTGCCGGTGACCGGCACGCAGATCGCCGTGCTGCAGGACAGCGACCCGCGCTGCGCCAACTGAGGGACGAATCGTGGAGCGCACCTTCTGGAAGCACTGCAGCACCTGCAAGAAGGAGCTCCCGTTCCGCGCGCGTTATCACGCCTGCAACGTCTCCACGTGCAACCGTGGGCACACGGCACTCGCGTTCTGCTCGGTCGAGTGCTGGGACTCGCACGTGCCGCTGCTGCGGCACCGCGACGCATGGGCCGTCGAGCAGAGCGCGCCGTCACGCGAGGAGTGGCAGCGCGAGCAGGTCGAGGAGCAGCTTGCGAGCGAGCGCCGCGAGGCGCGCGCGTCGGCGCCGCCGGCATCGGTGACGCCGACCCCGCTGCCGCACGTCGCGCCGGCCGACCTGCCGCACGACGTGCTGATCGTCGTCTCGAAGCTGAAGGCGTACGTGCGCGCGCGCTCGGGCATGAACACCTCGGACGGCGTGGTCGACGTGCTGTCCGACAAGGTGCGTGCGCTGTGCGATGCGGCGATCGAGAAGGCCGCGCAGGCCGGGCGCAAGACCGTCCTCGATCGCGACTTCTAGAGCTCGCGTCCGCCGGCGCCGTGCGCTTCGCCCGGTCATTGCCACGGGTGAGACGCGAGCGCGCGGTGCTTTCGTTTTCCGTCTCGAACCGGCGGCGCCGGCGTCGCGCGGTGCCAGCCCGATGCGTACGCAGCCCGTGCCGCGGACGCGGCGACGTTCGACCGTCGCGCCCGCGCTCCTCTTCTCATCGGTGGTGCTCTGCGGGTTCCTCCTCGCCGGCCTCGCGGTGCGGTCCGCGTCGGCGTCCGGCGACGCCGCGCCGAGCGCCGCCGTGGTGCCGCTCTTCGACGCGCGCACGGTCCGCGACCTCGGTCTGCTCGAGGCGATCCCGGAGGACGCGATTCTCGCGCAGGCCGACCCGGACGATCGCGACGGCGACGGCGTGTCCGGTCGCACGCACGTCGTGACGGATCCCGAGAGCGGCGTGCCGCGCCTCGGGCGCTTCGGCTGGAAACCGGCTCAGGCGACGCGTCGGGTGCGGAGTGGCGCACGCCGCCGCTGTGGGGCATCGGGCTCACGGCGGGCGTGAGCGGCGGCGAGGCGTACCTGCACGACGGACGCGCGCGCACGCTCACGGAGGCGATCCCGTGGCACGACGGCGAGGGACGCCGCGCGCGCGACGCGTTCGCCGCGCTGCCGGGCCGCGGACGCGCCGCCGTGCTCGCGTTCCTGCGCTCGCTCTGACGCGACCGGGCGTGGATCGCGTCGGCGCGGCCGACCTGCTAACCGTCATCGCGCCGTCCAGGAGAAACCCATGCTCAGGCTCCACTCGCACCCGCTCTCCACGTTCGCCCGCCGCGTGCGCATCGCGCTTCTCGAGAAGAAGATCCCGCACGAGCTGGTCGAGGTCGACATGGCGGCGAGGCAGCACAAGTCACCCGAATATCTCGCGCTGAACCCGTACGGCCGCGTGCCCACCCTGGAAGAGGACGGCTTCGTGCTCTACGAGTCGACCGCGATCCTCGAGTACCTCGAGCTGACGCGTCCCGACCCGCCGCTCGTTCCCGCCGACCCGCGCGGGCGCGCGCTGCTCGAGATGCACGTCAAGCTGTGCGACCTCGAGCTCGCGCGCAACACCTCGACGATCATCTTCCCGAAGCGCTTCCTGCCGAAGGAGCGCTGGGACGAGAAGGCGATGGCGCAGGCGAAGGCGACGATCGAGAAGCACCTCGGCATCGTCGAGGCGCAGCTCGGCGCGAAGCAATGGATGGTCGGCGACCGCTACTCGATGGTCGAGGTCTGCTACACGCCGTTCGTGCAGTTCCTCGAGCTGATGGAGATCGCGCCGCCACCCGCGGTGGCGGCGTGGGTCGAGCGCGTGCTGTCGCGCGACAGCGCGGTGCAGACGAAGCCCGCGAGCTGAGCGCGGCTCGCCCGCGCCTGGCGGGAGCCCTCCGACGAGTCCGGTGGACCGAGCTCGCTGACGGGTGGTAAGGGGCGGCTCTTCCGCTCGGAAGCCGCATCCACCGTGGGGCGCTCGCATCATGAATCGTGAAGACCAGGAGGTGCTGACGCGTACCTCGGCCGGAACACCGATGGGCGACCTGCTGCGTCGCTACTGGCTGCCCGTCCAGCTGAGCACTCAGCTGCAGCCGGGTGGTCCGATCTGCCGGCTACGCCGGCTCGGCGAGGATCTGGTGATCGCGCGCGCACCGGACGGCTCGCTGATCGCGCTCGCCGCGCGCTGCCCGCATCGCGGAGCGTCGCTCGACCTCGGGCACAACGAGGCAGGCGGGCTGCGCTGCATCTACCACGGCTGGAAGTTCGACCCGCGCGGGCAGTGTGTGGAGATGCCGAACGAGCCCGACGAGAATCGCTTCTGCGCCCGGGTGAAGACCCGCGCCTACGCGTGCCGCGAGCGCGGCGGCGTCGTGTGGCTGCACATGGGGGCAGTGGACGAAGAATCGCCCTTGCCCGATCTCGAATGGAACCTCGACACGCGCTGTCCCGCTCACCTGCACGCGAGCGTGCGGGCGTGCAACTGGCTCCAGGCGATGGAGGGCGACCTCGACAGCTCGCACATCGGCGTGCTGCACGCACGGTTCGACGACCCGGGCGCCCCCACCGTGCCCGGCGCGGCGATGCCCGGCTCGTGGGCGATCGGCATGCAGATGGTGCGCAAGCTCGGTGCACCTCACATCGACGTCGTCGACACCGCGTACGGTGCGCTCTACACGGCGCGCCGGCCCCTCGAGGACGGAAACGACTACCATCGCGTGCACCCGTTCCTGTTTCCGTGTCACACCATGCTGGGCGGCGCGGGGGAGTCCGGGCAGCTCAGCTTCAACGGCAAGTGCTGGGTGCCCATCGACGACACGCACACCTGGATGCTCGACTGGCACTACCGCCCCGAAACACCGTGGACCGAGGCCGAGCGCGGCGCGATCGAGCTCGCACGCTATCCGTTCCCCGCGGGTGCGGAGCCCGGTCCCGAGGACGACTACGGACGCGATCGCAGCCTCGAGGGCACGCGCATGTTCTGGGGCGTCGTCTCCAACCCGCTGCAGGACAGAGCGGTGGAGGAGAGCATGGGCGCGATCGCCAACCGCGACGACGAGCACCTGGGACCGGCCGACGCGATGATCATCCGCGTGCGCAAGCGCCTGCTGGCCGCCGCGCGCGCCCTGCGTGACGACGGCGTGCCGCCTCCGGGGGCCGACGCGCCGCGGCTCTACCGGGTGCGTCCGGTCGGCGTGCTGCTGCCGCGGGGCACCGACTGGGTGCGGGAAACCCGGGCCGCCCGCGACGCGTGGAGCCTGCAGTCGTGAGGGCGTCGCACATTGCGACGGAGGAGCCGCCCGGGCGGCTTCGGCACGCCCGCGTCGCGTGACGCGCTCGAAGGCTTGCCCCCGCGCCATGTTCGACGACTTCCCCGCACCGGTACGCGCCCGCATGGCCGAGCTCGAAGCGCTCGACCGCGAGCAGCGCGCCGGCTCGTCGCCGCCCGCGCGATGGTTGCGCCCGGTGACGCCGGAAATCGGCCGGCTCATCGCCGTGCTCGCCGGATGGGCCTCCGGCCCCGGCGTGTTCGCCGAGCTGGGCACCGGGTCGGGCTACTCGACGCTGTGGCTCACCCTCGCCGTGCGGGAGCGCACGCCGCGGCCGCGTCTGGTGACGATCGAACGCAACGCGGAGAAGGCGTCGCTCGCGCGCGAGACCTTCGAGCGCTGTGCCGTCACCGATCTCGTGGAGCAGCGGGTCGCCGACGCGGCCGACGAGCTCCGCACGCTCGGCCCGCTCTCCTTCGTGTTCATGGACCACGGCCCGTCCAACTACGAAGCCTGCCGCGAGAGCCTCATCTCGGGCCTCGTACCGGGCGGCCTGCTCGCCGTCGACAACATCGACAGCCACCGCCGGCTCGCCGCGTCGTTCGTGCGCCGGGTGGAGGCCGATCCGCGCGTTGAATGCTGCGTGGTGCACGTCGGCAAGGGCGTGCTGGTCGCCCGACGCCGCCGCTGAGACGATGTACTGGCCCGCGCTCGCGAAGGCCGGTTTTCTTCGGGGCCTTCCTGGGCAGAGCGGGAGCCGGCCGCCCGAGGGCGAGTTTCCGGTGGCGTCGACGCCAGGGATGGCGACGACCGCGGATCGCGCCCGCGGCTCAGGGGGACGGCGGCATGGCGCGCACGAGCCGCAGCACGTCGTCCACCTCCTGCGCGGACTCCGGCTGCGCCACGATCAGGCGTCCGAGCTCGATGCTCATGCCGAGCCCGAGGAGCGCCCAGGCGTGCGCCTGCCGCTCGAGCGCGCGCGTCGGCTTGCCGTCGCTCGCGCTCGTCGCGAGCACCGCCGCGATGTCCTGCACCAGGCGCAGGTGTCCGACGCTGCCCAGCGACGGTCCTCCCTCGAGCAGCAGGCGCGCGCGTGCGACGTCGGCTCGCCAGTAGTCGGCGCTGAGACGCAGCGCGAGCCCGACGCTCTCGACCATCGGGCGACCCGGCTTGAGCGCCGCACGCCACTGCGTGAGCAACTCGTGCGCGGCGCGGCTGCAGAGCCGGTCGTAGGCCGCGCGCTTGTCGCGGAAGTGCAGGTAGAACGTGCCGGCCGCGACGTCGGCGGCGCGCGCGATCTCGCCCGTCGTGGTGCCGTCGTAACCGCGCTCGAGGAAGACGGAGAGCGCCGCGTCGAGTAGACGCTCCTCTGTCATGCGCCGCCGCCGCGCCTGCCGGCCTTCGACGACCGCGGGTGCGCTCCTCGCTGCCGCTGCCGCTGCCGCTGCGCCGGTGGCGCCCGTTCGCTTCGGTGATCCCACCGCCGGCGTCCCCGTCAGGCGTTGATGCGACGGACGATCTTGCGCTTGGTCACGTTGATCGCCTTCAGGCTCTCGATCCCTTCCTCGGCGACGTCGTCGCCCACCATGCGATCGCCCTCGGCGGCGAGCTGGTCCATGTCGACCCACATCGCGTAGCTCGCGCGCGTGCGGTCGGTGATGATGCCGGCCTTGAGCAGGGTCTTCACGAGCGTGCGGAAGACGTTGGTCGACTCCTTCATCATGTCGCGGCGCTGCGCGTCGCCGAACGCCTCCATGACCGAGCTGCGCACCCACTGCCAGTCGAGTCCGAACTGCGGGTAGATCAGGCGCTTCTGCTCGGCGTTGACGAGGTTGAAGAGCAGCAGGTTGAAGCACTCGAGCGCCCAGTCCTCGACCGCGTCGTGCTCCTCCTGCGGCAGACCCGGCATCGTCGTGTGGGCCCAGATCTTGCCGAACTTGTGGTGGAAGGCCTCGTCGGTCATCACCAGCTGGCAGAGGCGGCGCAGCGTCGGGTCGAGCGCCTTCGCGTGCAGCGTCGTGAACGCACCCATCGCGACACCTTCGATGAGCATCTGCATGCCGACGATCTTCTTGTAGACCACCGGCGACGCGACCAGCTCGCGCAGCAGGTTGCCGATCGTGTCGCCCACCGGGAAGATCTCGCCGCCGAAGCGCGACTTCGCGTACAGCGCGAACGCGTGCACGTGGCGCGCTTCCTCGCGCGCCTGGTTCGCCGCGTACTCCTGCGCACCGGGGTCGAGGAAGATGTCGCACAGGCTCACCGACAGGCTGAGCGCGCCCTGCTCGCCGTGCAGCAGGTTCGACACGGTCCACCTGGCCGACGCGTTCGCGAAGTCGATGCGCTGCCTCTCGTCGAGCCTGTCCCACACCGCGGTGTGCGCCTCCACGATGAAGCTGAACGGCAGTAGCGGCTCACCCCGGGGCGGCGGGGTCACGAGGTCGATGTAGTCCCGGTCCTCCGGATTCCAGAAGTGCTCCTCCGTCCGGGCGATGATCTCCTCGAAGTCGGGCGAGCGCTCGGCGTAGCGCCCGACTTCCAGCATGGCGGGGAAGTCGTCCGGCGAGACCGTGCGGTAGGCGGGATCCATCGGCATGGCGGTGCTCCTTCTGCTGCGTCGTGAGCGACGTATCGTCATTACTGAGCATGCCTCAGTGACACAAGCGCCCGGGGCGTCACGCCGGCGAGGGCCGTCGCGCCGCCCGTCGGGTTCGCCCGCACGCTCGGGGGCGGTGCAGACCGGCATACCTGCTTGCCCACGGTGGAACGTCTGCAGTATCGGACGGATCACCGATGTCCTGGCTGCGCTCTCCACTCCTGCACTATCTCCTCCTCGGGGGCGCAGCGTTCGCCGTGCTGCACGGCGGCGTCGAGGACGGAGCTCGTGCCCGGGTCGAGCGGCAGTCGATCGTGATCTCGGCGGCCCGGGTGCAGGAGATGCGGGCCGCGTTCGCACGCGACACGGGCCTGGCCCCGACGGCGGACGACGAGCGGGCGCTGCTGCGCCGGGAGATCGACACGGAGCTGCTCTACCGCGAGGCGCTTGCGCTCGGGCTCGACCGGGACGATCGCAGCATCCGCTGGCAGATGGTCGAGAAGATGAGCTTCATCGAGGGGGTCGAGGAGCCGGCCGACGCCGAGGCTTTCTACCGTCAGGCGCGCGACCTCGGCTTCGATCGCGACGACCCGGTCATCCGCCGCATGCTGGTCGAGAAGATGCGCCTGCTGGTTCAGGCGCGCGCCGCCCGGCAACCGGTCGACGACGCGACCCTGCGCCGACACCTCGAGGCGCACGCCGACCGCTTTCGCGCGCCCGAGCGTCTCTCGTTCCGGCACGCGTTCTTCAGCCGGGCGCGCCGTGGCGACCGGACGGAGAACGACGGGCGCGCGCTGCTGGCGTCGATCGGCACGGTCGATGCGTCGACCGCGGAAGCGGTGCTGGCGCGGCACGGTGATCCCTTTCCGCTCGGCAACGTCGTGCGCGGGAGGTCGCCGGTGCAGATCGCGGCTACCTTTGGCGACGCGTTCGCGAGCGCGCTGGCGGCCGTGCCCGTCGGACAGTGGGCCGTCCTGCCGTCGGTCGTCGGCGTGCACGTCGTACGCGTCGATGCGCTGACGCCGTCGGCCGTGCCCGACCTCGAGGCCGTGCGCACGCAGGTGATGGCGAGCGTGATCGCCGAGCGGACCACCGTCGAGCTCGACCGTCTGCTCGCCGCGCTGCGCCAGAGCTACACCGTCTCCGTCGACGACGCGGTGTCGCCCTCGTGAGGGTGCTCCCGATCGCGGCCGCGTGGCTCTGCCTCGCCGGCCTCGCCAGTCTTGCCGGCGCGCATCCGCTCGCGCCGGCGTTGCTCGAGCTCCGCCAGACCGCGCAGGGCCCGGTGCAGGTCCTCTGGAAGACCGCGCCGTTCGGCGTGCCCGACTCGCCGACCCTCCCGCGTTTGCCCGCGTCGTGCGTCACCAGCGACGCGCCGAGCGAGACGATGGAAGGCGGCGCCATCGTCAGCCGCTGGACGGTCGATTGCGGGCCCGCAGGTCTGGTGGGCCAGACGATCGCCGTCGAGGGACTCGGCGCAGCGCGAACCGACGCGCTCCTGCGCGTGGTGCTGGAAGACGGCCACACCCTGCAGGCCGTGCTCCGCCCGAGCGCGCCGAGCTTCGTCGTTCCGAGCCGCCCGTCCGCGCTCGGCGTCGTACGCGACTACGCGCGACTCGGCGTCGAGCACATCCTGACCGGACCGGATCATCTCGCGTTCGTCCTCGGCCTCGTCCTGCTCGTCGGCACGGGCGGAACGCTCGTGAAGACGATCACGGCGTTCACGCTGGGACACAGCGTCACCTTGACGCTGGTGGTGCTCGATCTGCTCCACGTGCCGTCGCGCCTCGCGGAGCTCGCCATCGCGATCACGGTGCTGGCACTGGCGACGGAGATCGGGCGACCGGCGCCTGCGCCATCGCCGATGCGGCGCTGGCCATGGCTCGTGGCGGCCGCCTTCGGGCTGCTGCACGGCCTGGGCTTCGCGGGCGCGCTGCGCGAGGTCGGCCTGCCTGCGGGCGACGTTCCGCTCGCGCTCGTCGGCTTCAACGTCGGCATCGAGATCGGGCAGCTCGCCTTCGTCGCTGCCATCCTCGCCGGTGCCTCGGTTCTGCACCGGCTGCTGCCTGGCCTGCCGGCCTGGGTGGCAAGGGTGCCCGCCTACGGGATCGGCTCGCTCGCCGCGCTGTGGTGCTTCGAGCGCGCGGTCCCCTTCTTCCAGTGAGGTCCCGCGTCATGATGTCGCGCCTGCTTCTCGCCCTGTTGATCACAGCGACCTCCGCCGGTGCCGCGCTGGTGCCGCCGCCCTGGCAGCGCACCGAGACGCGCGCCGACTGCGCCGCCTTCGATCCGCTGCGGACGCCGTTCGTCGGCGAGACGCACATCCACACGGCCTACTCGTTCGACGCGCGGATCGGTGATGTCACCAACACGCCCGCGACCGCGTACGCGTTCGCCAGGGGCGCCGCCGTAGGGCTGCCACCCTACGACGGTCTCGGTCAGCCGCTGCGCTCGGCGCAGCTCCGCCGGCCGCTCGACTTCGTCGCCGTGACCGACCACGCGGAGCAGTTCGGCGAGGTGCGCATCTGCGAGTCGCCCGGCGACCCGCACTACAACGAGCCCGAGTGCGTCCAGATGCGCACCCTGCTCGGCACGGCGATCCCACTGCCGCCGCCGCAGCAGCCGCCGGCGGTCTTCACCTTCGCCGTGCCCTACACGGGCATTCCGCCCTTCCGCCGCTTCAACTGGTGTGCCGACGGATCGTGCCTGGCGAGCGCATCGCTGGTGTGGGGTGACACGCAGGCGGCTGCCGAAGCCGCCTACGATCGCACCGACGCCTGCACGTTCACGTCGTTCGTCGGCTACGAGTGGACGCGCTCACCCATCGGCGTGAACCACCACCGCAACGTCATCTTCCGCAACGCCACCGTGCCGCCGCTGCCGATCTCGACGATCGAGGCGGGCGATGCGCAGGCGCTGTGGACGGCGCTCAAGGCACAGTGCCTCGACGGCCTGCCCGGCTGCGACGTCCTCGCGATTCCCCACAACCCGAACCTGAGCCTCGGTCAGATGTTCCCCGAGACCTACGACGCCGCGGGCGCGGCCTTCCGCGCCACGATGGAGCCCCTGATCGAGATGACGCAGCACAAGGGCGACTCCGAGTGCCATCCGCAGTTCAGCAGCGATGAGGAGTGCGGCTTCGAGAAGATGCTGCGCACGACGCTGGCCGACACGGATCCGTCGCGCACGCAGGTGCCGCTCTCGTACGTGCGCAACATCCTCGCCCGGGGTTTGCAGCAGGAGCGCCTGGTCGGTGTGAACCCGTTCCCGCTGGGCTTCGTCGGCGGCACCGACACGCACAACGGAACGCCCGGCCTGGTGAACGAGGAGGACTTCGGCCCCGTGGGCGCCCTCGGCACCCGCGACGCGACGCCCGCGTTCATGGTCACGCCCTACCCGCTGGGCGGGATCGAGGCGCAACCGGGTGGGCTCACCGTCGCGTGGGCGGAGGAGAACTCGCGCGACGCAATCTTCGCCGCCATGCGGCGGCGCGAGACCTATGCCACCAGCGGCACGCGACCGACCGTGCGCTTCTTCGGCGGCACGCTGGGCGGCATCACCTGCGGCGCGGCCGACTTCGTCGAGCGCGGCTACCGCGGCGGCGTGCCCATGGGCGGCGAGCTCGGAGCGGTGAACGGCAACGAGAGCCCGCGCTTCGCGGTCCTCGCCACCCGCGATCCGGGCGGCAACGGCGATCCCGGCACACCGCTGCAGCACGTCCAGATCGTGAAGGGCTGGGTCGACACGCTCGGCGCCACGCACGAGAAGGTGTTCGACGTCGCCGGCGACCCGGACAACGGCGCGTCCGTCGACACCAGTACCTGCACATCGAGCGGCGGCGGTGCCGACTCGCTCTGCGCCGTGTGGAAGGACCCCGAGTTCGACTCGGCCGAGCGTGCCTTCTACTACGCGCGCGTCGTCGAGAACCCGGTGTGTCGCTGGAGCACGTACGTCTGCAATGCGCAGGGGATCGACTGCTCGAATCCGGGCAGCGTCCCTGCCGAGTTCGCCACCTGCTGCGACGCGCGCTTCCCGAAGACGATCCAGGAGCGCGCCTGGACGTCGCCCATCTGGTATCGCCCCGACGCGATCGGCCGCCTCCGCGGCGGCATCCGCTTCGGGCGCACGCCGGGCGCCGACACCCTCGCTCTGTCCCTCGTCTTCGCGCGGTCGCCCATGGACCTGGACGTGCGGACCAGGCCGCTGACCCTCTCGGTCACCGACGACGACACCATCTTCAGCGTGACGATCCCTGCCGGTGCGATGGTCGAGCGCAAGCCCGGACGCCTGTTCGTGTGGGAGGCGAACGGCGCGAGCGGCATTCGCCGCGCGACGCTGCGCATCTCCGCCAGCGGCCGTCAGGTTCTCGACGTGCGCACGGTGCCGATGGATCTCGCCGGCGCGGATCGCGTCGACCACATCGTGAACGTGAACCTCACGACCGGCAACTACGCGGCGAGCCACACCCGTCGCTGGGTGGTCAACGGGACGCGCTTCTCGCCGCAGCGCTAGGAACGCGCCGCGCCGGATCGCGTCTCACTTGCACCACATCCCGACGGCCGTCGGTGTCGGCGGTCAGGGAGCGCAGGCGCCCGGCGCCACGCTGTCGCGCGCGAAGAGCTTCTTGCCGTCGGAGCCGTCGTTCTTGACGGTGCCGCCGAACGTCATGCAGTAGCGATCCGGTCCGCTACCGACCTCGAGGGTCACGTGGATCGGCTGCTGGGGCTCGCCCGCGCGCAGGTCGAAGTCGAGCACGCTCGGGCCGCGCCCGCGGCAGATGGCCTTCAGGCCGCGGGTGCTGCGGATCTCGACCCGCGAGCACGTGCTGTCGACGAGCTGGCGGTCGTTGTAGCGCCAGCTGCCCGTCTTGCGGCCGGTCCAGTTCTGGCACGGCAGGACCGTCGTGTGCGACGCGCCGGTGGTCGCGCTGGTGACGGTGAGACGCCCGCCGCCGCCGCCCGCTCCCGCGCAGGTGGGATCACCCGTGCTGCCCGGCTCGGAGATCCCGATCGTGCCGCTGCGTGCCGAGAGGACGATCCTGTTGCGCGCCTCGACGTCGGGCAGGCGGTTGGTGACCATCAGGCGCTTGCCGGCGAGCAGCGTGTCGGCGGACTGCGCTGCGGTGCCCACGGCGAGCAGCATGGTGCCCACGATCAAGGCGATTCGAAAACTCCCGGGCTGCATCGTCCTTCTCCTTGCCGGTCATCCGGGCTCCAACGCCGATCTTCCCGCCGGTCTCGTCGCGGCGGATCGCCAGCGGTCGCAAGAGCCGAGACGTCCGGGGCGTCGGATGGTGGATTGCCGGACGAAAGAGGTCCGGCTCGTCAGACGAGGCTGTTGCCCGTGGACTGCGAATTCGATGGAGAACACAAGGAAGTCGCCGGCCGCAGGGGGCTGCTCCGCGGGCGGAGGGGCAGGTGTCGTCCCGGCGCCCTTCACGAGCACGCCGGCCCCGTCCCCGCAGAGCTTTTCGCAGCGCGACCGCTCGCTCCGAGGGCGTGCCCCGCCCCGCCACGCAAGTGCGATATTCGCGCGCTTCTGCCCGACCCTTGCGCCCGTGCGGTTGCCGCAACGCGGATCCTGGGGCTGACGGGAACGTCCTCGACCAGCACGAGATCGGGTATCCGGCTCGGATGCCCGCGATTCCCAGGACACCCTGGCGCGGTGCTCTCCTGGTCGCCGCCGCGGCGACCAGGCTTACCCGTCCGCGCCAGCGCTTGACGGTCGCGCTCCGTCGATGCCGGTGCGCTCGGCGGTGCGGCGCTTCACCCCCTCAACGCAGCCTCCCGGCCGCCCGCAGCACCGGCTCCGCCAGCGCCGCGCCGACGGTCGCGTTCAGCGCGGGCGCGTAGTGTCCGCGCGGCGCGAACAGCGCGGCCTCGACGGTTGCGACCCCCGCGGTGGGATCGGCGACGGCGATCGCGGCGAGATCCTCTCGCAGGAGCGCGTCGTACCAGACCGCCCGTCCCGCGCGGCGCGCCTCGAGGTCCTCACGCCGGGGCAGGTGGACGACGACGAAGGCAGCGCCGTCGGCCTCGACCTCGGCGGCGAAGCGCGCCACGAGGCGACGTGCCAGCTCGCGGCTCTCGGGGTCGAGACGAAACCGTGCTGCCGCGCGGCCGATCGTCACGGTGGCGACCGCGGCGGCGAGCCGGCTCTCCATCCACCAGCGCTGCTGGTACCACGGCGCGAAGAAGCCATCGTACGCGAACAGCGGGTGCTGCGGCATCGCCTCGAGGACCGGCAGCATCTCGTCGGGCGGCAGGGCCGGTACGTTGAGCAGGTCGAGCCCATCGTCGCGGACCACGAAGCGCGGCTTCGACAGCGGCACCTCGCTCCCCGCGAAGTACAGCGGCCGGAACACGTTTCGGTCGCGCAGCGCGTTCTCCGGCTGCAAGCCGAACAGCACGACGGCGGGGCGGAAGCGCCGCCCGTCGCGGTGCCAGCGCAGGTAGGCCTGGTCGATGCCGTAGGCGTTGACCCCGAAGTTCAGGACCTCCGCCGCGACGCCGCGCTCACGCAGCGCGCTCTCGAGCGCGGCCTGCCAGGTCTCGTCCGGGCCGACCTCGTCGCCGAAGGTGAACGAGTCGCCGAAGGTCGCGACGCGCAGCACTCCGGGCGCCGCGACCTCGCTGGTCTCGCGTGGCGAGCGGATGGCGGCGCCGTTGACGGCGAACGGGCCCGTCGCGCTGCGCGCGTGCGCGCGTGGCGCCCAGCCGAGGTCGGCGTCGTAGCCGAGAAACGTCTCGCCGGCGCGAAGCTCGTCGAGGTTCGCGCCGATGTGCGCGAGCGGCAGCCTGTGCGGCAGGAGGCGCAGCGTACCGAGCCACAGCTGTCCCGTCTCGTCGCGCCGCGTGGCGGCGCGCAGCACGAGCTCGCACGCGAGCAGGGATGCGAGCAGCGCTGCGACGGCGACCAGCGGGCCGATGCCGCGTCGCCGCCCGCGGCCGAAGGCCACCGCGCCGGCCTCAGAGCTTCGCGTCGTTGACGTTCCAGCTGATGTCGCCCCGGGTGAGGGGGGCGATGACCGTCTTCGCGAACGTCCCGTTCTCGAAGCGGTAGCGTCGCAGCTCGCCCTGGTCCTCGGAGCCGACCCAGATCTCGAGCTTGCCGTCCCCGTCGAGGTCGGCGAGCAGCACCGGGTGCTCGAAGCCCGAGGACTGCGCGTCGATCTGCGTCTTGCTCCACGCTCCGTCGGGCTTCTGCTCGAAGAGCCACAGGCCCGAGCCGAGGCCGCCCGCGACGAGGTCGACCTTGCCGTCGCCGTTCACGTCGCCGGCCTGGATCGCGCGCATCTGCCGGTCGGGCACCTCGGCGACGACGCTGCTCGTCCACTTGCCGTCCTTCATCCGGTACTGCTTGACGACCACCGGACGGACCAGCGTGCCGCCCTTTGCCAGGGCTCCCTCCCAGACGATGTACAGCTCGCTCGTGCCATCCGCGTCGACGTCGGCCGCGAGGATCTCCTTCGCGTGCGTGTCTCCCGGGGCGTCGACGATCGACTTGTCCCAGCCGCCGCCCGGCCTCGCCTTGTACATCGTGACCTCGCCCGCCTGCTCCTGGTCGAGCTTGTTGGGCTTGCTCGGCGTGGCGAAGAACTCCATGTTGCCGTCACCGTCGACGTCGCCGATCTCGATCTCGTGCACGAACATGTTGGCTTGACGGTCGATCTCCTCGGTGCGCCAGCCGTCCTTCGGGTGGACGATCGCGATCACGCCCTGGTCGTGTGTCGCGACCACCAGCTCCTCGGTGCCGTCGTGGTCGAGGTCGCCGTGCTCGATGTCGCGCAGGCGGTCGTGCTTGCCGCCGAACTTCGGGTTCCAGTGCGTCTGCTGCGACCACTTCCCGCCTTCGAAGCGCCAGGTCTTGAGCATGGCCTTGTTGCCGCCGATGGTGAGCAGGCCGCCGTCCCACGGCATCGCCTTGTGGAAGACGTTGCTGTCGGAGTCCTCGAGCACGGTCGTCGTCCACTGTCCGCCGACGTTGCGGACCACGGTCAGCTTGGCGGCGCCGGGCACCGGCAGCGTCCGGCCGTCGGGCCCCGTCTGGTCGACGAACTGTGCCTGGGAGACGACCAGCGTCGCCGTCGGTGGGCCCGCGAGCGGCTCCTGCCGCGCTGCGGGCTTCGCAGGCGCCGGAGCCTGGGCCGGTGCGGCGGCGGGCGCTGCTGGTGCCGCCGGCGCGGAGCTCGCCACCGCCGCCGGCGCGGCAGCGGGCTTTGCGGCGCTGCCCGACCCCGCGCCGTCGCCCTGGCAGGCGACCAGCAGGGCCGCGAGGAGCACGGCAAGGATGTCAACGAGGGTGGGCGAGAAGCGCTGTCGGTTCTCCATCGGTGTCCATGACAACCAGAGGATCTCCGGACGAGCAAGCCGGGACGACGCGCAATCGGCGTGGCGGGAACCCGTGCCATCTGGCACGATCCTGGCTCCAGCGACCGCGGGGCGAGGACCGTTTCCGGCGCCCGGGAGGAAGGTCTCAAGTCGATGTCTCGTCTGGCGTGTGCGGGTCGGGGCGCGCTCGTCGTTGCCGGGAGCGTGCTCGTCTCGATCCTCGCACCGATCGCGGCACGCGCGCAGTCGGGTGCGACCCTCACCCCGGATCGCCACAGCTACGTGGTGAACAAGGACGTCGGCTCCGAGCGCTGGACGATCAACCTGAACCTGGCGTCGCTGAGCCCGCCGCGTGCGATCAACGTCACCGGCAACGTCTACCGCGACGGCCAGTCACCGAGCTTCGTGTGGTGCCAGGAGCGCGACGACTCGAACGGCTCGCTCGCGAACCCGAGCAGCAGCTTTCGCCTGCGCTGCAGCGGTGCCAGCGCGTGCGGTGAGACCGCCACCGGCTGCGCGCGCAGCCAGTGGTCGGTGATCGCGGATCTGGTCGAGATCCCGGCGAGCTTCTTCCTGCCGCCCGGCGGGGCGGGAACTTCCGACGCGGCGTCCGGCGCGGCGTCCGCGCCGGCGGAGCGGCCGGCGGCGCAGCCCGCGCTCGGCTCGACGCCGAGCCTCGCGCTCCCCGCCGTGGCGAGGCCGGCGGCAAACGAGGACCGCGGTGCCAATCTGCCGCCCGACGGCGCCAACCTGCTGGTCAACAAGGAGCTCGGCGGGCTGCGCTGGTCGATCTCGCTGAACCAGATCCCGGCGCAGCGCGGCAACTCCGCAACCGCGAGCTGCTCGGGCGACGCGCTCGACTGCATCGTCACCGCACGCTTCCTGAGCGTGACCGGCAACGTCTATCCGCTCGACGGCAGCGCGCCGCAGTTCGTGTGGTGCCAGGAGCGTCAGGACTCGACCGGCAATCTGAACGACCCGAACAGCGAGTTCCGCTTCGGCTGCGTCGGTACGAGCGCGTGCACGAGAACCGCGAGCGAGTGCGCGGCGCAGGACTGGCAGGCGATCCCCGGCGGCTCGGACATCCGTCTGAACGCGAGCTTCTTCCTGCCGCCGGGTGGGCTGCCGGCGATCCCGCAGTCCGATCCCGAGATCGTCGTGATCGGCCGCACCTCGGATCCGCCGTCGATGGTCGTACCGCTCGGCGATCGCGCCGCCGCGTCCATGCCCGACGGCACGTCGACGGTACAGGGGCTGTGCCAGGAGGGCGCGTCCTGCACGACGAGCGTCGGCAGCTGCGGCTCGGTGCAGGGCCGCGTGGTGAACGACGCGACGGTCGGCTGCGCGTGTCTCGTCGCCGACGTGTCGCCGGAGTGCATCACCTGTGGCGGCGGCGCGACCGGCCAGTGCGGCGGCGACTGTCAATACCAGATCGGCGGCGCCACCGCGCGCGGCCAGTGCCTGCCGTTCTCGTCCACCAGCGCGGACTGCGCCTGCTACGCGGCGAACCGGAACGACGGCGTCGCGATCAGCATCTGCGGCGGCTCGCTCGGCAGCGAGTGCCCGTCGGGCAAGTGCTGCTCCGACGACGTGCGCGACGGCTGCGATCCCTCGCGGGGTGACACCGACTGCCCCGGGGTCTGCGTCGATTCGAACGGCTGCGATCCGACGTCGGGCCAGTGCGGCTCGTGCCTCGACCAGACCGGCGGCCAGACGCTCCTCTGTGGCTCGCTCGAGGCGCCGCACGGTGCGTCGTGCTGCGAGGACTGCCCCGACGGCTCGCAGAACTGCTTCTGCGAGCCGGGCCGCAGCTGCAATCTCGAGTCCGATGGCGGCGGCTGCTGCCCGACGAGCCGCCCCGACATCTGCAACGGCTCGAGCTGCATCCCGTCGGGCGCGGACTGCTGCGCCGACTGTCCGAACGGCGGCACCGGTTGCTACTGCGCCGCCGGCGCGCTCTGCGTGCTCGAGTCCGACGGCGGGGGTTGCTGTCCGCTCGAGAAGCCCGTCGGCTGCGGCGGCCTCTGTCTCCAGGAAGGCTCCGACTGCTGCCCCGACGGGTCGTCGTACTGCGATCCAGGCCAGCTCTGCACGGCGGACATCACCTGCGCCCCTGCCGGCGAGGACGACTGTGGCGACGGCTTCTTCTGCGACGCCGGCTTCCAGTGCGTCGACGAGACCCTCGGCTGCTGCCGCACCGATCTCACCTGCGGGACGAGCTGTCTGACCGACGGCGAGGACTGCTGCGGCGACGGCTTCTACTGCGAGAGCGGCTCCGTCTGCGTCGGCATCGGAGCCGCCGCTGGCTGCTGCCCGGCCGACCTTCCCGTCGGCTGCGGCGACTCCTGCTTCCCCGCCGGCACCGTCTGCGACAGCGCGCCCGCGAGCTCGAAGTCTGCGCGCACGCCTGCCCGCTCCGAGCCGGCGACGCTGCAGTCCCTGGCCGGCGGGGCAGCGCCCGGAGTTCACCCCGGAATGCGCCCCCGCACCCGGGGCACCACGCCGACCCCACCCTCGTCGGCCGCGGCCACCCCCGCCCTGACGTACTGACCGGCCCCGCGCGCGCAGACCGCCGGGAACGCACCGCCGCCACGACCTCGTGCCCGCTCCGGACGATTGACTAACGAACGTTCGTTCGCTAGCGTCCGGGCTCCCTGCAGACGATCGAGGAGTGGCCCCATGGAACTGTCCGACATCGACCTCGTGAACCCCGACAACTGGGTGCCCGGGGTGCCGCACGAGGCGTTCAAGGTCCTGCGCCAGAAGGCGCCGGTGTTCTGGCAGGAGATGCCGGCCCCCGACAGCGGCTTCTGGGCGGTCACCAGGTACGACGACGTCGTGATGGTCTCCA
>Ga0172362_10001831_pt1 | contig 18294 bp, 16 predicted proteins | sample LakKivs1_kivu2a2_FD_114534 | JGI IMG/M metagenome (GOLD analysis project Ga0172362, IMG submission 114534) | Sediment microbial communities from Lake Kivu, Rwanda - Sediment s1_kivu2a2 | ecosystem: Environmental > Aquatic > Freshwater > Lake > Sediment | place: Rwanda: Western Province, Lake...
GGCGAATATCTTCCCGAAGTTCATTATAGAGCCCATACCAGGGGAGAAGATTATCCCTGAGAACTGGATCAGGTTCATAAACTCGGGATAATTGAAAAGTTTTTTGAAAAGCGTCTTCAGGATTATGATAGAGACCCGATCCAATTCCGGCCAATAAAGCTGCTCCTTTGCAACTTCCCTCTTTATCCTGGGGGACATATACCCTATAACCTAAAACTGCTGCTTTGACCTGCATCCAAAATTCATTACGGGTTCCGCCTCCGACATTGGTCACCCGATCCACTTGAATACTCAGACTATTCGCCATGATATCCCACAGGTTTTTATATTCAAAACAAAGGCTCACCACCAGAGCTTTTACTATATCGGTTTTTTCCATTTTTCCATCGAGATTAACAAATGCCCCACGGGCGCCATCATAATCGGCTCCCAACAGATATGGAAAGAAAAGCGCTATTTCCTTGGGCAAATCCATCGTCATACTATCCAAAAATTGATATGTTTCACTACTTAATTTCAATATCCATTCCAACGAAAACCCTCCACTGTATATTCCGCTCATTCCATAATAAACATTCGGAATGGCATGATGACCCCAACTGAAGGATCTTTTTAAATCGGACAAATTCAATTTTGGGATGGAATCTAAAGCCATGGTTAGGTTTTCCGTCGTTCCGGTTGAAATAAGAACTCGACCTTGTTTAAAAACACCCACCGCCACTGCTGCGCATAAATGATCATGCCCACCGGTGATCACTCGAACGGTTTCCGGAAGACCGGTGTATTGAGCGACCTCCTTGAGAATTGTTCCCAATACCATACCCGATGGGGCGAGTTCAGCCATCGTCGAAAGTGGGACTCCGATCAGATCGAGCATTTCCTGAGACCAACAGCGATTGACCTGGTCAAAGAGCATGGTTCGGGAAGCCAGTGAATAATCAAAAGAGAGGACTCCACAGAGGGCACCGAGCAAATACCCTGACATCGACACCCAGTAACGGACAGCATGAAAAACCTCCGGCTCACTTTGGAGATGCCAGAGAAGTTTATAAAAGGAATATTTGGATTGAGGAGCAAGACCGGTGGTTCGGTAAACGTGGGCATCATTGATACGCTTCTTCATTTCCTGGAACTGAGAGTCTGTCCGTGAATCAAACCAGGCTGAACTTTTCGTAATCGGTCGAAGCGAAGCATCCAGGCCAACCATGACCTCAGCAAAGCTCGATATACTCAAAGCGACGACCTCATTTTTGGCTTCAGGAGTAAAATCACGTAAGGTTGTCAGGAGTGTATGTAAAATCTCCTCCGGCTGGTATCGACCTCCGTATTCATCTGGGTAAAATGGAGTCGGGAAACTGCTTTCTTCGATAACCTGACCGCCTTCGTTAAAAATGATGACCTTGGTATTGGTTGTCCCGATATCGATCCCTAATAGACTGCTCATTGTTTCCTCCAATTCTATATTGTTCTTTCAGTATTCGAAAATCATCAATACTATCCTGGAAACTACCCAGGATATCAGCATACGGCGTAAGATGAAAAAATTCGAAACAACATGTATACACTTGGAGAAAGAATTCAAGAGTATGGCGTGAGAATCTCATCTTTTTGATCTTTTTCAACTCAACAACTCAACCTCTCAACACCTCAACATTTTGGTGTTTCCATATCCTATGGTGCTGCGTAGCAGCATAGAGGTCTATCCTGGAAATACACCAGGATATCAGCCTACGGCGTAAGATAAAAAGATTTAAAAGAAAAAAACAATGAGGATAGACCCTCTCATTTCCATTTTCATATGGTGCCACAACGTGGCATGAGGGTCTATTCTAAAAATACCATGACGGGTTCGACAAATCAAACCTCTCCACCTGATGTATTCATTCTATTGGAGTGACATGCCATGGCATGTCACAACGGTACTTTGGGAAAAGGTTTCATTCTTATCACTGACTGATGCCAGGGTCATTGTCAGGTATGTTGTCTCTTCACTCCGCTTTTACCATGGTTGAGAGATGAACAATGCACCCAGTAGGACATTTTTCGACACATAATCCACACAAAGTGCATTTCTCCTGATCAATATGAATCGTTCCGTCCTGAAAACTGATTGCCTGAACCGGACAGACTTTTAGGCATAACTGACATTTGATGCATCCTTTGGAACAAACCCGGCGTACCTCTTTTCCGCTGGCTGGAGAGGAACACGCTACCAATATCTGTTCTTTTTCCGGCACTAAAGCAAGAACATTTCGTGGGCATTCCCTGACACATTTCCCGCATCCGGTGCATTCCTCCCAGTCGATCACCGGAAGACCGGTCGCGCGATCCATATGAATCACATCAAACGGACAGACTTTCTCGCAGGTTCCCAAGCCCAAACACCCATACACACAGCCCAGGTGAGATACCCCTAAGACCGATGCCGCCCGGCAATCGGGAATACCTTGATAGGCTGCTAATTCCTGAACCGTACCTTCCCCTCCCTGGCAAACCAGCACCGCCTTTTTGACTTCGAGTTTTTCAGAAGTTTTTCCAGTTAATTTGGCGATCTGAGTCCAGACTTTTGGACCTCCCACCGGACACGCATTCACCGGAGCATTTTCATTAACAATTTTTTCCGCAAGACCGGAACAACCTGGAAATCCGCAGGCACCACAATTGGCACCGGGAAGTACTTCTTCGACTTTTTTAACCAATGGGTTGGATTCGACGGCATACTTTTGGGCAAACCAGGCCAGCATATATCCAAACAGAATTCCTAAAAAACCAATTAAAGCTGTGGGTAATAGAATGGCCATCATCACTCCCTCCCCCCTATTTCACTAAACCTTTAAAACCAATAAAAGCAATTGCCAGGAGTGAGGTCACAATAAATGCCATAGGATATCCTTTATAAAAACTCGGAACCTTTGCATAACGCAGTTTTTCCCGAATACCAGCAAGTAAAATCATGGCAATGGTAAAACCAAAAGCGACGCTGATGCTATAAACCACCACCTGGAGTAAATTATAATTATAATCGACACCCAGGAAAGTAACCGCCAGTATCGCGCAGTTGGTCGTGATCAAGGGAAGATAAATACCCATGGCGCGATACAGGTTGGGAACGTTTTTTTTCAGTAAAACCTCCACTAACTGCACCAACACCGCAATCACTAAAATAAATGCCATGATCCGTAAATATTCGAGGTGTAAGGGCACAAAAATGTAATTCCACAACGTCCAGGTCACGATCGAAGAAAGGACCATAACAAAAGCCACTGCCATGCCCATTCCTATTGAATTGGCTATATTCGTGGACATTCCGATATACGGACATAAACCGATGTATCTCGCTAATAGAATGTTTTCAATAAAAGCAGCACTGATAACGATTTTAAATATATCAAAAAGACCGGTATTCACTTGCTTTTCCTCCTTGAAAAGTGATTGAGTAAACCAATATAGACGCCGATCAAGAGGAATGCACCCGGGGGGAGAATCATGAACATCATGTTTTGATAATTTTCGGGAAAAATTCGTACCGAAAGCAATGAGCCATATCCGAAAAGTTCTCGGACTACTCCAATGGCAGTGATAACCAAAGTATACCCCACTCCCATCCCCAGAGCATCGGCGATGGAAGGGAGAATCGGCCTCTTGGAAGCAAAAGCTTCAGCCCGAGCCATAATAATACAATTCACAACGATCAGCGGGATAAAGATACCCATGGCTTTCGACAGAGGGGGTAAATAGGCTTTCATCACCAAATCGACAATAGTGGTAAAGGTCGAGATAACCACAATGAAGATAGGAATCCGAACTTGATTGGGAATGATTTTCCTCATGCTGGAGATAACCATACTGGAGCAGGTCAAAACAAAAATGACTGCTGCTCCCATGGCCAAGCAGTTTTCGACTTTTACCGAAACTGCCAAGACCGAACAAATACCTATCATAAGGCGTAAAACCGGGTTTTCACCAACAATACCATTTTTAAAAAAATACCAAAATTGTCTCATTGGCCCCTCTCCTTTTCCAGGTAAGTCACCACTCCCTGACAGGCACGTATGACCGCCCGCGAAGAGATGGTTGCTCCGGATATGGCTTGAATGTCCTGATTGATCTCAAAATGATCGCTGAGTGATTTCTCTTTAAATTGGTTCTGAAAACGGGGGCTGGTGATCTCTGACCCCAAACCGGGAGTCTCTTGATGTTCGAGAACCTTAATTCCGATCATAGTATTGTTTTGAGTGGATACAGCAATGAGAAAGACAATTTGACCACCGTATCCTTTGCTTCCCACTTTAAAAACATACCCGATGGTATCGTTCCCCTGAAATGCCTGATAGAGATCGAGTAAGGTAAACTCTTTATTTTCAGTGGGGCTTTCCGGGGTTGTACTGGTTATACCGATCTGTTCAAAACGCTCGGCTTGAGGATAAATAATTTTTAAGGATTCCTGGAGTTCTTTTTGGCTATTGATGGCAATTACTTTTTGAGTCATCTGATTGACCGCCGCCAAGGCGGCAGCAGCGATTGCACAGATTATAGCCAGTGTGAGGGATATCTTGAATATCGATTTCATGATTTTTTCACCCCAAACTGTCTTGGCATAAGTTTATCCAGAAGCGGAACTATCGCATTCATGGTAAGAATGCCAAATGTCACCCCTTCTGGATATCCACCCAAAATCCGGATAATCCCAGTGATGGCTCCAGCTCCAAATCCGAAAATTAATCGACTTTTAAAGAAAAGGGGCGTGGTGGTGTAATCATTCGCCATGAAACAGGCACCGATGATCGCCCCTCCGGACAAAATATGAAACAAGGGATTTTGTCCGGCAACAAGCGCGACCCCCGCTAAACCAATCACAAAAAAGAGAGGGACGTCCCACCGAACAATTCCCTTCCACAATAGAAAGAAAAATCCGATTAAAAGCAGAAGAGCCGAGGTTTCTCCGATACACCCCGGAACATTTCCTATGAACAGCCTCCAGACGATTTTGGGTTCAAGCTGATTGAGCAGACTGAATCCATAACCTTTGGAAACCGCCAGCGCCGTGGGAGTTGTAATCACATCAACACCCTGGGGCAATGCAAGCGCTCCCTGTTCCAAATTCGGAAAGGCAAAAGACGCCTTCGCTATCCAGGTAGTCATCAATTTAGGCCAGGAAATGAGGAGAACCGCTCGACCCACCAATGCCGGATTAAAAATATTTTGGCCTAATCCACCGAAAACTTGCTTCCCTAAAATGACAGCAATCCCCCCACCGGCGATAGCCAGCCAAAAAGGAGAACCGGGTGGGAGAGAAAGACCCAGCAAAAGACCGGTTACCAAAGCACTTCCGTCTTGAATCGAAACCGGTTTCTTAAAAATCTTACAATCAAACCATTCAAAGAAGAGACAACTGACAATGCTGAACAGAAGCGGAGAGAACGTATAAGCTGGTCCAAAAAAATAAATTCCAAAGATCGTTGCCGGGAGAAGAGCCAGTACGACCATCATCATGATTCCCGGAACATGAATAACACTTTTAATATGTGGAGCCGGTGTTTGAATTAATCGCAACTCGTCCAATTTATTTCCCTCCTTTTTTCGATTGGAACAGTATCTCAGCCTTGGCAATCTTAATGTAGTGGGTAATGGGTATTCCTGCTGGACAGACATAGGAACAACTTCCACATTCCACGCAATCAAGTGCCCGCTGTTTTTTGGCTTCTTCAAAATCACCATATTCAGCATAACGGGCGAGATCAGTCGGAAGAAGATACATTGGACAATGAATGACACACCTTCCACAACGAATACAGGGATATTCTTTTTTTTGAATCGCTTTTTTTAGAAAGACAAAACCCGAGGTCCCCTTGATCACCGGAACATCGAGCGAAACCTGCGCAATACCTGTCATCGGTCCACCCATAATCGCTTTATGGGGTGACTGTTGAAACCCCCCACAAAAATCAACGACTTCAGCTAAACGAGCTCCTAAAGGAACATCGACATTTTCCGGACTATTCAAACAATCACCGGTCATGGTGATGACCCGTTCTATCAAGGGAAGTCCTTCAGTCGCTTTCCGTCCTATTGCCCAGGCAGTTTGAACATTATTTACCACCACCCCGACGTCCAGGGGAAGCCCTCCCGGAGGAACCTCTTTTCCAAGAACAGTTAATATAAAGTGTTTTTCAGAACCCTGAGGATATAATGTGGGTAAAGGAAAAACCCGGATTGGAATGGGGAAATTTATTATTGCTGCTGTTATTTTTTCGATACCATCCGGTTTGTTCTGCTCGATACCAAATATGACTTCCTGAGCACCACAGCTACGGGCGAGAATAAAGATACCGGTGAGTACCGTCTCGGTTCTTTCGATCATCACCCGGTGATCACAGGTGATAAATGGTTCACATTCGGCTCCGTTAATAAGTAAAGTCAAAATATTTTTCCCTGGAGGAGGACTCACTTTCACGTGAGTTGGGAAAGCAGCACCGCCTAAACCAACGAATCCTCCCTCACGGATCCATTCTCGTAAGGCTTTGATATCAATTTTCTCGATTTCATCCCAAGTCAGAATACCTTGATGTTCGACATCTTGAGTACCATCATTTTCGATAATAATGGTGAGATATTTTCCCCGTACCGGGTGAGGCCATTCTTCTATAGAAGCAACTTTCCCCGCCAGGGGGGAGTGAAGCGGTGCTGAAACATAAGCTTCCACATCAGCTATCTTTTGACCCTTTTTCACTCGATCACCTTTTTTTACCAGCGGGCGAAGCGGGGAACCGGTATGTTGGAGAAGTGGCAAATACACTTTTTCAGGAGATGGGAATTTTTTAATGGGTTTTTGAGATGTCAGTTCCTTAAATGTCGGGGGGTGAATCCCTCCATGAAATATTTTTCCTTTCATCTATTTCAGCCTCCATTGTTTTCGTCAAGCCAGGACCGTTCAATCGTTCAAATCTCTCCAATTTCATCTTCAATAAAGCGGGTATGAAAATCACCCCGAAGAAAATCTTCATTTTGAAGAATTTTTAAGTGAAATGGAATGGTAGTGGACACTCCTTCCACAGTAAATGAACGGAGCGCTTCTCGTGACCGTCGGATGGAATGTTCTCGATCACTATCCCACACGATTAGCTTGGCAATCAGCGAATCGTAAAAAGGAGGAACTTCGTATCCAGAATAACAGTGTGAATCTATCCGAATCCCTGGACCTCGTGGTATATCAAAGCTTTTAATCAAACCCGGGGTCGGGGAAAAATTCCGAAAAGGATCTTCGGCATTTATCCTCATTTCGATGGCATGACCACGATGGTTCACATCATCCGGATTCAATCGTAAAGGTTCACCAGCTGCCAGCTGAATCTGTTCACGCAGAATGTCTACACCGGAAATCATTTCAGTAATAGGATGCTCAACCTGAATACGTGCATTGAGCTCCATAAAATAAAACTGATGATCATTGGTGACTAAAAATTCCAGAGTTCCACAGGTTGTATATCCCAAAGCCATGGCTGCCTTTACTGCCGCTTCACATATTTTTTGCCTCAATTCATTGGTTAAAAAGGGAGATGGTGCTTCTTCTAAAATTTTTTGCCGTCGTCGTTGAAGTGAACATTCTCTTTCTCCCAAATGAATGTTTTTCCCAAATTGATCGGCAAGAATCTGGACTTCAATATGACGAGCGTGGTTGATTATCTTTTCGATATAAATTTCCTCACTCCCAAAAGCCATTTTTGCTTCCCGACGTGCACTTAAAAAGGCTTCTTTTAGGTTCCTATCATTCTCCACTACCCGGATTCCTCTTCCACCTCCTCCCAAACACGCCTTAATCATAAAAGGATATCCAATTTCAGCCGCTACGTTCCTGGTTTCTTCAATGGTATTGACCACTTCAAGAGAGCCAGGAACCACTGGTACTCCCGAATCGTGGATTATTTTTTTCGCAAGCAGTTTATTTTTCATTTTTCTCAATACTTCTTCACTTGGTCCAATAAATGCAATCCCGTTTTCCCGAAGTTTTTGCACGAAATGGATATTTTCGGATAAAAATCCGTACCCTGGGTGAACCGCATCAGCCTTGGTCAAAATACATGCTTTTATTATTTTATCGATATTCAGATAGGTATCACCGGGAAGATTCCCTCCTAAAGATACCTTTTGATCCACATATTGAAGATGAAGCAGATTTCGGTCAAAATCAGAAAATATGCCAACTGTTTTTAAATCCATTTCCCGGCAAGCGCGTACTATTCTCAGGGCAATTTCACCACGATTGGCGATTAATACCTTTTCAAACAAAGAGTTCACCTCATATTCAATCCTATAGAATGATTACTCCACTTCAATTATAATTGAACCCCTTCTTCCGGATACAACAAGCATTCTTTCTCTTCTCGGTTAACCGGATAGATTGCCAGACCCAGTAAACCTACTTTGCCATAATACATCATCACTATCAATAAAAACTTACTAAGTGTAAAAAGCGAAGAGGTAATACCGGTGGATAGTCCGACAGTTCCAAAAGCCGAAACCACCTCGAATAATATCTGAACTGGGTTTTCCGATTGATACGACATAATTATCATCGTAACCATAAATACCAAAAGAAAAGGGAGAATGGTCTGAGAAATCGCTCGATAAATCAACTCGGAAGGAATGCGTCGATGGAAAAATTCAACCCGATTTTTCTCCTGAGCCACTCCCTTCACTACCCCCAAAAGGAGAGCGAATGTGGTGGTTTTTATACCGCCTCCCGTGCCACCAGGCGATGCTCCGATAAACATCAAGAACATTATCAGAAAAAGAGAGATGGAACGCATTGACCCAATCCGGATTGTATTAAAACCGGCAGTACGGGGAGTGACCGATTGAAAGAAACTAGCCAGTACCTTCCGAACTGGGGTAAGCGAGCCGATGGTGTTGGGGTTATTCCATTCAAATAAAAGGATGAGTATGGTACCTGCTAATAAAAGAAGGAGAGTGACTCGAATTGCCACTTTACTGTGGAGGGAAAGCGTCCGGTGTTTATCGATTATTTCTTTGATTACCATAAAACCGATCCCACCGAGAATAATCAAAAAACAAACGGTTAAACAGACGAGAGGATTCTGGATATAGTCTTCGAGACTATTTGAAAAAACTGAAAAACCAGCATTACAAAAAGCTGATATACCGTGAAAGATAGCAGCAAACAGTGCCTTGGGAAAAGAATACTTCTTGATAAACCCGATAAATAATAGCAAAACCCCGATCCCTTCGATAGTAAAAGTGTATTTTAAAACATTTAGAGTGAAGCGAACCACTCCGCCCGGGGTTTCCAGGCTGAAGGTTTCTTTTAAGGCTATTCGATCACGATATTCAATTCTCCTCCCCAGAGTAATGGCAATCAGAGTGGTCAATGTCATATACCCCAAGCCGCCGCACTGAATGAGAATCAGGATGATGATCTGTCCCCACAGGGAAAAATAGGTTGCAGTATCAACCACAGTCAGGCCGGTCACACAAATAGCAGAAGTCGAGGTAAAAACCGCATCGATGAAGGTAAGATGATTCCCAGGGGTGACCATACCCGGAAGGAGGAGGAGAAATGACCCTAAAAGGATAACCACAATATATCCCAATAAAATAATTTGAGCTGGCTTGAGCATGAAATGTCGCTCGTGATCAAATAAACCGAAAATCGCTACGTTTTTTCTTGCATCACGGATGGTAAACATATGTTAGATATTATAATTCTTCATCAACCAAAAATCCTAATTGCCCAAAATGAAAACCAGTATTCAAAAAATCTTTTTAAAAAAGGACTTTTCAATCTCGATTATTTTATCATATAACTTGCCTGGGGTTAAATCATAGTGTATTATAATAATCAAATGGATAGAGATGACTTTAAAGGAAATATTATCAACATTTACGATTCCAAAATTGTCCGATTACTCAAAAAACTCGGTTACATCGTTGTCCTGATTTTTCTCGGGCTGTATCTTCTTACTGGAATCTATGTTATTGGTCCCGATGAAGTCGGGATGGTGAAGTTTTTAGGCGAGTTCGTGCGACAGGTACCTCCCGGTATTCACTACCACATCCCCTACCCTTTTGAAACGGTCATCAAACCAAAAATCACCGAGATACGACGAGCCGAAATCGGTTTTAAAACCTTGAGTACCGATCCCATACCTCGCTACCAGTATTTTCCAGAAGAATCGCTGATGCTTACCGGTGACGAAAACATCGTCAATTGTCAATACACAGTACAATATCGGATCAGTAATCCTTATCAATTTTTATTTAAAGTGAAAGATGTCGATGCTGCCGTTAAAAAAGCTGCCGAATCGGCTCTCCGTGAAATCGTAGGGAAAAAGCAAATCGATGAAATTCTCACCTCGGGAAAAGGCGTGATTCAAGAAGAAACCAAAACTCTCATTCAATCCATTCTTGACCGCTACCAATCCGGGGTACAGATCATTGCCGTTCAGCTTCAAGACGTTCAGCCTCCGCAACCAGTCATATCCGCTTTCAAAGATGTAGCCAGTGCTCGAGAAGACAAAGTCCGATTCGTCAATGAAGCAGAAGGATATCGAAGTGAAGTGATCCCGAACGCTCGAGGTCAAGCCGAACAAATCATCAAAGAGGCAGAGGCCTTTCAGGAAAAAATCGTGAAGGAAGCCGAAGGTGATACCTCCCGTTTTCTCCAGGTGCTGAAAGAATACTCATTGAATCAGGATGTCACCCGCACCCGACTCTATCTTGAGACCATGCAGAAAGTGCTTCCCCTGGTGCAAAAATATCTCTTTGATAGTTCAGCATCAACCCAAGACATTCTCAAATTTCTCCCTTTAACCGGAAAGGATGGTTTAACCGGTGCAAATCAGTAAATCAACTATAAAACAGATAATTATTTTATTCGTTATCATCATACTTTTTTCAATCACCAAACCCTGGTTTGTTCTTGATGAAACCGAGCAGGGAGTGATTCTCCAATTTGGAAGGCCGGTTGCCGTGGTTAAAGAAAGCGGCTTTCACCTCAAACTCCCTTACCCCCTGCAGGTCATCTATGTTTTCGAAAAAAGAATTCTTGATTATGACTCTCCCCCAGAAGAAGTCATTACCGAAGACAAAAAAACCCTGGTGATTGACAATTATGTTCGTTGGCGTATTGTCGATCCTCTGCTTTTTCTCCAAACAGTAGTCAGCGAATCAGGAGCAATGGTTCGTATCGACGACATTGTCTATTCTGAATTACGAGCCGAAATCGGCCGTATCCCACTCTTTGATCTGGTCTCAAAGAAGCGACGAGAGGTGATGGATACCGTCGTTATCAATTCGAACCGCAAAGCATCGGCTTTCGGCATCGAAATCATTGATGTCGGCATCAAACGAGCCGACCTGCCTCAGCAAAACGAAGAAGCTGTTTTCCAGCGGATGAAAACCGAGAGGGAACGGCAGGCAAAGCAATACCGTTCTGAAGGGCAGGAAGAAGCCATCAAGCTCCGAGCCGAAACCGATAAAGAAAAGACCCTGATCATCGCCGAAGCCGAAAAACAGTCGAAGATTCTGCGTGGACAAGGTGAAGCTGAAGCATTGCGGATATACGCCGAAGCCTTCAAGCAGGACCCGGAATTTTACGCCTTTCAGAAAACGCTTGAAACCTATGAAAAAACCCTCACCAGCCGGGATATCCTCATTTTAACTCCAGAATCGGAATTACTGCACTACTTGATGAATTCGAAACGACCTTCGGAAAACTGATTCCTCGGGGAAAATGTCAGCTCTTTTTTTCTTCCAAAATATCCAAAACTTTCTGAACGAGGGGAAGTTGAGTAAATGCTGGGCCTCCTCCCATGACCACTCCTACACTCGCCGCTTCCATAATTTCCTCAGGGCTCGCACCGATTTTTAATGCTCCACGAGTGTGTAACCAGATGCAGTTTTCGCAGTGAATAGCTACCCCGATACCAAGGGCGATAAGTTCTTTCGTTTTTGAGTCAAGAATCCCCTCGGTCATGACCTGGTGATAAAAAGCATTAAACCCTTCCATGGTTTTCGGTGATTTTTCTTTTAACTTTTTAAGACTATCTCGATAAGATTGGAAAAAATCTGCCGGTTGTGAGTTCATAGGTCAATTCTCCTTTTTTTCGTATACAAAATCCAGCCAATCTTTATAGGCTTCTTCTTCTCCATGAACCACTCGGAAGTACAATTCTTGCAACCGACGGGTGACCGGTCCCGGTTTACCTGTGCCGATTGGTCGACCATCAACTTCTACGATTGGGGTAATTTCAGCAGCGGTTCCGGTAAAAAACGCTTCATCGGCGAGATAGAGATCATCCCGGGTGCAATTGGTTTCCAGTACTTCATAGTCTAAATCGAGGGCAAGCCGAATCACGGTATCGCGGGTTATCCCTAAAAGAATAGAATACTGATGAGGAGTGTATATCACTCCTTTTTTGACCATGAAAATATTCTCTCCACTTCCTTCGGAAACAAACCCATACATATCGAGCAGGATTGCCTCATCGTAGCCTAATTCTTTCGCCTCAGTTTTGGCCAAAGCGGAATTGAGATAGTTGGCGCTGGTTTTTGCCCGGGGGGAACTGGCGTTCATAGAATTTTTGGTATATGACGAAATTTTGGCGCGAATGCCGTGCTGAATACCTTTTTCTCCCATATATGCTCCCCAATGCCAAACCGCGATCGCGGCAAAAACTTCACACGAGGTGGGATCCACTCCCATTTCTCCATAGCCGCGAAAAACCAGGGGACGAATGTAACATTCCTCAACCTTATTGCTTCGAATGGTTTCCAGGCATGCCTGACAAAACTCTTCCTGTGTATAGGGGATGCACATTTTAATAATACGTGCCGAATCAAACAATCTTTCGATATGATCTCGCAGCCGATAGACTGCAGATCCTTTAACCGTTTTGTAACACCGAATCCCTTCGAAAACCGCCGTACCATAATGGAGGGCATGAGTTAAAACATGGGTCGTCGCGTCCTTCCAGTCAACCATTTTACCATTCATCCAAATTGAAGATAATTCCTGCATCAAAACCACTCCTAAAACGTTGTTTTTGATATTGTATCTCACCTTGATTTTGAATGACACACTTTTTTAATGATTTTTTTATTTTTCTCACAAATTTTTAAAAATATTGTGAGATTTGGTTTTAAATTGGTTGCAAACTGAAAGAAAATTCATACAATAAAAAGAAGACAAGGGGGTGACAATTACGTATTGGGATGAATATTATGAATTGATGCGGCGCGAAGATTTGGAGAAAATCCAGCTCAATCGGCTAAAGAAAGCTGTGGTTCGGGCATATCACAATCTCCCCTATTACCGGCAAAAAATCGAACAGGCCGGTATAAACATTTACGATATCCAATCATTAACAGATCTTCAGCATCTCCCCTTTACCACCAAACAAGATCTGAGAAATGTTTATCCTTTTGGTGCCATTGCTGAACCTTTGCGCAATATCGTCCGGATTCATTCTTCATCCGGCACCACCGGTTCGGCAACCGTGGTTGGGTATACTCGCAACGATATTGAAACCTGGTCCCAGCTTTTAGCGCGAACTCTTTGCGGATGTGGGGTAACCGAGGAAGATATAATCCAAGTCGCATTCGGATATGGTTTATTCACCGGTGGGTTAGGAGTTCATTATGGAGCGGAAAAGCTTGGTGCTACGGTCGTTCCCATGTCGAGCGGGAATACCTTACGTCAAATCCAAATTCTCAAGGATTTCGGGATTTCTGTCCTATGCTGCACACCATCTTATGCGCTTTATCTGGCAGAAGTCGCCAAAGAAAATCAGGTACAATGGAATCAAACTGCTTTCCGGCTGGGTATTTTTGGCGCTGAACCATGGTCTGAGGAAATGAGAACTGAAATCGAAAAAAAACTGCCGATTCGTGCCTTTGATATCTACGGATTAAGCGAAGTGATCGGGCCGGGAGTTGCTTATGAGTGTGAAATACACCAGGGTCTCCATACTTCGGAGGATTGTTTCCTTCCCGAGATAGTCGATATCCAAACCGGAAAGCCACTTCCCCCAGGAAATATTGGAGAATTAGTATTCACGACTCTCACCAAAGAAGGAACCCCGGTTATTCGTTACCGAACCGGCGATATATCGTCTCTTTCCTACGATGAATGTCGATGTGGCAGAACCACGGTCAGAATGAAACGAGTCACTTCACGAACCGATGACATGCTCATTATCCGCGGGGTGAATGTGTATCCATCTCAGATCGAAAGTGTTATCCTTAGTTTCGACGGGATCGAACCCTACTACCAGATTATCGTTACCCGGGAAAACTTCCTGGACAAAGTCGAGGTGGAAGTTGAAGTTTCTTCTGAAATTTTCTCAGATGAAATAAAAGTATTGGAAAACCTGAAGAAAAGAATGGAAGAAAAAATGAAGGCGGAACTGAATATCTCGTGTTCCATTAAGCTAACTAAACCAAAAAGCATCGCCCGATCGGAAGGAAAAGCCAAGCGGGTGATAGATTTGCGGAAAAAAGAGGGATCATCATGAAGCAAATTTCAGTTTTTCTGGAAAATAAACCAGGAAGCCTCCACGCCATCCTGGCAAAACTTAAAGAATGGGGAGTTAACCTGCGAGCACTCTCTCTCGCTGATACCGCCGATTTTGGGGTGCTCCGTTTTATCGTTGAAAAACCTGAACAGTTGGTTGAAAAACTCCGAAAAGAGAACTTTACCGCCACTCTCACCGAAATTCTATCGGTAGGCATCGAAGACCGTCCCGGCGGACTGGCTGATATTGTAGGCATCCTCACCTCCCATCAAATCTCCATCGAATATCTCTATGCTTTTGTCTCTCCTCAAGGTCAAAAAGCCTATGTGGTGATACGGGTCGAGGACATTCAGCAGGCACGAACCCTACTTCAGGAAGTCAATGCGTCGTTATTGGATGAGATTGTCATTTAAGTGAGAGAATAGAATGAGACCTGGCGAAAAATTTTTATCGATACCGGTAGGAGCAGCAACCCGGCTGCGATATTCTTGATTCGTACCAGGAAGGTGCTCCTACAAAAGTAAATTTGACAAAATATCCTTGGCGATCGCTAATCCGGCATTGGTTTTCCCTTCCCAGACCCGTTGGCTGAAAGCCGAGGCTTCTTTTTGCCGATCAGAAAGGTGAATAAGAGTGTTTTCTAATATTTGCGAGAGTTGTGAAGGCGTATTCCCACCGGGAATGAGCGCCTCCCCCAGCAGGAGTTTTTGCCGGTTTTCGATAAAATCTTGATTGGCTTGAAGTGCTTCCTTTCTCCAGGGTTCGATAGAAGGTATTCCCAAAAAAGCTGCTTGCTCGAGTGCTGTCCCGGCAAAACCTACTATCAGTACTGAACGGAAAAGATGATGGAAGTAATCACCCCGGCTCCAAGAAAACTGAATTGATTCGTTTTCAGGATGTTCAGCTAAAAATGATTGAATTTCCTCTTCACTTCTACCTGGAGAAAAGACAATATGCAAACGATACCCTTTGAATACCTCACTTTTGGTTTCCTGAATCGCCCGCATACAGAAATCAAGATTCTCTTTCCAATCCTCACGGCTACCGGGTAACAATACAATCGTCCTTCGATCTTCCCTAACCTTTCCCATATCGGGGCCAAGAAATCCCAAATAAAATGCAGGGAGACCTAACTGCCGAAACCATCCTTCTGTCAAGCGATCCCGAGTATAAATGCGAAAGCAAGCGTGACGGTAAAGATGAGCGGTTAATCGACCCAATCGTTCCAGTGGATCATTTTTTCTTTTTAATAAAAAGGTATGGGCACATGCCACCATATACATTTTTTTCTGTAAAAAAAGGGTATTCACCAAAGGGGGAATGAAATCACCGACCCCAATGACGGCATCAATAGTCACTTTAATTTTCCGTAATTGACGTAAAAAATAAAATCCATTTTGTATATTCCCATGGATACAATCGTCGAGAAATCTCATCCCTTTTTGGAATCTCGATCCAAGATAGACTCCTCCATTGGGAAGGGAATAAGGAGGAGTGAGAAGGGATATTTGGTTAGGATATTCCGAAACCAGATTTTGAAAAATCGAACCCTTTCCGACTAAGGGAAGAACAAAATAATGAATTGGGAATTGATGAACAGGGGTGAGTTGGATGAGCTTTTCCAGCAGGACAGCGGAGAAAGAGTCTTCGCCATACCCATTGGTGAGAAGCAGAATATTCTGAATTGGCATAAATGGTTCTATCCTATCCTGTAAACGCCAGGATTTTAGCCTAAGGCGTAAGATGAAAAACAACTAAGACTAAAACTGATCGGATAGACCGCCAAAAGTTTCCATCATCTATGGTGCCGTTTCACGGCATGGCGGTCTATCCTGGAAACTTCCACAGGATCCTAATTACTAGTCACCCCTGAATGGTTCTATCAGGGGTCTAAAGGAAAGTTAAAAAGGCTTAGATTCCCGATTAATACATTCGGGAATGACGGATGGTGTCGATACCCACCATAAAAATCTATTGCGTCGAAGTTTCCATCCTCAGAATGTATTGATAAAGATTTTTATAAATTAACAACGACTTTAATCGATTCCGCTTTGTGTTCATGGGCGAATTGCAGTGCATCCTGGGTCTTCTCCAGAGGGAAACGATGGGTAATCAACGATTTTAAATCAACTTTCCCGGAGTTCAAAAGATCGACACACCCGGGATAGGTGTTAGCATAACGGAAAACACCTAAGATATCAAGCTCTTTGTCGATGGTCTTAATAATACCAAAATCAAATTCGGCCTTGGAGGGAATACCAACCAAAACCACCTTGCCTCCTCTTTTGGTGACATCAACCGTCATCTGGGTCGTTCCGATATTTCCTGCGGTTTCAAAAACGACGTGTACTCCCCGGTTCCTGGTAATTTCCCTTACTTTTTCAATAACATTTTCGTTTTTCGCATTGATAATATAAGCTGCACCTAAATCTTTAGCCTTTTGAAGCCTCATATCAACCACGTCAACGGCAATGACCTCGGTGACTCCTCTTGCTAATAAAGCTTCCAAAGTAACCAGACCTATTGGCCCGCTTCCCAAAACTAAAGCTATTTGTCCAGGTTCAACCTGAGCCCGTCGGGTGGCATATACCCCAACCGAGAGAGGTTCGACTAAGGCAGCTTCCTCATATGAAACCTGATCGGCAATTGGATAGGTAAAATTGGCAGGATGAACCACATATTCACAAAATGTTCCATCTATTGGAGGTGTTGCCCAAAATACGACATCAGGACAGAGATTATAATGACCGGTGCGACAGTTTTCACATTTTCCACATGGAATTCCTGGTTCCATGGTTACCCGGTCACCCGGTTTTAAATTTTTTACTTGAGACCCAATTTCAACCACTTCACCGGAACATTCGTGTCCCAATAGAAAGGGAGGCTTGACAATATAATCACCAATCCGGCCTTCGACGAAATAATGAACATCTGAACCACAGACGCCGACGCTTTTAATCCTGATAAGAACTTCGTCTTCTCGAGGAAGTGGGATCGGGCGTGATTCAATTTCAATGGTCCTGATACCTTTCATAATTGCGGCTTTCATTTGCTGCGACATAGAATTTTCCTCCTTTTTGACTTGGAAATAAACACTTTATAGATAGTTAAAAAGGGTTTCTAATTGCCTTTTAAAGCCTGGAAGATGCTCAATATCACCACCGGGGCAGCTTTCAGCATAGCGTAATACTCCGTTTTTATCGATAAAAAATACTGCCCATTCCGCTAAATCATTTTTCCCTTTTACTCCATAAGCCCGGATGACAGTACCGCTTACATCACTCAATAAAGGATAGATCAATCCCATTTTCTGGCTCATTTCTTTTAGAGTAAAAATGCTGTCGGAACTGATCGCAAAAAATTTTCCTCCGATCTGCTCCATTCTCTTCATCATTTCATTATAACTGGCAAGAACTCTGGTGGCGGTTGGACTCATTATTGAATCAAAAAATACCAAAATGGTGGGATTGCCAGTAATGATATCCGAGAGGGTCACCAAATCCAGATTGGCATCATAGAGTGTCCCGTCGGGGAAATGCTCTTTCAAACGGGGCTTCGACTGCCAAAAAAAGGCAAGAACCTCTTTCATGAATACCGGTAAATCATTTGGTCCCTGAGCAGTTAATATATTCCCATCAACGACGGCTTGCATATCGACAAATTCCGCCCCAGCATTGATGATGTCATCGCGGATGGCATGATTACCAGTTACTCGTTTCCCTCGAATAATATCAGCTGAAATTAATACACTGGGCCCGTGACA
>Ga0172362_10001832_pt1 | contig 18281 bp, 12 predicted proteins | sample LakKivs1_kivu2a2_FD_114534 | JGI IMG/M metagenome (GOLD analysis project Ga0172362, IMG submission 114534) | Sediment microbial communities from Lake Kivu, Rwanda - Sediment s1_kivu2a2 | ecosystem: Environmental > Aquatic > Freshwater > Lake > Sediment | place: Rwanda: Western Province, Lake...
ATGGCTTTCGCCGGAGCAGGTCAGAATACTGCCGATAAGTGAAAAGACAAATTACTACGCCGGGATTGTCCAAACTAAGCTCAGAGAGGCCGGATTGCGATGCAGTTGCGACCTATCAGACGAAAAAATCGGTGCCAAAATCGCCAGGGCCCACCAAGAAAAGCTGCCGTGTATGCTCGTTGTCGGCCCAAGGGAGGCCCAGTCCAGCACCGTCAATGTCAGGCTGCGAGGGATTGAGCCGACTAAGACTATGCCAATCGAAGAGTTTTTACAGACAGCAAAACGCAAAATTGTCAATAAAGAATCTGATTTGGCGTTTTGAAATTGACATTATAAGCCAAAGGTCTAAGAATATCGAATGTCGAATGACGATTGCCGAATTCCGAAGTTCAATATTCCTTGTTCGATATTTGAAATTCTTCAGGGTTGGTTGTGTTGAAGGTGATGCTCGTTCTTGGCGGTTGTCGCAAGGCCGGTCAGGTACACTGGGGTTCTTTTAAGAAAGGTAAGGTGGTGTACAATAAGTAAGCGAAGCTTAAGGGTAGATGGGGATATTAAGGCCGGCATGGTTCGGCTGATCGATGAATCGAACAATCAAGTTGGGATTGTAGACAAGAATGAGGCACTCAATAGAGCTCGGACGGTCGGGCTTAACCTTGTGGAAGTTGCCTCTACCAGCGATCCTCCCGTTTGCCGCATAATGGATTACGGTAAGTGGCTGTATCAACAGAAACGCAAGATTCGCGAGGCTCATAAGAAGACCCTACGGTACAGCACAACGCTGAAAGAAATTAGACTCAGGCCTGAAACTGACAAGCATGACCTGGACGTGAAGCTTAATCATGCCCGCGAGTTTTTGGAAAAAGGCCACAAGGTGCAGTTCACCGTTTTTTTCCGGGGCCGCCAGATGCTGCACAAAGAGCATGGTTATGCCATGCTGGATCAAATCACCCAGTTGCTGCAAGATATAGCAAACGTTGAGCGACCAGCCAAAATGGCTGGAAGACGGATGACTATATTACTTGTGCGGAAATGATTGACCAAGGTGTGAAAATGGCTTAAAGTACCGCGTTCGTGCGATCAGGCGTACTGGGTAACAAATGTCTTTAGGGATTACAAATGCCTAAGCAGAAAAGCAATAAGGGCTTGCGCAAGCGGTTGAAAATCACTGCTACTGGCAAGATCAAGCACAGAAGAGCTGGTCGAAGCCATCTGATGAGCGGCAAAAATGCTAAGCGTCGAAGGCGATTACGCGGTTCGGCTGTTTTCGCCGGTGCTGCTACCAGGCAGTTAAAGGTTAGGCTCTGATAATCGCTCATTATGTACTAAGGGAAAGCTGATATGCCAAGAGTAAGAAAAGGCGCGGCAGTGCGCCAGGCCAGAAGAAGAATTCGCAAAAGGGTAAAGGGTTATCGAGCCGCCAAAGGACACCAGTATCGTCAGGCCAAAGAAGCCACTGTACGAGCTGCGGTCTACGCTCGAATCCACCGTAAGCGACGAAAGCGAGATTTCCGAGGTCTATGGATTCTTCGTTTAAGCGCAGCCTGTCGGCAGCGAGGTATCAGATACAGCCAATTCATCAATGCCTGCAAAAAAGCCAATATCCAACTGAACCGCAAGATGCTCAGTGAAATTGCCATCGCTGACCCTCCGGGCTTCGATGCCATCGTTGAGGCTGCCAAAGCCGCCACAACCGTGCCTTGTCTGGCGTGACTCGTGATCCGTGCGATGATATACGAGCGACGAGAGACGAGCGACGAGAGACGGGATATGCTTGAGCAATTTGAAAGAATCGGCAACGATGCTCTCATCGACCTGAAGCAGGTTACCAACCTGCAGACGCTGGAGGATTTCCGCATCAAGTATCTGGGGCGAAAGGGACAAATTACTCAGATGCTTACTCAGATAGGTCGGCTTCCTGCCGAGCAAAGACCTCAGGGTGGGCAACTTGCAAACAAGATAAAAAGAGAAGTCAGCAGTGCATTTGAGCAGTTGAGAAACACTCTGTTGCAGGCAGAGCAGCAAAAAGCCAAAGAGCTGATAGACATCACTTTGCCGGGAAAGCCCGTTCACATCGGCAAAACTCACGTCATTACTCAGACCATCAATGAGCTGCTGGAAATCTTTGGCCGAATGGGCTTCGCCGTCGCATACGGTCCGGAGGTCGAGGATGAATGGCATAATTTTATCGCGTTGAACATCCCGCCTGAGCACCCGGCCAGAGACCCGGCGGATAATTTCTATATCGAGGACGACATTCTTCTGCGAAGTCAGACATCGACAATTCAGATACGGATTATGGAAAGTCAAAAGCCGCCCATTCAAGTGGTTGCGCCTGGCAGGGTCTATCGGCCAGATACCGTTGACGCTACACACATGTTCATGTTCTACCAACTGGAAGCGTTGGTTGTAGATGAGGGCATTAGCATGGTGGATATGAAGACCGCCATCGCCCAATTCATTCACGCCTTTTTTGGTCCAGAAACCAGGTGGCGGTTTCGACCAAGTTTTTTTCCATTTACTGAACCCAGCGGCGAAGTGGATTTGCTGCTAACGGATAAGGCCGGCAAAGAAAGCTGGGTGGAGATGGGTGGCTGCGGCATGGTTGACCCGAACGTTTTTGACGCCGTTGGAATAGACAGCGAAAAGTACACCGGCTGGGCATTTGGCTTCGGAATCGAGCGCCTCGCTATGCGCAAATATGGCATTCCCGACATCCGCCTTTTCTTCGAAAACGAACTGCGTTTCCTCAACCAATTCTGATTTTCGGCCTTGAAAATTCTGGCCTCCTAAGTATCCGTATTTCTACGTAATTTTGCACAAAATTGCCGTCTTTTTTCAAACTTCACTTGACAATAATGCGCCCTAACTCATAGTTATAGGACGTTCGTTGGGTTACAGGAGGTATATGCAATTGAGAGACGGATCTCATCAGCTAACATGTCCACAATTCTTCGTAGGAAAGTACTCGCGCGCATTACTCACCAAGCAGCACTCACAATTTTTGAAAGGAGGCAAGAAATGAAAAAACAGAATTACTTTTTGTTGCTAATGGCACTTGTATTAGCAATTGGCCCTTGGCCTTTAGGCACGTCTCTTCTTGGGTAAGAAAAATCAACTATTGATCATCAAGCAAAGATAGCTTATATTAGTGCCAGTTCCAAATCCAGTCGATCATCTATAGATCAACCAGTTTTCTCAGCAAAAAAGATTATACAAACTCGTAAAGACATCGAGCGAGAAAAGACGAATTGTGAATGCAACAAGATAAAGAAATCTTTTACGGAGTTTGCAGATGTGGAAATTCTTCTGGCCGATCGACTCAACTTAGCGGATATCTCTGTTTTGCCGAGGGCGCCGGGAAGTGATTTGGAAGTTCTGAACAATCCCAAGCGGGTTAGAGTTCAACTACCTGCCAGACAGGTCAGCGCTCTCCATAGTAAGGGTGCTGACATTACTGTACTCAGAAAATTCGTTTTAGTTGAAGCTTCTAAAGATAATGCCAGTGGGTCGGATGCTGGTGCGTCAAAACAGGAGGCCGGTTCACGATATTATAGTCAAAGCTGCAATGACACTGATGCTTATATTCCTGAGGGAGATTGGACTTGGAGCGATATTAACATCTCATGCGCACCACCAGATGCCAAAGTTACGTCTATAGATGTTCATTATGAGATTGTCCATCCCTGCAGAAGTGACCTAGAGGTGGACCTGACCGATGAAAACTTAGACTGCGAGGTTGACCTCTGGAGCGAAGAAGGTGGCTGCGTACCTAATATCAGTGAAACTTCGACTGGTATTACTGTCTGCAATGGGGAATTGGTTAACCAGATATGGTTCTTGTGGGCGGTAGATTGGTGGACTGGCGATATTGGATATATCGACTATTGGTGGATAAAAATATACTATGACGATCCTTACTATATACAGGCTGATGCGTACTCTGATAATACCGTCGAAATCCCATTTTGTTTTTGTATAGGTGGCAATCCAGGTACAGTCCATTTCTCTATGTCACCAGATTGTGGCACTTTAGATCCATATGATGCTGAACCACGTTTTTTGAATCCTGGGTATTGGTGGGTGAGCACAAAGTATACTCCCTGCGAGAACGAGTGTAGCTATATTGAGATTACGGCTGACCCTAAATTCGGACAAAGCCAGAAGAAATCAGTTCATCTGGATGATCGCTACCACATTGGTTGCGGTGCTAGTGATGATGAACCCTATGGACATGAACTAGGATGCTCGACATGCACAATTGATCCGAACAATCCCACGAAATGCGAGCCTAACGAAGCTCGGGTAATGGTAACCGTGATTCCTCCTGAGGCTGGGACCGTGGACCCGCCTCAGGGATATTCTGAGTACACGTTGAATGGACTTTACGAGTTTTGGTCAACCTATAAACCTCATTGCGACTACTCAGGGCGTGTGCGTGTAAAATTTTTGATTGTCAACCCATCACCTCTTGAAGATAGTATCATTGTCTACTCATTCGACCAAAACACCGAAACACTTGCACCTTTTCCTTCATGGAAGACTGTATGTGATAGTTTCTGTACTGAGGGATTTGATTTTAATTGGCACCAAATATATAAAATGAGTTTGAAGACTAGCAACACTTACAATTTTAGCCTCAACGAATCGGATGCGGCCGGAGCACGGTGTGATGTTGCCTACAGTGTTCTTTCCATGTTTGATGCATCTGGGAATCCTCTATGGGAAGCCTTTGGGCTCTGGCGGCCCGCCTCCACCATCGGAACAATTTACGAGGATTGGCCACCGCCATCAGATGGATATTACTATCTGCATGTCTTAGGTTACGATTTTTGGGGTTATCCGACACCGATGAGCTACTGTCTAGCATACAGCGCAGGAGATTGCTTCCCGGACACCTATACGACTTACAATGACTGGGTGAAAATGGGTAAGCCAAATTGTTGGTGTGGTATTTATGGTAATCCACCTTGCCCCTATCAGTGCGATGGTGACGCTGACTGCAAAGATTCGGGCGGCATCAACAAATTCCGTGTTTTCACGGGCGACCTAAGGCTGGTTGTTGCCAACTGGAAGAAGAAAGCTGGCGACCTAACTCTTGATCCCTGCGCAGATCTCGACCACAAGGATTCGGGCGGCATAAACAAGTACCGCGTATTTACCAGTGACTTAAGCATCTTGGTGACTAACTGGAAGAAGAAAGACACAGAGCTTCCGGGCAATTGCCCAAGACCAGAATAGGCAGAAAAAAGAGCCACAGAGGACACAGAGTTCACAGAGATTAATCCGTCAGATGTATGGCGGATAAAAAATACAATACCTCCTTTGAGTTCTCTGTGCTCTCTGTGGCAAAAAAGAGTGTTTTGTAAATTTTGGTATGATTTAATGACAACATGTGATAGAATTGATGCTGTGATAGTAACAGTTTGGGTAATTTTTTGTGGTTTTGAACAAATAAAGAGAATATAGGGATATGGTGATGTCATGAGCATCACATTCTTGAAAGTGAAGGTTATAAATCCTGAACAGCCCAAGAAATCCCAAGAATGTGAGTTTCTCGTGGACTCAGGTGCAGTATATTCAGTTGTGCCCCAGAATATCTTAAAGAAGCTCGGTATCAAGCCCACCTCTTCCCAGGAGTTTATTTTGGCCAACGGCGAACTTGTCAAAAAACCCATTGGCAATGCATATTTTGAATACAAGGGTAAGGTCAGAGCAGCGCCGGTTGTCTTTGGAGACAAGGGAGTATTTTTGTTAGGTGCTACAACAATAGAGGCTTTGGGGATGATTCTTGATCCTATTAGGAGAGAACTGAAGCCTCTTCCTATGGTGCTTATGTAAATCTAATTATAGCTCTTGGTTCAACTTAGTGAAGCAGCCAGGGACTATTTTACTGAATCATCAGGCGACATCAAGCCGATATTACATAGGCCGGCTTTATCCATCCCATCGGAAACGTCTGCGACGCGCAGCCCCTCAAAGAGTTTGAGAACCTGCTCATCTTCTTCGGCGCTGTAAACTTTGGTAGGAATGAAATTCTTGCCCGCTCTTAGCTGCTCGACGTCAGGCTTTTCAGCTTCGGTGGCTGGCTGCGAATGCGCGGACGGTAATAATAGGTAATACCCCAATAAAGCCATAGAAGCCAGTACGGCCAATCCTATTGTAGTCTTTGCGTTTCTCGTTTTCATCTGTTTCTCCTAAATCAAGCCGAAATCTGATGGTTGTACCGCCGATACGAAACCGGCAAATCGATACCCGCCTGCCCGCAGTAAGGCGTCCTGTGGAGGACGGGCAATTTACAAAATGGACATAATGGCAGCCGCCAAGAACGAGAGCACCACGCTTGCCAAGCCAACGACAGCCACCAGAGATGTCCAGGATTTAATTCCTTCTGCCTCGGTCAAGCCAACCATTTTGACGAATACCCAGAACCCGCTATCATTCATCCAGGAACAGATCATTGCGCCGCCTCCTATGGCGGTCGCTAACAAGGCCGGATGGTAACCCAGGTCCTTGGTTGATGGAATCATTGCCGCGATCATTGCTGAGGCCGTTATCACTGCGACAGTGCTTGAGCCCTGTGCTGTTTTCATAACTGAAGCAATAAATGCCCCCAATAGCAGCAGCATCAACCCCCGCGAAAACGTGGGCTGCCCTGTGCCCTGGGTCTGGAACAGATGCTCAATCGCTGGGCCAATTTGTGCCTCTTTTAGCATCGCACCAAAGGCGCCACCTGCCGCAGTAATAAGAATAATTATGCCGCCGCTCATGAGGGATACTTCAACGATTTGCGCCAGCTTGGCGTTTGTCAGCTTGCGTTTGCTCTTGAGTATCCACATCGCAATTGCAGCGGAGATAAGCATTGCCAAGTTTACGTTGCCCAATACCGCAGTTATTCCAGCCACCCGGCTTAAAAGTGATCCTTCAGCCGCACCCTTGGCGATGACGTTGACAATCGTGTTGCTCGAAACCAGCACTACCGGCAGGGCAATCGGCAGTAGTGACAGCGACAGTGCAGGCAATTGTTGGCCTTGCAGCGGCTCAGACTCTGGTAAGGCCCCGCCCAGCGGTCGCGGCTGTATGCTGAGCCGACGGTCGAGCCAGCCCGAGAGGAACAAGCCGATAATTGAGGCTGGAAGCGCCACCGCTGCGCCTATCAGAATCATCACCCCAATATCGATTCCCAAATTATCAGCCGCGACAAGCGGCCCCGGAGTTGGCGGAACAAGACAGTGGGTAGTGATGGCGCCGGCACAGATCGCCAGGGCATATTTCAGGTAATGCTTCTTCGTTCGCCTGTGCATAGAGCGCGCCAAGGGCAAAAGCAGGTAAAACACCGTGTCGAAGAAAATAGGTATAGATAACACGTATCCGCTGGCCATAAGGGCCGTGGCACCCTGTTTTTCGCCCAGCAGCCAGAGAAAGCTGCGAACGATTCGATCCGCAGCTCCGCTATCCATCATGCACCTGCCGATGACTACGGCCAGGGCAATTACTATCCCGATGTTGCCGGCTGTTTTTCCGAATTCGTCGGCTACTCGGCTGATTTTCGTAGATAGCTCCCCAGGGGCCAGCAGACTAACCACCGCAGCAGCGCTAATCAGCGCGATAAAGGCATTAATTTTCAGCCGGGTGATCAGGAGCACGACAGTCAGTATGCCAATGGCAAGAATTACCAGTGGATGCAAAGCGAGCATGCGCGATTTCCTTTCTAAACCCGACTTGCCTTGAATGGATAATCTATCCCGGACAAAGAGTGCGGTCAAGGAACGTAAAATTCAAAACTGAAAACGCAAAACTATGGAATTTGCAGTAGTTTTTAGCTTTTCGCTTTAAGTTTTACGTTTTTTCTTACTCGTGCCGTAACGATTCAATGGGGTCCATATTGGCGGCGCGATAGGCTGGGTATAAGCCAGAGAACAGTCCCACCATCGCGCTAATACCAAAGGCCAGCACCAATGAACTGGCTGTGATAATGGTTGGCATACGGCTGAAACGAGTTACCAGAAGTGGTATAGCAGAGCCTAAGATAATCCCTAAGATGCCTCCAATGAGGGTCAAAAGTAGCGTTTCGGAGAGGAATTGAATCATAATATCCCGTTTTCTGGCACCCAGAGCCCGGCGAATGCCGATCTCACGCGTTCGCTCACTAACGGTTGCCAGCATAATATTCATGATTCCTATGCCGCCAACTAAGAGTGAAATCGTTGCGATTGATCCCAGAACGATACTGAAAATAAACTTGGTACGCTTGGCCTGCCGCAACAACTCCAGTGGGATAACGATACGATAGTCCTTCTTAACCTTATGAAGGCGCATCAGCAAAGTATCCAAAATATCACGTGCCGGCAATACTTGTTCGGTTGATTGAACCTTGACGGTGATCTTTTGTAGCTGTACTCTTTCTACACTTTGCTTGCCCCCAGTGAAGGCAGCACTGAGTTCGCTGAATCGGGATTTGGCGGTTGACAAAGGTATATATATGTTACCGGTAGCCCCACTGTCAGAGGCCGTTGCACCCTGCATAACGTTATCTAAATTATTCTGCTTACCCGCGAGAGGCGGCGCCCCTGTAACACCTACGACCCGGTAAGAATTGCCCTGGATAGAAACGTCTTTGCCTAGCGGGTCCTCAAACGCGAACAGACCTCTGACGAGCTGCTCGTCGACCACGCATACACTCTGCTGCTGATGGAGGTCAATACTGCTCAAAAACCGCCCATGAACCACATGAATAGGCGAAACCTCCGTGTACCACGGAATGGTACCTACGATTTTTATCGACACCTTGCGGTTAAGATATCGTGCTTCCTGGTCTATCTCACGAATGGGTACAACGACCTCAACATTGGGTACGGTGTTGTGAATTGATTCGGCATCCTTATAGGTCAGGCCGTAGCTCCGCACCTCCTGCGTCTGGCCGGTATCGGCTCGTTCCTTAGGGGGCTCAACTGTTTCAATAATCAAATTCGTGCTGCCAAGTCTGGCAATGGCTTCTTGCGCCTCCCGGCTGGCTCCTTCACCTATCGCCAGCATAGCAATCACCGAACAGACGCCAAAGATGATACCTAATGCCGTCAATGTCGAACGCAGCCCATGCATCCAGAGGCTTTTAAGACCCAACTTGATCGTTCTTTTGATGCCGAACCAGCGCATAATGACTAATGCTTACGGTTGTATTCTTGTCGTTCTATCTGCCCGTCAAGAAGATATATGGTTTTTTCAGCTCTTTGAGCTACATTAGGATCATGTGTAACGATAACGAGTGTTCCGCCCCGCTTATGCAAATCGCCGAGGATTTTCATGATCTCCGAGCCGCTCTCCGAATCAAGATTGCCGGTTGGCTCATCAGCTAAAATGATCCGCGGGTCATTCGCCAGTGCGCGGGCAATAGCCACTCGCTGTTGTTCACCGCCGCTCAGCTCTGCAGGCCGATGTCGGATTCTATCTCCAAGTCCCACCATTTTAGCTAACTCCTTTGCACGGTTAGCACTACTATGTTCGGAAAAGCCCTGGTAATACATCGGCACTTCAATGTTCTCAACCACGTTAAGTTGTGCAATCAGATTGTACGACTGAAAAATAAATCCTATCTGAGAGCCGCGTATCATCGACAGACTATTATCATCAAGATTAGAAATATCCTGACCTGCAAGTTGATAAGTGCCGCGTGTCGGCCTGTCAAGACAGCCCAAAACATTAAGCAATGTGGATTTGCCTGAGCCGCTTGGGCCCATAATCGCTACGTACTCACCCTGCTCAATGCTCAAACTCAGGTCACGAAGAACAAACAGTTCAAACGAGCCGATCTTATAAGCCTTGCAAAGATTCTCAATAGCAACTATCGCCATAGCACAGTGGAAACTGAAAGCTTAAAGCTCAAAAGGTAAAAGTGTGGAGTTCAACAGTTTTTACTCTTACGCTTTAAGTTTTACGTTTTGATTAGCCCGTTCCTTTATTGTTTCGTTGTCTTTGATGCGGTCCATCTCGGCGGATTGAGCATGACTTGCTCACCCTCGGTTAGTCCGCTTTTAATCTCGACGAAGTTGTCATTAAATAATCCCGTTTCAACCTCACGCTGTTCGGGCGTGTTGCTTGCCATAACATAGCATACCTTTTTCTCCTCCACCGTAACGACTGATTGTATGGGCACGTAAAGCACGTCATGCAGTTCATCAATAATCACGTCGACCTTGCCCGTCATGCCGGTCTTGAGAAAGTCGTGCGTTCCATCAATGCTCACATCCGTCGCGTAGACTTTAAGGTCTGGATTCAGGAAGTTCTCCTGATCAGCCAATGGTGCTTTTTTCAATACCTTCCCGGTAAAGGTCTTATCCGGAAATGCCGCAATCGTTATTTTGGCCGGTTGATTCGGCTCAATCTTATCAACCCACGTTTCATGAACCTTTATCTCCACCTTCATTTTAGAAGCATCCGGTATGGTTATAATCTTCTGACTTTCGTATACTTCCGCTCCCTGCTCGATTTTTCCCCTCGACCAATACGATTGTGTGCTCGACCAGTAGACTACCTCCCCTGGTACAGGTGCCTTAATCACGCAAGCGACAATCTGGTCCTTCAACTTTTGCAAACGCACCTTCTGGAGCGAGAATGTAGCTTCGGCGCTGGCCAGCTTGGCTTGAGTCTGTGCCGCCTGCGAACGGGCCTTAGCCTGGGTTCGCTCTAATTCACGATTGGCCTCGTTGTAGTCGCTCAGTAGCTTCTCGGTCATTTTGGGAAACTCATAACGCCTGAATAGGTCCAAAGCAATCTCTTCTTTCTGCTTCTCGATCTCAAGGCGTTGCTTCTCCAGCCTATCTCTGCTCAATTCGGTTTCCGCCACATATTGTTTATTGTAGAGTTTTTCGGTCCACTCTAATGTGGTAGAGGCTTTTTTCAAGTTCGCCTCCGCCAATATAATCTTTCCATTTTGCTCCCGCAGCTTCTGTAAAGCCTCGCCCCCCAATTCGGGGTCGTCAAGGAACGATACTATATCGACAATCGCATTTGGGTCCGACTTTGCTCTCTGAACCACCTTTGGAGCAACTGCTTCTCCAAGGTATTTGTTAAAATCCATCAGGGCAAATTTTACCTTCAGGTCGGCCGCGGAAACATCGCTTTCATTTTGTTTTAGCTGAATCAGATATGCCTCATTTGCATCAGCATAACTTGCCTCGGCAGTGGCCAAATCAATTTGCCTTTGTCCCAACTGTTCCTTCAATTTCGAAGAATCCAGTTCGACCAGGACCTTGCCATTATTCACATCTTCTGGAGTTATAACGGTACCTTCAGGCACAATGTTGACTATAGTCACCCGTCCTTCTACTGTAGACTTGATATCTTCGGATTTAACTGCCTTGATGCTACCACTTTCGGTCACGCTGATGGTCAAATCACCGCGCTTTACTGTAAACAGCCCAGTGCCGGAATCCGATCCATTAGAGGCACTCCTCTTGTAGCGCCAAAATATGAGCCCGCTTATGACCCCAACTACAGCCACGAAAATTAAAATCCAGAGAAACCATCTGGCCAGCCTCATTTTACCAGCTCTCCTAATATGTTTTCTATGTGCTTAACTTTCATTCATTTGTATCGTACTATCGCTTCCAGTCGCGGTCTGTAATTATTTATCCCAGGTCCATTGCGGTGGATGCAGAAAATCTCGAAAATCGACCCTTCGACTTGACTCAGGGCAGGCCTGGCGCGGGCTTGCGGATTCCACCTTTACTCGGTCGGGTTGGCCACGGGAATCGTTAGAATCTGCCAACTGCTCAGTCCTGGCCTGTTCGGATATTTTGCCTGCCCCCGCTCCCCGCTTATGCGGGGACCAGTTTACCCCTGCGAAAGCAGGGGCGGGGGGTGTCGCAGCCTGGCTGGCCGGCTGCTCGCCAACCCACTGCTGGCACATTCCGTCCGGCCTGACCTGCAGAATCCCAATGTCGCGGAAAAAGCTTAGTTTTGTCACCGCATGAGCTATCAAGGTGGCCGTAAGGCTGTTTTGTGCCCCAAGTAGAGCATCCTGAGACTCCAGCCAATCCCTGGTGGTGACGCGTCCAGCTTGCAGCAGCATGGTTGTGCTCTCAACCCTTTCCTTTGCTAAGTCCAGGCTTACTTGCTGAGTACGATAAGATTCTGCCTCCTCCCGGAGCCTGCGATAAGCGTCGCGGACGTCCAGTTTTACTTGGTCCACGTAGTTCTCATACTCTCGTTGTCGCTGCGTCAACGTTATCAGCGATTCTCCGTAGGCGTTGCGTTCGGCTTTTCGGTCAAAGGGCAAATCCGCCTCCAAGCCAAGTGAGTACGTGCCACGCTGGAATTCCAGCTTTCTGTATTCTGTTTCCCCTGCGGAATTTACGCTGGCGCTTCCGATCAGATTGAGCTCTGCACCTAGATTGTCAGCCGCTACCACAACTTTCCGCTCAGCGTCTTCCACCACATCTCTGGCGTTAGCCAAGTCCAAGCGATGTGCCATTGCCGTTTCAACGGCTGCATCCAAAGTGTACTCAGGTTCGGTTACGCCGATTTTCTTCAGCACATCAAGCTCATTCTGGTCTAATGAAATATCAGCGTCGGTTGGCAAAGACAGCGTGATCTTGAACTCGTCCAACTGCTGCTGGTATCGCTGCTGTATCCGAAGAAGGTTATCTTGCGCGGTTAACTCGCTCTGCTTGGCCTGGTCTACCTCGAAGGGAGGTTTGCGACCGGCTTTGGCTTCCATTTCAACCCGCTCTCTGGAGTCCATCCTGCTTTTGTAGTCATTCTCAGCGTTGGTCACCTCGTCCCTTGCCTGTAGAACGCGGTAGTAGCTATCTATAATCGAGACCACGAAACTCTGGCGATAACGATTAAACGAGCGTATTTGATACAGTGCATTGCGCTCGGCCTGAGTCAGATTCTCCTGAACTACCTTGCGGCCACTTCCTCGCAGCAACGGCTGCGTGACATTGGCAGCAAGAACTGACCGTATTGAGCTGCGAGGATCGTCCGTTAGAAAGCGTGACCAATCAAGCGCAATATTGGCGGTGAGCGTTGCTCCATCCGCCAGCAACTGATTAAAGCCTGTTGCCGCACCATAATTTACCTGCTCATCCTCGCCGCTTCTGACATAACGGGCGTCGATGGTGCCGAACCATTGCCGGGCAAACTGGTGGCGGGCTAGAGTCAAATCGAGTGCCGTCAGATAGAGCAGCTCTTTCTGCCGTTGATATTCCCGATTAACTGCAGTAGCTATAGCCACCGCCTGGGCGAGACTTAGAACTCGCGATGGCGGTATCGCTTTGTCAATCCGAATATCATTGGGTGAGGGTGGGACATCACTAATTGTGTAGTTGGCTTTTTGCCCAAAGTCATCCTTCCACTTGCTATCGATTATCTGGTAAACTTCCTTATCAGCTTCTGCCTTATAACGCTCGGGGCTGCAGCCGACAGTTATGAATAACGCTGCGGCTACACACCATGCGCATATAAGCAATCCTCTTACCTCTGACCTACTAAACATAAGGAATTCTCTAAATATCACCCTGTCCTCGATTTCTTGTAAACTTCTTTTATTATACAATAATAGCCGACAGAATAAAAGACAAAAGCGACGCCAACACACAATACAGCAGTTACGAGTCGCCGGCCTTCCCGTTCGGCTCATTGACCTATCTGGGAATCCGAAATCTTAAAGCTCAAAAGGTAAAAGTGTGGAGTTCAACAGTTTTTACTTTTACGCTTTAATCTTTAAGTTTTCATTATACTCAGACGTGCTATCCAACAATATGTTATCAAAAAACCAGCCAGTTGTGGGAAAAAACCCGCTTTTCCAAATAACACTATCAGCAGGTAGAAAGGCGACCGTCTTGGCCAAAAAGCCATTGACTGCCGCCGGGCTAACCGAACCTGCTGAGACGATGAATGTCTGGTAGAACTATTGGCTGAAAGCTGCAAAAAAACCGTAATTTTCTTGCCATTTTGCCAGCGAAAAGTTAGACTACATACGAATAGAAAATAATAGCACCAGAAAGGAGGATGCACATGAAATCTGGACAATTCTTAACCGGCTGGTTCATAATGGCGGCACTACTGCTCGGTCCCCTACTTTCGCAGGGGCAAGCAGTGACAATCCTCTTTGTCGATGCCGATGCCACCGGCAGCAACGACGGCTCAAGCTGGACAAATGCTTTTAACTACCTCCAGGACGCCTTAGCTGCTGCATCCAACGGATTTGAAATCCGCGTGGCGCAGGGCCTCTATAAGCCCGATCAAGGAGCCGGTGTCACGCTGAGCAATCCACAGGCGGCGTTCCAGCTCAAAAATGGTGTCACTATCAAGGGCGGTTACGCAGGTTTTGGTGAGCCGGACCCGGATGCTCGGAATATCAAAGTCTACATAACTATCTTGAGCGGGGATCTCGCCGGTAATGACGCCGCGGTGATTGAGCCGGCTGACCTGCTAATTGAGCTTACTCGCGCAGAAAATAGCTTCCATGTTGTGACAGCCGATGGAGTGGACTCTACGGCAGTGTTGGATGGTTTTACTATCACTGCGGGCAATGCTTTGTGTGACCCGGCGCTTTATCCCTATGACGGGGGCGGCGGAGTGTACATTAATAATGCCGGCGCGCCGGCACTGAATGACTGCACTATCACTGGAAATTCGGCAGGCTATTACGGCGGAGGTATGCTAAATGAAAACAGTAGCCCCACTGTTACTAACTGCACCTTCACCGGCAACGCAGCCGAGCGATTGGGCGGTGCGGTCGCGAACTACGACAGTAATCCAACATTCACCAATTGTCTAATCGGCACAAATGCGACCGGATACTGGGGATGTGGCGGAGGAATGTCAAATTCGCAGAGCGACCCGCTGCTTATTAACTGCGTTATCAGCGGAAACTCAGCGCCATATTGGGGCGGCGGGATATACAATTCAAACAGCAATCCGACCTTGATCAACTGCACGCTTGCTGACAACTCTACAGAGCATACCGCCGGAATCTTCAGCACCGGCAGCAGCAACCCGGTACTTGCCAACTGCATCGTATGGGCTAACACTCTGGCGCAGATTTCAGGGGCCGCCACAGTCTCCTACAGCGACGTGCAAGGCGGCTGGTCAGGGGCGGGTAATATCAACGCGAATCCCCTATTCGTGGATAGCAGAGGTCCTGATAATGTAGTGGGCACAGAAGACGATAACCTGCGCCTGCTGGGAGGCTCTGCCTGCCTGGATGCGGGGGACAACGCAGCAGTTCCAGCATCAGTGGCTCTGGACCTCGGCGGCGATCCCCGCTTCACTGACGACCCTCACACGCCGGACACAGGCCACGGCACACCGCCAATCGTCGATATGGGGGCATACGAGGGACCCAATCAAGGTTTCTTGCTGAGCACAACATCCCTGACCGTTCCGGAAGGCGAAACAGCTACCTTTACGGTGGCGCTGGCTATGGATCCTTTGGGGGTTGTGACAGCTACTGTAACGCACTACTCTGGTGATCCGGACATCAGCATCCAGTCTGGGGCATCATTGACCTTTGATTCCTCGAATTACCAGAATCCACAGACTGTTACGCTTGCAGCCGCGGAGGACATCGACCGTTCCAATGGCCAAACCGTCTTTCTTCTTAGCGGCCTTGGCTTGAATAGTGCCACGCTTAGAGCCACCGAAAGCGATAACGACAATATCGTATATGTCGACGCCAATGCTCCTGGCGCCAACAACGGCATAAGCTGGGAAGATGCGTTCCGGAATCTACAGGATGCGTTGAGCGCCGCCGAAGAAGCCTTGGACGTTGTTACCGAGATCCGTGTGGCGCAGGGCATCTATAAGCCGGCAGGCCCCGCAGGCGACCGGACAGCAACCTTCCGCCTCATTGACGGAGTGCCTATCATGGGCGGTTACGCCGGCCACGCCGATCTACATCCCAATGCCCGAAATATCAACCTGTATGAGACTATTCTCAGCGGCGACCTTAACGGCGACGATGATCCGAACTTTATGCACAACCAAGAGAACAGCTACCACGTTGTAACAGCCGACGGGATAGACGAATCTGCCATACTGGACGGCTTCACTATAACCGCTGGCAACGCAAATGGACCAAATTGGTATGACGGCGGCGGAGGGATGTTCAGCTTTAATGGTCGCCAGACTATCAAAAACTGCACGTTTAGGTACAACTACGCGGGCTACGCCGGTGGTGGGGCGAAAAACTGTGATGGCCGTCCGACGCTGATTAACTGTAGGTTTACTGACAACCGGGCAGCTTTCGGCGGCGCGGGGGTATACAACAGTGCCGGCAGCAGCCCAACATTCATAGCCTGCAAGATGGTGGACAACCAGGCATCCAACTGGGGAGGTGGGATGTACAACGCCTACGACACTACTCCCTTGCTGGTGAACTGTATATTTACCGGAAACCTGGCTGGGTCCAGTGGCGGGGCCGTCAGCAACGCCTCTACCACTTTGACCCTGATTAATTGTACGCTTGCTAGCAATACTGCACCTGATGGAAACGCCGTGGCTTGCGATTCCTACCTGCAGTTGTATCCGAGTGAGGTGCTTGTTGCCAATTGCATTATCTGGGAGCAGGGACATGAAATATGGAACAATGACGGCTCGACTATCACGGCTACGTACAGCGATATTGGTGGAGGTTGGCCGGGCGAAGGCAATATTAACGCCAACCCGCTTTTTGTGGACAGCCCGGATGACGGCGTAAACCTACATCTTAGAGCAGGCTCACCATGTATTGATGCGGGCGACAACACAGTCGTTCCGCCTGAGGTGCTTGTGGATTATGATGGGCGTCCACGCTTTGTTGATGACCCCGCAACCGTCGATACAGGCAACGGCACGCCACCCATTGTGGACATGGGGGCTTATGAATTCCAAATCGGCGTTCACGCTCCTGTAGCCAATGCAGGCGAGGATCAAACGGCTTATGCCTGCGTCGGCGGCTTGGTGGACTTCGGCAGCGATTGCGGCTGGGTAGATAAGCTCCAGTGGATGCCGGCTGTCAGCGAGCTTTCCGAGGCGCTGGATACAGATTTAGATTTCACCACGGGCGGCAATGCCAACTGGTTTGCCCAGACCAAGACGTCCTACTATGGCGGCGATGCGGCGCAAAGTGGAAAGATTTCGCACAATCAGTATTCGTTGATGCAAACAGTAGTAGAAGGGCCCGGCGTCGCCAGGTTTTATTGGAAGGTATCCTCCGAGGCCCACTACGACTTCTTGGAGTTCTACATCGACGGCACTCGTCAAAACCGGATCAGCGGTTCTACAAGCTGGCAACAAAAGACGTATGCTATTACTGCTGGTTCGCATACGCTGAAATGGCGGTACGCCAAGGATGAGAGTGTTAACTTCGGCAGCGACTGCGGCTGGGTAGACAAGTTCGAGTGGGAGCCGAGTACTCCACCTCCGCCTGGCGGCGGCCTTTCCGAGGCACTGGACACAGCTTTGGCCCTAACTACCGGCGGCAACGCCGACTGGTTCGCTCAGACCACCACATTCTATTATGGCTCAGATGCAGCCCAGAGCGGCAGTATCGCACTCGGCCAGGAGTCGTGGATGCAGACGGTGGTGAACGGCCCGGGAATTGTGAAGTTCCACTGGAAGGTATCGTCTCAGGCCGATTATGACTTCCTGGAGTTTTATATTGACGCCGTTCGCAAGGACCGCATCAGTGGAGAAGTCGCCTGGCAGGAGAAGACATATAACGTGCCTTCAGGCTCGCACACGTTGAAATGGCGATATGTTAAGGACGGCCTTGCCGAGGTCAAACTCGACGGCTCAAAGTCAAGCGATCCTGACGGCGATCCGCTAACCTATAAATGGAGCTGGACGATCGACGGCCAGCCTCAGACGGCAACCGGCGTTTCGCCGACCATACAACTGCCCATCGGGCAGCATACAATTGAGCTGGTCGTCAACGACGGAACACAAGATTCTTCGCCCGACACCGTTGTTATTACCATCGTTGGACCGATTGAATCTGTCCTGTGGATATGGCCAACGATAATTGACCGCAGCGATGGTATGACGCCGTACATATTGGCACTGGCTCGTCTGCCAGGCATCCCTAAAGACGCGGTCGATATTGCACAGCCGTTACTGCTTTATCCGGGCGAAATTAAATCGTTCCATCAATACGCGTTCGAATATGATGATGCAGGGACTGTGCGTACAAACGTGTTTGCGTTTTTTGATAAGGCCAAGCTATTGGCGGCTGTGCCGGAAAATGGAAAAGTGCAGTTGCACGTTGTTGGGCGGCTGAAGACCGGCCAATACTA
>Ga0172362_10001838_pt1 | contig 18254 bp, 15 predicted proteins | sample LakKivs1_kivu2a2_FD_114534 | JGI IMG/M metagenome (GOLD analysis project Ga0172362, IMG submission 114534) | Sediment microbial communities from Lake Kivu, Rwanda - Sediment s1_kivu2a2 | ecosystem: Environmental > Aquatic > Freshwater > Lake > Sediment | place: Rwanda: Western Province, Lake...
GCAAGATGGAAAGGGAGTTTTCAGAAATAAAGAAATACCTTACAAACTTGGAATTGCTCACGTATGATAGGGGAAAAACTAATCCTCACACGTTTTGCATAGACGAAATAGACCAAAAAATAATAGATTACCTCATTCACTATAAGGGTGCAACCACGCCAGAACTTGCAGAATACATGAAAACGAACAGATGGCTGGTTCTGAACAGACTGAGAAGAATACAAAAAGTGTCAAGAAAACAAGTTGGAAAATCCATAATAGAATATTATCCAGGAGAAAAATCGGGCAAGAAAAAGGCTTGGTGGATAAGCGAAGAATTAGTTGAAACGTAGCGTGTGTTAAGTTGCTTTGATGCTAAATGGGCAGTTATAGCCCTCTATATATAGGTTGAACTGCACTTTGGACTTGACCACTGTTGGAGGGCGTGCAGTAACAATTAATTTGAGTGATGGTTAATTCTATTTTGTGTGGGCCCGTAGCCCAGTATGGATTAAGGCGCCGAATCACCAAAAGATGCGCAAGCCTCCGGGCAGTTGACGGAAGAAAGCCGGAGAACAGGGGTTCAAATCCCCTCGGGCCCGCTGAACTTTTTTGGTGTTGGAACTAAGAGCGCACAAAACAGAAATATGACCGGGCGGGACTAGCACCCAAATGGGTTCAAGTCCATAGTTCGGCCACCAAAAACCTGAACTTTTGCAAAGCGAGAGCTCGAATCTCTCCTAGGCTACGAAAAACCCTAATTAGGCAACCTTTCGAACTCTTGTTTAGAGTGTCTCTGTCGACACAACCTCAATGTGATCATTCTGGAAAACATAGATTGAGGTAGCTTTCCGCTGCCAAGTTCTTTAATTGCGGATTTGAGTTTGTCGAGTTTCTTCTTTATCCTCTCGTTTGCCACTTCCTGCCAGGCATTCTGGGTTCAGATTCCAAATACAAGGTTAACACAATGAACATTCAACTTTTGAAGCCTTTTCATAGGCGCTTATCACCATGTTTATGACCTTGCTCCATCGGAAATTCTCCTCCACTCTTTTTAGTGCGTTATTTCGGAGCATCAATCCATAGAGGGGATTTGATGCGACAGAATTTTGCAGCGACTCGTAGCGAATGTGTCTGAGCAATTCCTGCCTCTGTGCTTCTTGCACCTTGCCCTCCCGTTGCGTGACCTCGGAAAAACGCATTGTGCTAAGCAAAGACACGATGGCTTCCGCCAACGTCTTATGGTCGTTCCTTGCAACAATAAGTCCTGTGCCCGTCTCGGGGTTTTGTCGTGCGTCAACCACTATTTCTTTTAGTCCGCCGACTGATGTGGAGACCACTGAGTTTCCAGTTGCCATGGCTTCAAGCGCCATGATCCCAAAAGGTTCCCATTCACTGGGACAAGCAAAGACATCGGCAGACAAGTGCGCAAGCGTGTAAATGCTTGGCGCCTTGCCAAAAATTATTCGTGCCGAATTCGCATATTTGCTCGTCAACTTGGCGAATTTCTCGACAAGGTTTGCTTCTTCCTCTATCGGCAGCATAAGCAAAACAAACTTTGCGTCAGGCACTTCTGACAGTACAGCTGGTAAAGCCCTGAAGAGTGTGCTCACGCCCTTTTGTGCGGTCAATCTTCCAGTCATGAGAACCAAGGGTCCGTCCTCCAGGAACGGTTCGGTCTTGCCTTCTCCGAGGAAGGGATGCTTTCGGAATTTACCCAGAAACTCTTTCACTTTGCCTTCGTCGAGGACAGGTTCTTCAGGTCTGAGGCTGCCGATAGCCTTTGTGAGGAAGTACCTACGCATGTCTTGCCTGTTTATTTCGCCCGTGCCTAACATCACCTCAATATCGGTCCCAAACTTGCCTATTGTTTCTTTAAGCATCGTCTCCATGTTCCAGTCGCAGCCGTTCCAGTGAAACGCCTTTTTGTCTTCGCAGCCAGAGCCCACACGTTTCATTACTTCCTCTTCAAGGTAGGCTTGGCTGACGCTTGCAAGTGTGCCGCCTTCGATGGCTGCAAAGGCTTCCAACTTGTTTTTCGCTTTTCTAAGAATCTGCCTATGAGTAAGCGTTTTCCTGTCTCCTTGAAGATGAACGTGATGTGGACGGTCCTCAATTCCGCACCAGTCTTCGCCTAAGTAGGTCCAGTGGACTTTCTTCTGGCTGAGCAGATGGATCGTCAACATCAAGGCTGGATGCAAGTTTCTGTCATTCAGTTTCTGTTTGGCTAATACCGCGGCTGGCACGGCGTGGTAATCGTGAGCGTGAATGACGTCGGCTGGAGCTTGTCCAAGAGCATCCAAGTTTTCGATGAAGCCTGAGACTCCTCGAGCGAGCAGAAGAGCCTTGTCATCAATATGTTCAGCCCTATAAACCACTGGGTCATCCAGTATCTGACTGGTGAGCTTGTCTGATCCATAAAAGATGATAACATTGAAACCGTCTAGGAAACCCTTGAGGGTGCCGATGTTATAATGAAACGGGTTTCTGTAGGGCATGAAAGTCCTTTGTTTGGCTTTCCCTCTAATGCTTAGACCTATGTCTCGGAGCTGCAGCTTTTCTCTTGTTTCAGTCCATTTGTGGATGCCGTGGCTAGGAATGAACAGCGTGACGTTGAAGCCTCTCTTTGCCAGATGCTTCGCGATGTTGTAAACTGCTTCGCCAAGCCCCCCGAACTTAACCACGCCAGCGCATTCAAATGAGAAGATCCATATTTCTTTCATGTTGTTCACCTTTTGACGGTTTGTCTTGAAAGCAGCATCCTGTAAATCTCGAAGTACCGCTTAGCCGCGACATCCCACTGGAAAACCTTTTCGCAACGTTGTCTACCGTTTCTTCGCATGCGCTCCACTATTGAAGGTTTCTGAACGAGCAGATTCAGCGCTTGTTTCATGGCTTCCAATAGTTTTTCAGGGTTCCCCTTTTCAACTAGAAAGCCAGTCGCTTTTTCTTGGTTTTCATCATAGGAGATCACTGTGTCTTTAATTCCACCTGTTCGGCTGCCAATTGGCACGCATTCACATGACATTGCCTCAAGCTGAACCAATCCAAACGGTTCGAAAATGCTTGGGATCAACGCGAAATCAGCACTGCTGAACAAATCCCGGACTCTTTCCATGGGAAGCAGTTGGTTTACAACTTTCAGTTTTGAAGGATACTTTTCTTCCAGCTCTTTCGATTGCTGTTCAAGATGTTTGTCGCCGACCCCCACGATGATCATTCGGACATTTTCATTCGCCAGAAACTGGTCACTTGCTCTTAAGAGGATATCCACGCCCTTCTGCACAGGATCAAACCTGCCGACAAATACGTAAAAAATTCCGTCACTAAGCCCATAGCTTTCGAGTATATTCTTTCTTCTTTCAGTCCTCATCAGCATCGGATAAGAAGATGCCTTCACACTCCAGAATTCGGTGTCAATGCCGTTAAAGACACAGGTGACTTTGCCCTTGTGCTTCGCGAACAATTCTTTCTCGTCTTCTTTGCAGTAGGATTCACCTACAACTGTGATGTAGTCTGCTTTTTGCATGGCAATTTTTTCTGCTGCAAACCATGTGGGGTTTTCTCTGTGAAGCCTATGAATGGTCAGCAATGCTGGCTTGCCCATTTGGCGAAAAAGGTCCATTGCTGCATAAGCAAAGAAGTCCTGCATATGTATAATGTCAAAGTCGATGTCGCCAGCAACTTCGCTGAGCCGCGCTGAGTACTCATTGATCTTTTCTATGCCTCTAGTGTTTTGCGGTTCAGGATAGATTTCACGCTGGTCTAGCACAGGGTTTGACAAAGTGTATATTTTAACGCCTTCATGCTCGGAGACTTGCATGTCTACGTTAGGATATTGTTTCTCAGTGACTTTCTTCCAAGGGAGAGTGAAATCACTTTTCGGCAGAATAACGTGAAGGCTGACATATTTCTTCATGGCTTGACTCAGTGCAGTTAGTGCTGCAGACAGCCCGCCAACTTTGATAACGTCGTATTCGGTTGTAGTTATCAAGACGTTGAGCTTGGTCAATTCTCTCGCCCAGTTATATTTCTATAGACGTTTGATTTTTGGTTGTCCCTTAAAGACGAAAGAAAGAAAAGAGGGGAGGATGGCTTAGTAGACTTTGCGTTTCTTGCCTACAGCAATAGCCACACTGAGAATCGCAAGTGCACCAAAAACCAGCCACATGCTTGGAAACTCTGGTACGACACCGTAATCGACGAATTGCACCTCGTACTTGTCATATCCGTCAGGATCGTGTCCCCAAGAAGGCTGCGGAGTCACTGTGTAATCATTTGACGGGCTCACGAGGTCAAGGAATTTCTGGCCAGCATCTCCGGTGGTCGCCGTTCCATAATTGTAGCAGTAAAATGATGCAGCTACTGAATAGAATACGCTTGCATATTTTGTTATATTACCGATTGCGGTCCAAGGAACGCTGATTATTATTGTATTTGCAGGTGAGTCTGGAATGTCTACTGTCACACCTTGAGATGTAAAGTTCAAGTAATCCCATGAAGTATTAACGATGTAGCTGTAATTTAGTCCGCCGATTGCAGTGACATTCTGGACTGCGACACAGTAGATCCAAGGCCCATATGGTGCCAAGGTTGTGTTGAAGTGTGTGTTTGACCATTGAGGCAGCCATTCTTGGCCACCGGTGCCGTTTGATATTGTAATCATGAATCCAGTGTTGTTCCAAGCAGCTGTAGTGTTTGTAAGCGTCGCCACTTTCAATGTGATGGTCAGGGTGGTGGCGTCCCAGGTCATGTTGAAGTAGGTAAGATCTCTCATGGGCATGTAGCCGTCGTCGATAGAATAAGTCGTGTAAACGTCATCCGTAGGATCAGTAAGTGCAAAGGTTCCAGTGGTTGATAGAGCGTTGGCTGGACGAGCATACATGAAGAGCAAAAGAACTGCGATCATTGAGAATATAAGACATCCAACTTTCCTGTTTGCCATTTTTCAACAACTCCGAAAAGTGTTTCGTTAAATGTAGTATTTAATTTTTGTTATATGTTACCTTTCCGCATCCCGTGGCAAGCTATGTTCCGATTGGACCAAAAGCGCTCCTTCCTTTGCATTCACATCAAATGCAACAACCCCACTTGCAGAAGGTTGATGGATCGCCCCGGAGGAGACATCGATAAAAGTGCTCTCACTTTTGAGCGAAAACTTGTAAGATGCTTGACCGTTGTTAATAACCACGATGCAGGATTCGCTTGTATCCTCCCTCTTGAAGACGTAAACGTTCCTTTCATCATCCATGGTCAGCATTTCAAACTTGCCTGACTTGAGGCATGGGTGCTCTTTTCTTGCTTTAATCAACAGCTTGTGCCAATCGAGAATATCCTCATTCCAATCTTTTTTCTGCCATAACATTGTGCGTCTGCAGTCAGGGTCGATGTTGCCGCTCAATCCGACCTCGTCTCCGTAGTAGATGGCAGGTGCTCCCGGCAACGTCATTTGAAGAAGCACTGCAAGCTTTAATTTCTTCACATCGTTCCTGCAGACTGTAAATAAGCGTGGAGTGTCATGGCTGCCGAGAAGGTTATAGCTTACGTCTAAGGCTTTCTTAGGCAGTTTACCCATGAGCTCTGCAAGTCTACGGTGGAACTGTTCTGAGCGGATATTGTTGTTTATTATGAAATCGAAGATTATGCTTCTGAACGGATAGTTCATTACAGCATCAAAAGTCTTTTGTCCAACCCAGGCGGAGGGGTCAGGATTCCCATTTCCGAATTCGCCTAATAGATAGACGTCGCGTTTCAGCTTTTTTAGTCTGGCTCTAAGTTGCTTCCAAAACGCGCAGGGGATCCCGAAGGCAACGTCGAATCGCCACCCGTCAATGTCTGCTTCTTGAATCCAGTATTCTGCAACTTTCATGAAGTAATCAGCCGTTTCAGGGTTCAACATGTTGACCTTCGGCATGTGAGAAACGCCTGCGAAAGTCTCATAGCGAAGCGGAAAGGCAAACATCAGCCAGCGTCTAACACATCTTGGAAGCCTTTTGTTAAGCACCACCTTCATGAGTCTAGGTCTTTTCACTGGAAATTTGATCGGGAAGTACCAGTTTGCATAATTTGATTTCCGCTGTTTTCGCAAGAGGTCCTCAAAAGCCCAGAACTCGTCAGAGGTATGGTTGAAAACTGCGTCGAGAATCACTCTTATGCCTTTGCTGTGGGCTTCTTTTACCAGCCGTTTCAATGCTTGGCTAGAGCCGAAATGAGGGTCGATTTTAAAGTAATCCAATGTGTCGTACTTGTGATTGGATTTCGACAAGAAGACAGGGGTAAGATAGAGTACTTCAACGCCAAGCGATTTCAGATAATCGAGCTTGTCGATAATTCCCTTTAAGTCACCTCCGAAGAAATTGCGTGTTGTGGGCTTGTCTCCCCACTTCGCAGTGTGTGGAGGGTCGGTTTCTTTGTCGCCGTTGTAGAATCTATCAGGGAATATCTCGTAAAAAACAGCGCCGACAGCCCATGAGGGGACATCAAAAATGGCTGATAGTGACTCATCAATCACAAAACTCACTATGGCGTTTGGGTCTGTTGATGTGCCTACTTCTGAGAAAAAAGCGACGTTTTTCCCGTTTTCAGCTTTGAAGAAATATTGCATTGGATACTTGTTCATGTGGGCATTGCACTCATAATATTCGAAGTAGGGGTCTTCCCAAGCTTTGTTCATCTCCAGTTCTTCTATGCCCTCTTTCTTCTTGACTATTAGTGTAGCTTTTGTGGTGCTGTTTTTCTGTGTTCGTAACCTGACCGAGAACATGTGTTCGTTGACGCTTAGATACGCACTTGTTTGATCATGATACAGTCCTTTCGGTACCTCTTCTCCTTCTTTACTCCTTATCTTAATTAACAAGGTTTCTTGTCCAACTTTGAATAGCGAGCATTCGCCTCCGTAAGGAGTCTTTGCAGTTTGCGGGTTGTCTGGATCTTTAAGCCACATGTAACCGTTGACGGAGAAAGCGTAGCGATAGTCGCCTTCGTAAAGGGGTATCGTGATCCTCCACACATTACCTTCGTGCTTCATTGGTTGAGCTCCCGGAAACCAGCAGCAAAAGTCGTCTACTACGTAAACGTTTCTTGCACCTGAGTAGCCGCTCAATGCCAGTTCCACAAGATGTTTTCTCGACTTGAATTTTGGTTCAAAAACTGCTCCTAGATCCCTAATCAACCGTTTTCACCGGAAAAGAAAAAAATGAAGTTTTTCGAATTTTTCCTGCGCTTTGCAAGGTTTCGGCTACTTCTTTTTTTTGCCCCGTCTTCTAATCAGCACCACAGCCACGATGATGATGACGACCACGATGACAACAATTGCAACTATGTATTCTATAGGTATGGCTAGTCCACCAGGTGGTGCAAGCTCCGGACCCACTGCATAGATAGTCGCGTATTTGGCTGGGCTGAGCGTGTAGCTTTTCAGCACGTCGGTCTGGTTCCTGTCTGTAGGTGTGAGAATGTCATAAGTGTATGGGTTTACTCCAGCAATGACTGCGTCAGAGTCTGCGCCTCCTCCCAAATAGGCTTGAGCTGCTCCAGCTCCTACTGGGCGTATGTTGTTTGGAGAGTATCCGTCCCAGCTGAGAGATATGACGGTGTAACGCCATGTTTCATTGGCTTGTCCAAGAGTGCTTATTGGAACTTGTGCAAGGATAGTGGCATCGCCCTCGTTCGCTATTGTCATGTTTCCGCTGATTTGTGTGCCATTCGCAAAGGTTATCAGGTTGCCGCCAACAGAGTATCCTCCAATGCTGAGAGCTACTTCCCAGCCGTCGTCAGCGGTGATGTTCACTCGAGCTCCCAAACTGTCGGTTCTTCCAGAGCCGCTGATCCGGTCCATATCAATATAAATGTGAACGAATTGCATGGCAAATCCGTAGGGGCCGTTCCAGCTTGGCGGGTTGCCGCCTAGAGTGACAAATCTAATTCTGAACATGTCCACGTTGTCCAGCGTGCTCACCGTAAAGTTCACCAAATCAAACACGCCTGGAACGAATTCTGCGCTGGTCGGGTACAAGTAGGTTCCGGGCCCATAGTCATCTCCTTGTGGATCCGAGCAAGTGAAGACTATTTGTCCATAGACTGGCACAGTGGAAAGTTTCAGTGACATGGGCGTGTCAGCTTGTGCTGATATGTCAACTATTTTTTGGTTTTCTGCTGCCGTGACTGCAATGTAGGTGGTGTCTTTGCCTGCTAGCGTCAGGTTCTGGAATGAGAGAGCAATTTCAATGGTTTGGTTTATTCCTATGGTCGTGTAATTCACGGGGTTTATGTAGTTTCCAGCGCCGTCGGCGGTTGACAGTTGATATTTCTGGTTTGTAGCCGATGTAACGTTGAACCATATGCTTGCTTCCTTGTATATGGCTAGACCCAGTGTTTGGTTTCGCAGTGTCTGGTATCTTGCCCAAACGTTGTATTGAAGGTTGTATGGGCTGTAGCTTATTTCAGGGCTTGAAGTGTATATGCCGATGAATATTTGTTGCCCAAATAGGCTTGTCCAGTTTATGCTGCTGTTGGATATGATTGCCAGATAGAGGTTGTCGTAGTCGTTCAATACTGCTATTTTGTTGATGTACTTTCCGCCCACAGCTAATGTGAAGTTGCCTTTCCACTCGTTTGGTTCTGTCACTCCATCAATAGTAGGCGTTGCCAACGATGGTTTTGCCTCCGTAACCGAAGCTGGTTGACCGTCTGGGAAGAATTTCGCGTTCAGATAATCGGGCGGTGTCATCGCCATTAAGTGATAGATCTCTCTTAGTATCACCTTGTAAATGGGGTCAAAGGTTGCAGGGTTTCCAGCGTCGCCTCCATACCAGTAGCACCAGTCGGACGCTTCAGCGCGGTACAGGTAGGTCATAGCCAAAGAATAGTTTTGTGTTGCAGACCATCCAGGATGGCTTGCGTTGTACTGCACGAGGGTTTCTCTAGCCTTTTTCAGCCACATGTACGCGACGTTTTCCTGTTTATCACCTATCCAGATAGTGAGTCTCAAGTCTTTGCCTGACCATGATCCTTCAGGTATTGCCTGATTCGAGGTTACAAATGGAAGCGCACTGTATTGTGTGATGTTCGATATGTCAACATTTGCGACGCTTATGACCTTTTGTTGTGTTGTGGGGACATTTGTGGTAGGCGGATACTGAGCAAAGTAGTCTTTTGGGGTTATCGTTTTGATTATATCTTGACTTTGAAGCTGCGTGAGGTTGGCATAAAAGGCGTTTAAGAAGTCGTCACCATTGTTAGCGTAGCTCTCCCATGGATTTTCGCCATCCAAAGCTATTGTAACCACAGCTTTGGGATCCGTGTTTGCTTGGTGAATAGCACTTATTCTATTCGTGAAATCAGCGACTGCATTCGCCGTGGTCATGCTTGCGTACTGGAAGCCTATAGCGTTTGAGAGATCAGTGCTTCTGAATAGGATGTCTATGCTCGGACTGGTGTTGACTTTGTAGGCCTTGTAGATGTTACTAGTGTTAGAAATGTCGACTCCAGCTAGGTCAAGTATGTTCTGGTCCGTTGCAGTCCAAACGATGTTGTTCTTAGCCATAGCGAGCATCGAAGCTTGGTTTACAGCCATTTCTGGAGACCACATTCCGTCAGGAGTTCTGTTGAAGAATGTCTCGTAGAGCTGTATTCCTTTCTTGATCTGTGTGTCAAGGTCAACTGTCAATCCGAAGTCTGCCAGGATTGGCTCTATTGGATGCGAATAGGGTGATGGAATTATCTCGGTCTGGTTTCTGTCTTGAAGCGTTTTGTGAGTCGACATAACCATGCTCATAATCTGAATCTGCTTCTGTAGGACATATGCAAGTTGCGTACCGTTGTAACGTGGGCTTGTGGTGTTTGCCTTTGTTGTCATGTTTGCTAGGATAGTGTCGTTGTTTCTTATTGACGGGTCGATCCAGAGGAGATTGTACAGTGTTGCCAGATCCATGTACTCCTGTGCGGAGAACTGGTTGGTGATGTCCACTTTCATCTTGTTCAGAGGTTCAGCACCGAACAGCTTGAAACGGGCGTCTCTTTTGATTTTGATTTGGTTATACCTTAGAAACTTTGTGACGATGTTGTTCCAGTTGATGTCGAAGAATCCTCCGGGAACCTGCAGCATCGAAAACTTTTCGTCAACGCTGAGAGTCTGGTTTAACGCTATTTTCCACGAAAGGGCTTCACGAGTATCATTCTGGTTGTTTGTTACGTAATCATTGATCTGCTCCATTAGGCTTCCTGTGAATGTAAAGGTCACTTTGACATCAGGGTAGTTACTGAGGATGCTTGCCATTTTGTAGTAGTTGGCAACTGAATGGATTCTCACCCAAGGTAAGACGTAAATGTTCTGTTCTGGGTCGTAGTAAGGTGGCTGATGGAAATGCCAGATTATAACTAAGGTCAATGGAGCTTGTGCTGACACTTCAGGAAGAAAGATGAAACAGCTGAGTATCAGACTTGCCGCAAGTATTATTGTCAAAACTAGCTTTTTCAAATTCATTACCTCTATTTAGAGGTCTGTCGGTTTAGTTTAAAACTGTTTTCCTTCTAGTGTTGTTAGGTCGTCTTTCTGCGAAACATATAAAAACAGATTCTATACATTAAATCATGATGGGATGACAATTTGATTTTAACTCGCAAAATCGTGGCAACAATAATTATACTAGTCATCGCAATCGCTGGAATTGTTACATACATAGTTTGGCCAAAAGGCTCAAGGGCAGATGTTATCCTGTGGATGCAAGTTCTACCGGACGAAGAAGACTTCATACGAAGCTACGTGAACTCGTCTTTCAATCAGCTATACCCAAAGATAACCGTTCAAATAGTCAACGTAGCCGATCTCAAGACTAGACTTTTGGCGGCACTCCCAGCAGGCAAAGGACCAGACCTCTTTATGTTCGCTCATGACTGGACCGGAACTTTTGCTCTTCCGGGATACCTCCAGCCTCTGACGAATATGACAACACCTGATCTTCTGAGCAAATACTTGGATGTCGCTTTGGACGCGTGCACTTTCAACAACACTTTGTACGCTCTGCCCTACGCATCTGAAACAGTGGCTCTTCTCTACAATAAGAACATGGTTCCCACGCCACCGACAAACATGAGGCAGCTGAAAACGATGATGCAGACTTTCTTCAACCAAGGCAAATTTGGAATAGCCTATCCTGTAGACCCGTATTACGTGTCCTGCTGGCCCCATGGGTTCGGTGGATACTATTTCAATGACACAACGTTGACTCCTGGACTGAACGATTCTAAGACAGTTCAAGGCATTTATTACTTTCTTGAGACTTTCCAGCCGTACATGAGCCAAGGAGATACGGGGCGAGATGCTCAGGTGGCGCTCTTCACTTCGAATCAAGCGCCATTTATGGTTGATGGGCCATGGGGAATTGGATACTATAAGTCATTGAACATGTCTTTCGGAATCACTAAAATGCCCTACATTGACGAAGCAAGTCATTGGCCTGAACCATACACTGGCATAAAGGTGATGTGGATGACGACTACCGCATTTGACAAAGAAAAAGCGTTCACCTTCATGAAGTGGTTCTCGACAAACACAACTTTCATCAAGGCCAGAGCTCTGCAACTCGGCTTTATTCCAGTGTTGAAAAGCCTACTAAATGACCCTGAGATTCAGGCAGACAACATAGTCTCGACGTACGCTGCTCAAGTGGCTTTGGGAACGCCTATGCCGAAAAGCATCGAAATGGCATACGTTTGGACTCCGATAACGAGCGCCATAAATGAGCTGTTCCTGCTTTACCCAAATTTCGGAGTGAATACCCCGGAGGTGGTTCTGAGTGAAGCGCAGGCCCAAGTTCTCACTTCACTGGCGGGCCAGTGATTCGAAACCTGACGAAAAGAGTGGGGCGAAGCAGCCTAGGACCCTGTCAGGAAACGTCTGGACAACAAATCGAGCGTATTGGCTGATAATTCCTGGTCTTCTCCTTTTCTTTGTTTTCAATCTGTATCCGATCATATTTTCGGTTTACTTGAGCTTTACGGACGCTTGGTTTGGTAATATAAACTTCAGTTTTAAGTTTATAGGGCTTGCAAACTATCAGAGATTGCTGAGCGGTGTCGGAACACTTTTTTATTATTCGCTCGGCAGAACCTTCCTTTTCGTAGGCACAAGCGTGTCTTTGAAGGTTCTCTGGGGTTTGGCTTTGGCAATTATATTTAACAGCCAGTTTATTGTTGGACGTAGAGTTTTCAGATCATTTCTGATTCTCCCATGGACCCTGCCCGCGGTATTATCTATACTGGCTTGGAGAGCGTTGTTCTATTACCCGGTCGGAGCGATTGACACGATCTTCCAGAGCATAGGCTTGCCGCAAGTCAACTGGCTTGGAAACGCTACAAACGCCTTCATTGCTTACAATATCGTGGAGGTCTGGCTCGCCTACCCGTTCATGATGACCGTTATCCTCGCAGCGCTTCAAAGCGTTCCGCCATCACTTTATGATGCGTCAAGAGTTGATGGAGCATCCTCATGGCAGAGACTTAGGTATATCACTCTCCCATTGATATGGAGACCTATGCTGTTTGCAACTATTCTGACGTCGAGTTCCTCGTTCCAAACGTTATTGATTCCCTACTTACTAAATGGAGGTGGACCATCGAACACTAACCTAATGGTCATGCTCTGGGGTTATCAGCAAGCGTTTCAAAATTTCTACATTCCAGGAATGATGGGTCAAGCTGCAGCGTTCTTTATGCTTATCTCACTGATTATACTTGCTTTCATGTTTATCGGATTGAAAGTTGGTGGGATAACTGCGGAGGAATGAGCAGATGAAGGCTATCACAAAGAATCTGTTGATTGCGGCTGCTACTATAATTGGAATATTGATAGTTGCCGTGATTATCTTTCCCATCTATGTAATAATTGTCTCCTCGCTCAGCAGCGCCGTGAGTCTTTTCACGCCTTTTCAGCCCTTCCCAAACCCACTATCGTTTCAGGCTTACTACAACGTGCTGTTTGGTTCAACGGCACGGTTCTTCCACCGATTGGGCAACAGCCTCTTTGTATCATTGCTGTCCCTTGCGCTTACGTTAGCCTTCGTGATCCCTGCTTCCTATGCGCTCTCACGCTTCAGGTTTGCCGGTCGAAGAACACTGCTTTACGGATACTTTGCCTTTAACCAGTTCGCTGCCGGAATGGGGCTGTCAGGATTGATATCGCTTTACGCCATTCTAAATTATCTAAACCTTCTAGACTCGCTAGTGGTACTTGCAGTAATCTACACAGCAGGTGGAATTCCGTTCAACACGTGGCTCTTGAAGACTTACTTCGATACTATTCCCAAGGATTTTGATGAAGCTGCTTTCGTAGATGGCGCTTCGTACTTCGACGTTATTTTTCGGGTCTTGCTACCAGTGGCAGCTCCAGGAATTGCAACAGTTGCAGTATTCTCTTTTATGGGAAGTTGGGGAGAATTCATAATCGCCAACACTCTTCTAAGCCCTGAAAATTACACAGTTCCCGTTTCACTCAACATCCTTCTGGGTTCACCCGCTACAAACTGGAATTTGTTTGCGGCAATGGCCATTCTCTACGCTTTGCCAGTCGTCGTTATGTACATAATTGCTCAGAAGTACCTACAAGCTGGACTGGCGATGGGAGGAGTCAAACGGTGATCAAAACAAATAATCCGCATGAGAGGAGTTGTTTTGGCAAAAGTCGTCATTAAAAACCTCACTAAACGCTTCGGAAAAGTTGAAGCAATCAAAGACGTAAGCTTAGAGGCTGACGACAAAGAATTTCTCGTGTTGCTTGGTCCCTCCGGCTGCGGAAAGACAACACTTCTACGATGCATAGCAGGACTTGAAACTCCCGACGAAGGACAAATCTACATAGACGACACGCTTGTCAACGATCTACCTCCTAAAAAACGAGACGTTGCCATGGTCTTCCAAAGCTATGCATTGTATCCACAGATGACCGCCTTCGACAACATTGCCTTTCCCTTGAAAATCAAACAAGTCCCAAAAGCCGAAGTCGAACAAAGAGTGAAGGAGGCGGCTGAGATGCTCAGAATCGGTGACCTGCTGGATCGCAAACCAAGACAGCTTAGTGGCGGACAAGCACAACGTGTAGCACTTGGCAGAGCAGTCGTGAGAAAGCCGAAGGTCTTTCTGATGGATGAACCGCTCAGTAACTTAGATGCCAAACTGAGAGTCTACATGAGAGCGGAACTCAAAGAGTTGCAGAAAGAACTGGGAATCACCACGATCTACGTCACGCACGATCAGGTTGAAGCCATGAGTATGGCAGACAGGGTTGCATTGTTGTGTCAAGGGATTCTGCAGCAGGTAGACACGCCTGAAGATCTTTACGCTCATCCCACTAACATGTTTGTGGCTGGTTTTGTGGGAAATCCCCCAATGAACCTTGCGGACTGCAAGCTTCTAAAGGAAGACGACAGCCTATTCTTGACAGTTGCCAAATCAAAGATCAAGCTGGCTGAGAGTTGGAAAGAGGCTTTGGCTGACAGGGAGAGCGACGAGGAACTCGTTTTAGGAGTCAGACCAGAAGACATAGAAGTTTGCATGGAACCAAAGGAAAACGCGATTTCCGGCGAAATGCTCACCGTTGAACCTTTAGGTTCTGAGATAATCGTCAATGCAAAAGTTGACGACAGCATCTTTCGAATGAGAGAACCTCCTGAATTCAAAGTTAGCAAGGGGCTGGTTTGGATGTGTTTCAGCGCAAGCAAGATGCATGTTTTTGATAAGAAAACTGGCTTAAGGATTCTTCCTGTAAAAACTGCAAAGACTGCCTAGGTTAGCTATGTGGCGCCCGGAAATCGTAGTAAACGTAGAACTTGAACTCAATTGGGAGTGGACCGGGCGTAGTCTCAGATAGGGGATACCTTTCAAACCAGAAGACCATGTTTCTATTCTGCCAGTCCAGCACATTCGTCAGAGTTTCTCTGTCCGACATGGACCTTGAGCCTGTTTGCCAGTTCTCTAATTCTGTTGTTTTCTCTTTCGGCTAAACTTGGGCAGTATCCTTTCTCGCAAGCCTCTTTGTAGTTGCTTCTCTGCTTTTCTTCAGGCGTTTTCCTTAAGTGCATTGAGATTGTTAGGTTGCTAGTTTAATATTTATCTTTTCATGGCTATCAAAACTTGCGCGTAACTCAAAATTGACCCAGTCGATATTTTAAATACAACGTGTCGCCAAAGATGACTCCGACTTAAAAGGGTGGGAAGATGACTCAGAACCCCAACGCAGACCACACAAAGCAAGTGAAAGGTGCTTTGTTTGAAGCCATAGTCAGGAGTCTTCTGCCGTGGAGCAATTTCATTATCCCAGAAAGAAGAGCGAACTTTCTTAACGAATTTAGAGAGCTAACAGAAGCAATAAATGGCATTAAGACATCTCTCATAGGTGTGGCTGCAAGTGAAAAAGAAGACGTTCAGTATCCGATTCATCTTCTATCCAACCAGGAGTTTCCAGAAGGTGATTTTGCCGAAGGTGATAGCGCGATTTTCAGACCACATTATGAACCCATAAACGATAGTGAAAACGGGCTGGTCTTTACGATAAACATTGAAAACGCTGCGGAAGAAAGACCGTGGGGCTATTGCAGACATAGTGCCCAGAAACGTCGAAAAGATAGCGGGTAGACGAGGAGTGAAAATCTGTTGATCGAGAAGAACCTACTTACAATAGCTGTTCTTGAAGGAATTGAAAAATCAGAAGGATGCCCACTATGCTATCTCTGGGTGAAGAGTGAGGAACACTTCATGGAGTATCTGCTTACAAACGAAGTAACTATGAGTCCGGAGTTCAGAGAAAGGGTTCAAGCTGCCAAGGGCTTTTGCAATCGCCACATGCATTTACTCTACAAAACGGCTTATGAAGGCCACACAGAAGATGGTTTAGGGTACGCCCTCTACATGCAAGGAGTCGTCGAAAAAATCATCGAGTCACTTGCATCCTTATCCCCTGACTATGTTAGTAACTTTAGGAAATCAAATGATAGTAATGTCATTGTTCGTAGAAGAAGGCAAAGGCAGGCATTCACACTGCTCAGCAGCGGGTTGGAGCGGGCAGTACAAGGAAAAACACCCTGTCCAGCATGTGAATCTCTATGGTCTTCGAACAAGATACACTTGCATACACTCGTTCAGATGCTGGATGACAAGGACTTCCGAGAAGAGTTCAAATCTTCAAAGGGTCTGTGCATTCCACACTTTATATCTGCCATCAGGATGGCTGGTCAAAGCAAGCTCAAGAATCCGGTTGACGTAGCCTGCACACTTATTGAGGTGGAAATTAAACACCTTCAGTTGGCAAAGCACTATCTCTCGGAATTCATAAGAAAGCGGAGTTGGGACTTTAGAAATGAACCTCCTGGACCGGAAATCAACGCAAATACCATGATTTTGAATCTGCTGGTCGGTGTAGAGGGGCTCTACTGTCGAAGCTACAAGGCCTTTTCATCATGGGAATAGGAGGATCAGAGCATGATATCTGAAAAAGATGTAGTTAAAGGCAAGATATTGGTTAGCGTGGCCGCAGTTATTGAAGGCGAAGAACACAAAATTCTTCTCATATGGGAAGGCGATCTGCCTTACCACAAGAGCTGGGTCGTTCCAAGAGGTTATGTGAAGCCAGACGAGACCGTAAAACAGGCTCTTATCCGTGAGGTCAGAGAAGAAACAGGGTTAGAGATTCAAACGATACGGTAGCTCTCAAAGTGGCGGATGTAGGAATATCCTTTTTGGAGAACAGCTCCCCTTTGGCTAAAAGAGTGTCGAAAATTCTTATCAACGATACAACTGATCTGTTAATCATCATTCAAAGTGCAAGACGAATAAAGCGGCGAATCAAGTATTTAATGTTGTTCAGAGGTACAATTTTAATATCAATGTTAGTTATCTTGTATACACTGATGCTAAATTGAAGGAACCTTCGGGCATTTCTTCGACATTTGCCTCGCTGACGCAAGAGTTTACACATCGCCTAACTTGAGTTCATGGTAACCCAGGAAAGATACGAACTCCCATTTTATCCTTTCAATGGTTTAAACCAATATTTTCAACATGGGGAATTTAAACGAGGATTTAGATCTACTCGGGCCCGCCAAAAGTGAACACTCTCGAACATCGGTTTAACGTATCGGCGTTTGGACGCGACTCTGCATCCTTTTTGTGGAATGCATTCGAAATGAACTTGAAAATCAAAGCGCGTGCATAAAAAAGCCAAGGGAGGCGCTTCCCACGATTATGCTAATTAAATCTATGAGAGCTAAATCTTAAAAGACATGGAACTGATAGGATTAATGGAGATGAAATTTTGGTTAAAAAGTTTACAACAGTAAAGGTGTTGTCATCCAAAACTGTTTACGACAAACACGATATCAGAATAATGTAAGACACTTTGGGGTTTGCTGATGGAACAACTTGTGAATATGTTTACTTTAAAAGCGGTGGAACTGTTGCTATAGCAGCTTTCACAGATGACAACAAGATGATTCTAACAAAACAATATCGACACCCCCTCCAAAAAGTAGTTTACGATATACCTGGAGGTGCGATTGAAGCCGGCGAAATGCCTTCACAAGCAGCCTTAAGAGAATTAGAGGAAGAAACCGGTTATACGACAGAGAAACTTGAATGGATTGGAAAGTTTAGTCGCGGTCCAAGCAGTCAGGCAATTGTTGATTTATTCTTTGCGAGGGTAAGGAGAAAAGGGAGCTTTAACAAAAACGAGATGGTGCAAGTTGAAATGATAGATTTAGATTCTCTCATCCAAAGAATTTCTGATGGCGAGTGTTTTGATGCAGCTTTGACAATTGCCGCTTTGCTGGTTTCATGGAAGAAACTTTTGGATAAATAACGTGCCTGTAAGAAATCAAAATCTATTAGTTTTTAGCAGTCCAGGAGAGACTGGTATCCATGTTTTTAGTGCTTAATATAGGGAATTTAAACAGGGATTTAAACCTACTCGGACCCACCACTTAAGAATCACTTAGCTAGCTTGTTTAATATTTCCTTTCCAATGTTGTCTTCATCTATTTTGAAGGTTTCGGGTTCTTCTATTCTTAAAATAGCCTGTAAAGCTTTAGGATCAAGTTGCTGCACCATTCTAATGATTTCTTTTTTGGCTGATTCAAGATGCTTTCTGAGTGCTTCCTCGTTTTTGCACATTTTTCCTGCAAGTAAACAAATTTTCTCCTTTTTCAGGTGCCATTCAATTTTCTGGGTTTCTTTGTTTATGTCGAATGTTATTGGTCCAGCTACGCATGTCTCCGGCTTTATAGCGTGAA
>Ga0172362_10001840_pt1 | contig 18242 bp, 20 predicted proteins | sample LakKivs1_kivu2a2_FD_114534 | JGI IMG/M metagenome (GOLD analysis project Ga0172362, IMG submission 114534) | Sediment microbial communities from Lake Kivu, Rwanda - Sediment s1_kivu2a2 | ecosystem: Environmental > Aquatic > Freshwater > Lake > Sediment | place: Rwanda: Western Province, Lake...
GGATTGGTATATACAGTTGGCCGGATTACTCTGAAGATGCGCCTTCGGGCAATATTGTTTCTTATAACACTCTTGAAAATTGTGGTCGCTATGGAGAGTATGCATATTTGAACAATGGATACTACGCAATACATATAGACGATTCATCCAACAATTATATCTATTGCAACAACTTCGTCAATAATAGACCTGTCTCGCAGGCTTGCGATAACTCAAATAACATCTATTACAACCCATCCACGTTGATGGGTAACTACTGGGATGATTACACTGGTGTAGATGCAAATGGTGATGGTATAGGAGACACACCATACACGATATTCTGCAGCTCCGGCCCCAACCAGGACCCATATCCATTAATGAATCCATCACAATAATCAATTAATCTATTGGCCAAAAAACTCTGATCAAAACCAACTACAACCCTCCCCCTACGCCTTCCAACTAAAATTAACTATAATTATTAAAAAACCAAGTTTTATATCATGATTATCACTATCATAAAAAGTAATATTTCGTATTTTAACGTGGATGGGGACTAACAATGAAATATGAGCCATTGAAAAATAAAAAACAAAAAATGAAGAAAGATATTCTTAAATCAACAGACCATAAAGATGGAAACGAGTTTTACAAAGGTTTTGAAAGAGGTGTTGATGATTCTTTCAACTTATTTGTCTCTTACGTTGATCTATTTAAAAGATATAAAAACAACGTGAAATTACTAACAGACGAACAAAAAGATGTATGGTTGAAATTTGTACAGTACTGTGAAACTCAAAAAGACATGAACAAATCAAATTACCTTAGCAGGTACAACAGCTGGCTTTTTGATTACATTTTTTGCGATGTCAACGAAACAGACGCTAATGATTTCTTGAAACTGTCATAACAAAAACTGGAAAGCGGACAATTTTTTAAATAAAGACCTATTAATGTTATAGTATGCCTCATGTGAGAAACTATCATTATCGCTCAGTGAAATGCCCAATGTACCAAAAGAAAATTGAAAAAAAAGATGAACAATGGTTTTGTAGCAAAGCTTGTGAAGACGAATGGAAAATACTAAACGGAAACTTAAAGGAAAGCAGTAATGAAAAAGTAAAAGGGAGAGACACAAGCAGTTAGAGGTATACGTCTACGCCTTCTTCCAACTAAATCTTAAAATGTTTTTCGCCTTTCATCTTAAAAAACTGTTCTTTCGTCATCGATGCAGACTTGAGAGCAGAATTGATAATAATATTCTGCTGGCGAGACCAATCCTTATCACTATGGGTTTTAACATACTCTGCCCACTTGTCAACAAAACGCATTCTTTCCTTCTGATTTTCAATTGTAAAACTCACGTAGCATCTCCCTATACTTCTTTATCATTTTATTGTCTAAATAACTTTCGGCTATCTTTTCCAGATGATGTGCATCCTCAAGATCTTTAGGGGATTTGAGAACCTCTTGTTTAAATGCGATCTGCAATTCTAAAGGGGAGATTTTAAGCTCTTCTTCAGATAGTTTAACAGTAATTGATTCATCAAGAGCAATATTCTCAAACTTGTTTTTTGCAAATTTGAACTCAATATTTGGGATAACATTCCCTTTATTTGCAAATCTAACAGCCACTCCATCTTCAAGATAAGAAAAAACAGATTTATCATCTTCAACATTCAAACAAATAAAATTCTTTTTTTTAATATCTTTATACATGGCCTGGAACTTCCGAAAATCAATTTTTGGAACAACAACATCTATATCCTCACTGGCACGTGACCTACCTAACAGAATTGAAACGTATCCGCTGACAATAACATAATTTGTATGCTTTCTTAAAATCTTAATAAAATCAAGTGCAAAGTTATCTAAATCAGATGGTTCTCGATCAATCTGAATTGTTTTTTTATCAGTAAATTTCATACTCCCACATTAAATAACAATAAGAACCATTTATAATATAAAAATGTTAGCGCCACTATCTACTCCTTAGAAGAGATAATGCGCCTTCATCAAAAAACAAATCATTTCTTCTCACCAATATAGTCAGCTGGTCTCAAGAACTTACCTTTGATTGCCCATTCATAGATTTTTTCGTTATGATCACCAATAAAAACCTCATCACCAACTTTGTGTTTCGTACGAGTAGTCCAAATCGTAAAAGCCTTATAAACCACATATTTTTTAAGACCAGCCCCAGATAGATATGCCAGATGCGCACTAGCAAGATCAGTAAGTTCTTTCTGACGCTGCAACCTAAAACTAGTATAATTCCCAGGATAAGCCTTTATAGAACCATTCTCCATGAAAAAAATCGTGTCAGCAAAAACATCAAGAAACCTCCTGTCATGTGAAACCGCGATAACAGTACCATCATAAGAGTTCAGAGCGCTCTCAATCGCTTTTTTGGAATCCATATCCATATGATTTGTAGGCTCATCAAGAAGCAGAACATTATACGGCTGCAGGATTAACCTGAGAATAGACAAACGCGCACGCTCCCCACCAGAAAGCTGTTTCACCTGATTAAAAACAATATTTCCCTTAAAATTGAACTGGCCCAAAAGCGCTTTTGCATCATTCTCAGTTAACTCACTATGATCCCTGCGCAGCTCATCAATTAAGTTGTTCTCCGGGTTAAGCGAAAGATGGCCCTGATCAAAATAACCTGCTCTCACACCAGAGCTAACATGTATAAGCCCTTCATCAGGCTGCTCCTCACCTGTAAGCATCTTCAAAAAAGTTGTTTTACCACAACCATTAGGCCCGATAAGACCTATCTTCTGTCCAGTGAGAACCTCAAAATCAGCGTTATCAAGAATAACCTTTCCATCAAATTGCTTACCAAGCCTCTGTCCATCAGCAACATTCTTGCCTGATTTGAAAACAGATTTAAAATGAAACTTCAACAAATAGGATTTCAAAACAGGGTTTTCAACACGCTCCACCTTCGCCAAACGTTTCATCTTGCTTGCTATCTGAAGATCATATCTGTTCCGACGCGATAAAGTCTCAATAATCTTTTTCTGCCGCTTTATCTCAGATTTTGATTTCTCATAAGCCCGAATTTTAATATGCTCACGCAAAATCTTCTGCGCCTCATACTCCTCATACTTTGCATCATAAATCTCAAGATGGTTGTCTCTAATCTCAAAAACCCTGTCAACAAGATCATCCAAAAGATACCGGTCGTGAGAAATGATCATAACCGCACCGGGGAAATCAACTATCTGCCGTTCCAACCACTCGATCGTCTCAATATCAAGGTGATTCGTGGGCTCGTCAAGAAGCAAGAGACCGCACTCTTTTGGTTGCGCAAGCACGCTTGCAAGAGCGATTTTCTGCCGCTCACCACCAGAAAGAGCACCAGGTTTTGTGTTAGGTGGAAGATCAGGCATTCCGATCTCCTTAAGGATACGAAGCGCAGCCTCTAAACGCAAGGCGCTACCTGTTCGATTAGCAGAGATCTTAAGCCTCCGTATATTTTCAAGAATATCCACATAGCTTGGTGAGTTGTAAATCCCAGGATCCTCCAACTGTTTTTCATATTCCCTTATCTTCTGCTGAATATCATCTGACTGTGTGGTACGAACAAAAAAATCATACACTGTTTCATCAAGCGAACCTATAGAAATTTGATCCAAATACCTGATCTGCAGGTTTTCTTTTCGCCAGACGTCACCATAATTTTCATGTACCCATCCCATAAGAATCTTGAAAAGCGTTGTTTTGCCACAACCATTAGGGCCAAGAAGACCAATGCAGTTATCAGAAAAAACATCAAAAGCTACATTTTCAAATAGGAGCTTACCCTCAATCGTCTTAGATAAATCACGAACTTTAATCAGAACGTCCATCAAAGGGGGATAACAAAGTTCCGTTGTATATCATTTTAGGTGCTCGAAATCAAAATACACCGTAGGGCAGAATCAAGCATCCTTCACTCTATTTTTTTCTTGCATAACAGCCAATATTACGATAAAAAAGATATGTACTACTCTTAAATCTTCAACGGATTAGGCCCAATCTTCTTAATCTCACTAACAAAATCTGTAACAACATCTGCGAACTTCTGACCTTCAGAAGCACTAATGTACTCGAACCTAACACGCTCAGGCTCTATACCCATCTCTGAAAGCAGCTTCTTAACAAGTTTAACCCTGCGGTTTGTTTTATAGTTCCCGGACTGATAGTGACAATCACCTGGATGACAACCAGCGATAAGTACACCATCAGCACCTTTACGCAGTGCCTCGAGAATAAAAACAGGATCAACCCTCCCAGAGCACATGACACGAATTGGTTTTATGTTTGGCGGGTACTTCAGCCTGCTGGTACCAGCAAGATCAGCACCTGCGTAAGAACACCAGTTGCACAGAAAACCAACTATGTTTGGCTCGAAATCAGTCATCGTCTTCCACCAAATCTTTTTTATCCTCATCTAGCTCAGACATTATCATATCCACGGTTTTTGGTACGGTCTTTGATATCTCATCGCTCAACTCCTCACCAAACTCACACGGCATTCTCTCAAGCGATATACCAAACACTGTTATGTCACGTGGAACCCGAGTCTCACCAAGCTGCCTGGCAAGTTTACATGCCTCAGGCAGACTAATATCATGCGGGTTAAACGAATGAAACGATGAAAAATCATCAATCGACAGCCGTCTGATTTCACCAGGCAAAACATCCTTATTTGTTATCGTATCAATAAGTATAGCCTTATCATACCCGATGATCTGATCCATCAGATTTATGCCACCAGTCGCTGCCTCATCTATATCGACATCAGGGTTTTTTACACGTCGTTTAAGCTCTCTAGCAACCTTGAGCCCAACTCCGTCATCACCAAGTATAGGGTTACCAACTCCCAGTATTATCGTCCTCATGTTTTTTACCTCTAAACATTTTTTATTGTTTTACAAATCTTTTTGTTTTTATCGTAAATGTTAACCTCAAGCGGCATACCACCCGGTAGTGCATGTGTCGCACAAGCAAAACACGGATCGTACGCACGAAAAGCCATCTCAACCTTATTCAAGATACCGCTGTTTACCTCACCTTTTTTAATCATACCCTTCGCTGCATCCCTAACAGACATTGTTATGGCACCGGCGTTGTTTGTCGTAGCAACAATCAAATTAGCTTTTTCAACAAGACCGTTTTTGTCAAGCTTGTAATGATGAATAAGTGTACCGCGTGCAGCCTCAACAACACCCACACCCTCACCAGGCTCACCAACAGGGTTACGTATATTTTTAGACGTTATATCCGGGTCATTAACAAGCTCAGTAGCACGCTCCGTAGCATACAACAGTTCTATAAGCCGGGCCCAATGATAAGCAAGCGTTGAATTAACAGGTCTGCCACCAAGCGTCTCATACAGACGTTTATACTCCTTATCAGCAAGAGGCGTAGCCATACCCTCAGCAGCATTAAGCCTGCCAAGAGGACCTACACGGTATACACCGCTGTCTTTACCATCCTTTAGACCATGCCAACCGATTTTTTTGAGATATGGAAACTTCATGTAGCTCCACGGCTCAACATGCTCAGAAACATGCTTCGTATAATCCTTACCAGGAAACTTCAGGAACTCTTCAGCCTTCTGGTCAGTAACACGAATCAAGCCATCATAAAAATTCACTTTGTTATGAGCATCAACCAAACCCATGTTGTAGGTCTCAAGGTTATACGGGTCGCTCTTAATCATACCGACATAATTCTTGTTTTTAAGAACAACATCATCAAAAAGTTTGAGCGAAAATTTAGCGAAATCAACACAGGATTTAGTCATATCCTTGATTTCCTGAACCTCATCCTTTGCTAAACCCTTGGATACACCACCAGGCAGCCCGCAAACAGGATGTGTAGCCTTACCACCAAGTATAGCAGTAATCTTCTGACCATAAGCCCTGTGTTTAATAACCTCCTTACCGACATCCAAACCAGCTTTTTGTATAACACCAAGGATGTTACGCTCACCAGCAGGAGCATCAGGACCAACAACAAAATCAGGACCACCAAGGAAATAGAAATGAAGAATATGATCATAAATAAAATAACCACAATACATCAACTCACGAAGTTTACTAGCAGCAGATGGCGGTTTAACATGAAAAGCATCATCAAGCGCTTTAGTAGCAGCAAAATGATGGGCAACAGGACAAACACCACAAATACGAGAGGTTATCTGAGGCATATCCTCAGCACGGCGACCCTGACAAAAACGCTCGAAACCACGAAGCTCAGGAATCTGAAGATAAGCGTTTTCTACATCACCATGATCATTAAGGAAGATACTTATTTTACCATGACCCTCAAGACGCGTTATAGGATCTATAGTAACAGTTTTCATTTCTTAACCCTCCTATTAATCAGAGAAACAGGGAGCGTATACTTGTAGAAAGTACCAACAACATCCCTAACCTGCTCAACCAACCTGTCAACCTCCTCGTCACTCATCTTCTCCTCGGCATCCAAACCAAGAATGGATGCAAGAGCAGAAATCATCTTGGCACCCTGATCAAGAGAATTCGGTGTGGGACCACCACAACCAGTACAAGGCATATTCGCATCCAGACAACGAGCATCACAACCACCACGAGTACAAGGCCCTAGACAGATAATTCCTTGTTCAAGCAGGCATTTATCCTCTATCTTATCAACCTCATAAACACGTTTAACCGCCTTTATCTTCTTCTCAGACTTCTCAAAACGGCACTCGTCACAAACAGACTTCAATGGAGCCAAAACAGATCCTTTCTCGGGAAGCCTGTTTTTAACTATAGCATCCACAGCATCAACAATAAGTTTAGTCGGAGGAGGACAACCAGGCAAAAAGTAATCAACATCAACTACTTGGTCAAGGCTTTTAACAGTATCATAAAACTCAGGCAGAGAAAGTTCACCCTCCTTTACTTTAACAGAAGTTTTAGGCAAGGTTTTGTCAGGATTCACCGTAGAAGGGTTATCAAGATAAGCTGTCCTAAAAACCTCCTCACGGTTTGCTAAGTTTGCTAGACCGGGTATACCACCATGAACGGCACAGGCACCAAAAGCTATCAATGTTTTTGCTTTCTTACGGAGAAGCTTTGCAACATGCTCGTTTTCAGACGTCCGTATAGCACCGTTAAAGAAACATACATCAATGCTTTTGTCCTCCATCGCCTCAACATCTTTGTATTTTGTGTCAAGGGCGACAGGCCAAAAAAGTATGTCAGCGGCAGCAGCCACATCAAGAATCTTTTCATTAATATCAAGAACAGCTATCTCGCAACCACCGCAGCTAGCTGCCCAGTAAAAAGCAATTTTTAGTTTTGGTGTCTCTTTTTCTTTTTTGTGTTCTTTACTCATCTAGAAGCTCACCATTTTTGCGTATACGGGAATGTTTTCATCTTTTAATATCTTCTTTTTTTCAAAATCTGGGGTAAGTTATTAAAACACACCCTATATAAATTAACACGTGTTAACTATATATAGTTTCTCCGCATAACTAAAAACATCAGAAAAATAATTAAACAAAAAACGTGTTAAAAATAAAGAGGATTTAATATGATAATATCACAACTAAGCATAGCACCAGTAGGAAAAAACACAAGCCTAAGCAAATACGTAAAAATAGTAATCAAAACACTAAACAAAAACAAAATAAAACACGAAACAAACGCCATGGCAACAGTAATAGAAACAAAAAACCTGGATGAACTATTCAAAGCAGTGAAACAGGCGCACAACGCAGTAATAAAAGCAGGAGCAAAAAGAGTGATAACAGAACTAAAAATAGACCACAGAATAGACAAAAAAGCAACAATAAAAACAAAACTAAAAGCAATACAATAAATCTTAGTTTTTAAAAGATACAAAACAGTTATATGTATCGTTTATATTCCGAGCATGGGGAAGGTAATTGTTGTGTCATCAAAATCTTTAGTCGAAATTGTTTTCCACGGTAGAGGCGGCCAGGGAGCAGTCACAGCAGCAAACCTACTAGTATCAGCAGCATTAAAAGACGGAAACAAAGGCGTACAGGCATTCCCGTTCTTTGGAGCGGAAAGAAGAGGGGCGCCAGTCAGAGCATTCGCACGCATATCAAACGAAGAAGTAAACCTGAGAAGCGAGATCTACAACCCAGACATAGTAATAGTACTGGATGAAAGCATAATGGAAGTAGTAGACGTACTAAAGGGGCTGAAAAAAGACGGAAAAATATTGATAAACACCAGAAAAAAACCGCAGGATTTCGATTTCCACAAACAATACAACGTATCCACAGTTGATGCCACAGGCATAGCAATAAAATACGACATACGCGTAGGTGGAATACCAGTTGTCAACACACCAATTCTTGGTGCCGTACCAAAAATACTTGACAAAGTCACATTAAAATCCATTCAAGAGGTCGTCAAAGGCAAATGGAGCGGAGAACAAAGTGAAAAAAACGTGATGGCGGCAAAAGACGCCTATGATCTAATACAGGTGATGAAGTGAGCAAGAAATACGATGTTGAAACAAGCATTTCCTACCCAAAGAAAGGCGCTATGGGAAAGACTGGCAGCTGGCGGGTATTCAAACCTAAATTAAACAAAGAAAAATGCGTGAAATGTCTACAATGTTGGGTTTTCTGCCCAGAGGGCACTATAATAAAAAACAAGGATGGAACAATTGACATTGATTTCGAGTATTGTAAGGGTTGCGGCATATGCGCCAATGTCTGCAAAGTAAAAGCAATAACTATGGAGAGGGAGGCTGAGGATTAAATGAAGGTTATGATTGATACCGGTAACTACATTGCTGCTAAAGCAGCTATTATGGCTAAACCAGATGTTGTAGCAGCATACCCAATAACACCACAAACCACACTAGTGGAGGGCATTGCAAAATATGTGGCAACAGGCGAATACAAAGGCGAATACATCTGCGTTGAAAGTGAACACTCAGCAATGAGTGCATGCATAGGAGCAAGTGCCGCTGGCTCAAGAACATTTACAGCAACATCATCACATGGTCTGCTGCTTATGCATGAGATGCTACACTGGGCAGCACTAGCTCGTTTACCTGTTATAATGTGTAACATTAACCGTGTCATTGGACCTGGCTGGAACATCTGGTCTGACCAAAACGATTCCATAGCCCAACGAGACACAGGCTGGATACAACTCTACTGCAGCAGCTGCCAAGAAATTTTTGATACAGTACTGCAGAGTTTTAAATTGGGTGAACACAAAAAAGTTGGTTTACCTGTTATGATAAACTATGATGCTTTTGTTTTATCACACACCTCGATGCCAGCATATATACCGGAGCAAAAAGAGGTAGACGATTTCCTACCTGAGTTTAAACCGCTATGGAAACTTGATGTCGACAACCCCATAACTTTTGGTAACATCATAGGACCTGCATATTACGAAAAAGTCAGAAAAGCAATGCAGGACTCACAAGAAAACGCCAAAACACTCATACCAGAGATAGCAAAAGAATGGAAAAACAAGTTCGGCAGATATCATGGTGATTTGATAGAGCGATACAAATGCGAAGATGCAGACTACATACTCATGTCCATGGGTGCACTTGGTGCAGAGAGCAAAGTAGCAATAGACAACCTCCAAAAAGAAGGACTAAAAATCGGTTTAGCGAGAGTCCGCACATTCAGACCATTCCCAACTGAAGAAATGATAAAACTTGGTAAACAAGCTGACCTGATAGTTATAGACCGTAACATAAGCATCGGCTCCGAAGGAGCACTTTTCAACGAAACCAAAGCAGCGTTATACAACAAAACTGACGCAAAAGTACACGGCTTTATAGCCGGCCTTGGCGGAAAAGACGTAACATACCAGGATATAGAAAAAATATGCAAAAAAGTAATCAACGGCAAAGCAAAAGATTTTGAATGGTACGGACTGGAGGAGGACTAAAACATGGCGATAAAAGATTTACCAGAAAACGAGTGCGTAATACCCGGGAGCGCGGCATGCCCCGGTTGCCCAGCAACAATTGGTTTACGCATGGTTTTCAAAGCACTAGGAAAAAACACGGTTATGGTTGTACCAGCATGCTGCACAGCAGTCATTGAAAGTTTGTACCCAAACACCTCCTTTGATATACCGGTTATGAACATCGCTTTCGAGGCAGCAGCCGCAGGAGCATCAGGCATAGAAGCAGCACTCCGCAAACAAGGAAAAACGGACACAACCGTTATTGCATGGGCTGGAGACGGAGGAACCTACGACATAGGTATACAGGCACTATCAGGAGCGTTAGAAAGAGGAACCAACTTCATCTACATATGTTACAACAACCAAATATACTCAAACACAGGTATACAAAGAAGTGGAGCAACACCATACGCTGCGTGGACAACAACAACAGTAGGCGGCAAAACAGAATTCAGGAAAGAGATGGGCGAAATCATAATGGCACACCACATACCCTACTCTGCACAAACATGTGTAAGCTACCCGGAGGATCTGTATAATAAAGTCAAGAAAGCAAAAAGCATCAAGGGACCAAAATACATAGAGATACTAGCACCATGTCCACCAGGCTGGCGTTTCAGCATGGACAAAACAGTGGAGATGGGCACACTAGCGATAGAGACAGGCGCATGGGCACTTTATGAGTGTGAGAATGATGCTGTGACATTCAACGGTAAAAGCAAACTTATTCTTGAAAAAAAGATAGAGCGCAAACCTGTGGAGGAATGGATAAAACAACAGGGGCGTTTCAGACACCTCTTCAAACCCCAAAGAGATGAAAAGAGGATAAAAGCTATTGAGGACTACACAGACCATGTTTGGGAAAGATACCGTAAATGTTACCTGGGAAAACAATAAGGAGGATGGATTTTATGCCTATAGTAAATATTGAAACATGGCCGATACCAAAAGAAAGAAAACCTGAGCTGATAAAAAAGATCACAGATGTTTTCACAGGTTTTGGTATACCTGCCCAGGCTGTAACCGTACTTATACATGAGACCCAGTTGGAAAACTGGGGTAGCGGCGGAGAACAGCATTCTGTAAAATTTAAGGATATGAAAAAGTAAAACTGCTTTTATGAATCATAATTTTTTAGAACGTTTTAGCAGTTAGGGCAATACAGTTCTTTCCAGTTGTCATTGTATGTCGGCGGAGAGTAGGACCCACTGGCATAGACATTCCCATATACATCTCTCCAGTAGCTGCTAGCTCCTGATGGTACAGTCCAATGTTCACCGGTCTCTGGGTCATAGACATCCTCAACACCCAAAATCGCATTGCTGAATTTCTTAGACGTTTCATCCATTACCTGATCACGATAATTAAACGTTGACTTGACAATGTTTGCTATCTCATCACCCATTTCGTTTATGATACCAGTACGGATAGCAACCTGTTTCTGTTCATTAGCTGCCCATGTCTCATTAAGTTTGAAAGACAATAGCATATCGTTTGCAATCTTTGCAACCAACTCCAAATCGTTTTCTGGCGCCCAGTAATGAATCATTGAAACAGCCCACATCCCAACACCAGCAAGCGAGTAGTATTCATCGCCAACCAAAACCTTGTGGACCAAACCGTTTTCAAAAGTTGCTTCTGCAGCTGTTTTCTCTTTAATCCACGGAGCACTGTAAATGTTTGAGAGGATATCCGACATATCAGTTACATCTACTGGCGCATCCAAACCCAGTTCACCAGCAAGAAGCTGCTCAGCATATTGTTTAGCATTATGATAAGATAAAACAAGACCGCCCATATAGTAAGACCCCTCAGTATAACCACTCATGTTAAGAACCCAGTTTGGTGTGTAATAAAGCGGCGGATGAAGCTGCTCAATACTTATACCCATATCACCCTTTGATACAACGAGTTTTACTGCAGCATCAAGATAGGGTCTAGTAACCCCAGAATCACTGCTAACAGCCCAACCCTTCGGAACGTCTATGGTGAATGCTCCTTCTGTCGGATCTGTCCAAGTCTGCATCTGAACAATACCAACAGAATCCGGATCCATTAATTCGGGTTCGTAATTGAAACTATAAAGCACACGTACAAGTTTATCAAGACTCTCATTGTACTCTTCTTCTCTAGCAGCAAGACCAATAAAATAGGCATCTGTATCGTTAATTGAAAGCATGAGAACGCCGATATAATCCCCGTAACTCAGAGTACCCACGTACATACTATAGTTAGAGACATACCGCTCACCGGTAACCTGCAAACCTGGTATAAAAGTCTGAAGCAACGATACCGTCTCATCAAAAAGTTCTGCCTCGGTTTTCTGCTCATTAAGAGCCATTGTCCATATGAAAACCAAATCTCCACTATTTGCTGCAGGATTCTCACCGATCCTGATGAGACCGCTATCATCCACATCAACAGACCAACCATCCGGTATATACACAGAAAAGCCATGGCTGTCACTGTATTTAGACCAACCAGCCCAACTAGCTATACTAGGAATACCACCATTTGGGTTTATATCTGAACAACCACTAAACGCGACAATCAAAAAAATTAATACCGCAAACAAAACAAAAATTTTAGATAAACTTCTCTTATTTTTTTCAGCTACATAACGTACCATTATCTCATCCCTTCGTAAAGAAGAACAATTTTTTCTTTATAAAATTAAGGTTTCCAAAAAAAATAGAAAAGATATAAGTAAACAAAGCCAGTTACAGACTCGGTTGATATGAGGAGAGAAATAATAGTTGTATTAGTTTTTATGCTGGCGGTATCATCACTTACTATAATCTCCAATAATGCATCCGCTCAAATAAAAAAAGAAGACATGACCTGGTCAACAGGAGACCAATGGGAATATAGATACACAGTAAACTCTGGAGAAACTACAACAATTTTTAAAATGACTGTAACAGTAGATGGAGAGGACAACATCGAAATAGATGGCACAAACTACGATGTTATCACCCAAGATTTAACAGGCGATTTTGAGAATATCGATACCAACGTTTTAAATACAACTCTTGCTCAAGGTTCTACAATATACGGCACATCATATCTAGCTAAAGACAACGATGAAACAGCAAAAACAATTCAGCATCTTAAATATCAATTAATCAATGATAGCGGAAAATTTTTGAATTTCACGCAAACCGTAATTTCCATTACAACAGCAACCTCCGGAGTAAAACCAGATGTAATCGATGTTGGAACCAGCTGGACTTCCACAGTAAAAACAATCACAACAACTACTACAAATTATTCTGGTAATTTCTATGACGAGCTTTTCCAACAACAAAATTACAGTAACACAACAACATCAACAAACAATAGAACAGACACTATTAACTACGAATGTATAAGCAAAAAGAATGTCACAACAGATGCTGGAACATTTGAAACATACGAAATTAGGAGAAGCATTGTTGGAGGACAAGGCGTCTTTGTCCAGTATATCTCATCATCAGTAAAGAACGACGTCGAAGACATCACATATGATAGCGACGGAAACATGATATCAATGACAGAACTTATATCATACGATGTAACGCCCCCGATAACACCACAACCAACTCAGAAAACCCCTGGTTTCGAACTAGCAATTGTTATATTTGGCATAACACTTATCTTATACCTGCGGAGGAAAAAAGCCAATTAAAAAATATAATCAATATCATTTTTCTTGATCTTCATCCTCAAAATCACATTTTTTAAGAACTACTTTAACCCCAATTTTTTGGTATGCACCAGCATATTTTTCAATTGTATACTCTGGCACTTCATTCATATCAAGTAAAACAACCGCTACTACACCAAAATCTCTTTTAGATTTCAAAATCTGTTCCATCAAAGATACCAATCTGCCCTCATTATCGATAACAGCCAGATATATCGAATATGTGCCATCTACCACTATATCCACTTTCTCCCCTGTTGAAGTATGACCACGACTTAATGATTTACCCGGAAAACGTTCATTGAGAAATTGAATCAACTGGTTCTCAGACTCCTCCTCACTTTTTACTGGCTCTGGATTAAAAACACCTTTAATCACACTCAGGATCGTATCAAAATCATCTCCATCTTGAGATACTTCAGTTTCCACAGTTTCAAAATTTGATAGACCACTATAGATATCTCTATTAAAATCAGTTAATTTAGCACCTGATGAAGGACGGGAGAGACCAGATGGATACTTCCTGGTAACTAGGTATAAAACAACAAAAATAGCGATAATAAATATAAAAATTGATAAAACCCCACTTACTCTATCAAAATCTATGTTTAGTTGACTCGCAAAAATAAATAGTACCACTCCAAAAACTATCAGAGCGAAAACAAGATTGATCCATTTAGACATTCCTTCTTGCATATTTCACCGTAAGTTAAAGACTTATAACATCTGGCTTTTTATAAAACCTAGCTAAATTTTTCCAAAAATATAAGTTCTAGATAATGATTCCTTCTTGCAACAAAATAGTGGAGGAGAAAAAAATGGATATTATTGCATGGGCAGGCTGGGGACTTCTTGTATTATTAATAGCATGGTTTATCATAGTAGGATTTCGTGTCGTAAGACCAACTCAAAGGGCTCTCGTTGAAAGATGGGGCAGATACAACAGATTTAAACAGCCGGGTTTAGCATGGGTTATACCTGTTGCAGAAAGATTGATAAAAATCAACATCACTGAAATGATGGTAAACGCAGAACCACAAACCATTATCACAAAAGATAAACTGAATGCACAGGTAGATGCTCAAGTTTATTTCAAAGTAAAAATAGATGAAGAATCAGTAAAAGCATCTCAATATAATGTTTTTGACTATAAATACCAGATTGTAAACCTTGCACGAACAACACTTCGTAACATTATAGGTACTCTTAATTTGAATGAAGCAAACAGTGATAGAAACAGGATAAACAACGAGCTTATGAGTACACTCAGGCTTGAAACAGCAAACTGGGGAATCGAAGTAGTACGTACTGAACTCAAAGAAATCGACCCACCAAAAGACGTACAGGACACTATGAACAAAGTCGTAAAAGCAGAAAACGAGAAACAAGCTGCAATCGACTATGCAACAGCAACAGAAACACAAGCAGATGGACAGCGAAGAGCAGAAATTAAAAAAGCAGAAGGAATGAAACAAGCAGCTATTCTACAAGCAGAAGGTATAAGGCAGGCAACAATTTTGGAGGCAGAAGGAAAAGCAAAGGCATTCGATTTAATAAATCACTCATTTGTTGGAAATGCACAAGTTCTCAAAAAATTGGAAACGGTTCAAGCATCATTAGAAAGCAACACAAAATATGTGATTGATGCGCACACGGGAATAACCAATGTTATTGCTGAACAGATGGCCGGGATAGTTCCTATAGAAAAGAAAAAAGAAGAATAAAGAAAAGATAGTTAGTTTATAGAATCTTCCTAACTAACATATTATCAGTAGTTGCACTGTGTCCAGCGTTGTCGTATGCGACAACCTTTAAAACTTGTACATGGATGAACCTAATTAATCTGTCTTTTTCCCAAGTCCAGCTATATATTGAGTTATTTGATGTGGTGGTGGTATTTTTTAGTACGCCGTTAACATAGAACTCCACCCTTGCTATACCTGATCCACTATCATCAGATGCATTAACCTCGACTGTTATATCACCGATAACAAAAGCCATACGTAGGAACAAACGTCTTATCTTTTTATCGCCCATGTAGAATGCGCGCTCTGGTTTTACTATCTTAATGGTTGGGTTTGTGGTATCATTTGTTGTAACAGATTTAGAAATTGTGTCGGTCTTTCCATCGTTATCTGTCACTGTTAGATTCACTATGTATGTTTTGTAGTCTTCGCTATACCCATGTTCTGGATTTGGGTAAGTTGAATTTTTACCGTCTCCGAAATCCCAATAATAATCTATACTTCCATCACGGTCGTAAGAGGATGAGATAAAGCTTACTGTGGTTTCATCTACTATATAGGCAAAGCCGGCAACGGGTGGGTTTTCGCCAAAAGGAAGTATCAATGGATATCTATCCTGGTTTTTTCCGTCAGATATATTGTAAGGCGTATCAACTATGCCATCGCTATTGTTATCATAAGCACCCTCACTGGGTTCATCGAAATCAGAATAGTAGTTTCCACCAGATGGGTAACCATTATCCCAAGTATTGTTACCTTCATCCCAAGTGTTATTTCTTAAGTTATTAATGAAGTTATTATGGTAGATACTGTTATCCCTGGCACAAGTTTCCCACATCCAAAAAGCTAATCCATCAAACTCATTTGAGATAATAGTATTTCCAGCAATTGTATTATTGCTTATATTAGTATAATAAGTGACAATTCCATATCCCTTATTTTCCCCGATGACATTATCTAATATAAAATTGTGACTTCCATTGAGATACAATCCACTTCCGCCACTATAACTCAATTTACAGTCATCTATCAGATTGTAATCAGAATCCACCCATATTCCTGAATCAAATGTCCAAGAATCGCCTCCGATTAAAGTGAATCCCCAGACACCACAGTAATCAGTATTAAGGGTAACAGCATGTTCAGGAACATTAACATCACTGCTTCCGTTGATTATAGTCGAATCTTTATTTTCACCGACCAGAGCAATTGATTTATTGATAACTACATTTTCATAATATGTACCATTATAGACAAAAACAGTATCAGCATTTTCTGCAGCGTTTACTGCATCCTGAATATATTGGTATGGATATTCCTGTGTTCCATTCCACGGACCAGATATATTGTCATCATCAACATAGATAGTATTTCCATCATCTGCTACTACTGCAGGTGCTATCATAAAGCTAGCTAGTAGAAGCATACCTACTATAGATATAGCAATTACGTTTTTTCTCATTTCATCATCACTTAACTAATTTTATAAAATAATTGTTATTTTAATGGTTTATAAACATTTCTATACATCTATATCCATAATCTAGACTAGTTTAGTAGAAAAATAATAAAAAAGAGAAGATTGGTTTTATAGATATTTTCTGACAACCAGATTACTAGTTGCACTGTTTCTAGCAGGGCTGGCGTTGTCGAACGCAACGACTTTTATTGTAAACACATGGAATAATCTTAATCTGTCCTTACTCCAAGTATAATTAATCATACCTGAGGTTTGATTATCCACCATGTTTTTGCCAATCCATAGTTGGGCATAAGCTATTCCAGACCCATTCACATCTTTTGCGTTGACTACGATATTTATCTCACCAATTATCAGAGGCATGCCAAACAGTCTTTGCCGCTTCATCTGGTTGTTTATATAAATCGTCTTTTTCGCGGGTTTAACAATTTCTATAGTCGGATTGGTAAGATCACCTAGTGGAACATCTCTGGATGTAGTGTTAGTTGAACCAGCGCTGTCAGTAACTGTAAGATTTACCATGTACGTCCGATAATCTTTTTCGTAGGTATGACTAACATTCTTGTCTGTACTGTTTTTGCCATCACCGAATTCCCAGAAGTAGCTTACTATAGTTCCATTTATATCATAGGAATGCGATCCATAAAAGACTACAGTCTTACTGCCACCTGTTAATGTATAAGTAATGTTTGCAACAGGAGGATTATTTATGACATTTATGCTCTTTGTTATACTGTTTGTTGCGTTATCATTGTCCTCAACTGCAAGAGTGACATTGTAAATTCCATCATCTTTGAAGTTATGGAATGGATTTGCCACATTTGACGTGTTACCATCGCCGAAATACCATCCATAGCCCTCTATAGTACCATCTGGATCATAAGATGAAGATGAATCAAAAGATACGTTTCTATCCTTTATAGTATAGCTGTAGTTTGCAACAGGTGGTTGATTTGGTGGCGACTCTGTTGTGAAATGGAATATTTTATTTTCTTTAACTCCAGCTGCTGTTACATTAACATACCATACTATCTGAGTTGAATATGGAAGTTGTATGGGTAGATTCGCTGTTTTGATTCCAGCAGTATCATAATTTGCACCAGCTGGTTCAATGTATTGGCCTTCTATTGTCCAATTAAATGGTATGTGAGCCATTGCACCTACATCGCCACTAATAATCACATGTATTGCGTCAATATTGACACTAACAGTAGACTGACTGATGTTAACCATACTATTATTAGCTGGGGATTCGCTGTTGATGGTAATTGTAGTAAAATTTTGTTCTGTTGAAAGTAGTTGAAAACACATGTCAGAAGCGGTACCAAATACATCTATCGTGTTATACCAATCTGAAGTGTTGAAAAAATACTTCGACTTGAAAACAGCCTGATGCAAAGTTATTA
>Ga0172362_10001842_pt1 | contig 18239 bp, 18 predicted proteins | sample LakKivs1_kivu2a2_FD_114534 | JGI IMG/M metagenome (GOLD analysis project Ga0172362, IMG submission 114534) | Sediment microbial communities from Lake Kivu, Rwanda - Sediment s1_kivu2a2 | ecosystem: Environmental > Aquatic > Freshwater > Lake > Sediment | place: Rwanda: Western Province, Lake...
AAACCAGGAAAGGATTGAGTCGATTTCCGACGACATTAACGAGCTGAACCGGCAGGGCATTCTGGTTGCTGTTGTGAGTTCAGGTGCAATAGGCGCAGGAATGAACCGGCTCGGGCTTGCCGAAAGGCCAAAGACCATCCCGGGGAAACAGTCGGTAGCCGCCGTGGGCCAGGGTCTGCTGATGGCTGCCTATGACCGCGCCTTCAGCAGGCATAAAAGGGCGGTCGGCCAGATGCTTCTCACCGGAGATGATTTTCTGAGCAGACAGAGGTGTTCAAATGCCCGCAACACTATTAATGCATTGTTTGAATCAGGCATTGTGCCTGTCATAAACGAAAATGACACTGTTGCTGTTGAAGAGCTGAAGGTAGGCGACAACGATAATCTGTCGGCACTTGTTGCGAATCTGATTTCCGCGGATTTGCTCGTGATTCTTTCTGATGTGGACGGTTTGTTTGATTCTGATCCAAGGAGGAATTCCGGCGCAAAATTGATTTCCGACGTAAAAAAGATAGATTCAAACCTTGAAAAGATGAGCCGCAGAGCAGGAAGCAGCGTAGGCACAGGCGGAATTTTCACGAAAATACAGGCGGCAAAAAAAGCGACTGCTGCCGGTACGGCGGTTGTTATTGCCAACGGGCAGAAAACAAACGTGCTGAGAATGGTTATAAACGGGGAGAACATCGGCACTCTGTTTCATCCTGCTGAGAAATGTCTTGGCAGCAGAAAAAGATGGATTGCCTTCGGAGCAGCAGCAAAAGGCGGACTGGTTGTCGATGAGGGAGCAGAGCACGCGCTCCGGACAGGCAAGAGTCTGCTGCCATCGGGAATTTTATCCTGCCGGGGTAAGTTCCGGTTCGGCGACGCAGTGACGGTCGTTTCCGCAAAAAATCAGGAAATAGGCAGGGGGCTGGTGAATTTCTCCTCCGAGGAAATTGAGCGCATAAAAGGGAAAAAAACGTCGGAAATAGAAAGTATTCTGGGGTATAAGAACTACGACGAAGTGATTCACTGCGACAGCCTGGCGCTTCTGGGAGGAAAATAAAATGAATATCCGGCAGATGGTTCTGAAAAAAGCCGTATCCGCAAAGCGGGCATCATTTGCTCTCGGGCTTGTTTCCGGGGAGTTGAAAAACAATGCGATTCTGAAAATGGCGGATGCCCTGGAAAGGAATGCCGAAGCGATTTTCAGGGCAAATCAGAAAGATGTCCGGCAGGCTTTGATGCAAAAACTTTCAGAGGCATTTATCGACCGTCTGACTCTGAATGAAAAACGCCTGAAAGAAGCGTCTGAAGGTCTGCGACAGGTGGCAGGTCTGCCTGATCCTGTAGGTGCAATTATCAGGACATGGCAGAGGCCAAACGGACTGCAGATTTCGCGTGTCAGAGTACCTCTTGGCGTGGTGGGGATTATTTTTGAAGCCAGACCAAATGTTGCTGCTGATGCGACAGGTCTCTGTCTTAAGGCAGGAAACGCGGTTGTTCTGCGCGGCGGTTCAGAAGCGGTAAATTCAAACCGGAAACTGGTTGATGTTATCAACCGTGCCGGATTGGAAGCAGGTTTACCCCCCGGATTCGTGAATTTCATTGAAACTACCGACCGCAGTGCTGTAGGCGAAATGCTTAAGTTGGACAAATACATCGATGTGATAATTCCCAGGGGAGGACAGAAACTCATCAGGTTCATAACTTCCCATTCCAGGATTCCTGTCATAAGCCACGGCGAAGGCAACTGCCACGTCTACGTTGACGCAGCAGCTGATCTGAAAATGGCGGAAGAAATTGTTTTCAACGCCAAGATTCAGCGTCCCGGTGTCTGCAACGCAATGGAAAAACTGCTGGTCGACATGCAGGTCGCGGAAAAGTTTCTGCCGGTGATGATAAAACGTCTCCAGGCGGCAGGAGTTGAAATCCGGGGTTGTGAACGGACCAGAAAAATAGTCAGGGGACTTAAAACAGCCGTTGAAAAGGACTGGTACACCGAATACCTCGACCTTATACTGGCTGTGAAGGTTGTCTACGGGCTCGACGAAGCGATAAAACACATCAATAAGTACGGTTCAAGGCATTCAGATGCGATTGTCACTGAAAACAGAGAAAATGCCAGGCGGTTTTTAAGGGAAATAGACGCCGCCGCGGTTTATGTCAATGCGTCTACCAGGTTTACCGACGGCGGACAGTTCGGCATAGGCGCTGAAATAGGGATAAGCACGCAGAAACTTCACGCCAGGGGTCCGATGGGAGTCGACGAACTCACCTGCTCCAAGTTTGTTATTCAGGGTGAAGGGCAGGTCCGAACGTAGATATCCGCGTTCCGGAGCGGTTTTTCAGAGTCAATGGAAAAAACGATAAATATCATTTCGCTAAAAAAAACAGGCTCGACAAACGACGAAGCACGGCGTATGGCAAAAGCAGGTGTTTCGGAGTGGACAGTTATCAGGTCGGAAGAACAGTCGCACGGACGCGGAAGATTAGGAAGAAAATGGGAATCACCTGCAGGCGGACTCTGGTTTTCGGTGGTTTTACGGCCTGGCGTTGTCTCTGAGAAATTGACAGGCCTGACCAGCCTGATCGCAGAGGCAGTGTCGGAAGGAATTACCAGGACAACAGGGCTGGCAACGGAAATAAAGTTGCCCAATGATATATTGATAAACGGAAGAAAGGTTTCGGGCATACTGGTTGAGAGTCAGACCGGAAAAAAAGGCAATAACTATGTAATAGCAGGAGTGGGAATTAATGCCAATTTTGCCCTGGCGCAGATGCCTGAAGATTTAAGGGAAAAAGTCACAACCCTTGAGACACATCTTAAGGCAAAGGTCAACCTGGAACTGCTGCTGGATACGATTGTTGAGATAATGCAGGTAAAATATGAGGATTTTTTGAACGACCATGCAGAATAGACGACTTTTTGCCGTGGATATCGGCAACACACAGACCAAGTGCGGGTTTTTTCGGGAAGGGAAACTCATAAAAAGATTCCGGAGAAATAACAGGCCGGTCAGCAAGATACTGCCCTGGAAAATGCTTTCTGACAAATCCATTGAACGAATTGTCATTTCCAGCGTAAAACCGGAGATGACAAAGAAGGTCCTGGAATATCTAAAACGGAAACCTGTAAAACCGTTAGTTATTAATCCAAAGTTAAAGTTAAACATTAATCTGAAATACAGATTGCCGGAGCGGCTTGGCACTGACCGCATTGCTGCTGCGGTTGCAGGAAGGGAAATATATGGCTGTCCGGTTATAATAGCCAATTTCGGCACTGCCCTGGTTGTTGATGCTGTTTCCGGCAAAGGAGAATTTCTCGGAGGCGCGATTGCGCCAGGACCAGGACTTTGTGCAGACGTGTTGTCGCGCAGGACATCTCTCCTGCCCAGGATCGTGAATTTTAAAGCAAAAAAAGCGGTTGGAAAATCCCCGGCTGAATGCATACGTTCCGGTATTTTCTGGGGAGCCATCGGCCAGGCGGAAAAACTGATTGAAATGATGAAAAAACAGACAGGCAGAAGGACCAGGGTTGTCGCAACAGGAGGTTATGCAAAGTTTCTGGCACGGAAAGTACGTTCGATTGACGCAATAGACCCTGACCTGGTCCTGAAAGGGCTCGGGATTATTGCAGAATTGAACGCGGATAAAAAGTGAAAAGGAAAAAGATTCTCATACTGGGGGCAGGGCCTGCCGGAATCGGCGCTGGTTTCCGCCTGAAAGAGCAGGGAATCCCATCCTGGGCCATTTGCGAGGAAAAGAGCTACGTGGGCGGGCTCAGCACAAGTTTCAGGGATGAAAGCGGATTTACGTGGGACATAGGCGGGCACGTTATCTTTTCCAGATATGAATACTTCAGCAGGATGCTGGGAAAAATCCTGAAAAACGATTATTACCGTCACACACGGAAAAGTTCTGTCTGGACTCCTGCCGGACTGGTTGATTATCCGTTCCAGAACAATATCAGCCAGCTGCACAGAGAGGATTACCTGAAATGTCTCGGCGACCTTGTTTCCGCAAGAGAGCGCCAGCCACGGATGAAAAATTTCAGGGACTGGACGGATTACACGTTCGGAAAAGAAATATGCCGGCAGTTTATTCTGCCGTTTAACAGGAATATGTGGCAGACCGAACCTGAAAAAATGGATTTCGGGTGGGCGGATAAAACGGTTGCAAAGCCGGACGCAAAGGAGCTTTTCCGGCAGTACATCACAGGCAGAGAGATAAAACCCGCAGGTTACAATCGGAGCTTTTTGTATCCGAAAAACGGCGGCACAGGCGCTCTGTGGCGGAAATTTCTGCCGGAAATAGGCACGCATCTGAACTATAATCTGAAGGCAGTATCAGTTGATCCTGACCTCCGCAGTGTGAAATTCAGCGACGGCAGTGAAATATGTTACGACGCTCTGATAAGCACTGTTCCTCTGAACCTTCTGGTGAAAATGATACGCAGAAAACCGGAAAAAATCTCAAGGGATGCAAAACAGCTGGCATGGAATTCCGGAATTGTCACGGGGCTTGGCATCAGGGGAAATCCTGCGGAAGATTTCTCGTGGATTTACTTTGGCGCAAAAGGAGTCCCGTTTTTCCGGGTCAGTCTATATTCCGGCTATTCTCCTTCAAATGCGCCGTCCGGAACTTTTTCAATACTGGCTGAACTGTCTCTGCCCGCAGGAAAAAAAGTCGATATGAACGCAAAAACCAGACAAACGGTTGCAGGGCTTGTCAACTCGGGAATAATCCGGGATAAAAGGAAGATTATTTCCAGGTTTAACTTTTATTCCGAATATTTTTATCCTGTTCCCACACTTTCCAGGGACAGCGCTCTTTCCGGAATCCAGGAATACCTGATGCGGCAGGAGCTGTTTTCAAGAGGAAGATTCGGCGCCTGGAAATACGAATTGAGCAGCATGGACCAGTCGTTTATGATGGGAAAAGAGGCAGTTGACCGTATCGTATGCGGGACAACGGAGTTGGTGTTTGAATAATGTTTCAACTTCTAGAACAGGCGGACAGGTTGATTCTTGTGTCGGGATTGATTCTTTCAATCATGACGGTGATGATTCTGACAAGAATTCTGATCGTAATGCCGGAAAAAGGTAAGCAGGGTTCCGGAAAGACTGCGGAAATTTTCGTCTGGATTTTCATTGCGGCAGGGCTGGCTTTAAGTTCAGCGCTGATAACCGTCATCACGACAGGTTCAGGCAGGCAAAGTCAGGCGCGTAAACCTGAACAGGTTTCCTGCACACCGGAAGTTGAACCGGCATTGCAGGCGAAGCTGATTTCCAGAAAGCCCGAACCGGTTTTTCCTGCAAGAATGAGAGAAGAGATGAACCCATGATTGTCTCCGTTCATCAGCCGCAGTATCTGCCATGGCTAGGTTATTTCGCGAAAATCAATGCAAGCGATACCTTCGTTTTTCTGGACACTGTGCAGTACAAAAAAAGAGAATTCCAGAACAGGAACCGCATCAGGACGGATTCCGGATGGCTGTGGCTGACCGTGCCTGTTATCACAAAGGAAAAATACGAACAGGCGATAAGCGAAGTCCGGATAGATACTGCAGTCGGGTGGCAGAAAAAACACTGGATGAGCCTGTCGCAGAACTACAGCAGGGCTCCGTATTTTTCGCTGTACCGGCAGTTCTTTGAAGAACTTTACATGAAAAAATGGGAAAAATTGATTGACCTGAATGTCTGCATAATTGAATATCTGCTGAAATGTTTCGGCATAGACCGCAAGATTTACTTTGAATCGACGATGAGCATTACGACAAAAAGCACAGATCGCATTATCGATATCTGCCGGTATTTGAAGGCAGACACTTATCTTTCGGGCACAGGCGGCAGGAATTATCTGGACGAGGAAAAATTCAAAGCCAGCGGCATAAAACTGAAATACCAGGAATTCATACATCCGCAGTATCCGCAGGTCTGTTCGGGTTTTGAGCCGTGTATGTCGGCAATCGATGCCCTGTTCAACATGGGGGAGAAATCAGCGGAGCTGATACATGGCAGGAATTCAGGGATACAGAGAAAAAACCTTGACAAAAACCATAATAGCGATGAAAATATAGGGTAGAGAAAATGAAGATACTCGCGATTGGCGCACATCCGGACGACATTGAATATGGCTGCGGCGGAACATTGCTGAACTGGGCGGCAAAAGGGAACAAAATCCATCTCATAGTTCTGACCAGGGGTGAGGCAAGCGGCGATCCGGATGTAAGGCAAAAAGAGCAGGAGAAATCAGCCAGGTTGATGAAAGCCGGGCTTTTCCAGGGCAGTTTCCGCGATTCAAGGCTGGTTCTTGACCGCAATCTGATTGAATCCATTGAGAAAACAATGTCGATTGTTAAACCGGATATTATATTTGCGCATTACTTCAACGATTCGCACCAGGATCACCGCTATGTTTCCCAGGCAGTAATCACAGCCACGCGGCATCACCGGAAAGTTCTTTTTTACGAAGTGCCCACCACGATTGATTTCATGCCAACGGTTTTTGTCGACATAAAGAATGTCATGCCCAGGAAAATCCAGCTGCTTAAAGTGCATAAGTCACAGATGTATGCCACGAAACCCGGCAAATTCAATATTCTTGAGAATGCCAGGGCCGGAGCGATTTTCAGGGGTTTCCAGGACAGGGTAAAATACGCGGAGGGTTTTGTGCCTCTGCGGTATTCATTGATGAAAAATGGAAGAAATTGAACGGCTGAAAAATCTGTTTGAGGAAGAGAAAAATTCCTGGCAGGACCTTCTCCGCCGGCGGGAAAAAGAGCTCCGCGAAGCTTTGACCGAAAAAGAAAATCTCGCTGTTGAACAGCGCAAGAGGTTTGAAAAGGAAATTAACGACCGCCTTGCCAGGTTTGAAGAAGAACGCAGAACATGGCAGGAGAGGCTGTTTGCCATTGAAAAAGAAAATGCCAGGCTGGAATCGGAACTTGAGGCAAAGACAAAGGAATATCAGGAGCAGAAGGACGAGGCAGGCCGGAAGTTAGCCGAATACGAGAGGATAAACCTGGCGCAGATAGGAACACTGCAGGCCGAGATAAAACGCAAGGACGACCAGCTGATAGAAAAGAGCGCGGAGTATGTTGAGAAGCTGGGGCAGATCCAGAATGCATGGGAATCGCGCGTTGCAGGCATTGAAGCGGAACTGAAGCAGAACAGGCAGGCATTTTCGCAATTCCAGCAGGAGCACCAGCAGGAAATCGACGACCTGGAAGCTGAGCACCAGCGCGAGACAAAACGCAGGGAGGAGCAGTCCAGGTTTAATCTGGAAACCCAGGTGACCGAACTCAAGCGCCAGAATTATGCCGAAATCCAGGCGGCAAATACCAGGTTTGAAAACCAGCTGAAAGCCGAAAAAGAAAAGATTCTCGCAGAGACATCCGCGCTTGTAAAGAATTACGAGACCCAGCTCAATAAACTGGAGGTCCTTCTTGAAGAACTTGGCAGACAGGGCGATGCTGAAGCAGAGGAAATGCAGAAAAGGTACCATAATGAGATTGACGCCCTGAAGAAAATCGCCGATGAAAAAGAAGGCGAAATCGACAAGCTCAACAAAATAGTGACGGAACCCCTTTCTCTTTTAAAACAGCGCGAGGAAGAGATTCACCGTCTTGAGGACGAGGTGAGGCGGTTATCCGCGGCTCTTGAAGGCGAACGCAGGGAATCAGCCAGACAGCTGGCGCTGGAACGGGAAGCAATCGGCCGCAATTTCGAACAGAGGCTGTCTGCAAAGGAAACAGAATCAGCCGCACTCCTTGCCGAGAAGGAACAGGCAATGCAGGCAATTGAAAACCGGCTGAGTTCCGAGCTGAAGAGCCTGCAGAATAAATGGGAGAGCGAAAGAGACGGGTGGCTGGAAACCCTGAAGGCAAAGGATAAGGATTTCCAGGTCAGCCGGGAACAGATAGTGGAACAGCTTGCAAAAACCAGGCAGGCGCTTGAGAAAAAAGAGCAGGAATGCAAGACCCTTCAGGATAAATTCACTGCCGAAAGAAAAGCAATCGAGGAGAAAATCGACGCGGAACGGCAGGAATTTTACGGAAAAATAAAGGACAGCGAAAAGGAAAATGACGACCTGAAAATCCGCCTGGCGCTGACAGGCTCGCAGTTAAAAGCTGAGATCAGCCGCAGGGAAACGGAAATCACGCAGGTAAAGGTCCTTTACGAATCGAAACTCAAAGCCCTGGAGACACGTATGCTGACGGAAAAAACAGAAATGGAACGCCGCCTCAAGGAAATGAAGTCCGCAAATTCCGAAGCAGATGTACAGTCGGCAGTCCGGGAAATATTTTCGCAGACAGATTCAAACCCATCTCCGAATGGTTGACATCGTTGCGGTGTTAAAGCCGCTTGTCCGGGGAAAGACAGTCCTGGCAGGAATCGGCAACACGCTTAAAGGCGATGACGCGATCGGCCCGGAAATTGTACGGTCCCTGGAGGGCAAAGTAAAGGTTCCGCTTATCGACTGCGGTTCTGTTCCGGAAAATTTCACCAGGAAAATAACAGAACTTTCTCCGGATACCCTCATTATTATTGATGCGGCAAACTGGGGTGGGAAGGCCGGGGAAGCCAGGCTGATTTCCGTTTCTGAAATTTCCAGCTGCGGATTTTCAACACACGATGCATCGCTGGAAATGTTTGTGAATTACCTGAAGTCCGGACTGCCTGGTCTGGTGAATGTCGTGATTATCGGCATACAGCCGGCAAAACTGGATTTTGGCGAAAAGATAAGTCCTGAGGTTTCCGCCTGCATGAAAAAAATATCTTCGGGTTTAAGGAGAATATTAAATGCATGAATCCGGGATTGCAAAAGACCTTTTTTCGGCAGTCTGCAGGATTGCCGCAGAAAAAAAACTGAGGTCAGTTACAAAAGTCAGATTAAAGGTCGGCGAAGCGTCCGGCATCGACACGGATTTTCTCCGGCACAGTTTTGGCGACCATGTTTTTCCCGGGACCATCGCATCAACGGCAAAACTCATTATTATTCCGGAGAAAGTCCGGCTTAAGTGCAGAAAGTGCGGAAGGACGACGCGTACCGTGAAAATGAATCATCCGTGCAGGTGCGGGGAGGACGACTGGGAAATATCTTCCGGGCAGGAAGTTTATGTAGCGTCAATCGACGGTATCAGGTAGGAAATGGAATCTATTTTATTAAGAATCACCGGTACTGTCCAGGGAGTCGGGTTCCGTCCTTTTGTCCATAAGCTTGCCAGGCAGAATAAATTAAACGGATGGGTGCGGAATACCGGTTCAGGAGTGGATGTCTTCCTGGAGGGAAGCCATTTTTCAATAGAGCGGTTCCGCAGAAAAATGTTGTCTGGTACGCCTCCTCATTCAGCGATAAATTCCCTGGAAGTAATCCCTGAAAAGTCTGCCGGTTTGAAATCCTTTTCAATAAAGGAAAGTATTCCGTCGCCGCGTTCCTTTCCGTTCCTGCCGCCGGATATTTCAACCTGCGATGAATGCCTGAGGGAACTTTTCAATCCTGCCGACAGGCGTGCTTTATATCCGTTTATAAACTGCACAAACTGCGGGCCGCGTTTTACAATCTGCAGGGATGTTCCGTACGACAGACCCAGAACAACGATGTCGGCATTTAAAATGTGCGGGGATTGTCAGAGAGAATACAGCGATATTAAGAGCCGGCGGTATCATGCCCAGCCGAATGCATGCCCGGTTTGCGGCCCTGAGGTTGTTCTTTACGACAGAAAATTCTGCAGGGTTGCCGGAAAGCATGAGGCGTTCCGCCTGGCAGCGGATTACCTGGACAGCGGTAAAATAGTTGCCGTAAAAGGTCTTGGCGGTTTTCATCTTGCATGCGATGCCACGGATGAAAGTGCGGTCAGCCGGCTCAAAAAACGCAAAGGACGCGAAGACAAACCGATGGCGGTGATGGTATTAAGCCACAGGGACCTGGCCGGAATTTGCAGAATTAGAAGCATGGAATGGGAGCAGATGCAGAGTCCTGCCAGGCCGATTGTCCTGATGGAGAAAAAAACCGGCAATCCGGTGGCAGAACAAACGGCGCCTGGCCATAACACTTTCGGCGTTATGCTGCCTTATACTCCTTTGCATTACCTTCTTTTAAATTCTGTCTCAACGCCTGCACTTGTGATGACAAGCGGAAATTACAGCGACGAGCCGCTTGTCAGGGAGGATGCCGAGGCATTGAGGCATCTTGGCGGGATTGCCGATTATTTTCTTTCGCACAACAGAAAAATTCATGCCAGATGCGACGATTCTGTTATCAGGGTGATTAATTCAATGCCTGTTTTTTTAAGGCGTTCCAGGGGATTTGTTCCTGAACCTGTGAAAATCAGGGGAAATCTTCAGGTTCTGGCATGCGGTGCTGAGCTCAAGAACACTTTCTGCCTGACAAAAAACGGCTCTGCCTTCATGAGCCAGCACATTGGAGATTTGAAAAACGCTGAAACACTCGCATATTTTCGCGAATCCGTAAAGGATTTCTGCCGGTTTTTCAGGATAAGGCCTGAGGTTGTTGCCTGTGACCTGCATCCCCAGTATCTGTCAACGAAGTTCGGAAAAAACTTTCCGGTAAAAAAGAAGGTGGAAGTCCAGCATCATCATGCGCATATTGCGAGCTGTCTGGCAGACAACGGCCTGGACGAGCGCGTTATCGGGTTTGCGTTTGACGGGGCAGGGTATGGCAGCGACGGTACAATCTGGGGCGGGGAAATTCTGATGGCTGACCTGGCTTCGTTTGAAAGAAAGGCAAATTTCATGGCTCTTCCTATGCCAGGCGGAGATGCGGCCGTGCTTGAACCATGGCGCATGGCTTTGAGTTACCTTGTAAAATCAGGTCTTGAAAATCCGGAAAAATATTTACCGGGAATCGGCAGACAGCAGATAGAAACCGGTATAAAAATGATACAGACAGGTTTTAATTCGCCTCTGACTTCCAGCTGCGGACGACTTTTTGATGCAGTTGCCGTGCTCACGGGAGTCTGCAGGCAGGCGACATATGACGGACAGCCTGCCATGGAACTTGAGATGTCGGCTGAAAGAGCAAAAGACAGAACCGCGGTTACCGGATATGGCTTTGAAATTACGAGGTCTGCAGGCAGGTGTGTGATTGACTGGCGGCATGTCATCAGAGAAATAGCCGGTGATATCGGCAAAACAGAGCCGGAGACAATTGCATTCAGGTTTCATGCAGGGCTTGCCGAAATGCTTGTGAAAATTTCCCTTCTGCTGAGGGAGGAAACCGGCATAAACAGAGTTGCATTTTCAGGCGGAGTATGGCAGAATAAACTTATGACGGAGATGACTGCGGATAAACTGCTCCGAAGGGGATTCAGGTGTTTTTTTCACCGGCAGGTGCCGCCCAACGACGGAGGAATCGCGCTCGGACAGGCCGCTGTGGCGAATGCAGTTTACAGCCGCAAAACTCATCGGGATGATATTTAGAAAACATGTGCCTCGCTATTCCTGCAAAAATTGTAAAAATCAACGGTGAAACTGCAGAAGCAGATATGGCAGGGGTGAGGAAGGAAATCAATGTAGCCCTGCTGTCAGACCTGAAAACAGGGGAATTTGTTCTTTTGCATGCCGGCTTTGCAATACAGAAAATCGACAGGAAATCCGCTATGGAGTCGCTGAAGGCATTCCGGGAGGTGTACGGACCGGATTTCGCCGGGAAAATCGTCTGAAATGAAATCTGCGGAACGGATGCCAGCGATAGTAAAAGAACTGCACAGGGAATTTGCCGGCCCGACAAGGTTCATGGAGGTCTGCGGTACGCATACAATGGCTGTTTTCCGCCACGGAATACGGTCGATGCTTCCTCCAGGTCTGGAATTGGTTTCCGGACCAGGATGTCCGGTATGCGTGACGCCTGCAGGAAAAATCGACGAGGCAATCGCTCTGGCAGGAAAAAAAGGGATAATTCTTGCGACTTTCGGCGACATGCTGCGTGTTCCGGGGACAAGATCGAGTCTTGAAAAACAAAGGGCCGAGGGAGCGGACGTCAGAGTTGTTTACTCCTGTGCGGATGCTCTCAAACTGGCGGATGAAACAGGGAAAAAAGTCGTATTTTTTGCGATTGGATTTGAGACGACGTCTCCTACCATAGCCCAGACAATTCTGGATGCCAGGCGCACCGGAAAAAAGAATTTTTTTGTTTACACCGCACTTAAGCTTATTCCACCTGCAATGCGGGCTTTGCTTGAATCAGGGGAAGTGAAAATCGACGGGTTTATGTGTCCGGGACACGTAAGTGCTGTCATAGGTACAAAGCCATACGGATTTATTCCCCGGGATTACCGAATCCCGTGCGTGGTCGCAGGGTTCGAGGCATACGACATCCTTGAATCCCTGCTGATGCTTGTCAGGATGAAAAAATCCGGAAAACCGGAAGTTGCCAACCAGTATTGCAGATGGGTCAGGACAGACGGGAATCAGCGGGCTGTGGAAATCCTGAACAGTGTTTTTGAGACAAGCGACGCTGAATGGCGCGGAATAGGCGTGATTCCGTCGAGCGGACTTAATCTCCGGAAGGAGTTCCTGGAATTCAGCGCGGAAAGATTCGTTGATTCCGGAATTTCTGCACCGGAAGAAAAATCCGGATGCCGCTGCGGTGCAGTACTCCGGGGTGCGGTAAAACCGACGGACTGCCCGCTGTTCGGGAAAAAATGCACGCCTGACAATCCGGCAGGCGCATGCATGGTTTCTTCGGAAGGCACCTGTGCCGCATATTTCCGCTATGCAGGGAAAAAGAAAAATGGCTGATGAACAGAAAATAACTCTTGCCCATGGAAGCGGCGGAAGTACTTCCTACGAGTTAATCCGCAGGATTACCAGGGTGTTTGGAAAGCCTGCTGCGGAACTCAACGACAGCGCGGTTGTAGGATTCGGAAAAAGTCGTCTTGCTTTTACTACGGATTCTTTTGTGGTCAAACCGGTATTTTTTCCGGGAGGCGACATCGGGAAGCTTTCGGTGTGCGGTACGGTCAATGATCTTGCAGTTGCAGGTGCGGTTCCTCTGTATCTGACAGCTTCCTGCATTGTTGAGGAAGGATTCAAAATATCCGACTTTAAAAAAATTGTTGAATCAATGAAAAAGGCAGCCACCCAGGCAGGTATCAGAATAATCGGCGGGGATTTGAAAGTTGTAAAGAAAGGAGAAGCCGACGGAATATTCGTGAACACTGCCGGCATTGGAATGCTCCGCAGCAACGTCAGTATTTCCGTCGACAATGCCAAGCCAGGGGATAAGGTGATTATAAGCGGAAGCATAGGCGACCACGGCATTGCAATACTGAGCCAGCGTCCGGGTATTTCATTTAGAACAAACGTGAAAAGCGATTGCGCGCCGCTGGATTCCCTGACCGGGATAGTCTGCAGGTTTGGGAAAAAAGTCAGAGTAATGCGGGATCCCACACGCGGAGGACTTGCGAGCGCCCTGAACGAGATTGCGATGGCATCGGGAAAAACGATAATTATTGACGAATCCGCTGTTCCGGTCAGAAGAGAAGTCGGCTCTGCCTGCGGGCTTCTCGGACTTGATCCTCTGCAGGTAGCAAATGAAGGGAAATTAGTGGCTGTAGTTTCCGGCTCCGTTGCAGGGAAAATCTGCCGTGAAATGAAAAAAAACAGATACGGAAAAGATGCGGCGATAATCGGTGAAGTGTTCAGAGGCAAATCCGGTGTGTATATGAAGACAATTGCCGGGGGCAAAAGGATTGTGGAGATGCTTTCCGGCGAACAACTGCCCAGAATCTGTTAAGGAGGGAAAATGGGCGACAATAAGTTTTCGCGCAGAGAGTTTATTAAAAGAGGAATCCGAACAGGTTTGTCCGGTGCAGGCGCCGGAATTTTTCTGATGCTGACAGGAAAACTGTCGGATGCAGTTCAGCCGGCTATAAAATCAGATGCCGGAACTCTGCCCGACCTGTCGGTTATCCGCAAAGGCACACCGGAAAAAGCTGTCCGCAGGGCAATCGAGCTCATAGGCGGCATGAAAAAATTCGTTGCAAAGAACGACGTCGTGGTTGTGAAACCGAACATCGGCTGGGACAGGGCGCCTGAATATGCGGCGACAACAAATCCGGAGGTTGTTAGTGTGCTTGTCAGAATGGCTTTTGAAGCCGGCGCAAAAAAAGTCAAGGTATTCGACCGTGCCTGCGACAATGTCCGCAGGTGTTATGTCAATTCCGGGATTGAAAAGGCAGCAAAAGATGCAGGTGCTGAGGTTTACTCCATCCAGGATGGCAAAAAAGGGTATGTGACAACCAAGATCAACGGCGTTTCGCTGAAGGAATGGTCTGTGTACGGCGATGTCCTGGAATGCAATTGTTTTATAAATGTACCTGTTGCAAAACACCACGGTTCAACAGACCTGACACTCTCGATGAAAAACCTGATGGGCGTTGCCGGCGGAGACCGCGGGAAGTTTCATACGGGAGGCATCGACCAGTGGATTGCCGACTTTGCGCTGGCAGTCAAGACCCATCTTGTCGTGATTGATGCCAGGAGAATTCTTCTCAAAAATGGTCCGTCCGGAGGAAACCTGGAGGATGTCAGGGAACCAAAAACAATTATTGCCTCGGCCGACCAGGTTGCTGCAGATGCGTATGCGACAACACTTTTCGGGAAAAAACCGTCCGACATAAAGCATATTGTTCTTGCCTGCCGCGACAGAGGCGGGGAAATTGATGTTTCAAAGCTCCGGATAGCAGAAGAAAACCTGGAATGATTTGGTTCAGAAGAGCGTGCCAGTTTGTAATCCTGCTTGTTTTTTTATATCTTTTTCTGCAGACAGGATTCATTGATGGAGACAGACTCCGGCTGCCGGTAAATGTTTTTTTGAAATTCGACCCTCTTGTTTTTATTTCTGCGTCGCTGTCAGCCAGAACCATAGTCGTTCCTGCATTATTTTCACTTATCCTTGTCGGGCTTGCCGTTGTCTTCGGACGCTTCTTCTGCGGGTGGATCTGTCCGCTCGGCACCATTTTAAATTTGGTCGGCCTGAAAAGGAGAAAAATACTGCCGCGGACCTTTAAATTCTATTTTCTTATATTTCTTCTGAGCTTGGCGCTGATAGGCATACAGGTGACAGGTCTGTTTGACCCGTTCTGCATTTTTATCCGCTCAATGACACTGACCATTTTTCCGGCAGCCGATAAATTAATGCTCCGGCCGGTTTTCGGAGAATTCAGGTTTCTGCCTGTTGAACCGCAGAATTTCAGGCTTGGCATTTTCACGCTGATATTCTTTTTTGCGATTCTGCTTGTTTCGATTCCTGCTGCAGGTTTCTGGTGCAGGTCAATATGCCCGCTTGGTGCTTTATACGGTTTTGTTTCCGGATTCAGCAGAATCAGGAGAAATGTCGCCGAAACCTGCACTCATTGCGGGGAATGCCGGCAGAAATGCCATATGGATGCGATTGGAGAGGATTGTTTTTCGACGGATAAAGCCGATTGCACGCTTTGCCTTAAATGTTCCGCTGTATGTCCTGTAAATGCAGTAACTTTTACCCTGAAATCCGGACCGGAGGCAGCGAACGATATAAAAGCAGGTTTGACCAGACGGCAGCTGATTTTTTCCGTTGTTGGAGCAGGACTGTTTTATCCTGTTGTAAAATACATCAAACCCGGTATGTCGTACGGAATTCTAAGACCTCCAGGTGCCGGCAGGGAAAAACTTTTCCTGGAGAAATGTGTACGGTGCGGAGAATGCATGAAAGTATGTCCGAATACTGCACTTCAGCCGGCTCTTCTGGAATCAGGTCTTGAAGGGATTTATTCCCCGATGTTCAGAATGAGGGAGTCGTGGTGTGAATACAACTGCAATCTCTGCGGACAGGTCTGTCCCACAGGAGCAATTCCTGCTTTGCCGATTGAGAAAAAAAGAAAAACACCGATAGGTATTGCGGAAATCCACAAGGATTTGTGTTTCCCATGGGCGTACGGCACGAACTGCGCTGTCTGCGAAGAGCATTGTCCTGTGCCTGACAAGGCAATCAAATTGACCGAAAAAAAGGGAATAAGATATCCGTCGGTCGACCCTGCCTTATGCGTGGGATGCGGAATCTGCGAGGCAAAATGTCCTGCCGAATCCGCCGCCATACGGGTATACAAAATATGAAAAACAGAGGGACACAATACTTAATTCCCCGATAAAATATTTATGATAATAATTTTGAATTAAGTTTTGTGTCCCCCCTGTTTTTTCATCTTTGTGCCAGTCCCTGTTTTTCAGAATTAAGTATTGTGTCACCGTATTTTTTTATGGTAAAATGTAATATATGGCAAAAACAATTGAAGAAATAAATGAAAAGATAAAAAAAGGCAAAGCCGTTGTTTTTACTGCCGCCGAGATGAAGGATTTTGTCGCAAGGGCAGGCGTGAAGCATGCGGCGAGAAAGGTGGATGTTGTTACCACAGCTACTTTCGGCCCGATGTGCTCTTCAGGCGCCTATCTGAACTTCGGACATAGCCGTCCGCGGATAAAAATCGGGGGCGGCAAATGCCTTTTGAACGAGGTGCCTGCATATACAGGTCTGGCTGCGGTTGATGTGTATATAGGTGCAACGTCGATTCCTGATGACGATCCGCGCAACACTGTTTTTCCCGGAGAATTCAGGTATGGCGGAGGGCACGTTATACACGACCTTGTGGCAGGAAAGGATGTCAAGCTGGATGCCACTGCTTACGGGACAAATTGCTATCCGCGAAGGAATCTGGCTACATGGATAAACATCCGCGACATCAATGACGCCATATTGTTTAATCCGCGGAATGCGTATCAGAATTACAACGTGGCGGCCAATTTGTCCAACGAGGTCATCTACACATACATGGGAATGCTGAAACCGCGGCTTGGGAACGCTAATTATTGCAGTGCAGGACAGATTTCTCCTCTGCTTAACGACCCGCATTACCGGACAATCGGAATCGGGACGAAGATTTTTCTCGGAGGAGGAGTCGGATATGTTGCCTGGCACGGCACACAGCATAATCCTTCGGTAAAGCGGAAACACGGTGTGCCGCGGGCAGGTGCAGGAACCCTGGCTCTGATCGGAGACCTGAAACAGATGAAACCAGAATGGCTGGTCGGTGTCAGTTTTATAGGTTATGGCGCATCGCTGGCAGTCGGAATTGGTGTCCCCATACCGGTTCTCGACGAGGAAATGGCAAAATATACAGCGGTCAGAGATGAGCAGATATGGGCGCAGGTTATTGACTACAGCAGGGATTATCCCGGGTTGACAGGAAAACCCCTGGCAGAGGTGAACTACGCCCAGCTGAAAAGCGGAAGAATCATCGTCAAGGGAAGGTCTGTTCCGACAGCTTCCCTGTCGAGTTATTACAAAGCAACAGAAATCACTGAGATACTCAAGAAATGGATAGTATCAGGGCATTTTCTGCTTACAAAACCCGTGGCGCAGATTCCGGGTGCTGAATCCGGAATTTCTTTCAAACCGCTGAAAGAGCGTCCGATCCACCGCTGAAAAGAACATGTCTATAAGAACAGATATCCGGACGGTTTTTGAGAAAGACCCTGCCGCCAGAAGCATTATGGAAGTCATTTTTTTCTATCCCGGTCTCCATGCTCTGTGGATGCACAGGTTTGCGCATTTTTTATGGACGCACGGATTGAAATTTCTCGGACGGGCAGTTTCGCAGAAAGCAAGGTTTTTTACCGGCATTGAAATTCATCCGGGCGCAAAAATAGGGAAGAAGTTTTTTATCGACCACGGTATGGGCGTGGTTATCGGGGAAACAGCGGAAATAGGCGACGGTGTTCTGCTTTACCAGGGGGTCGTGCTGGGCGGCACTTCGCTGGATAAAAAGAAACGTCATCCGACCGTCGGAAACAATGTCGTTATCGGAGCCGGAGCGATTGTCCTGGGCCCTGTCAATATCGGAGACGACGCCAGGATAGGCGCTGGTTCTGTGGTTGTGAACGATGTTCCCGCCAATTCCACTGTGGTTGGCGTACCCGGAAGAGTAAGCCGGGGCCTGACGGCAGCCGATATCAAGGTGCTTGAGCACGGGAAACTGCCTGACCCTGTTGCCGAGGCAATCAGAATAGTTTTGCAGGACCAGGAAAAACTCGCAGAGCGGTTGAAAAAAATAGAGGAAAAGAAGTCCTGATTTTTCATGCCTGAATTTCTCCTGCATCTGAAACACTATGTTATTGAAATTATTCCTGCCCTTGCACTCGGATTTTTCCTTAGCGGTCTGCTTTATGAATTTGTGCCGCAGAACTGGGTTGAGA
>Ga0172362_10001843_pt1 | contig 18238 bp, 19 predicted proteins | sample LakKivs1_kivu2a2_FD_114534 | JGI IMG/M metagenome (GOLD analysis project Ga0172362, IMG submission 114534) | Sediment microbial communities from Lake Kivu, Rwanda - Sediment s1_kivu2a2 | ecosystem: Environmental > Aquatic > Freshwater > Lake > Sediment | place: Rwanda: Western Province, Lake...
AATGGTACCAACTTTCCATCCGATCAGCCTGGACCATGAAACGCCCGATCCTTGCTGATCAGGGTGTAGGATAATACTTAACTTATTTCGAAAAGCTTATGCCCCTGGATATAGGATCTAAATCTTCGAGGCGATCATTCTCTATTTTGGGGCATAATCACTGAGCCAGCGTCTGATATCCCATGGTGCATAATTTCTCCAAGGAATCTGGCAAATTCAGCATTGGCGCTCCACCGCCTTCCCTGGGCTCAAGGTATGCCGCCTTTCAAAACAACGCGGCGGTAATACGCGAAATCATACACCAGTTTCAGCGCCAGCCGTGGCAGGCAGCCACGAATTCTTATGATTATCATATATTCTATTAAGATAATATCACTCTTATTAGGGTAAAATAGGGGGTTTGTAAGAGAGATATGGGGCCAAAAGCTCTTTCAAGCTCATGAGATTTACTTGCGAATGAACTTGGTAATGATTTTACAGGTGATGAATTGGAGAACACAATAGGAAGCGCACAGACTGATACCGCATTGAACCGGCGAGAAATCCTGATCGTGTTCAGCGGGCTGCTACTCGGCATGCTGCTGGCTGCCCTCGACCAGACGATCGTGGCCACCGCCCTGCCCACCATCGTCAGCGACCTGGGCGGGCTGAGCCAGCTTTCATGGGTGGTGACCGCCTACATCCTGTCCTCCACGGCCTCGACACCCCTGTGGGGCAAGATTGGCGACCTGGTCGGCCGCAAGCGGATCTTCCAGGCTGCCATCGTGATCTTCCTGATCGGCTCGGCAGCCTCCGGCCTGAGCCAGAACATGGGCCAGCTGATCGCCTTCCGTGCCTTTCAGGGCCTGGGAGGTGGGGGGCTGATGGTGACCACCATGGCGATCGTGGGGGATATCGTCAGCGCCCGCGAGCGTGGCCGCTACCAGGGATTTTTTGGGGCGGTATTCGGCGTGGCGAGCATCATCGGCCCGCTGCTGGGTGGTTTTATCGTGCAAAATTTCTCCTGGCATTGGGTATTTTACATCAACGTGCCGATTGGGATCGTGGCCCTGGTGGTAACCGGCATCGTGCTGCCCAGGATCGGGCCAAAAGGGCGCCCGACCATTGATTATCTTGGCACGGCCCTGATCGCCGGGGCGGCCACCACGCTGGTTTTGCTCACCAGCCTGGGTGGCGTAACTTACCCGTGGAATTCTACCTTCATCATCACACTGGGCATGGTGAGCCTGGTGCTGATTGCCCTGTTCATCGTCACCGAGAGGCGGGTTAGGGAGCCGGTACTGCCACTGCACCTGTTCCGCAACCCGGTGTTTACCATGACCAGCGCCATCGGCTTTATCGTGGGATTTGCCATGTTCGGGGCCATTACCTTCCTGCCGGTTTACCTGCAGGTGGTCGAGCGCGTCACCCCCACCGATTCGGGCCTGCGCCTGCTTCCCCTGCTGGCTGGCATGCTGATCACCTCGATCGCCAGTGGCATGCTGATCAGCCGCTGGGGGCGCTACAAGGTATTCCCGATCGCCGGGACAGCCGTGATGGGCGCAGGGCTGTACCTGCTCTCGCTCATGGGGGTCAGCACCTCACCTTTGGCCATCTCGGCTTATATGTTCGTCCTGGGCTTTGGCCTGGGCATGGTGATGCAGGTGCTGGTGATCGCCGTGCAGAACGCGGTGGAGTTCCGCCACCTGGGAACAGCCACCTCCGGAGCCACGTTCTTCCGTTCCATCGGCAGCGCCTTCGGGGTATCGGTGTTCGGGGCGATCTTCGCCCGTACCCTGAACGCCAACCTGGCGGCACTGCGCAGCTCCGGCTCGCTGCCGCCGGGGTTTAACCCCGAGGCGGCCCTGTCTAACCCGCAGCTGCTGCAATCCTTGCCCTTGAGCGTGATCAGCAGCTACTTGCAGGGCTTTGCGGTGGCCATCCACACGGTATTCCTGTATGCCATCCCGGTGGCGCTGGTTGGTTTCGCCCTGTCATGGTTCCTCAAGGAATACCCGCTGCGCCTGACCACGCACATCGGGAGTTTGGAAGGTAGCCAGGTGCGGGAATTACGCCCAGCAGAGCCGGCGGCGGCCAACCTGCACCGGCAGCTTTCCATGGGGTGGATGATGGCCGCGCTGGCCATCCAGGCGCAGCGAAAGGACGCAGACCCGGCCTTGCTGGCCGGCCTCTCGGCCAGTGTGGATGGGAGCGTGCCGCACGACCTCCCGGAAGAGCAAAGGGGCCGCCTGGTGGCGCGGGAGATCCTGCAGCCCCTGGCGCTCAAACTAATCGCAGCCTCGTCTCACCAGCAGGCAGAGGGGGAGGAAAGCTCGAAGGTGGTGAATAGGGGAACCCACCAGGCTGATATTCAGCCAGAAGGCTTCGAATAAATTTCTTAAGGCGACTCATTGAGGGGGAAAACCAATAAGTGGAACAGCCAGGTCTTCGCAAGCGGCTGGTAACCTTCATTTACTTACCTGAACCAGGGAATGGTTCACAACGGCTGGCAAGAGCAAGGTTAGATCAATCCATTTTCACTAATATATGGAGGCCGTGATACCCAGATGGGATGAGCAGGCTGGTGGCGATGCCGATGGCGGTGATCCTGGGAGTGCCGCTGTACTCCAATGCCGTGGGGATCATCCCCGTGGCCAGCGCGCTGATCGAAAAAGGGGCCTCCCTGGGGACAGTCCTGGCCTTCACGATGTCGGTGGTTGGATTGAGCTTGCTGGAAGTGATCATTCTACGCCGTGTGCTCAAGATGCGCCTGATCGCCATTTTTGTGGCCACCCTGGCGCTGGCGATCGTGTTCACCGGCTACTTATTCAACCTGGTCCTGTAAAGGCTTGAATCGCGACAGGGGGGGCAATCAACGTGTCCAACTCCATTGGTGCGCCTGCCAGGGGTAACGCAGGCGTTCTTTTTCGCGAACCTCAGGGAATCAATGCCAACCCAAGGATGGCCATCACACTCAGTGCGGCGACGGGCCAATCCCAATTGCTGGTCTTGATGGGCAGGCTGCGGGCCCGAGCAGGCGAGAAGGCGCGCCCTTCAGCGGCCAGGGCAATCTCCTCGGCCTCCTTCAGGGCATTGGCGAGGATGGTGACGGCCAGCAGCCTAATGGCGCGCCAGCGCTTCTTGCGCAACCCACCACGCATCCACAAGCTGCGCCAGGCGTTTTGAGCGGATTGCTGCAGCGAGGCTAACAGGTTCACGGCGATGCCAAACGAAAAACCCAACCCGTGCAGGCCAGCGCGTTCCAAGAGCCCCGCCAGGGAGGAGATGTCCACGCTGCTGGTCAAGCCCTGCACGGAGACCAGCACCACCACGATGCGCAGGGCAATTTGCATGGCATTCAGCAGGCCCTGCGATGCATAGGGAATAACCCACACGTGGCGGTCGATCTCGCCGCTGAGGAAGATGGGCGGTACGGACAACAGGGCGATCATCACCAGCCAGCGCCACTTCGCCAGCCCGCGCAGCGCCTGGGGGTACAACAGCAAGGCGACCAGCAGGCAAATCAATGCCGCCCAGGGCAGGCGCCAACCCGGGATGACCATCACGGCGATGATCGAGCTGAAGAAGATGGCCAGGTAGCCAATGGTTCCCAGGTGTTTATCCCTGGCCAGAGCCGGGTGACCCAGCCTTGTATCAGGGCGAGAGCTCATTTAACAACCTGCAGCTCGATCAGCATGCGCACGTTCAGCTTGCCTTCCTGCCCGGGCAGCACCACGCGAAAGGCGCCATCATCGGCCGTCAGCTCGCCGTTGGCCTGTGCATAGGCCACGATGTCCTGTGCGCCGAGTGCCTGGGAGGGATCATAATTCACGCTGTAGCCATCGGAGGCCACAGCTTTGATGGCCTTGATCTCATCCAGGTTGAAACCGGCATCCTCGAGCAGCGTAGCTACGCTCACCCCCAGGTAAGCAACATTATTAAATGTCGACTGGATGGGCGGCAGGGCTTCCAGGTCCGCCCGGGTATAGCGCTTGCTGATATCAGGCCCACTGACCAGCAGGCTAGAGCCTGTGGGAGTCTGCATGTCGCTCGAGGCCGGCGAGGCGCAGCCGCCCAGAAGAGCCACCAGCAGGATGAAGACAAGCATGGTAACGCGTTTCATTGTGCATTCCTCCAATCTGTTCAGCTAAATACGCCCGGCTGCCTGGGCCGTGCGCCCCAGGCGGTTTTTCAGCGCCCTGGCGATATCCCAGCTCAGCCAGCCCACCAGCCCGCCGATCGCCAGATGCAGCAGGAGCAATCCGATGACAATCCAGATGACCGCGGCCGGGGTCAGGCCAAACAGGCGCCCGCCCAGGTCGAGCAGGTCGAGCCACACCACGAATAGGGTGCGTCCAAATAGCAGCGGCCCGGTGACAAAGGGCTGCAGTAACACCCAGGCTGTGCCCAGCGCCCCGGCCAGGATGAAGGCCAGGCGCCTGGGCCGGCCTGCCAGCGAGAGGACCACTTCCGCCACCAGCGCCTCGCTCAGGATGCCCACCATGGGACCGATGATCACCCCGCCCAGGCTGAACAGCTTGAGCAGCATGGCCAGCACGCCGATGAACAGGGTGGAGCCCCGGCGGGGCACGAACGCCCTGCCCACCAGGGCGATGGTCAGACCGATGGCTGCAAGCACCACCCCGCTCAAGGGGATATTCAGGGTTTTCAATACCGCCCCCAGGCTGATCTCATCCAGGCCCCACAGGGCACCGAAGACTGCCAGCAGGGCCAGCTCACGCGTGGTTAGTTTCATCCGCCACCTCCTTGTGAATTTTTCCGATCCGCTCCACACGCCCGTGGCTCAGTAAGACCACTCGCTGGGCGTAGCGGTGGACCAGCTTGTAATCGTGGGTAATCAGCATCACCGTGGTGCCATTGGATTGAAGCGCTTGCAGGTAATCCATCAGGCGCTGCAGATGTCCCCAATCCTGCCCCAGGGTGGGCTCATCCAGGATGACCATCCTGGGGCTGAGGCTGACACAGGCGGCCAGTGCTGTGCGCTGTTGCTGACCGACGGATAGCGCCAGGGGATGCCTCTGGCGCAGCTCCCACAGGTCGGCTTGGCGCAGGATTTGGGCAGCCGACTCAGGATCATAGCGGCCGTAATTCTGGGGGGCGAAGGCCACCTCCTCCTCCACCGAATCGGTGAACAGCTGGTCCTGCGGGTCTTGGAAGAGCAGCGATACATCCTGCCCCGGGAGGGGCTTGCTGCCATTGGAAAAGCGCACTTTCCCGAATTGCGGCTTGATCAACCCGGCTGCCACCATGGCCAGGGTCGATTTACCCGAGCCATTGTCGCCCACCAGGGCGATGAATTCCCCGCCATAGAAGCTCAGCTGGATATCGGAGAGCACCGTGCGGCCGTTGTAACCGGCGGAGACATGCTGCAACTCGAGCAGCGGCGCTGGTTGGCCTGCGGGCGTGCCATTGGGCCGTATGAGCGACTCCCAGGCGATGGATGGCGCTTCCCTGGGCCGGCGCAACCCCAGGCGCAGGCGCAGCTGGCGGTCGGCGAACACCTGCTGAGAGCGGCCATCGGCGATGATCTGCCCATCCTCCATCAGGACCACCCGCTCGGCCAGTTGCACGGCTTCTGCCAGGCGGTGCTCAACCAGGATGATGGAAATCCCCAGCTCGTGGCGCAGCCTGGCCAGGGTATCCATCACCCGGCGGGTGTTGGGCACGTCCAGGGAAGCAGTGGGCTCGTCCAGCACCAGGATATGGTTGCGCATAGCCAAGGTAGCGGCGATGGCCAGGCACTGCTTCTGGCCACCGGATAAATGGGCTGGCCGCGCATCACGCAAGCCATACAGCCCGGTAGCCTCGAGCGCCCATGCGGTGCGTCGCTGGACCTCGTTTTCGCTCAATCCCAGGTTGCGCGGGCCGAAGGCAACCTCATCTTCGACGCAAAGGTGGAACAGCTGGGATGAAGGGCGTTGGAAGACCATACCCACATGCTGGGCCAGCTCGCTGATGGGCTGGCTGAACGGGTCAAGGCCGTCCACGATCACCTGGCCAGTAACCTGGGCCGGGATAGCGTGGGGGATCAGCCCGCAGATGACCTGCGCCAGGGTGCTCTTGCCGCAACCAGAGGGGCCCGTGACCAGCACGCACTCGCCATCCTCAGCTTGCAGCGAAACTTGCTGCAGGGCAGGGATGTCCCCGTAATGAACCGACAGGTCACTGATTTCGATCACGCTATACCCACCTGACCGGTTCCTGTTTTGAGGAGCAATGGCCTGCCCCACGGCCAGCGCTGCAGGGCCTGGGAGAGCAGCTCTGGCCGCACCACCACGCAGGCCAGCCGGTAGCCGCGTCGGCTGATGAGATCCATGGCTTTCGTAAACCCCTGGTTTTGCAGGAATTCGAGGGGCCCCAGCTCATCCAGGATGAGCAGGGGGATGCTCTCGGGCAGGCTGGCCAGGATGTGGTTGCCCCAGGCTAAGGCTTTGGGATTGAAGCGCCAATCCTGGGTTAAAATACCCGGCTTACTATTATCCGAGGCGGAAGGCCGGCGCCTGGCAGCCAGGCGAGTTTTGCGGCCAGTGGCGATATCGAGCAGCTCGATGGCGACCTTGCTGGCGCGCACGATCACTGCCGGTGAAAGCAGGCCGCAAACCTGGACTCCATGGGCGGAGGCCAGCCTGACCAGCTCCTGGCACCAGCGGGTCTTCCCCGCGCCGCTCGGGCCGGTGATGAACACCAGCTCGGCAGGTGTAGCGCTTGAAAAAAAATTCGCCAGCAGAGAATCTGGCGAATCATGTGAAAATTGCACCAAGGATTCTCCTTTCCAATTCAGCCTTGTGCCCTGTAAGGACATGGACGCATCGCTTCGGGAGGCTGCGGCGTTTCCACTCGCAACCTTTAGCCTGCAGGCTGGTTTTCCAGGCCCGAAAACCAGGTGAGAGTGCCTCACCCTGCAGGACTCGCCTGCCTTGCCATGACCCTTCGAGGTGGTCCACCCCGCACAGATGATTGTAGGTAAGGCAGGTCGGAGAGGTTTACTTGTAGAAGTGTAATTCCAAAATTTCGATAAGATGCCTTTCTTCAGGGAGCTCGCAGGTGTTCAAGCAGGCCTGATGGGTGTTATTCACGCGCTTTTTTCTTGACTCGCGTCTATTATAAACACAGATTGCGACTCCTGGGGAACTGGTTTTCTTCTTCCTTCACTTTTTGCGAAGCATGCCCGTCTTTAGCAGCATAAGGAATGGATTGCTGATATTGCCTGTCGCGATGATTCTCGGATGGCTCAGCCCCCTGGCAACAGTGCCACGGTCGATGCATGAGACGAAGGCATACGGGATGTACTGGAAATTTTACGTGTTATCTTCTAATCCACCGCATCTTGACGAATCAGCCGATAGCCTCTAGAATAACCCATATTAGATATAAATTATCTAAAATTTGTTTCTATTAGACAATAAGACTTTGATCCAGCGAAAGACAAGGAGTAACTGATGAACCAGACCACAAGCAGCGCCAGGCAACCCCGGCAGAAATCCAGCAGGAGCAACACAGCCAGGGGTAAGGCATCCGAGGGCTTTAGCGAAGAAGAACGGGCGGCGATGAAGGAACGTGTGAGGGAGATGAAGCCGGATAAGGTGGATGGTGAAGGCGAGGTACTGGCAAAAATCGCCGAGATGGCTGAACCGGATCGCGCGATGGCCATGCGCTTCCACGCCATTGTCAAGGCCAACGCGCCGGAGCTCACCCCCAAGACCTGGTACGGTATGCCCGCCTATGCCAGGAACGGCAACGTGGTATGCCACTTCCAACCCGCCCTTAAGTTCAAGACGCGGTACGCGACCATTGGCTTCAGTGACAAGGCCAACCTCGATGAAGGCGGTGTGTGGCCGGTGGCCTATGCGCTGAAGGAGCTGACCCCCGTCGAAGAGGCGCGGATCGCGGCCCTGGTGAAGAAAGCGGTGAGCTGAGCATCGGCCTCGCCACTCATCCCAGCCTCGGGCGAGATCAGCAACCGTGCAAGCCTCCAACACACACTGGCATTGCCTGGGCCAGTGAATATATCCATTCTAACCGCGCTCTGGTTTGCTTTCTATTTGGCGTTTTTTTACGGGTACATGAAGAAGCAGCGTTAGGAGGTCTGATACGAAAGGCTTTTAATCTTGTCAGCAGGCCTTTCGCTGAAATGATTCGTCAAACTAACCAGTGGGCTCAGATCGCATGATAAACGGTTTAATTTTATAAAACTGTTCGACCTTCAGGCAGCCCTATTCGGTGATAAAATTGCCAGGCAAGCCACCAGAGAGTTAGTCGGTTACTGGTATTTTCTCGGCGTGGTTATACGATGAACAGGCTCGACCCATGCGCAGAAACGTGCACACACACTCCTTGATCATGTTATTTTCACAAGGTTGCGTGAAAAATCCTGACGAACGCTATGGATAACAATTCTTCCCAGATACCCGATCAGAGCGGAAAAGCACGCCACCTGCAGGTGGTCCTCTACCTTGTGGCGGCCATGCTGGTGGCGATTTTATCCTATCTGCTCTGGCAGCGAGTATCCCTGCGAGATGGCATCCAGCAGTCCGCTCCTGACCGGGGGCAGGTTAGTGGATTGGTTCCCCTTCCCACGGCTGATTCGGGCGAGGAGCAGTATTCAACGCTCCCGCCATACGCCACTCCCTCTGGCATGAGGGGAGGCATTTTCCTGCTGCTAAACCCCCAAACCTTCATTCCAACCCGGCCTCGTGAAGTGGTCATCACTTACACCGTCGAACTGGGAGACAACCTGTTCGACATCGGCGATAAATTCGGGCTGAAGCCCGAGACCATCCTGTGGGGCAATTATGACACGCTGAAGGATAACCCCGAGATCTTGCAACCAGATCAAACTCTCAACATCTTACCGGTGAATGGGGTGTATTACCAGTGGCAGGAAGGGGATACGATCGAGGGTGTGGCTGCCACCTTCAAGGCGAAAGCGGAAGATATCATTAATTATCCGGGTAACCGCATCGACCTGACCACGGTCGCTCTGGGCGAGGCCGCAGTCGAGCCGGGTACCTGGCTGATCATCCCGGGAGGGAAACGCGAGCTGAAGGATTGGGGGCCTCCGGCCATCAGCCGCACGAACCCGGCGGTGGCGCGCTACTATGGCCCAGGCTCATGCGGTGCGATCTACGAAGGGGCCATAGGCACGGGAGTGTTCGTGTGGCCCACCACCTCGCATCTCATCTCGGGTTACACTTACTCGGCCATCCACCCGGCGATCGATATCGGCGGCGCGCTGGGCAACGCCATTTATGCGGCCGATTCCGGCGTGGTGGTGTACGCCGGCTGGAGCAATTATGGATATGGCAACCTCATCGTCATCGATCATGGCAACGGCTGGCAGACGGCTTATGCCCACCTGAACTCCATCGGTGTCATTTGCGGGCAGAGCGTGACGCGCGGCATCGTGATCGGTGCCCTGGGCACCACCGGCAACTCCAGCGGCCCGCACCTGCATTTCGAGATGGGCATCAACGGCGTTAAAGTCAACCCGCTGGACTACGTGCAGTAACCCACCATCACAGTCAACTTTACCGCCAGCGCAATACGATCAGCTCAGGCGAAGAGGGGCAGCATGTCCAGCCTGTCCACCTGGGCCTGCATCTGCTCAGTGGTGGGTGGGGTGGTAAAACGATTGGCTGCCTCCAGCACCCTGGGCAGGAGGTTGATATCCCCCACCGAGTTCAAAAATAAGCCGGGATGCCCTAGCACCCAGTGCACGGCCAGGTCAATATCCGCCTGATTTTCAAGCGGGCGATACCAGGTGGTACGCGTGGGCTCCTGTTCCCCCCAGGGTGCGTGGGCGATGGATTTTATGGTTTGCACCGCCACATTGCGCGAGCGGCACACGCCGTATAACTCTGAGAAATCGCGCAGATAGGCTTCATTCTGCGCCAGCACATAGCTGAAAGGCAGCAGGACCGAGTCAAAGTCGAAGCGCTCGAGGGCCTGACGGTGCATGCCAGCTACGCTCAACCCGTGGCCGGTAACGCCGATGAAGCGCACCAGGCCCTGCTGGCGCGCCTGGATGGCAGCTTCCAATGCACCCCCTGGGCCCATGGCAGTTTCCCATTCTTGAGCATCTACCAGGTTATGCAGCTGCAACAGGTCCACCTGGGTCACCTGCAGGCGCTCCAGCGAGCGGTGGAACTCCTGGCGGGCCTTATCGGCCGTCCGCTCGCCGGTTTTGGTGGCCAGGAAGAAAGCCTTGCCATGCCGCTTTATCCAGCTCCCGATGCGCAGCTCTGCCTGGCCATAGCTGGCAGCCACATCGAAATGATTCACCCCCATAGACAATGCCAGCTCGATCGCCACATCTGCCTCGTCCTGGCTGACCTGCCAAAAAGCTGCCGCACCCAGCAGGATACGGGAGCTTAAATGTCCGCTGCGACCAAAAACCTGTGTGGTGATCAACACTACCTCCTGATAGGAACAATGTTACTTGAGCCAAGCACAGCTATTATAGTCCATCCCCTCCTTCATCCCACCCAAGGCATCCCTGTGATAGCTGGCGCACCATAAATCCCCTGCAGGATGATCTTCATCGACTCGCCAGGCAGCCCTGGCGGGATAAGATGGAACGGAAACAATACTGGTTATTTTTCTTTTAGATAACACGATTAATTGGCTGAGGTGAATTGCCATGCATTGACACAACCTACTCAATTGTGCTATATTGAAAGTGCTTTCATAAACTCAACAATGGTGAAGCATGTCGGCAAACAAGAAAAATCCAACCATCTATGATGTCGCGGAATATTCCGGGAAGAGCATCTCAACCGTTTCACGTGCGCTAAATTCGCCTGAAAAGGTCAGCGTGGAAACGCGGCATAAGGTATTTGCTGCCATTGATGCGCTTGGATTCGTGCCGAAAGCTGAGGCCCGTGCGCGTGCTTTGCGCCAGAATGGGCGCATTGGCGTAATTACCCCCTTTTTTACGGCACCTTCTTTCGTCCAACGCTTGAGGGGGCTGGCGGGAGAACTATCCAAGAAAAATTATGATCTGGTGATCTATACGGTCGATTCGGCTGATCGATTACAAAGTTACCTCTCATCCTTACCACTCACCGGCAACCTGGACGGATTGGTAATCATGTCTTTACCAGTTGAAGATACCTATGTGAGCCAACTGCTGAAGCATAACCTCCCGACGGTGCTGATCGAATTTCCCAATACGAGATTGAACAGCGTCGAAATCGACGATGTAGCGGGCGGGCGAATGGTTGCCGAATATCTCGTGACCAAGGGACATCGCCGGATCGCATTTTTAGGTGATACCGATCTACCTGAATATGCTATCCACCCTGTCAGCTTGCGTCTGGTGGGTTTCAGGCATGGCCTACAGAAAGCGGGTATCGTGCTGGAGGATGAATTCGTTCGCCTGGCGCCCTACACCATGGAACAGACCCGTCAGGTGGCTATTGAAATTCTAAACACCGCCAATCCTCCTACTGCTGTTTTTGCTGCGACCGATTTTCAGGCCCTGAGCGTGATCAAAGTTGCCCACCAATTGGGGGTGAGGATCCCGGAGCAGCTGGCAGTGATCGGTTTTGATGATCTCGATATGGCAGAATATGCCGATCTGACCACGGTTCGTCAACACCTGGACGAATCCGGGCGATTGGCGATCGAGATCTTACTGGCGCACATCGCAGATAATTCACGTCCGGTTCAGCACATCAATCTCCCATTAGTCATCGTCGAACGTTTAACAGCCTAAACTGGTATTCGAGCACATTTCGCATCTTATCGAAGTTCGTGGATGTGGGTTTGTAGACAGGTAGGATCAAGCCAAAAAATTGCCTCGACGAGCCCATGGCTGATGAATCTAGGTGAAAATAGATTTTTCATTGACGTTGATTATGTATTATGCTACAATCTATATGAAAGTGCTTTCATCAAAACACTTTCTAACCCTGTCTCCAGGTTTTCATTGCGGCAGGACATGCAAGATAAACAGGACGAGAGGCCGATGGTGGTTTCCTTGACGTGATGACAGGGGCAATCCTGTTCGTGAATAAACCGTGTTGGATACCACAGCCATCAACATGACACAATTCTAAAAACTTGACATTTAGAGAACTTATCGACAAGGAATCGAAGGAGGTGACCAAAAACGAAGAATCGATTATTTATCGTCCACAGGATGATCTAGATTCTGTATAACATATAAAAAAGGATAAAATTGGAGGAGAAGATGAAAAAAGTTCCATTTCAGGTATTTTCCTTATTGGTTCTAGGCAGCATGATTCTAGCTGCCTGTGCACCAGCCACAAGTGCTGCCCCTGTTGAAACACAGCCTCCCGCTACTGCAGCTCCAGCCGTACCGACGGATACTCAGGCAGCTGCGCTCCCAAGTTGCGGGACGGATCCTGTGGTGATGAATGCCTACTTCGAAACCGGGTTCACATTGCCCTTTTCACTTACGGTTGAATTCACCAATCAGTTCCCGAATGTAACCTGGGATATCAAGCAAGACCAGTTCACCAATCTCATCAACGAGACACCGCGCCTGCTTACGAGCGATAACCCTCCTGACCTGATCCGCCTGCCAACCTTCGTCACTTTCGCCGAGGATGGTCTCTTGTATAACCTGGACGATTACGCCACGGCATTTGGCTGGAACGACTGGCCGGTGCCACTCAACTTTGCCCGCGTGAGCGCGGATGGCATCCGCGGTTCCGGCTCGCTGTATGCGATGGGTCTCAATTACCAATTGACCGGTGTTTTTTACAAAAAACACTGGCGGCCCAGATCGGCATGACCGAGCCCCCTAAAACGGTCGCTGAGTTCGAAGACCTGCTCGCCGCGGCCAAGGCCGCCGGATTGCTGCCCATCATGCAGTGGGGCAGCGCCAAGAGCGGCATGGGGCTCGCCTTCCCGCTCCAGCAATTGATGGCCGCCTACGGGCCGGTAGGGCCAATCAACGACTGGATCTTCCAGAAACCGGGCGCCACCATCGACACGCCGACGAACCTCACCGCTGCGCAACATCTTGAGGATTGGATCAAGAACGGCTATTTCCCACCCGACATCAATGCGATTGAATACACGGATTCCAACTCGCGTTTCGTTGCCGGCGAGGGCGTGTTCACATTCAATGGCGACTGGGAAAATGCCGACTACAATACCAACATGGCTGGCAATGTCGGTTTCTTCGCATTTCCACCCTCTGTAGAAGGCGATCAGCCGGCCGCCATGTCGGGCCCGTTGACGTTTGGAATTGCCGCCACTGCCAAGCATGCTGATTGCGCCGCATTCTTCTTCAACTGGGTCGCCACGAATCCCACGGCGCGTGAAATTGACGTCGCGGTCGGTGGTTCAAACCCCGGCGGGCCAGCGGATGCCACGATACCCCCCGTCCCTGCTGGATCGATCACAGCCGAAACGCTCGCTGCCGGACCGGTGGTGGGTGCCAATGCGATGGACTTCATCGCCAATGCGACCAGCTCGATCTTTGCCCAGGGCTGGACGCCCGAGCTTCAGAAGATGGTGGGTGGCCAGCAGGATGCGGCTGGTCTCCTCCAGGCAGTTCAAGCAGAATATGAAAGGGAACTCACACAATAGGATTTCCGGCTGCAGGAGGGTGCCTGCACCTGCCGGATTCATATAGACATCGATGATGGCGTCAGATCATCGTTCCGAAGCTCACACGGTCTCCCGGCCGCCCTTGCCCACTAAACGGGTTCGCCGGGAGACCTTTGTTGGCTGGCTGTTCGCCACGCCCGCATTGTTCATGTACGGATTCTTCGTGCTCGTGCCCCTCCTGCTGACCATCTTCTATTCGCTTTATAAATGGAATGGGGTCGGTCCAATGACCTGGGTCGGATTGAAGAACTATGTGACTGTCTTCCAGGTTCCAGACCTCATCGGGACGATTTACAACGCCTTTTTGCTCGTCTTATGGTTCAGCTTCATCCCGGTAGCACTTGGTCTGGTCGTCTCGAGTGTGATCCACCGCATCGCATCAGGTCGCTTCGGATCGGTTGCTCGGACTGTCTTGTTCCTACCACAGGTCATCCCGCTTGTCGCGGCAGGCATCATCTGGGGCTGGCTATTAGCACTGCCTGGATTGATCAACCAGCTGCTCAAAGCCATCGGCCTTGGCTCAATCACCAGGGCTTGGCTGGGTGACTTCCACTTTGCACTCCCCGCGGTCGGTGTCATCGGCATATGGGTTTTGCTCGGATTCTGCACCGTCTTGCTGTTGACTGGCATTACGAAAATTGACCCCGCTCTCTATGAATCAGCCAGGATCGATGGCGCTACCTGGCTGCAGGAGTTCATTGGAATCACTGTTCCGCTTCTCAGAAATGAAATCGGCGTGTGCCTCACTGTCACAGTGATCAACGCCCTGGCCGCGTTTGACATCGTCTATGTCGCCACTGCCGGAGGACCTGGGAACTCGACATCTGTCCCCGGGCTGCAGATCTACATCCTTGCCTTTACCCAACGAGCGATTGGCCTGGCGTCGGCCCTGGCAGTCATGCTGATGCTTCTCGTGGTCGTGGTCATCATCCCAATCCAGCGTTTGAGCCGGGAGAGTGGGTGATGAAGGTTGCACGCGGAGAGGTTTGGGCAGGTCGAGTGTTCCTCGCCCTGCTGATGGCGTTCACGATCCTGCCTTTCATCAGCATCTTCATGACTGCGCTTCATCCATCGGGGCCTGTGCTCAGTGGGATCGAATGGCCTGCCCACCCGCAGTGGGGTAACTTTGTGGAGGCATTCAAGGAAGCGGATATGCTTGAGCTACTGGCGTCTAGCATATTCCTTGTGATCGCGATCGTGCCCGTCTCCCTGATCATCTCGACGATGGCCGGATTCGCGATCGGCCTGCTACGCATCCCTGGGGCTGCAGTGCTTCTCTTTTTGTTTGTGTTTGGGTTGACGCTTCCATTTCCTGGGATCATCATTCCGATCTATTTTTTGGAGCGGACCTTACATATCTACAATACCCGCCTTGCTATCGTGCTGCCATTGATCGCCTTATACATGCCATTTGCTGTCTTTTGGATGCGTACCCATTTCGTCAACATGCCGAGTGAGATTTCGGATGCCGCCCGCGTGGATGGAGCGAGCACCTGGGACCTTTTCTGGCAGATTCACCTCCCGCTGGCGCGAGCGCCGATCGCATCCCTCGGGATCCTCATGTCCGTTTGGACATGGAACCAATTCCTACTACCGCTGGTGCTGGTGGAAGACCCGAATCAACGAACGATGGCCGGTGGGCTGGGTGCATTCCAGGGCCACTATGCCACCAATATTCCCTTGCTGAGCGCCGGGACGATATTGATCCTGGTACCCACCCTGGTGATCTTTATATTGTTCCAGCGCCAGATCATCACCGCTTTACTCCAAGGTTCTGTCAAGGGATGATCCCATTGGACATTCATGGGTTGATCAAGTTTTCTAATCAGGTGAGAATAAATCACGATCGAAGCCATGATGAGATCAACGATAGCCGCCGTGTTTGCGGCTTCGTGGTGCCTCAAGAGATATTGGCGTTGGGTTTTCCGGTGGATGATCGATTTTATTTAACCCTGGAAGGGTAAAGGCGATCCAATAAAGATTAACTGATGCCTGTAAGGATGCCTGATGATCATTAACCGGGATGATGAGGTCGTTTATGAAGGGCGATAAATTGGTACTGCTGGACTATCATCGGCGAGCGGCAAGTGAGATCGTTTCGCAGGTGATTCAACAAATTATGAATAAAAACACCAGGTACATCATCACGGTGGCTGGCGAATCTGGCAGCGGTAAATCGGAAACTGGCAAGGCAATTGCAGATGAATTGGAGAAATCTGGCATTAAATCCGTCCTGATTGGGCAGGATGATTATTTTGTGCTTCCACCCAGATCAAATGACTTGAAGAGGCGGGAAGATCCAGATTGGCTTGGGCCTCATGTGGAGGTCAAGCTGGACATCCTGGAGGGAAATATCGTCAGTGCGATGCATGGCGAAAAAGAAATCATTAAACCGTTAGTTGATTACGAGGCGAATACCATAGAAAATGAAACCATAAAATTAGACGGCGTGAGAGTCTTGATAGCTGAAGGAACATATACATCGCTGTTGAAACATGTGGATACCAGGATATTCATCTGCCGGAACTGGCTGGATACACGTGAACTGCGCCAGAAAAGAATGCGGGGAAATGAGGTGGGCGACCCGTTCATAGAGCAGGTGCTGAGCGTAGAACACAAGATTATCGCCGGTCATAGGCAACTGGCAGACATCTTGATCACGAAAGATTTTAAAGTGGTCGTCGTTGATTAGAGGCGTCGTCCTGTCCCATCAGAACGTTAAGCCAAGCTATAATTACAGGTAATCGATAGATCGACCCTATACCTTGTGATACCCCGTGGCAGCTGTCACCATTTCATGCGAAAGAAAGAATTTTCTCCTGGTTGGTCAATTCATCGTCATATCTAATTTCAATCGCACTGGTATTCAGGTTAATATATAACCTGGCAGCGGTATTTTCAACACGCCACATCAATGATATTTCGTGATCAGAGCAATGATCCAAATAAAAAGCCCCATTGAAGGCTGGATGTGAATTCCTAAACCGAATTAGTTTGAGTATATTTCTGACGATTGGACGCTGTACCTCACGATCGATTTCCTGGATGGAATAGTTATGGCGGTTGATGTCCCTGCCATCCGAGGTTCTGGCTGCCTCAGCCTGGTCATTCATCCCTGCCAGCAAGCCCACATAATAGACCTGGGGAATACCGGGCACAAAGAATTGGAGCGCTCTTGCTGCTAGATATACAACATCGTCACACCCTAACATCGAATAATAAGTGCCCCTGATCTGGTGCACATCGAAGCCATCCGAGCCTTTAAAATGCGGAGAAAATATGCGACTCAGGTTCCCGCCTCGCTCGAGGCAGGTTTGCACCAGGTTTTTAGCGCTTTCGACCTCGAAGAGACCATCGAGATCCGGCTTGACCGGGATGCCATCGTGGCAATCGAGCATGGTGAATTGTCGATGCGGCCGTATGCGCAGATATTCCTTCAATTTCTTGCTATTCTTAGATATGAAAGTCTCAAGGACCAGATAAGGGAGAATAAAATCATAGATCCAATACCCATTTTCAGATAACCTGAGCTGGGTTGAAAAATCTGCATGCAGTTCGGGCAGCAGTTCAATATTCAATGGATCGGCAATGCCCTTCAGCCAATCTAGGAATTGATAAATTTGTGGCTCTAGGAAAAAACAAGACGTACCGACCTTCTTGGTCACATAGCCCACCGCATCCAGGCGCACGATCTTTACGTTGTTCTGGCTGAAATTGGAGAGGCATTGTGTGATCAGCTCTCGTGCAACCCTGGAGTGCACATCAATATCCACCTGTTCTGAAGGGGTAGTTTTCCCAAAGGTGGTCCAGATGGTTTTTATCTCCCCGGTGGATTGAATTGGGTAATCAGAGAATGGATTTTGCCGGCGCAGGAAGATCTTCTCTATTTCTTCTCGAGGTGGATTCCCGTCCGGCCAGTATTTTTCGATAGGGATGAATAAATCTGCATAATCAGATTTGTTTCCATTGCGGAGATAATCCTGAAAGTATGACGATTTTGAAGATATGTGATTGATCATCAGGTCCAGTAGGATGGGGGATTTTTCGCCAATTTTCTTGATCTCTTCCCATGAACCGAACTTCGGCTCGATTTCCATGTAGGTCAAAGGAGCAAAGCCGCGATCTCCGGAAGAAGGAAAAGGAGGCAGAATATGGATCCCACCTTCGAATGTGTTGGGAAAGTATTGATCAAGCACCAGGCCCAGTTTTTTTAGATCGCCCCCCAATGAATCAGGGTAGGTAATCAGCTGGACCTTGTTCTTCACTGTCATCATCGACTCACCCCGGTTGAATTTTATGGTAAGTTCTTGATATCAAAGACCACGGTTAATGGTAGCGAAAAAGACCCGCATATATGCAACTGTTTACATGAAAGCACTTTCAGTAATATCATAACACCATAGTGCCCATTCTGCAATATCGGATGACTGCCTCATCGACCGGTCAATGGTAAAAAACCGTGGCTATGGATACTTACGCGGGGCATTTAATGGGCGGACATGGCATTTTCTGCCTGATATGCCCGGATTTTTATATCGATCACGCATACAAGGGCAATTACAGCCTCAACGGTCGGTGCGCCTGACCATCCACCATGTCACCAGATAGAGCATGATTGCTGCACCGGCTACCAGGCTGGCATTCAGTGTTACCT
>Ga0172362_10001844_pt1 | contig 18236 bp, 15 predicted proteins | sample LakKivs1_kivu2a2_FD_114534 | JGI IMG/M metagenome (GOLD analysis project Ga0172362, IMG submission 114534) | Sediment microbial communities from Lake Kivu, Rwanda - Sediment s1_kivu2a2 | ecosystem: Environmental > Aquatic > Freshwater > Lake > Sediment | place: Rwanda: Western Province, Lake...
AGACGCGGCCCGTCGGCGCCGTCGCCGGGCGCACCGGGGCCGAGGAGCCATGCGCGCAGCAGCTCGCCCTCCCAGTGCCGCCACGGGCATTCCACTGCCAGGCGCTCCAGCTCCTGGACGGCCGTATCGGCCCGCCCCACCGCGATGGCGCCCAGCGCCAGGAAGTACCTCGCGGCCGGGCAGGGCCGCTTGGCTTCCACGGCCTTGCGGAAAGCGGCCTGGGCGTTGGCGTCCTGGCCCTGCTCCAGCAGGGCTGCCCCGAGCATGTGCCACGCCTCGCCGTCGTTTGCGTCGGCGGCCGCCGCCTGCCGTAGCGTCTCGATGCCCGCGTCGAGAGCCCCCATGCGGAGCTGCACGCGCCCGCGGTCGGTTGTCCCGGCGGGGTAGGATGCCCGGCGATAGCTGCGCCCGAGGGTCTCGGAATCGCCCAGCTTCTCCGACGTCGCCGCGCCTTCCAGCGTGCGGCGAATGGTCTCGTAGCGCTTCTCGTCGGCCTGGACTTTCAGCGGGAAGCTCTCATCGAGAACGGTCTTCCCGTCGGCGACGAGCGCCACGCGCGGCGTCTTGATCGCCTTCGGAATGGCGAAGCGTGCCGGCCCGTCCGGCGCACAGGCGACGGGCTTCCCCACGGGCTTGCCGTTCAGCGTCAAACTCAGGGCCTTTGTCGCCCTGTACGTCACCGCCTCCACAGCGGGCGCATCTGCCCACAGTTCGACATTCACCGCCACGTCCTGATTGGCGTAGTCGGCCTTGCCGATCCCCTCGGTCATCGCGTAGGTCAGCGCGTACTGGAACGCCTCGCCCGGCCCAATCCAGTGCTCCACCTGCTCGAAGATGCTGTCGGTGCCCGTCCACAGCTCCACGCCGCAGGCGTGGCGGCCCTCGGAGTTGTAGAACTGCTTGCCGCCGGGCGCGCGGTCGGGGTCGGTGATCCGCAGCCGGTTCACCTTCACGTCGGGATACCACAGCCCCGCAAAGCCGTACCTCATCGCCCAGCCGAACACGCTCGCCCCGCCCAGCTCGGCCAGGGGCTTGTCACCCGTGTCGTACGGGCGGAACCGCCCGCCGCCGTGCCCGCTGACGTGGGCGGCCGGAAAGATCCACTGCGCCGTGCTGGGCCCGGGCGCCGGCCCGCGCCCCTGCGCCACGCCGGCGGCGGTGTGGTATCGCGGCCAGGTCGCCACGTTCCAGAGCTGCCGGCCCTGGCGGTACGGCGCCGGGTTCACGACGCGGTAGGTCACGCGAAACGCCGCCTCCTCCGGCCGCAGCGTGACGTGCTGGCTGAGCAGCATGTTGCCGTAGCGCCCGAACATCTTGTCGTTCCACGGCCCGTCGAAGCGGCTGAACTCCATCCACATCGCGACTGTGGCCGACCCGTCGGGCCGGCGGACGACGCGCCAGGAGGCCGGCTGGCCCGGCAGGCGGATGCCGTGCTCCTTGTACGGGAAGCTGATCTTCGCGCCGCTGGTCCAGCCGACCACGCCGTTGTTGCACGAGTCGGCCAGGTAGAACATGTCGGTGCGGCTGGGCAGGTAGACGGCCCGCGCGACCGGCCCGCCGGCCTCGGGGGCGATCTCCAGCCGCAGGTAGCGGTTGAACAGGGTGACGGTGTGGAACGTCCGCGTGCCACGCGGCGACATGCGCCCGACGAAGTTGACGGCGTTGTTGAAGACGCCCGCCTGCCAGTTGGGCACGCCCTCCAGCCAGCGCAGGGGCAGCGTGCCCTGGCCGACGGCGACGGGTTCGGCCGCGGCCGCGACCGCGGCAAGGAGGCACGAAAGCAGGCTGGCACGGAGCATCGCGGTCTCCTGTCGGCGCGCATGGTGACACCGCCCTCGCGTCAACTTGTTTAACAGGCCATGAAAAGCCGCAGTCTCGCCCTTTGCGTTGCCGTTGTGCTGCTTTCCTGTCTCCACCTGCCCGCATTGGCGTCGGAGGGCGCCCGTTTGTGGCTGCCCAGCATCTTCGCCGACCACGCGGTGCTTCAGCAGGGCCTGCCCCTCCCGGTGTGGGGCAGGGCCGAAGCGGGCGCGAAGGTGACCGTCGCCTTCGCCGGCCAGACAAAGGCCGCCGTCGCCGACGCCAACGGCGGGTGGCGCATCCGCCTCGACGCGCTCCAGGCCGACGCCGCCGGGCGGGAGCTGACGGTCGCGGCCGAGCACCAGGGACGCACCGAACGGATCGTCCGCCGCGACGTGCTGGTGGGGGAAGTGTGGGTCGGCAGCGGGCAGTCGAACATGTGGTGGTCGGTGGCCAAGAGCCGCAACGCCGGCCAGGAGATCGCCCGCGCCGACTGCCCGCAGATTCGCCTGTTCACCTGTCCGATGACAATGGCGCACCGCCCGCGGCGGGACGTCCGCGCCGCCTGGGAGCCCTGTCGGCCGGAGAACGTGGCGGACTTCTCGGCCGTGGCGTACTTCTTCGGGCGCCAGCTCCACAAGGCGCTGAACGTGCCGGTGGGACTGATCCACAGCTCCTGGCCGGGCAGCGCGATCCAGTCGTGGATTCCGCGGGCGGCGCTGGAACCGCTGCCGAGCCGCGAGGGGACCTACGCGGCGGCCTACCGGAAGCTGGACGAACTGGCGGCGGCGTTCGACCGCGACCGCCCGCGCCTGGAGGCCGAGCACCGCCAGGCGGTGCGGCGCTACGAGGCGGCCCGCGCGGCCTTCCTGAAGAACCTCGACGCCAACGACGCCGGCGTGCGGGACGGCTGGCGGAAGCCGGGCCTGGACATGACCGACTGGCGGCCCATCGAGGTCCCCGGCGATTGGGAGCACGCGGGGCTGGGCAAACTCGACGGCGTGGTGTGGTTCCGGCGCGAGGTGAACGTGCCGGCCGCGTGGGCGGGCAAGGACCTGACGCTGGAGCTGGGGCCGATTGACGACGTGGACGTGACGTACTTCAACGGGCAGAAGGTCGGCGCAATCGGCTACGAGACTCCCGACCACTGGATGCTGCCGCGGCGCTACACCGTGCCGGGCAGGCTGGTCAAGGGCGGCGCGAACACGATCGCCATTCGCGTGACGGACATCGCCGGCGAGGGCGGCTTCGTCGGCTGGGCGGGGCAGATGAAGCTCCGCCCGGCCGGGGGCGACGCGAAGGACGCCGTCTCGCTGGCGGGCACGTGGCGATGCAAGGTCAGCCGCGTGATCCAGCGCGGCGAGGTGCCGCGGCCGCCGCCGGAGCCGCGCGAGCCGGCCGGGCCGAGCGGCATGTACAACGCGATGATCGCGCCGGTCATGCCGTACGCCATCGCCGGGGCGCTGTGGTACCAGGGCGAGAGCAACGCCGGCGACGGGCTGGGCTACGAGACGCTGCTGACGGCGCTGATCCGCTCGTGGCGGCAGGGGTGGGGGTGTGGGGACTTCTGCTTCCTCGTCGTCCAGCTTGCCAACCTGAGCGCCCCGCCCGCCGAGCCCAGCGACGGCGGCTGGGCGTGGATTCGCCAGGCGCAGGCCGCCACCGCCCGCGCCGTGCCGAAGGCGGGCCTGGGCGTCGCCATCGACATCGGCGAGGAAAACGACGTCCATCCGCGCAACAAGCAGGAGCTGGGCCGGCGACTGGCGCTGGCGGCGCTGGCGATCCGGTACGGGCGCAAGGTCGAATGGTCCGGGCCGGTGTACGAGTCGATGGCGGCGGAGGGCGACCCTTCGACTTTGCCCAGGGTCCGCCTGCGTTTCAGCCACGTCGGCGGCGGTCTGGTGGCGCGGGGGCGCGACGACGGCATGTTGAGCCAGTTCGCCATCGCCGGCGCCGACCGCAGGTTCGTCTGGGCGAAGGCGAAGATCGACCCCGACAAGCCGGGCACCGTGCTCGTCTGGAGCGAAAGCGTGCTCAAGCCCGCCGCCGTGCGCTACGCCTGGGCGATGAACCCGCACCCGGACCGGCCGCGCCCCGCCGACGTGCCGCCGGCGCGCTGGGTGCCCCAGCCGGCCCCCAACGCCTGCAACCTCTACAACGCCGCGGGCCTCCCGGCCGTGCCCTTCCGCACCGACGACTGGCCGAAGACCCCGCCGCCAAGGAAGAAATAGCAGGATGCACGGGATGCACGGGATACGACAAGCGGCAAGCGGCAGGGACGGCGGCAGCGATGCCACTGTGCTTGTCACCTGACACTTCTGCCATCCCGTGCATCCCGTGCATCCTGCTACTTCTCGGTAGGCAGGGACAGGGCGAAGCACGCCCCGCCGCCGGCGGGCGCCTCGCAGCGCAGCTCGCCGCGCATCGAGCGGGCCAGGCGCCGGCTGAGCGAGAGGCCCAGCCCGACGCCCGGGGCGGTGCCGGCCGCCTGCTCGGCCGACTTGCGGAACGCCCGGAAGATACGTCGCCGCTGGCCCGGCGCGATTCCCGGCCCGTGGTCCCGCACGCGCAGGATCGCCTTGCCGTCGGCGGCCGCCGCGGTCAGGTGAATCCGCCGGTCGTCGGCCCGCGCCGCGTACTTGCAGGCGTTGTCCACCAGGTTCGCCAGCACCTGGGCGACGGCGTCGGCGTTGCAGCGGACGGCGGCGGCCGCCTGGTCGTCAGCGGGCGGCTCAACCACCAGCTCCATGCCCGCGCGCTGCGCCGCGGCCGCCAGACCCTCGCGGCTGCGCTCGACCAGCTCGCCCAGCGCCACGCTGTCGGCGCCGCCGGCCGCCCGCCGCCGCGACAGCCGCGCGTACGCCAGCACGTTGGCCACCAGGTGCGCCAGCCGCTCCGCCTCGTCGCGCAGGCGGCGATGGTACTCGCCTCGCCGCGGCTCGTCGGCCACCACGCCGTCGGCCAGCATCTCCGCGTACAGCCGGAACGTCGTCAGCGGCGTGCGCAGCTCATGCGTGACGGCCGTGGCGAACAGCTCGCGCCGTCGCGACAGCGAGAGAACGGCCCCCAGGGCGACGGCCCCCGCCACCGCGGCGGCCAGCAGCCCCGCCCAGGGCAGTGCGAGGGTCCATGCGATCGGCCAGGGGTCGGCGGTCGCCTGCATGGACACGGGCCCGGGAACGAGCCGCACGGGCAGCGAGGCGAGCATGTACGGCGGTTGCTGCCCCGCCGCGGCGGCGCTCGAGGGGGCGGACGTTCCGGCGGGGGCGGTCGGTTCGGCGGCGGGGCAGGGGAGCAGCTCGGCGGCGGGCAGCAGGTCGGCCATCACCGCCCGCAGCGAGGCCCGAATGCGGTCCCAGTCCAACCAGCAGCCCTGGAGGTACTCGGCCCCGTCGACCCGTGCCCGCCGGGCCAGCAGCAGCGTCCGGCCGAGCCAGACCGGCCGTAGCGGTCCGACCTGCCAGCGATCGCTGCCTGGCAAGAGGGCCGGGCCTTGCGGACCGGCGTTCTGGGCCTGTTGGGCGGCGGAGAACCGCATCGCTTGCTCGGAGGTGTTCAGGTCGCGAGCGACGTCGGCCCGGTTGTGCAGCGCCGCCCCGCCGCGCGTGCGGCGCTCGGCGAGGTTGGTGTTGGCCTGGTCGCGCATCGGGGCGGCGAGGTCGCCGCGCCGGACGACGAGCGGCCCGAGGGGGGGGGCGGTGGCCGCCGGTGGGGCCGCGAGGGCGGCAAGCAATCGCCTTCGCTCGGCCGGGCCGAGGACCGGCGCCAGTTCGGCCAGGCGCTTGTCCGCCTCGGCGAGGCGGGCATGGGGCACCCACTTGCCCGCCACAAGGTTGCGGGCGTAGCCCGTCGGCGCCTGCGGACTGATCAGCCCCCCAGCGGCGTCGAGCTGGAAGTGCAGCAGAACCTGGGGCGACTCGGCCGTCAGCAGCGGCGAGGGAGCGGGCATCACCAAACCGGTGCTGAACGTCTCCAATCGCGGAACCGCGGCGTACGCCTCCGGCGGGCGGGCACTCTCCGCCGCGATCAGCGGGATGACGGCCGAGTCCATCCGCCACAGCGCCAGGCCGATCTTCGTCTCGGCGTCGGCCTGGCGGTTGGCCCGGCGCCCCGCCGCGTCGAGGCGCAGCAGCTCGGCGCTGACGTAGGCCATCGCCGCGGCCGCGAGGGCCACGCTGGCGGCGTAGGCGGTCCAGATTGGCCAGGCGCGTTTCATCCGCGTTGCTCCGCCCACATGTATCCCTTGCCGCGGACGGTCAGGAGCACCTTCGGGTCGGCCGGATCGTCGCCGAGCTTCTCGCGCAGGCGCGCGACCTGCATGTCGATGGCCCGCGTCTCTCCGCCGCCGCCGATCCGCCAGACACAGGTGAGGATTTCGTCGCGCGAGACGGCCCGCCCGGCGTTGACGGCGAGATACCGCAGCAGCTCGGCCTCGCGCTGCGACAGTTCGGTCCGGCGGCCGTCGTCGAAGACCGCCTCGCGCCGGGCGAAGTCCACCCGCCCGCCGGGCAGCCTGGCCTCGCCCAGGTCGGTGGGACGCTGCGGCGAGCGCCGCAGCACGGCCGCGATGCGGGCAAGCAGTTCCTTCAGGCTGAACGGCTTGACCACGTAGTCGTCGGCGCCGAGCTTCAGTCCGGCCACGCGGTCGTCCTCCGCGCCGCGGGCGGTGAGGATGACCACCGGCAGCGTGGGGCGCGCCCGCCGCACCTGGCGAAGGATGTCCAGCCCGTCGGCCCCCGGCAAAATCAGGTCCAGCAGCACCAGGTCGCACTCGTCGCCCAGGGCGCGGCGCGTGGCCGTCGGCCCGTCTGCGGCCTCGCGCACGGCGTAGCCGGCGAACGTCAGCGCATCGACGATGCCCCGGCGTATGGCGTCGTCGTCCTCGATGACCAGTATCCGCCTGCGCAGCATGGCCCTGCCGCTCCCGCCCGCACATTATGACGCGCCGGCACGACGGCGGTTCGTAACTTTCGTGTAACGGGGGTGGCGATCACGCCACGGGGCGCACAGAGCCGCGGCGTGTCGCCGCGGATGCCAGCGAGTACGGCGCCGCACGCGCAGGCGTCCGCCGCGGCACGCGGCGGCTCCCTTGTGCTCCGTTGACATCCGCCTTGTTCCCTGCCGGTCGGTGGTGTAAAGTCGCGGTCCGTTGCGGGAAAGGATCGCGACATGATGACGGTTTCGCATCTCCCGGTCGTTGGCGCGTGCGCGGCGGCGGTGGTTCTGTGTGCGGCGGCGATGGCCGTGTCGGGCTGCGGGCAGGGCCCGGGCATGGCTGGCGGAGATCGCAGCGGCCTGGAGCCGCTGCGGCCCATGGTCAACCCCGGCAACGCCGCGCTGTACAAGCCCGACGGCTCGCTGGACGCGGTGGCCGCCAAGAACGCCTACCACGCCATGATGCGGGCGTTCGATTACCCCATTCCGGCCGTGCTGAGGACCGATCAGTTCTGGGTCTGCGACTTCCTGCAGCGCGACATGGCGGCGCTCGGCATGGGCGGGATCTTCTGGATCAACGAGACCGGCCAGTACGGCACAGCCGGCACGAAGGCCTACAAGGGCGAGTTCGCCGGCCAGCGCTTCGGCTATCTCGGCCACGAGATATACCTGCTGCCGGGGCAGATGCTCCCGGAGCACCGGCACGTCGGCGGGCCGGAAGGCCACGGGCCGAAGATGGAGGCCTGGCACGTGCGGTACGGGTCGGTGGAGTTCTTCGGCGAGCACAAGGGCGCCGGCGACGAGACGCCCATCGGCGAGATGTCCGCGGCCGAGCGCCCGTGGGGCTTCGGGCAGAGCTGGTTCAAGTCGAAGTACGTCGCCCGGCGGCAGGCGGGGCAGCTCTACAAGCTGGCCGACCCCGAATCGTGGCACTTCCAGCGTGCCGGCCCCGAAGGGGCGATCGTCAGCGAGTACGCCACCTACCACAACCAGGTGGAGTTCAGCAAGCCGGGCATGAAGTTCGCCAACTCCGAGGCACGGAAGGGCGCTGCGGCAAAGTGAGCCGCCCGCGCCGGCGAAGCGAAAGGCGCCACGGATGGCCCGGAAAGCCGCGAAGTCACGGAAGAACAGGGCGCACCCAGGCACCGGTGGGCCCGCGCCCAGGGCAAAGCCCGGTCCTGAACGAAGGCCAAAGGCCGGGCGAAGGGGTGGGAAAGCCCCCCAGCCGGAGACCGCCGCGGCGGCGCCCGCGGCGACGGTCGAGCCGCCTGAGGCACCGGCGCCCGCGCCGGCGCCCGGAAGGTCAGCCCGTTACGCGACGGCAGAGCAGATGGCCGCCGCGCAGCGCACCATCTCCGTCAGCGAGTTCTTCGCGAAGAACCGCCACCTGCTGGGCTTCGACAATCCGCGCAAGGCCCTGCTGACGACGGTGAAGGAGGCCGTCGACAACTCCCTCGACGCCTGCGAGGAGGCGGGCATCCTGCCGGTCGTCCAGGTGGACATCGAGCAGGTCGGCGAGACGCACTTTCGCGTGACCGTGGCCGACAACGGCCCGGGCATCGTCCGCAAGCAGGTGCCCAACATCTTCGGCAAGCTGCTGTACGGCAGCAAGTTCCACCGCCTCCGCATGAGCCGCGGGCAGCAGGGCATCGGCATCTCGGCGGCCGGCATGTACGGCGTGCTGACCACCGGCGTGCCCGTGAAGATCACTTCGCGCACCGGCCCGCGCCAGCAGGCCCACCATTACGAGCTCCAGATCGACACGAAGAACAACCGCCCGCAGATCATCCGCGACGAGCCGGCCGAGTGGGAAGCCCCCCACGGCACGAAGGTCACCATCGAGCTGGAGGCCCGCTTCCAGCGCGGGCGGCAGAGCGTGGACGACTACCTGGCCCAGACGGCCATCGCCAACCCGCACGTCACGCTGATCTACCGCGCCCCGGACGGCCAGGTCAGCGAATACAAGGGCACCGTGGACGCCCTGCCGCCGCCGACGAAGGAGATCCGCCCGCACCCCTATGGCATCGAGCTGGGCGTGCTGCTGAAGATGCTCAACGACACCAGGGCACGCACCACCCAGCAGTTCCTCACGCGGGAGTTCTCGCGCGTCTCGCCGCGGGTGGCCGGGGAGATCCTCACCAAAGCCGGCGTCGAGCCGCGCAGCCGCCCGTCGCGCCTCGGCAACGAGGCCGGAAGGCGTATCTACCAGGCGATCCAGGAAACGAAGATCATGGCCCCGGCCACCGATTGCGTGGCCCCCATCGGCGAAGACAAGCTGCTCAGCGGGCTGAGGCAGGTCGTGGACGCCGCCTTCTACGTCGGCACGTCGCGCAGCCCGGCCGTGTACCGCGGAAACCCCTTCCTCATCGAGGCGGCGGTGGCCTACGGCGCCCCCGAAGCGGCCGAAAAGCCTCCCGACGCGGCCGCTCAGGCACAGGGCGAGGCCGCCGCCGGCATCGCGCCCGCCGAGGCCGACGAGGACGACTCCGCCCGCGGCGGCGACGGCGAGCAGATCGCCCGGCTGATCCGCTTCGCCAACCGCGTGCCGCTGCTGTACCAGCAGTCGGCGTGCGCGGCCTACCGCAGCGTGGCCGGGCTGAACTGGCGGCAGTACGGGCTGACGCAGGGGCGCGGGGCGCTGCCGAGCGGGCCGCTGACGGTCGTCGTGCACATGGCCTCGGTGTGGGTGCCGTTCACCAGCGAGAGCAAGGAGGCCGTCGCGTCATACCCCGAGATCCTGCGCGAGATGCGCCTGGCGCTGCAGGAGTGCGGGCGAAAACTGGCCACGCACATCCGCAAGACCGTCCGCCACAAGCAGGAGCTCAAGAAGCGCAGCTACATCGAGAAGTACATCCCCGCCATCGGCGAGGCCCTCCGCGACATCCTGGACCTGAAGGACCGCCAGGTGACGGCCGTCTGCTCCAGCCTCCGCGACGTGCTGGAGCGCACGCGGCGGTTCTGACGGAAAGTGTCGGGTGTCGAGCGTCGAGTGTCGGGTGTCGAGTGTCGGGTGTCGAGTGCCGAGTGTCGGGGGACAGGGCGGGCCGGCAGCCCGTTGATTGCTGTGTGCACCATCACCGAGCGTTCTTGCGCGGTGCCCCGGGCGTGCGTCGCCAGCGGCGGGCAAGGGCGTGCTGGTCGGCAAGCTCCTCCACCGGGCGGCGCGCGGCGCAGTCGTCCTGCGGGTGCCACCAGGCCACGCGCTCGTCGCCGAGCCGCCAGCACAGCCACACCGGCCGCGTGCCGAGGAGCGAGGGGAAGTCCACCACCCCCAGCGACCAGTCGCGAAGCTCCACGCCGACTTCCTGGAGCTCCTGGATGTAACCGCGGAGCTTTCCGGCCGAGCGGATCAGCCCCATGCGGGCGTCCTCCCATCGCGGCCAGGCCTTGGCCCGCTCGGCGGCCTCGACGGCCTCGTGGAGGTCCAGCAGACGGGCGTACTCGGCCACGGCGTCGGCGACGATGCGCCTGACGAGCACCACGGCGCGGTCGGCCTCGGCGGGCGTGAAGCACCGCTTGGCGGGCGGCGCCTGCGGCGAAGCGGCGATCTGCTGGTTTGCCGGACTCATCGATGGGCCCTGGGCGCGACCCGGCCGGCGGGCCGCCAAGGACACAATATCGGCCGGTTCCGCCCGCGAACATAAATCACTTTGCCAACGCGACTTATGCCGAACAGGAACCGAACTCGCCCCCCCACTACCCGTTGTGGTTCACAGTTGCATGTTCCACAAAATGGCCTATCCTGTGGCCATGCCGTCTGGTTTCCTCAACGTCAACAAGCCGCCCGGGCCGACCAGCCACGACGTCGTTGCGGCCGTACGCCGGCGCCTGCCGCGGCGGCCCAAGGTCGGCCACGCCGGCACGCTCGACCCGTTCGCCGAGGGCGTGCTGGTGCTGTGCGTCGGCCCGGCCACGCGCCTGGCGGATTACGTTCAGGCTGCCGCGAAACGCTACCGGGCGACCGTGCGCCTGGGCGCCACGTCGAGCACGGACGATACGGAGGGCGAGATCGCGGAATTGCGGATCGCGGATCGCGGATTGCGCATTGGGGACACGGGGGCTCCGTCTCCCGACACGTCCGCCATCCGCGCCACCCTCGCCCGGTTCGTCGGCGAGATCGAGCAGGTTCCGCCGGCGTTCTCCGCGGTGCACGTTGACGGGAGGCGGGCATACGAGCTTGCCCGTCGGGGCCGCGACGTGCGGCTCGCGCCGCGCAAGGTCACGGTGCATTCCGTCGAGCTGCTCGCTTACGACTGGCCCCGGCTGGAGATCGACGTGCTCTGCGGCGGGGGGACGTACGTCCGGGCGCTGGCCCGCGACATCGGAGCCGCCCTGGGCGTCGGCGGCTACTGCGCCAGGCTCATTCGCACGGCCGTCGGGGCGTTCACCATCGACAAGGCGATCGTCCCCGACGATCTGGACGTCGAGCGCGACCTGCTCAGCCCGCTGACGGCCGTGGCGCACCTGCCGCGCTGGACCGCCGACGAGCGGCAGGAGCATTCGCTCCGCAACGGCAACGCCATCGACCTGGACACCCCCCCGCGGGCGGGCGCGGTGGCGATGCTGGACGGGCGGGGGCGGCTGCTGGGGATCGGGCGGATCGAGCCGGGCGGGCGGCGCCTGTATCCGCGTCGCGTGTTCCCGTACGACGAAGCACAGGGGCAGACCGGTCACTGAAGTGACCGGCCCTCGCGAACTCGGCGCGGATCAACCGCCCTCGTCGATCATGGCGATGCGGCGCGCGTGGCGCCCGCCGTCGAACGGCTCGGACAGGAACAGGTCCACGATCTCCAGCGCCGCCTCGATGGAGATCATCCGCTGGCCGAGCGACAGCACGTTGGCGTCGTTGTGCCGGCGCGCGAACCGAGCGGAGCGCAGGTCCCAGCAGATGGCGCAGCGCACGCCGCGGACGCGGTTGGCGACCATCGCCTCGCCGTTGCCGCTGCCGCCCAGAACGATCCCCCGGTCGCACTCGCCGCGGGCCACCGCCTCCGCGGCCGGGCGAATGAAGTCGGGGTAGGCGTCCTGCGGGTCCGGCCGGTCGGTGCCGAAGTCGCGCACCTCGTGCCCGGCGGCCGTCAGGTGCTCCGCGATCCGCCGGCGGTACTCGTAGCCGGCGTGGTCCGATGCCACGGCGATTTTCATGGCATACCTGGGGCGATCAACTCCCGCGCGAGGCGAGATACCCGCCGATGACGCCGAGGACAGGCTTGAGTCTCTTGCGCATGGGGTCTGCCTGGACGCCGAAGTTCTCCAGCGCGGTGGCACCAAGCAGCAGCAGAGAGCCGGCCGGGGCGAAAACCACCGGGCACGTCATCGTCTCGCCCAGCTCGCCGATCGTCAGCTTGGCCTCTCGCAGCAATCGCGTATCCCGGCGCCCGTCGGCAAGGATGATTTCCCGCGAGTGCAGCGGCTCCAGGCCGATCTGCCTGAGGCGATCTTCCGGCACGAACGTGTAGATCGCTCCCGTGTCCACCCAGAACGCCTCCTCGAAACAGCGCGCGGCGTCCGCGGGGTTGGCGACCTTCACCTTGACCTGGAACATGCCCATCGTTTCGCTCCGACATCACGCAAACTGCAGCCGCCCTCTCGGCTCGGGAATCGGCCTGCCGAGGTCCCGCGCCGTCTCGATCCACTCGCCGATGACGACCTCCACGTTGCGCAGCGCGTCCTGGTACGTGGGCCCGTCCGCGGCGCAGCCGGGCAGCTCCGGCACTTCCGCGACAAACGCCTCGTCCTGGCCGCTCCAGTACATCATAATCGCATATCTACTGCCACTCATGGCTTTTCGCCGGTCCGCACCCATGCGATTTCGGACGCACCCCCGCGCCGCTACTTGGTGTAGTCGCCCTTGTGGCGCGGGGCGGTGAGGCCCTGCCACTTGGGGTCCAGCCCCGCCAGGCCGTACCAGCCGCGGGCCATGTAGAGGGCATCGAGGACGGCCATGGCGACCATGGCCTCGGCGACGGGGTACCATCGCGGCAGGATGCTGATGTCGCGGCGTGTGATGGCGGCCAGCTTCCTGGCCTCCATCGTCATCATGTCCACGGTGTCCTGCGGCTTGGAGATGGTGGGCGTGGGCTTCACGCAGCAGCGCATCAGCAGGTCCTCGCCGCTGGACATGCCGCCCAGGAACCCGCCGGCGTTGTTCGTGCGGAAGCGCACCTTGCCGTCCTCGAGGAACGGCTGGTCGTTCCACTCGCTGCCCCTGGCCCTCGCCGCCCTGATGCCGGCGCCGAACTCCAGCGCAGCCATCGCCCCCACGCTGCACAGTCCGTGGGCGATGGTGGCCTTGAGCTTGTCGAACACCGGCTCGCCCAGCCCCGCCGGCACGCCGCGCGCGACGATCTCGACCATTCCGCCGGCCGTGTCGCCCTCCTCGCGCACCTGCGCCAGGTCGGCGATCATCCTGGCGGCGGCCTCCTTGTCGCAGCAGTTCAGGTCGTTGGTGCGGTAGTTGGCCTTCATCTCCTCGAAGGTCATGGTGCCTTCGGAGAGGCTTCGGCCGGCGATGCCGCGCGACTCGATGACGTGGGCGAGGATCTCGACGCCTTCGCGAGCCAGGATCTGCTTGGCCACCGCCCCGCCGGCGACGCGACAGACGGTCTCGCGCCCGCTGGCGCGCCCGGCGCCGCACCAGTCGCCGTGCTCGCCGTACTTGTAGAAAAAGTTCACCTCCGCGTGCCCGGGGCGGATGACGTCCTTGACCGCGCGGTACTGCTCGATGTGAACGTCCTGCGTGTCGATGTTTCGGATGAGCAGCCCCACGGGCGCTCCGCTGGTGACGCCCTCCACCAGCCCGCTGACCACCTCCACGCGGTCGGTCTCCTTCCGCGGCGAGTCGATCTTGCTCTGCCCCGGCCGGCGCTTGTCCAGCTCGTACTGGATCCGCGCCACGTCCAGCCGGATGCCCGGCGGCACGCCGTTGCAGATCGCCATCAGCGCCCCGCCCCAGCCGGCCTTCTCCGCCGTGGCGTGCCAGCCGTACGACTCGCCGCAGGCGGTCACCTGAAACACCCGTCCGAACGTGTTGCCCAGCATGTAGTTGTCTCCTTTGTGGTTGTCCTTCGAGGCCCCGGTCCGCCGCGGCCGGGGCAGCCCTGGAGTGGGCTACGCCTGGACGTTCATGTCGCAGCCGATGGCCTGCATCTGCTCGACGAACGAGGCGAAGGTCTTCTTGACGCACTCGGTGTTGGAGATCGTCGTGCGGCCGGAGGCGGTCAGGCCCGCCACGGCGAAGGTCATCACCATGCGGTGGTCGGCGTGGCTGTCGAGGCGCGTGCCTCGCAGGGGCCCGCCGCGGACGGCCAGGCCGTCGGTGCGCTCCTCGACGCGCGCCCCCATGGCCGCCAGGGCGCGGCAGGTGACGGCGATGCGGTCGCATTCCTTGTGCCGGCAGACCTCCGCATTGGTCAGCACCGTTTCGCCCTCGGCCCGCGCGCCGACCACCGCCAGCAGAGGCAACTGGTCGACGAAGTCGTTGCAGTCGATGGTCCTGCCCTTCAGCCGGCTGGACCGGGCCGTCACCGTCCCGCCCTCGGCGCGGATGTCGGCGCCCATCTCGCGCAGCACGTCGAGGACGGCCTTGTCGCCCTGGCTGTCGGCCGGGTCCATCCCCGGCACGGTCAGCTCGCTGCCGGCGGTCAGCACGCCGGCGGCGATGGGGTACAGGGCGGCCGACCAGTCCAGCGGCACCTCCACGTCGAAGCCCTTCCAGCGGCTGCGCCCGCGGACGCGGTAGTGCTCGAAGTCGGCGTTGCTGAACTCCACGCCGCAGCGCGTCAGCCAGTCCAGCGTCACGCCGACCCAGGGCTTCTCGCCCGGTCGGCGGACCAGCAGTTCGGTGGGCGCGTCGGCCAGCGCCGAGGCGATCAGCAGCGCCGAGACCGGCTGGGAGTCGATGCCGTCGATTTCGGCCGAGCCGCCCTTCAGCCTGCCGCGGACGACGACGGGGGCGTGGCCGTCGCCCTTGGTGCTCACGGCCCAGGCGCCCAGCCTGTTCAGGGCGTCGATGAGGGGCTGGCAGAGGCGGATGTGGCGGAGCGACTCGTCGCCGGTCAGGACGGAGTAGCCCTCGCAGCAGGCGGCCAGGCCCATGAAAAACCGCAGGATGATGCCGCTGTTGCCGCAGTCGATCACGTCGTCGCTCGTGCGGAGCTGCCCGCCGGTGCCCACCACCTCCCAGACGCCCTTGGCCCTCGGCTCCACCTGGGCGCCCAGCATCTCCAGGGCCTCCACGCCGCGCATCCAGTCGTTGGACACGGCCGGGTTGGCGACGTGGCTGGTGCCCTCGGCCAGGGCGGCCATGATCAGCGCGCGGAAGGAGTGGCTCTTGTTGGGCGGGACCTTCACGGCCCCGCGAAGGTTCGGCGATGTCCCGACGGTCAGGTCCATGCGGCCCTCTGCGAAGCGTCCCGACATTCTAGAGGGCCGCGCCCGATCCTGCAACTACCCCGGTTGTGCTTCCTGCTTCGGCGGCGCCAGCATGTGCGGGGCCAGCTTGGTCAGCACGCCCCGGCGGATCTCCTCCTGCAGATCGGGGTTGTCGGTCAGGAACGCCACGGCCGCGGAACGCCCCTGCCCCAGGCGCACGTCGCCGTAGCTGAACCAGGCGCCCTGCTTGGCGACCACGTCGTGGGCGGCGGCCAGGTCGACCAGGTCGCCGACGGAGTTGATCCCCTTGTCGAAGAGGATGTCGAACTCGGCGTTGCGGAATGGCGGGGCGACCTTGTTCTTGACGACGCGTGCGCGGATGCGGCTGCCGACCGCCTGCTCGCCCTCCTTGATCGTGCTGATGCGTCGCACGTCGAGGCGCACGGAGCTGTAGAACTTCAGCGCGTTGCCGCCGGGCGTCGTCTCCGGGTTGCCGAACATCACGCCGATCTTCATGCGGATCTGGTTGATGAAGATCACGCACGTCCGCGACTTGCTGATCGCCCCCACCAGCTTGCGCATCGCCTGGCTCATCAGCCGCGCCTGAAGCCCCACGTGCTGGTCGCCCATCTCGCCCTCGATCTCCGCCTTGGGGATCAGCGCCGCCACCGAGTCGATCACGATCACGTCCACCGCGTTTGACCGGACGAGCATCTCGCAGATCTCCAGCGCCTGCTCGCCCGTGTCGGGCTGGCTGATAAGCAGGTCCTGGAGGTTCACGCCCACCCGGCGGGCCCACGTGGGATCCATCGCGTGCTCGGCGTCGATGAACGCCGCCACGCCGCCGGCCTTCTGGGCGCTGGCCACCACGTGCAGCGCCAGTGTCGTCTTGCCGGAGCCCTCCGGCCCGAACAGCTCCACGATCCGCCCGCTGGGCATCCCCTGCCCGCCGAGGGCGATGTCCAAGCTCAGCGAGCCGGTGGGGATGCCCTGCACGGCCGCCACCTGGTCCTCCCTCAGGCGCATGATGCTGCCCGTGCCGTAGCTTTTCTCGATCTGCTTGAGGGCGGCGTCGAGGGCCTGCTCGCGCTTGCCGTCGGCCACCGTCGCCGTCGCCGTGTCCGCCTTGTCCGTCCGCTTCGCCGTCTTGGCCATGTTCGTTCTCCTGGCTGGTTGGTTCTGCTGGCGTATGCCGTACGGTATTTGTTCGGGCAACGCAAGCGAAATCCTGAATTTTTCTCGCAGCCGCCGCCGTGGACTGCGCGGCGACCGTAATCTATTACAGGTGCGATTCCTGCGCGCCGCTCGCCGCGCCGGGCTCCCCCAGCTTCGCCCGCGAGACGACCGTGTAGACCGGTCCATCCCGCGTCAGATCGCTGGCGTAGACGACGACTTCGGCCGCCGCCTGGCTGCCGAACGCCGCGCGGGCAAACGCCTCCGTGGCGCTTCGCAGTGCGCGGGCGTCGTGGGGGACCTTCACCCGCCCCACCGTCACGTGCGGGAGGAACTGGCGGTCATCCGGACGGAAGCCCAGCGGCGCCAGGGCGGCCTCGAGCCGCTCGAACAACTGTGCAAGACGCCCGGTTGGCTCGGCCACCTCCGCCCAGATCATCCGCACGTCCCTGCCGCGCGGCGGCAGGCAGACCAGCCCGGGCAGGGCGAACTCGAACGGCTCGCTGGCCGCCGCCGCGCTGGCCACCGCCTCGCACACCCCCGCCAGCGCCGCGTCGGCCACGTCGCCCAGGAACTTCAGCGTCACGTGGAGGTTCTGCCCGCCCACCCAGCGGACCTTCGCCCCGGAGGCAGTGGCGATCTTCTCGCCCGCGGCGGCGATCGCCTTTCGCGCCGCCTCGTCGATGTCCAGCGCCAGGAACGTTCGCGTGCCCATCGTGCCGCCCTTGCCCGTGTCCGAGCCGCCCATGATAGCCACCCGCAACGGCCGGGCAAGTGGCGGCCTCACTTCCGGGCCGTAACCTGGAGGGCGATGATCTTTCCCGCCAGGAGCGGAATCATCGCCGGCCCTGCGTAACCGGCCGCCGTCACGGACACGTCGCGGAAGCCGGCCTTCTCGATGGCGGCGACGTAGGCCCGCTCGCCGCAGGCGACGGCCAGCCAGGCCTCCCACACCTTCATGCCCGGGTCGCTCGTCGCAGCGACCCGACCCTCGACGACCAGGTCCGAGATGCATATTCGCCCAGCGGGCCTGAGAACGCGCATCGCTTCCTGGAACGCCGCGAGTTTGTCGGAGGCGTGGTTGATGACGCAGTTGCTGATGACCACGTCGACCGATTCGTCGGCGAGGGGGAGGTGTTCGATACGCCCGAGCCGGAACTGGACGTTGCGGAAGCCGCCCTCTTCGGCGAACCGCCGGGCCTTCTCGATCATCTCCGGCGTCGCGTCCACGCCGATGACCCGGCCGTGCGCACCGACCCGCCTGGCGGCGACAAAGGCGTCCAACCCGCCGCCGGAGCCAAGGTCGAGCACGACCTGGCCCGGCCGAAGGTCGGCGAAGGAAACGGGGTTGCCGCATCCCAGGCCCATCTCGACAGAGCCCTTGGGCACGGAGCCCAACTCTTCGGATGAGTAGGCTGGCGCCCCCGGATCGCTGGCCTGTCCGCGCTGCCGGCAGGCGCCCAGACCCCCGGCCAGGGCCATCTCCCCGTACTGTGCGTCGAACAAGGGTCCCCGCTGTCGTTTCTTGTCCACGGGTGTGGTCCTCATGCTGATGGGCCCATGATAGCCCCCCGCCGCCGCCGGGCAAGGGCACCCGTCACTTGTCCGAGCGCCACGCGGGGCGCGAGCTCGGCTTGCCGCGCGCGGCCAGGGCGGCCTCGATCGAGCGGGCGACCGCCTCGGCCAGCAGGCGGTAGCCCGCCGGCGAGAAATGCACGTTGTTCGGCTGCTGCGCCTCGGCCAGGCGCGGTTTGACGGCCGTGTAGAGGTCGTCGACGGCGACGCCGGCCTCCTGCATGAGCTCCTGCGCGGCGCGGTTGTAGCGCAGCACGTCCTCGTCGCGGCGGTGGAGGGCGTTGGCCGGCGGCACCGGCGTGGTGGACGCCCACACGAGCGCCGCGCCCGTCCCGCGAAGCTGCCTGACCAGCTCGCGCAGGTTCCTGGCGTACTCCTCG